>Ga0207657_10001902_pt1 | contig 22556 bp, 23 predicted proteins | sample KBSC33metaG_FD_184316 | JGI IMG/M metagenome (GOLD analysis project Ga0207657, IMG submission 184316) | Corn rhizosphere microbial communities from Kellogg Biological Station, Michigan, USA - KBS C3-3 metaG (SPAdes) (version 2) | ecosystem: Host-associated > Plants > Roots > Rhizosphere > Soil ... | reverse complement strand
TTCAGCGGGTGTAGCTCAATGGTAGAGCAGAAGCCTTCCAAGCTTACGACGAGGGTTCGATTCCCTTCACCCGCTCCAATCGCCGCATGCCGGGGCATGCTGCAGGATTGGAGCGCCCATAGCGAAGCGGAGGGGCGACAGCCTGCACAGTCCGGAAGGCTGGCGTACGGCTGGAGCGCCGGAGCGAAGCGGTGGGCGACAACTCAGCGCCGCACCACGCGTTGACACATCATCGGTGCGCCGCCACATGGCGCCCCTGCCCGCACCTTTGGAGAGGTGGCCGAGTGGTTAAAGGCAGCAGACTGTAAATCTGCCCGCGCAAGCGTACGCTGGTTCGAATCCAGCCCTCTCCACCAGCCTTCGCCCGGCGCCGCATTCGGACGAACGCGTTGCCAGCCCGAAATTTCTGGAACGTGAATTAACCACCGGAACGGACGAACAGCCGCGCTGCCTCTCCGCTGGCGGTGCTAACCTTGGTTAAGGCTGGAATGGCGCGAACTCGCCCCGCAAACTGGCTAAAGCCATTCATATGCCATAAGCTGCTTAAGGACTCGGCTCGGGAAGGGCCCAAATGTTTGGCGCGGTGGGGATTGCCTTGGACAATTCGGACGGTGCGCACGATGCGCCTCGCGACGTCTCGGTCGCGGCGCCGATCGACGACATGGCCGAGCGTGTCGCCAGACTCAGCCCGGGACAGCTCGACTGTCTCCTTCTCGTCGACCAGCATCTGAGCTCGAAGGAGATCGCGGCCGAGCTCGGCATCTCGAACCACACCGTCGACCAGCGCGTCCGCCAGGCGCTCGCCATTCTCGGCGTGGAGCGGCGTACCCAGGCTGCCCGGATCGTGGCGCAGGTGAAAGGGCCATATCAGCGATTGATACATCAATCGCCGTACATTCCCGCCGACCTCCAATCCGGCCACCCCGAAGCCGCGGTCAGTCATCAGATTCGGCACGCTGACCGCGCAGGGGAGGGTGGAACCGCTGGTTTCCTTACCGAGCAGAGGCCCGCATCGTTCCGGCCTTCCCTGCAACCGCCGTTCGCCACGAGGAGCAACCCCCGGAATGAGATGAGTGTCGGCCAGCGGCTGTTCTGGATCGTGACCATCGCGATCGGGGCGGCCTTCTCGGCGGGCATGTATCTCGCCGGACTGGAAAGCCTCGCAAGGCTCATCACGAGCTAGGCAGCACCGCCAACCGACCCAGATCAGACCGACAGCCACTCCGGCACGCGCCGCCGGGGAAGGAGCAGTCATGCGCAAACAAATGATCGAAAACGCCGCCCATGAAGTCGCGAGCCAGGTTCGCGCGGTCGAGGAAAGCATCGAAGCCGCCCTTGCCCAGCTGGCCGAGCTGCAGGCCCGCATGATCCATGCGCGGTCCGTCACCGGCGCCGGCTTCGTCGCCACCCACGCCGCATTCGAGCCGCTCGCCGCGACCACGACCAGCCTGATCGCCGCCCGCGGCGGAATCGCCAATTGCCATTCGGCACTTGCCGAAACCCGCAAGAGTATTCCCGGGCTGCGCACGGTCGCGTTCGGCGACGACGACTGCCCACCGAAAGAAGCAATATTGCGCGCCGTTGCCTGAGGCATTGACCGTACGCCCGCGGGCGTGTCTCGTTCGAGGCTCATTCGATGGCCCCAGTCCTGTTCCGCACCCTGCTCGCGTTCGTCGCCCTCTACGCATTCCTGCGGGGCAGCGATGATGCGCGCAAGATTGCGGTCATCTGCGTGCTTGGAACGGTGCTGACGCACCTTGCCTGGTCTCCCCTTCCAGAGCGGTTCGCCGGCCTGGAAGCGGGCGTCCTGCTGGTCGACCTGCTGGTCTTTGCCGGCTTCCTGTGGGTGGCGCTGCGGTCCGACCGTTTCTGGCCCTTGTGGATCGCGGGCCTGCAGCTGACGACCATCCTCGGGCATGTGCTCAAGATCATCAACGTCGACCTGTTCTCGCGGGCCTATGGCGCCGCGCTGATGTTCTGGAGCTATCCCATCGTCGTCATCCTCGCGGTCGGCACCTGGCGCGGGGTGCGGCGGGCGCGCTACGCGCGGCGGGCTGCGCCAATTTAGCTGCGACGGTTGCGCGAATTGCGCGCCGTGCCCATGGAAACACCATGTCCCGGCGCAAGAAATCGCATCAGATCCACGGCACGCCCAACCGGCCCCGCCTGTGGGGCCGCCACGCCGTCTCCGCCGCGCTCGATAATCCGGAGCGCAAGGTGCTGCGCGCCTGGGCGACGCGCGAGGCGGCCGAATTCATGCAGTTCCCCAAGGAAGTCGCCGTCACCCTCGCCGACGTCGCCGATCTCGGCCGACTGGTTCCGAGCGATGCGCCGCACCAGGGCGTGGTCGTCGAGGTCGAGCCGCTCGAGGAGGTTTGGCTCGACGATCTCCTGACGAACGCGCCGGAACGCGCGGTGCTGCTGGTGCTCGACCAGGTGACGGACCCGCACAACGTCGGCGCGATCCTGCGCTCGGCCGCGGCGTTCGGCGCGATCGGGATTGTCACCCAGGACCGTCATTCGCCGCCCGAAAGCGGGGTGGTGGCCAAGGCCGCGTCGGGCGCGCTTGAGCGCATGTCGTGGGTCCGCGTGGTCAATCTCGCACGCGCCCTCGAAGATATCGCTCAGGCGGGCTTCTGGCGCATCGGCCTGACCGGCGATGCAGAGACCAGCCTCGACGGCGCACTCGGGCCGGCGCGCGTGGCGCTCGTGCTCGGTGCGGAAGGCCCCGGCCTCAGGCCCAACACGCGCGAGCATTGCGACGCGCTCGCGCGCCTCCCGATCAGCGACGCGGTCGAGAGCCTCAACGTCTCCAATGCCGCGGCGGTCGCCCTTTACGCCGCGAACATCGCCTGATGGTCCGGACCACCAAGAGCATCCGCAGCCATGTCGAGGCGCTCGCCGCGCGCGAGCCGGCGTTCGCTGCCGTGGTCGAGAAATACGGGATCCCAGGTCCCCGCAATAGCGAACCGGGGGCCCATACCTTGCTGCGCACCATCGTCGGTCAGCAGGTGAGCGTTGCCGCCGCGCGATCGATGTGGGCGAAGCTCGAAGCGGCCTATGGCACGCCCCCGGATCTCGGCGCGATCCTCGAGGCCACCGACGAGGACCTGCGCTTCGCCGGCATCTCGCGCCAGAAGGCCGGCTATGTGCGCAGCCTCGCGAACCTCGTGCTCTCGGGCGAGCTCGACCTCCACCGCCTGCCGACCGAGGACGAGGAAGCGGTCGCCCTGCTGACCCGCATCAAGGGCATCGGCCGCTGGTCGGCGGAAATCTATCTGCTGTTCGCCGAAGGGCGGCCCGACGTCTGGCCGGCGGGCGACCTTGCCGTCCAGATCGAAATCGGACGCCTGCTCGGGCTGCCCGACAAGCCGAGCGAGAAGCAGCTGCGCGAGCTCGCCGAAGCGTGGCGGCCGTATCGCGGCGCCGCCGCGGTGCTCGCCTGGCACAGCTATAATTCGGCGGTTCTCTAGGTTCTCACCGCCGTCGGCAGCGCGAGCGCGGCCAGTCCGCGAACTTCATGCGGACCGCTATCGAGTCGGAGCGGACCGAGCTTGTCGCCGCGCGTCTCGCGGCCGATCAGATAGGCCGCCGACGTCTGGCCCTTGCGGCCGCTCCACTCGTACAGCGCGTTGAAGGCGATCACCGGCACGAACGCCTTGCGCCCGGCAAGCTCATATTCCTGCACCGCCGCGCGCGGCGCGACGACCTTGCTGGTCAGCTGCACGCGGCTCATCGGCTGGATCGCGTCGAGCCGCTGGCCAGCGCCGACCGGGTTGGCGAAAAAGCCGGCGAGCTCCTGCTCCTGCGTCGCGCCAGCATTCAGCATGCTGGCTTCGGCAAGCACCGCGCGCGCCGGGGCCGTCCCGGCATTGTAGAGGTCGATCGCGAATTCGATCTCCACCTGGTCGTCGGCGATGACGCAGCGCAGCGGCTCGATTCCGATTTCGAGCGACGGGCGCAGGCCGGTTGCGACGACGCCCGCTCGGGCGGGAGCAGCCCTGCGCGGTGCCGGAGGGGCCTCGGATGACTGCGCTGTCGCGCGCGGCGGCGGAGCGGGTGCTGACACCGATTCGGGGACGCGGAGGAGCTCTGGCTCCGGCGCACCGGCAAACGCCTCGCGCGGACGCCGCCGCCACAGGAAGAAGGCCGTCGCGGCGCCAAGCGCGAGCGCCGCCAGCAGCCAGGGCAGGATCGCGGGGCGGTGCTCGGGCTCGGCGACTGGAGCCGGAGCAACCGTCGCAGGGGCGGCTGGCGGCGGCGCACCGAATGCCGGCTGCGGCAACGGAGCTTGCTGCTGCGCAGTCGGAACCGCCGGCTGCGGAGCACTAGCGGTCGGCGGCGGCGCCTTGAGGGTATGCGCGGGAACTGGCTTGGACGTTTCCGTGCGCAGTCTTGGCTCGGATGCCGGCCGTGCAGCTTCTGACGCCGCGGGCGGCGGTGAAGTCGTCGCGGGAGCCGTGGGCGTGGCCGGCTGCTCGGCCGGCTGCGTCGTGGTGCCCGGCAGGCTGAAGTTCTGGAGCTCGCGCGGGCCGATCGCGTCGGGCGCCGGCGCCTGGGCGGGCGGCGGCTCGGCGACATTCTGCGCAGCCGCGATCGACGGCGCCAGCACCAGCGCACCCCATGCCGTCATGCCGCGCAAAATCGCCCTCATCGCTCCCGCTTGTGCGTGAATCGCCGATCGCCTCCGATACGGCGCGCACGCGCCATGCCCCCGGCAAGAACGCGTTTCAAGCATAAGCTCGATGAACCGCGCCGGAACCTCGCCGGATTCGAACGGCTTAGCGCGCGTCGACCAGCACCAGCTCGCTGTCGTCATCGGCGACGATCTCGACCCGGCTCTCGCCGGTGATCGCGACGCCGTCGCGCGGGTTCGCATCGACGCCGTTGACGCGCACCCGGCCGCTCGGGACTAGGTAGAGGTGCCGGTTCGGATCGGCGTCGATCGCGATCGTCTCGCCGGCGCCCAGCGTGGCGCCGAGCACCTTCGCGTCGGCGTTGATCGTCAGCGCGCCGTCCTCGGCATTGCCGCTCGCGAGCAGCTGGAACGCGCCGCTGCGCGATTCCTTCGGAAAGGGCATCGCCCCCCAGCTCGGCTCGGCCGACGGCTTGTCGGTCTCGATCCAGATCTGGAACAAGGTCGTTGCCTCGTCCTCGAGGTTGTATTCGGCGTGCATGACGCCGGTGCCGGCGCTCATCACCTGCACGTCGCCTGCGGCGGTGCGGCCCTTGTTGCCCATCGAATCCTGGTGGGTGATCGCGCCGGTGCGGACATAGGTCACGATCTCCATGTCGCGGTGCGGATGCGGCGGGAAGCCACTCTGCGCGCCGATCGTGTCGTCGTTCCACACGCGGATCCGGCCCCAGCCCATCCGGGCCGGGTCATAGTAGTTGGCGAAGGAGAAGTGATGGTGGGCGTCGAGCCAGCCGTGGTTGGCGTGGCCGAGACTGTTGAAGGGGCGAATATCGATCATGGGAGGGATGTGGGCAAAGACGGGAGGGCATCAAGTGTCAGCCATGTGACTTCCCCGTTGGGGTCTCCAGATGCCCCAAGGAATTGCTATCTCGCGGCTGTTGGCGGATGAACTCGGCCGATCGGTCGAGCGGCCGGTTAAGCCTGCCCATGAGCACGGCTAGCCGCCAACCGACCGCCGTTCGCCACCGGCTGGAGCGTGATCGGGCCGGCTGACGTTGCGGACATCGGCAAACCTCGCCCTAACTGCTGCGGAGAAGCTCCTGCCGACCGGCACAATGCTCTTGTCGATCAGGAATAGGGAAAGCTTTTGCCCCTTCGCCTGCAGGCCCGCGACCGCTGTGTGCGCGACCCACCAGCGGCGATGAACCTGCGCTCCAAGACGCGGGTCGATCAAGGCGACGGCATCGGCCATCCGCATTAGTATCATCGCGCTTCCTCCGACCGCGTGGACGCGAAGATAGTGATCCTCCGTTTCGAGAGCGATTATGTCGGCGGCGATCCGAGGTGGCAGTCGGCCTAGCAGAACGGCCGGAAAGGCAGCAGGCATCGCATCTTCAATTGGTGCCGGGAGAGCCGCCGCAGGATCGGATTCTTCCATCTTGCTGACCGTGGGCGAGGTGGTTGTCGCCGCGGAAACAATCAGCAGCTGAATGGCCGCAACGGTCGCGAACAGAGACGGCAGCTGCTCGGGCGTGAAGAAACGGCCCGGCTGAACGGCCGACATGGCCCACGCCACGACGAAGGTCATCGGCAAGGCGGATGCCAAAGCCAGTGCACCGATGCGGATCGCACCTGCGCGAAGCCTTGCCGCGGGCAGCACAGCGTCCGCCGCGACTGCAGCCAGCACGCCGGCCGCCGTCAGCCCTAGCCAGAATGCGTAGCGGGTCACGATCGGAAAGGCCGGATAGGAGCCGAATGGCCCAGCGAAGCCGAGCAGCAGTCCCATCGGCATCACTGCTACGAAGGGCTTCCATCTCCCCCAGGAAGGCCGTTGGCGCTGCGTCAACTGCATCCTTCCGACATTCGCGAAAAACCGAAGGCTATTGCCGAAGCTCCTGCTTGTCGAGGCGGCGGAGACAGTTGGATGTGGATCGCCACCGCGATGCCCGCGAAAGGCTTACCAAATTCGGAGAAAGACGATGAAGTTCTTGATGAGGCTTGCCGTGGCGAGCGCTTTCGCGACCCCTGCAACGCTTGATGCACAGCCGGCAACGTCGATCACCGTGAACTGCAGCACAGGACCCGCCACGACGCGCAATGGGGCGGCGAACCTTCACGGAGATTGGGATTTCCTGATGGTTCCCGGGGGAGTGCCAAGCTTCGGGCGTATGTCGATCGGCTTTGTCGGCGCTGATTATGGCGGATCGCTGTCGCCGGTGAGGACCGCGCCCGTGGTCGTGCGCAAGATCACCCTGACCGGCAACAACATCCAGATGCTTGTCGCATCCCGCGAGGGCGATGTGCAGTTCGACGGCCGTCTCTCGGCCAAGGGGGATCTCATGTGTGGAACCGTGACCTATCACGGAGGCGAAAGTTTCCCGATGGTGGCGCAGAAGCGGCCTTCAACCTACCGCTCGCAACCTCAGGCTCAGAGCAGCGCATGGTAAGCGGGTGAATTGTCTCGCGGCGCCGGCGAGTTCAGCCCGTTTCCTCTAGATAGTCTCGTTGGAAGCATGAGAGGCAGCGCCAGCTCGGCAAACAGATCGCGGTCGAAGAGGTAAGGACTGAGCAGATCGAATGCGTGGCGAAGAGAGAGTTGGCGAGACAAGGGTGACGAGGCGAATCTTTGCCGCTAGTTCGCGTCGATGACTTCACAACCCCTACCACCCAAGCGCATTTTTCCGAGTTCCAAGGTTGACGCCCGCGCTGCCGAGCATGTTCCGCCGGTGCCTCAGACCGAGAGCACCGCCTATCGGCTCGCTTTCCAGGATCCCGAGTTCCTGCTGCGCGAGGACTTGCGCCCCGTGCGCTTCCAGCTCGAGCTGTTGAAGCCCGAATTGTTCCTCAATGAGGCGAACATCGGCTCGACCTTCGTCTTCTATGGGTCGGCGCGCATCCCGGCGCCGGACATGGCCGACGCGCTGATCGCCGCCGCGACCAACGAGCAGCAGGAGAAGATTGCCGAACGCCTGAAGGCCAAGTCGCATTATTACGAGATCGCGCGCTCGCTGGCGCGCCTCGCCAGCCGCTGCGCTCCTGATTCAGACGGCAAGCGCGAGTTCGTCGTCTGCTCGGGCGGCGGGCCGTCGATCATGGAAGCGGCCAACCGCGGCGCGTGGGAAGAGGGCCAGGAATCGATCGGCCTCAACATCGTGCTCCCCCACGAGCAGATGCCCAACCGCTACGTCACGCCGGACTTGAGCTTCCAGTTCCACTATTTCGCACTACGCAAGATGCACTTCCTGCTGCGCGCGCGGGCGGTTGCGGTGTTCCCCGGCGGCTACGGCACATTCGACGAGATGTTCGAGCTTTTGACCCTCATCCAGACGGGCAAGGTGCGGCCGCTGCCGATCCTGCTGTTCGGCAAGGATTACTGGAACCGCGTCGTCAATTTCGAGGCGATGGTCGAGGAAGGCGTGATCGCGCCGCACGACCTCGACCTCATCCACTGGACCGAGGACGCCAACGAGGCATGGGACTTCGTGACGAATTTCTACGCCGAGCACCCGGCCGCGCCGCGGGTCAAATCCGCGCCGCCGGAGTGAGCTCTTAGGGGTTCTTGGCGCTCGCCGGGCCGCTCACCTTGGGAGCGCCCGGACCGCCGACATTCTTCGGATTGGTACCGGCCTGCTGCTCGGTCAGGACCGGCTCCTTCTCCGCCTTTTGCGGGCCGTTGTTGGGGCCGTTGCCCGGCTGATTGTCGGCCGCCTTTTGCGCGGTGTCGGCCTCCGCCGGCGCCTTGGGCAGCGGCAGCGGGCTGTCGCTGTGCGCGTTCAAAAACGCGATCACATCGGCGCGGTCCTGCGGGTTGCTGATGCCCGCGAAAGTCATCTTGGTGCCGGGCGCGAAGGCCTTGGGGCTGGTCAGCCACTTGCTGAGATTGTCCCAGTTCCAGGTGCCGCCGACCTTCTTCAGCGCATCGGAGAAAGCGAAGCCAGCCTTGCCTTGGGCGATCGGCTCGCCGATCACGCCCCACAGGTCGGGCCCGACCATGTTCGGGCCGCCCTTGGCCGCGGTGTGGCAGGCCATGCACTTGTTGAAGACCTGCTCTCCCTTGGCCGGGTCCGCCTTGGCCAGGTAGAACTCGATCGGCTTTTCGGCTTCGGCGCCGGCTTCGCTTTCCTGCGCCACGCCGGCGATCGGATAGCCCATTTTCTCGGGCCGTTCGGAATGGAACAGCTCGCCCGCCACGATCGACGAGCCGAGCGCCACGATTCCTGCGAACAGCACCCAACCGGCAATGGTGTTGAAGCGGTCGTCCATGAAGGTTCCCTGTTGGTCTCAGGAGAGAGAAGAATGTTGTTTGATGCGCCTCTTAAGGGGCAGTTTCGGCTTCATCAAGCCGCGAGCCAGCGCTCGAGCAAGGTGCGCGCGATCGCGGCCCGGGGAGGGGGCTGGAACGGCGCATCCCGCGCGCCGCAGAGCGCGCCGGCGACTTCGGCTCGGGTGAACCAGCGCGCGTCCTCGAGCTCGGTCGTATCGATGCGAAGCTCGCCGCCGAGCGCCTCCGCGTGGCAGCCGAACATCAGCGACGATGGGAACGGCCACGGCTGGCTCGCGACATAGCGGACGTTGCGCACGTTGATGCCCGCTTCCTCGCCAAGCTCGCGCGCCACCGCGGCCTCGAGGGTTTCGCCGACCTCGACGAAGCCGGCGAGCGCCGAATAGCGGCCAGGCGGATATTGCGGCTGCCGGCCGAGCAGCAAGCGTCCGTCATGCTCGGCGAGCATGATGACGACCGGGTCGACGCGCGGATAATGCTCGGCATCGCAGGCGCCACAGCGTCGCGACCAGCCGCCGCGAACGATTTCCGTCGGCTGGCCGCAATTGGCGCAATAGCCGTGGCGCGAATGCCAGCGAGCAAGGCTGAGCACGGCGGCGAACAGCGGCGCATCGCCGCTGTCGAGCAGCGCCATCGCCGGAAACGCGGAGCGCGCATCGGGGGCGACCGCTTCGACCGAGCAGAAACAGGGGCAGTCGCCGTCGAAACCGAGGAACAGCTCGGGCCTCGACACCGGCGCCCAGGCGAGCTTCCCCTCGGGCGACAGCACCGGCAACCCGTCGCACCACTCGAGCTGTCGCGCGGTGTGATTCTCCGCCAACGCGGCGATCGCGGCGGCATCCGCGCGGAGGGTGTCGGCACGGTCGAGCCCCGGCCCGGCAAACAAGGGTTCAAGCGGCAAGTCGGTCATCGCGTCCCAGCATCAGATCGGCAGCTTTCCTGTACAATGTCGGCAGGCCCGCGGCATCGAGATCGCCGAACGGCTGCCACCATCCCTCACCTTCTGGCTCGGTCTTCACGACCAGCTGCAGCTCGAGCGAGAAATGGGTGAAGACGTGGCGGATGCTGCCGGCCGGATTCACGCCCGCGGAGCGGCTGTCGCCCCACTCGCTGCCGGGCAACGCGGCCATTCCGCCGAGCAGTCCCTTCGCTGGCCGCCGAACCAGCCACACACAGCCGGCTCGCTCGGTCCAATAGGCAAGGCCATGGCGCTGTGGCCGGGGGGCTTTCACCCGCCTGGCGGGAAAGGCCTCGCGCGCGCCGCTGGCGAAGGCGGCGCAGTCCGGCGCCAACGGACATATCTCGCAGCGCGGCTTTGCGGGGCGACAAACGGTCGCGCCGAGGTCCATCATCGCCTGGACGACATCGCCGGGACGCTGGCCGTGCATCATTTCGAACAGCCGCTGCTCGATAGCGGAGCGCCCGGGCCGTGCCAGGGCCTCAAGCCGCGCAATCACCCGCCTGACATTGGTATCCACGGCGGGCACCCTCTCGCCAAAGGCAATCGCGGCGATTGCCGCCGACGTGTAGGCGCCCACGCCCGGCAACACGCGGAGCTCGGCCGCTGTGCTTGGAAACCCGCCGCGCCGCGCGACTTCGCGTGCGCAGGCAATCAGGTTGCGAGCCCGAGCGTAATAGCCAAGCCCGGCCCATTCGGAGAGAATGTCCTCGTCGCTCGCCGCGGCCAGCGCTTGCACCGTCGGCCAGCGCCCGACGAAGCGCTCGAACCGCGGCGTCACCGTCGCAACGGTTGTCTGCTGGAGCATGATTTCGCTCAGCCACACGCGATAGGGATCGGGCGGTTGCGAGCCCGGGGGCGCACGCCATGGCAAGCGCCGGAAGTTATCCACATAATGTTGGATCAGGCGCTCGGCGGCATTGGCGGTCACCCGGACCCTATGGCATGCTCGCGGCGCATGTCGAAGCGAAACACGACGGATAAGGATTCACCGAGGAGCTGCCGTGCCCGCGCGGCCGGCGAGCTGGTCGGCGAGATCGGTGGTCAATCGTTCCGCCGCTTCGGCTTCGTCCAGCATTCGATCGTCAGCCGCTGGAGCGAGATTGTCGGCGAGCGTTATGCGCGCGTGTCGTGCCCCGAATCGATCCGCTTCCCGACCGGCCGCAAGTCCGCGGGCGTGCTGACCCTGACGGTCGACGGCGCGCATGCGCCGCTCATCCAGCATCTGACGCCGATGATCGTCGAGAAGGTCAATCAATTCTTCGGTTATGCCGCGATCGACCGGATCGTCTTTCGCCAGGGCAGGCCTCCCTCCCCGGCTCCGCGGCCCGAGCGTCCGCAGCTTCGGGCCGTGCCCAAGGAGCTTGGCGAAGGCTTGCGCGAGATCGCCGACCCGGAGCTGCGCCAATGCCTGGAGTCGCTTGCGGCGCGAATTGCGGCTAGCAGCGGTCCGCCGTCGCTTTCAAATGAGCGCGATGAGCCCATTCCCGTCGTCAACCGGAGCGAATGAACCGATGAAAGCCCGAATTCTCCTGACGTGTGCGGCCGCCGCGCTCGCTCTTGCAGGGTGCAACAAGAACAAGAACGAGGCCCCGTCAGCCGCCGCCAACGAGACGGTGAAGATCACCCAGGCCAATCCGCCGCCGGGCGGCGACTGGACCGATGTCGTGAACGCAACCGCCGCGGGCTACATGATGGGCAACCCGAACGCGAAGGTGAAGCTGGTCGAGGTCGGCGCGCTGACCTGCCCACACTGCCGCGAGTTCGAGGAAAAGGGCGCGCCCATCCTCGAAGAGAAATATGTGAAATCGGGCCAGGTCAGCTGGGAGTTCCGGACGTATCTGCTGCACGGGCTCGACCTCCCCGCCGCGCTGATCGCGACGTGCAATGGCGCCCAGAGCTTCTTCCCGCTGTCGAAGGCGCTCTACCGCGACCAGGAAGTGTGGCTCGGCAAGGTCATGGCCGTCCCGCAGGCGCAGCTCGAGCAGGTCCAGAACCTGCCGCCGAACCAGCAATTCCTCGCGCTCGCCAAACTCGCGGGGCTGCAGGACTGGGCCGCGGCGCGAGGGGTTCCAGTCGCCAAGAGCGGCCAGTGCCTGACCGACCAGAACAAGATCAACCAGCTGGTCCAGAACACGAGTGACGTGAACAGCCAGTACCCCGACTTCGTCGGTACGCCGTCGTTCATCATCAACGGCACCTTGCTCAAGGACACCGCGACCTGGGACAAGCTCGAACCGCAACTGCAGGCGGCGCTCAAGTGAAAGGCGCCGCCGGCGTTGCCGCCGCGCTCCTCCTGATCGGGCTTCCGGCGCAGGCGGTGTGGGCAAAAGCACCGGCGAAAGCTCAGGCCGCGCGCGACTGGACTCACAACGTCGCGGCCACGGCCGAGGGCGGCTTTCGCATGGGCAATCCCAAGGCGAGGATCGCTATCGTCGAATATGGCTCGCTGACCTGCCCGCACTGCCGCCACTTCGCCGAGTCGGCGATGAAGCCGCTCTTGGGCTATGTCCGTAGCGGCAAGGCGAGCTACGAGTTCCGGCCGTTCGTGCTGAATGAAGTCGATCTCGCCGCGACACTGGTGGCGCGCTGCGGCGGACCCTCGCGCTTCTTCCCGATCGCCGAGCAGCTTTATGCAACGCAGCCGGAGTGGAGCGAGAAGCTCGGCAACCTGCCGGCCGACGAGCAGAACAAGATCGGCGCCATGGGCGAAAAGCAACAGACGCTCGCGATCGCCAAGGTCAGCGGTCTCATTCCCATCGCGGCCGCGCACGGGATTCCCGCCGCAAAGGCGCAAGCCTGCCTCGGCGACGGCGGCGCAGCGCTCGGCCTGATGAAGATCAGGCAGGCCGGCGAAGGGCTCGGCGTCACAGGAACGCCGACCATCTTCGTCAATGGCAAGAAACAACCGGTCTACGACTGGGCAACGCTCGAGCCGTTCCTGAAGGGCGGCGCGGGCGGCTAAGATGCGCTCGGGGGGAACAGCATGCGCATCCGCCGCCTGAAGCTCAGCGGCTTCAAGAGCTTCGTCGAACCGGCCGAGCTCAGGATCGAGCCCGGCCTGACCGGCGTCGTCGGCCCGAACGGCTGCGGCAAGTCCAACCTCCTCGAAGCGATCCGCTGGGCGATGGGCGAGTCGAGCCCGAAATCGCTGCGCGGCGGCGGCATGGAGGACGTGATCTTCGCCGGCACGGCGACGCGGCCGCCGCGCGACTTCGCCGAAGTCTCGATCCTCATCGAGCGTGACGCCGGCGAAGAGAATGGCGCCGGCGAAAGCGAGGTTACGCGCCGGATCGAACGCGCTGCGGGCTCGGCCTATCGGATCGACGGCCGCGACGTGCGCGCGAAGGACGTGGCGCTGCTGTTCGCGGACGCGGCGACGGGTGCGCATTCCCCGGCTCTCGTCAGTCAGGGCAAAATCGGCGCGGTCATCGCCGCCAAGCCGGTCGAGCGCCGTCAGCTGCTTGAGGAGGCTGCCGGCATTTCGGGTCTTCACGCCCGCCGCAAGGACGCCGAGCAGAAGCTTCGCGCGACCGAAGCCAATCTCGCGCGGCTGGGAGAGATTCTCGGCGACCAGGAGCAGCGCGCGGCGCAGCTCCGCCGCCAGGCGCGCGCGGCCGAACGCTATCGCAAGCTCACCGACCAGATCCGCGGCGTCGAGGCGCGGCTGCTTCACGCGCGCTGGGCCGAAGCGGAGCACGCGGCGGAAGCGGCCGCAGCCGAAGCGCGGGCGGCGGCCGAAGAGGTCGAACGCATCCAGCAGGCGATTGCCGAAGCGCAGGCTGCCCATGACGAGGCCAATTCACAGCTCGGGGCCAAGCGCGACGCGCTGACCGCAATGCGCGAGGAAGGTCACGCGCTCGCTCATCAACTTGCCGCCGCCCGCGCGCGGCGCGACACCGTCTCGCGGCGGCTCGCCGAACTCGACCGGCTCGACGTGACGCTTCACGCCGACACCGAGCGCGAGCAGGCGCTGAAGGGAGACGCCGCGCGGGCGATCGCCCAGCTCGAGGATGAGCGCGCGGCGATTGCCGCGCGCCTCGAGGATGCCGAGGCGCACGCCGCGCGGATTGCAGCCGAGCTGAGCGCGATCGAAGCCGAATCGCGCGAAGCGGAAGCGGCGCTGGCCGAACTGCTCGCCCGCCAGGCCGCGATGCGCGCCGAGCGTCGGGTCGCCGCAGCCGCGCTCGAAGCCGCGCGCGCGCAGCTCGGACGCACCGAGCAGGAACGGCAGCGGCTGGTCGAACAATTGAACGCGCTTGGCGATGGCAGCGAGCACGCCAGCGCGCGCGCGCAAGCCGAAGCCCGAGGCAAGGCCGCCGCCGAAGCGCTCGCCGGGGCCGAAGCGCAACGGGTCGAGGCCGAGCAGGGCCGCGTGGTCGCGGCCGAAGCGCGCGATGTCGCAGAAAGCGGACTCGCATCGGCGCGCGCGGCCCTCTCCGGCGCGAAAGCCGAACATGACGCGCTCGCGCGGGCCCTCGATCATGGGGGTGGCGCGGCGATCGCAAGCCTGAAGGCTAAGCCCGGATACGAACGCGCACTTGCCGCGGCGCTCGGCGAAGATGCCGACGCCGCGATCGGCGGCGACGGTCCCCGGCGATGGCAAGGTAGCGACGCGCTGGCCAGCGACCCGTCCCTGCCGGACGGGACGGAATGCCTCGCGGATCATGCGACCGCCCCCGCCGAATTGAAGCGCCGCTTGCGCCAGGTGGCGGTCGTCGACGACGACACCGGCCAGCCGCTTGCCGTCGGCCAACGGCTCGTGACCCGTGACGGGCGGCTCCGGCGCTGGGACGGGTTCGTGGCGGTCGGCTCGGGCGCGGCGGCGGCGGAGCGTTTACTGCGCGCCAACCGGCTGGCGCAGCTGGCGGACGAGCTTCCCCGCCTCGAACAGGCCGTCGCCGTGGCTACGGGCGAACGCGAGCGGGCCCTCGCGGCGATGGAGCAGTGCCGCAAGGCCGCCGAGGAAGCGCGCGCGGTCGCACTTGGCGCCGAACGCGATTCGCGCGAGGCGGCCCGCGCGACGGATGCGGCGGCGGCGGCACTCGAGCGGATCGAGGCGCAACGCGCAGGCCTGACGCAGCGCCAGGCCGATCTCGCGCCGGTTCTCGAGGCCGCCCGCGAGTCGGTCGTTGCCGCCGAACGCTCACTGGCCGCGCTTCCGGACCCGGCCGTGCTCGAACGGGATGTCGAAGCCGCGCGAACAGCGGCGGCGCGCACCGCTTCCGCGGTCGCCGACAAGCGCGCCGAGGCGGCGACCCGGGCGCGCGAGACCGCCGCCGACCGCGAGCGATCGAGCGCCGCCGCGCGCGAGCAGGGGGAATGGCGCAAACGCCAGGAGAATGCCGAGCAACGGCTCGCGTCGGCGCTCGATCGCCGCAAACAGCAGGCGGCGGAGCGCGCCGAACTGGAACGCGAGCCGGCCGAGCTGGATGCGAATATCCGCGCGCTCGAGCAGGCGAACGACCAAAGCCAGATTCGGATCGGTGAGGAGAGCCTGGCGGAGCGCGTCGCCGAGGAAGCGGTGGTCGCCGCGACGCAGGCGCAGTCGGCGGCGAACGAACGCTCGGCCGACACCCGCGAGCGGCGCGCCGCCGCCGCTGCCCGCGCTGAGGCGCAGCAGGCGCGCAGCGCCGAATTCGCGCGCCAGTCGATCGACAAGTTCGAGGCCGTCCCGCAGCGGCTTCCGGAAAAGCTCGGCTTCGACGGCGCCGAACCCCGCGATGCCGACGAGGAAGCGGCCACGCTCGACCGGCTGACCGCCGAGCGTGAGCGGATCGGCCCGGTGAACCTGGTTGCCGAGCAGGAGCTCGCCGAGCTCGACGCCGCGCGGAGCAAGGGCGCCGAGGAAGCCGAGGAGCTGACCCAGGCGATCCACCGCCTGCGCGGATCGATCGGCAATCTCAACCGCGAGGGCCGGGTACGGCTGCTCGATGCGTTTGAAAAGGTCGACGCGCATTTCCGCCGCTTGTTCACGACCTTGTTCGAAGGCGGACAGGCGCACTTGGAGCTGGTCGAGAGCGACGATCCCCTCGAAGCGGGACTCGAGATCATGGCCCAGCCCCCGGGCAAGCGGCTCTCCGCCCTGACTTTGCTATCGGGCGGCGAGCAGGCGCTGACGGCGGTCGCGCTGATCTTCGCGATTTTCCTCACCAATCCGGCCCCGATCTGCGTGCTCGACGAAGTCGACGCGCCTCTGGACGATGCCAATGTCGAGCGCTTCTGCGAGCTGCTGCAACGGATGACCCAGGAGACCGACACGCGCTACCTGATCGTCACCCACAACGCGGTGACGATGAGCCGCATGGACCGGCTCTATGGCGTGACCATGATCGAAAAGGGCGTCAGCCGTCTGGTCTCGGTCGATCTCGGCGGTGCGGAGACCTTGCTCGCAGCGGAATAGCTGTTTGGCTATTGCGAATGACTTTCATTAACACTAGACGGACCTCAATCCAAAGGGGAACAGATGATCCGTCTATCCGTGCCGCTCGCCGCGGCGCTCGCCTGCATTCCGGCCGCCGCGCACGCCAGCGATACAATCGCCGGCACCGCCGATGAGAGTGCCGACCAGATCGTCGTCACCGGCGAGCGCGTGCCGTACGGCGTCAAGGCGACCAGCAGCGCAACCAAGACCGCCACCGACATCAAGGACATTCCCCAGGCACTGACCGTGGTCTCGAGCGCGCAGATCGAGGACCAGCAATTGCGGTCGGTCGCCGATTTGCTGAATTTCGTGCCGGGTGCCTCCTACGGCAGCGGCGAAGGCAACCGCGACCAGATCGTCCTACGCGGCAATGCCAGCACCGCCGACTTCTTCGTCGACGGGGTGCGCGACGACGTCCAATATTTCCGCGACTTCTACAACGTCGACCGGGTCGAGGTGCTGAAAGGCCCGAATGCGATGATCTTCGGCCGCGGCGGCGGCGGCGGAATCATCAATCGCGTGCTCAAACGACCCACCTTCGCCGCCAGCCGCGCGCTGACCGGATCGGCGGATAACTGGCGCGGCCTGCGCTTCACCGGCGACGTCGACCAGCCGCTGTCGAGCACATTCGGCGTGCGCATCAACGGCGTCGCTGAGGACAGCGACAGCTTCCGCCGTCACGTCGAATTGAAGCGCTACGGTGTCAATCCCACCGTTGCGCTACTCGCCGGGCCCGACACGCGGATCGATTTGTCTTACGAATATTTCCACGATCGCCGCACCGCGGACCGCGGCGTTCCGGCCGACGGAAACGAGCCCATCCGCGGCTTCACCCGCACCTTCTTCGGTGATCCCGGCGACAGCTTCTCGCGCGCCGACGTCCACGTCGGGACATTCGCCATCGAACATGATTTCGGCGGCGGACTGACGCTGCGCAACCGGACCCTGTTCGGCGACTACGACAAATTCTATCAGAACATCTATCCGACCCGCTTCACCCGCTCGACCGTGCTGGTCACGCTCGGCGCGTACAACAATGCGACCAGGCGGCGGAACTTGTTCAGCCAGACCGACCTCGTCTGGAACAGTCGCTTGGGCGGTGTCGATCAGACCCTGCTGTTCGGATTCGAGCTCGGCCGCGAAAAATCGCGCAACCGGCGCGAGACCGGCGGCTTTCCCGACGGCAACACCACGCCGATCACCCACCCGACCGGCGACTTCGACGTCATCTTCGCGCCCGATGAAGATGATTCGAACAATCGCGTGAAGGCGACCGTCGCCGCGATTTACGTGCAGGACCAGATCCGCCCGGCATCATGGCTCGAGATTGTCGCCGGCCTGCGCTTCGACAGCTTCAGGCTCCACGTGGACGACCTACGGCCGCTCGATCCCGGCGTGTTCAGCCGGCATGACCAATTGTGGTCGCCGCGCCTCGGCGTGGTCCTGAAGCCGAGCCAGCGCCTCTCAATCTATGCCAGCTACAGCCGCTCCTACCTTCCACAATCCGGTGACCAGTTCAGCGGCCTCACCGACGTGACGGACGGCCTCAAGCCCGAGCGGTTCGACAATTACGAAATCGGCGCCAAGCTGCAGCTCCCCGGCGGTCTGCTCGCCACGGCGGCGCTCTACCGGCTCGATCGCACCAATACACGCGCTGCCGATCCGCTCGATCCTTCGCGTACCGTACTGACGGGCGCGCAGCGCAGCCGCGGGCTCGAGCTCGGGCTCGAACGCAGCATCACCAGCCGCTGGCTGATCTCGGCCGGTTACACGCTACAGAAAGCGGAAATCGTCGAAGCGACGGCGGCCGCGCCGGCGGGCCGCGAAGTGCCGCTCGTGCCGCGCCACAGTTTCTCGCTGTGGAACCGCTACGATTTCACCAAGCAGCTTGGCGTCGGACTGGGGGTAATTGCCCGCTCGAAATCCTACGCCTCGATCAGCAATGCCGTGGAGCTCCCGGGGTACGCGCGCGTCGACGCCGCGCTGTACTACCAGCTGCCGCGCGGCATCGAGGCCCAGCTCAATGTCGAGAATTTGTTCGGCGCCGACTATTTCCCGACCGCGAACAACGACAACAATATCGCGCCGGGCGCGCCGCGCACGGTCAAGGCGACGCTGGGATATCGATTCTGATCGTCATTGCGAGCGTAGCGAAGCGATCCAGCGGCGCAGTCTGGATTGCCGCGGCCCCTTCGGCTCCTCGCAATGACAGCTAAGCCGATAGCGCCGCCGCCCGCGCCTTGATGCGCTTGAGGTCGCGCACGAACCGCGCCCGCTCCTCGCGCTTGCGCTCGGGGTCGGGCATGCGCAGCAGGAAGCTGGGATGGACGGTGATCCACAGCTCGTGACCCTCTCCAAGCATCATGGGCGCGTCGCGCGCGCGGCTGATGGTGACCGTCTTGCCGGTCAGCGAGCGCGCCGCCGTCGCACCGAGCGCCACCGTCACCGGCGGCTGGATCAGCTCGCGCTCATGATCGATCCACCAGCGGCAAGCCTCGATTTCGCCCGCATCGGGCTTGTTGTGGATGCGCCGTTTGCCGCGCGCGACGAACTTGAAATGCTTGACGGCATTCGTGACGTAAACGGTCGAACGGTCGATTCCGGCTTTCTCCAGCGCCGCATCAAACAGCGCTCCAGCGGGGCCGACGAACGGACGGCCGGCGAGGTCCTCCTGGTCGCCCGGCTGCTCGCCGACGAACATGATGGACGCATCGAGTGGCCCCTCGCCGAACACCGTCTGCGTGGCATGCCGATACAGGTCGCAGCGCGTGCAGTCCCGCGCGTCCCCGAGCAGCGCTTCCCAGGCCGCGCGCAGATTACCGCCGGGCTGCACACGGCGTTCTGCCTCCAGCGCCTGCTCCAGCCCCTCTGTCGCCGCATCGGTCATTACGGCGGCAACGAGCGAGCCCACGCGCATGTTGCACGCGCGGCCAGACGACATTCCATCGCCTGAATCCGCCCATTGACCGATGATACGCAACACAAGAGCCGCGCCGCCCGTTGATGCGTCGGCCCGCTTTTCTGGGCCAGGTGAATGGAGAAGATCCATGCAAGACCGCAAACAGGACAGGAGCGGACGCCAGCAAGAACGCGCCGGCCAGCAGCAGGAGCGCGCGCACAGCAGCCGCGAGAAGGAGCGCAGCAGCAGCTCGAGCAAGAGCCACGGAAAGGCGAGCAGCCGCCAGCACGAACACTCCTAAACCCCAACGAACGGCCGCTCCGCTGCGGGGCGGCCGTTCCCCTTCCTCGCCGATGGCACGAACCGATCCTCCACCCGATCTTCCGCAGTGCCTCGTCCGGCCGCGCATTTCGCTGATCGGCGATGTCACCCCGTCCATGACCGAAAAGCTGATCGCCGGCCTTGCCGATGGCGGCGACGACGACATTGCGATCGAGCTCACCACGATCGGCGGCGACGCCGAAATGGCACGGCGGATGGTGCTCGAGATCGCGCTGGCGCGGCGCCGCCGGCGCGGGCGCCTGCTGTTCTTGGGCAAGAGCGCGGTTTATTCGGCCGGGGTCACGATCATGTCGGCATTCCCGCGCTGCGACCGGTTTCTGACGGGCGACACAGTCCTGCTGCTGCACGAGCGGCAGCTGTCGGAGACGGTCGAGATGTCGGGATCGATCCGCGCGAGCCTGGCGCTGCTGCGCACCAAGCAGGCCGAGCTCGAAAACGGCCTCCGTCTCGAGCAGCAGACGTTCGACAGGCTCGCCGCCGGCACCGGCCTCAGCGCGGACCAGATCCGGAGCCGCGCCGAGCACGCCTGGTACGTGACGGCGAAAGAGGCGGTGCAACTCGGCCTTGTCGAAGCGCTGATGCCCGACTGACCCCACCGGCTGTTCACTTGCCGCCCGAACGGCACGTCCCTACGCTTGCACACCTCCGGACAAGGAGAGAGGCGTGGCCGTCGAGGAAATGGAAGCCCTGCCCGCGACGGCGAAGCTGGACGACCAGCCGCAGTTCATGGGCCACCCGGTCGGCCTCTACTACATCGCATTCACCGAGGCATTCGAGCGCTTCTCTTATTACGGCATGCAGGTCCTGCTGGTCCTGTACATGGTCAAGCAGCTGCTGCTCGAACCGCACGTCGGGCGCATCGCGGGGTTCGAGCCCTTCCGCCACGCGCTGACCTACATCTACGGCTCGGCGCCTTCGAACGAGGCGCTCTCGTCCCATATCTTCGGCCTCTACACGAGCCTGGTATACCTGACCCCGATCCTCGGCGGGATCATCGCCGACAAGTGGCTCGGAAAGACGCGTACCATCACGATCGGCGCGCTGCTGATGTCGGCCGGCCATTTCCTGATGGCCTTCGACTTCTCATTCCTGATCGCGCTGCTGCTGCTGGTGATCGGCGTCGGCTGCCTCAAAGGCAATCTCGCGAGCCAGGTCGGCTATCTCTACCCGCCCGGTGACAATCGAGCTGCCGACGGTTTCCAGGTCTATTATATCGGCATCAATGCTGGTGTGATCATCGCACCCCTGATCTGCGGTTATCTCGGCGAGGAGATCGGCTGGCATTACGGCTTCGGCGCAGCCGGCGTCGGCATGGTGATCGGACTCACCATCTATTTGTCGGGCCGCAAATATCTTCCGCCAGACCCGAAGCTCGAACCCAGGAAAGTGCAGACCGCGGAGCGCCCTGCGATGTCGCGGCGCGACTGGCGGGTCCTGAGCTTGCTGCTGGTGTTGATCCCGATTCTCGCGATCGGCTCGATCGGCAATCAACAGCTCTACAACGCCTATCTGCTGTGGGCGGACCGCTGGTACGATTTCAACCTCGCCGGCTTCCGCATGCCGACGACCTTCCTCGCGACTCTCGACGCGACCGTCAGCGTCTTCTTCCTTGTCGCCACGGTAGCGTTCTGGCGCTGGTATGGCAGGCACTGGAAGGAGCCGGACGAGCTCACCAAGATGGCGCTCGGCTGCTTCATTTCCTGTCTGGCCTTCATCCTGCTCGCCGTCGCTGCCGCGCATGCCGAGGCGACCGGCACCAAGGTCAGCCTGTGGCTCGCCGTCGCGGTCCACTCGATCAACGCAATCGGGTTCGTCAACGTCTTCCCGGTCAGCCTCGCGCTCTATTCACGCGCTTCACCACGCGCGATCGGCGCGACCATGGTCGGGATCTATTATCTCTTCCTGTTCATCGCGAACACGCTCACCGGGTGGATTGGCGGCTGGCTGACGACGATGTCGCCGCTGCAATTCTGGGGCCTGCACGCGGGCGCCGCGATCTTTGCGGGCGTTGTGTTTGCCCTGGTCAAGATGGTCTTCGGCAAGCTGCTCCAAGCTGCGGAAAGCGACATCGATGCGCCGGGCATCGCCCGTGGCCACGAGTCTGAAGTCACGCACCCCGTCGGCTGATCAGAGCTTGGGCGGCTGATCCGCTTGCTGCTGTTCCTGCGCGTCCTTCCGCGCCTGATTGATTTCCTGCGTGAGGCAGCCCGTGAAGCCGCCTGGACCGACGGCCGAGCAACTCCCGGGACCGGTCTGACCGACGGTGGTCAGGGCCTGGGAACGCCGCGTCCAAGACTGGCGCTGCTGGCGGGTTCCCTCGAGCTGTTGGTTCTTCGGCAGGCGGTAGCGCTCGCTCTCCTTCTTGCGAATGCAAATCGCGTCGCGCGGACAAGGATCGTTGCCGTATATGACGACCTCGAATTGGCCGGCCTGCGCCAGCGCCGGGGCCGGCATCGCAGCAAGCCCGCCGGCGAAGGCCGCCGCGGCGGCAAGGGTGATCGTCAACCGGGTCATCGAACGTCCTTCTGTCACCAGCGGCCACCGCCGCGTTTCGTTCCTCATATGCGCTTGGAAAGGCCGATTGCCACCCTGCACCCGGCACGGATGGCCGCAGTCAGGAGGGGATAACCGACTGCCTGGCTGGCACCATGCTGACGCGCGGTGTCGCGGTGCTCGAGCTCTTCGGCGCGGAATTCGCGGATGTCGCGGGCAAGCTCGGGATCGTCCTCGCCGAGCTGGTCCAGCTGCTTGCCATAATGCTTGTCGATCTCGGTCTCGACGGCGTCCGTGCAGGCGAGCGCCGCTTTTTCGGACATTAGCGCGGTTGCCGCGCCGAGCGCGAACCCGGCGACATTCCACAAGGGCTGGAGCGCGGTCGGGCGGCCGCGTCGCTCGGCCATCAGCTGGTTGAACCGGGCAAGGTGGCGCTGTTCCTGCGCGGCCATGCGCGCGACCAGTTTCGCTTCCGGGCAATTGCTGCGCAGCACCGCCAGCTGCCCCGCATAAATGCGCGTC
>Ga0207657_10001900_pt1 | contig 22572 bp, 22 predicted proteins | sample KBSC33metaG_FD_184316 | JGI IMG/M metagenome (GOLD analysis project Ga0207657, IMG submission 184316) | Corn rhizosphere microbial communities from Kellogg Biological Station, Michigan, USA - KBS C3-3 metaG (SPAdes) (version 2) | ecosystem: Host-associated > Plants > Roots > Rhizosphere > Soil ... | reverse complement strand
AAGCATTGCGATTATCTTTTGCACTGCGCGATTCTTTTGTTGCGCCTGAATATTTAAGCAGCGGTAAAAAAAGTGGTGATCTTTTTTTTGTGCAATGTGGTATGAGCATTTTGCAGTTGAATGAAAAACTGGAAGCAGGCGGCAGATCTTTAAAAGCATCCGGCGCAAGCAACGGGCAATCTATTGCGGGTGCTACTGCTACCGGCACGCATGGTTCTGCGTATAAAGTTGGTGCAGTGCATGACACGATAGTTGGATTACATGTTATCACAGGAGTGAATCACCATGTGTGGCTTGAAAAAAAATCAAATCCTGTTGCATCAGATGAATTTATCAACTGGCTCGGCGCAGAAAAAATAAGTGATGATGATATTTTCAATTCGGCAGTTGTAAGCTTTGGATGTTTCGGATTTATCCATGGAATTTTGATTGAGACTGAACCTGTGTTTTTATTGGAAGAACATCGTTCCGGTCAAATACCTTATGACCAGGCTCTCATTAACGCTATCAACAATGCCGACTTTACAGGCATCCAGCAATTATTGCCTTATGGCATCGGCACAACTGATAAAGAGTTGTATCATTTTGAAGTGTTAATCAATCCGCACAAATTTGAACCAGGTAACGCAAACAAAGGCGTTTTCTTTAAGATTATGTACAAAACTCCTTATACGCCAAATTATCCGAAACGAGAAAGAGACAGCGAAGGTTTTACTTACGGAGAAAATACATTAGGACTTGTGCAAACAATTCTTGATACAATCGGTCCTGTTATTTCTGCGCCGCTTGTTCCGCCACTTGTAAACACATTGATGCCGCTTGCGTTCAAACCCGTGCCACCTGCGTTCGGCACTATAGGTGAAACTTTCAACAATACAAAATTTCGCGGTAAAGCTGCAAGCGGCGCTATCGGCATGAGCCGCGCAGACGCAAGCCATGTGCTCGAAGAAATTATTTCAATAAATAAACATACTCCGTTTCCCGGTGCGCTTGCATTGCGTTTTGTGAAAGGCAGTGATGCATTGCTTGCGTTCACAAAATTTCCGGCAACATGTGTGCTTGAAATGGATGGAGTTGATTGCAACGAGTCAAGGGCTTTCTTTCAAAAAGTTTGGGATAGTCTTGAAGCGATGAACATTCCTTATACTGTGCATTGGGGCAAATTCAATTTCAATTTAAATATTGATCGCATAAAAAAAATGTATGGCGAAACTAATCTTGATAAATGGTTGAACAGCCGCAATCAATTAATGGATGCTGCCACACAAAAAGTTTTTACAAATGATTTTATGAAACAATGCGGTTTGAGTAGTTGATTTTTATGTGCTTAGCTGCATTGCTACTATTAAGCTTTTAGTTGTGTCACTCACTTATACGTTCTATTCTCTATTCATCACATATACACTTTCGCATACAAATAATTTCTTTCTTTTGCAGTCATATAATTTATGAACAAGCCAAAAGCAATTTTTTGTTGGAGCGGCGGAAAAGATTCTGCTTACTGTTTACATAAAGTTTTACTCGAAAAAAATTATGACGTAAAATATTTGCTCACCACACTCAACGGTTCTTTCAATCGGATCTCAATGCATGGAGTTCGTGAAGAGCTGTTAGACAAACAAGCAGAATCAATCGGTATTCCTTTATTGAAAGTATTTGTTTATGAAGGTTCAAATGCTGAATATGAAAAACAAATGGAAACCGCATTGCTAAAAGCAAAATCTGAAGGCATTGAGCACGCGATCTTCGGTGATATTTTTTTAGAAGACCTGCGACAGTATCGTGAAAATAATTTAGCAAAAGTTGGAATGAAGGGAATTTTTCCATTGTGGAAAATAGACACAACATTTCTCATCAACGATTTTATCAAACAAGATTTTAGAACCATAATATGTTGCACCAATGATGGATATCTTGGCGAAGAATGGCTTGGAAGAGAAACCGATAAAAGCTTTATTCAACAATTACCAGCCGATGTTGATCCTTGTGGTGAAAACGGAGAGTTTCATTCTTTCTGTTTTGCAGGGCCCATTTTTAAAAAAGAAATTTCTTTTTCCGCAGGAGAAAAAATTTACAAACAACTCGAAATAAAAACAGATGATTGCAAGCTTCCTTCAAACGTTATAACAAAAGGATTTTGGTTTTGCGATCTTATGCCATCGGAATAAAAAGAAGACAATCTTAACGTTTTCTTACTGAAAATCGGTGCAATCAATTTCAAAAATTTCCCAATTCCTCGCCTTAACGATTCAGTCGGGCAGGCAAAATTTCAAAATCACTTCAACTCAAGTACAACAACAGACGCAGGAGGAAGTTTTACTTCAAGTGTTTTATCTTTTAAAGTTGCATCGTTAAACGAAGTTGGTTTTACTTTTTCCGGATCATCAAATGTGTTATGATCCTGCACATGGGGCGATGTAAGAATTCTTCCTGTTACCTGTTTGTAATCTTCTTTAAAATTTACAGTGATGGTTTCTGTTTTATGATCATCAATATTTACAAGCGAAACATGTGTGAGTCCGTTTGAATCTTTTGAAGCAGATGCAGAAACGGCTGGCAGAGATTCATTACCATAAACATAATTGCCTGTTGAAACTTTAACGGGAAGCAATGTTGCATCCTGGTGCACGTTGTACATTTCCATCACGTGATATGTTGGTGTGAGAATTATTTTATTACTGTCGGTCAATATCACGGCCTGCAATACATTGATGGTTTGCGCAAGACAAGCCATGCGTACACGATCAGAATGATTGTTGAAAATATTAAGTGTAACACCTGCGATCATTGCATCACGCATTGTGTTCTGTTGATAAAGGAAACCTGGATTGGTTCCGGGCTCAACATCATACCATCCTCCCCATTCATCAACAACCAATGCTATCTTTTTTTCAGGATCATACTTATCCATGATCGCGGAATGTTTTGTAACAAGCGTGTCCATCAGCAACGCTCTTTTCATTGTTGTGAAATATTGCTCTTCAGTAAAACCTGTTGCAGGACCTTTATGATTCCAATCGATCACTGCATAATGATGCAAAGCAATTCCGCTGATCATGTTTTGAGGGATATTTTTCATCAACACTTCTGTCCAGTTATAATCAGAAGAATTTGCACCCGATGCAACTCTGAAAATTTTTTCGTTGCCCGACCAGTTGGACATAAATGTTGCATACTTGCGATAAACATCAGCATAATATTCGGGACGCATATTTCCGCCACAGCCCCACGCTTCGTTTCCTACGCCCCAGAATTTTACATTCCATGGTTTATCTCTTCCGTTCTTTTTACGCAGATCTGACATAGGGCTTACGCCATCCGCATTTACATACTGCACCCAATCTGCTAATTCCTGCACGGTGCCACTACCTACATTAGCAGCGAGATAAGGTTGCGCACCAAGCTCTTCACACATGTTTAAAAAATCATGCGTGCCAAAACTGTTATCTTCTGTAACGCCGCCCCACCATGTATTTACAATGGTTGGACGTTTGTCTTTTGGTCCAATGCCGTCTTTCCAATGATATGTATCTGCAAAGCAACCGCCGGGCCAGCGAAGCACAGGCACTTTCAATTTTTTTAACGCATCAATTACATCATTGCGAACACCATTTGTATTGGGAATAGTTTTGTTGTTTTCACCCACATAAAAACCTTTGTATATGCCATGACCAAGATGCTCGGCAAAATGTCCATAGATGTATTTGCTGATCTTTGGTCCTTGTGCGTCATTGTTTACAGTAACTGTAGCGGTTGATTGAGCAAAAGCCTCGCTAAACATACCTGCAAAGAAAGTAAACGCTAATGGAAACAAGAATCGTTTCATAATATTTGTTTTGGTGTTAGTAATTTCTGCAAAGAAATAAAAATAAGTGTAAAGATGACAATTAAAAAATTATTCTGAAGTGCCAGGAAACTTTTCCTGCTCAATAATGGACTGAACGTACAAGTGAGTGACACAACGAAGTTCAATAGTAGCACTAAAGCCGGCAACATAAAAATTTTCTTCCTACTCTGCTACTCATACTACCTTTAAAAAAAATTTTATGCATGCTTATGATACACTTCTTGATGCATTGAATGGTTTAAAAAAACGTGGCTACACAATTGATTTTAATCTTGCGTTCGATCATGTAAAATGTGTTGATACAGGTGTATGCCTCTCTCCTTCTGAGTTTGAAATTACAGAGTACTATCGTTTTGAAGGCATCAGCAATCCGGCAGATTCCTCGGTTGTGTATGCAATTGCAGCAAAAGATGGCAGCCTGAAAGGAGCACTGGTAACAGGTTATGGAATGTACAGTGAAAGATTGAATGAGGAAATGTTACAAAAGCTGAAGATTCGGCCATGAGTAAAATTATCACACGAACAGTTTTGCTTTTATCATTGGTGAGTTTATTCACGGATATGGCAAGCGAAATGCTGTATCCTGTAATGCCATTGTATTTGAGAGAAATTGGTTTTTCTGTAATTGCCATTGGTGTGCTGGAAGGCTTTGCAGAAGCGGTAGCAGGATTAAGCAAAGGATATTTCGGAACATGGAGCGACAACATTGGTTTGCGCATACCTTTTGTGCGATGGGGTTATGGTTTGAGTGCAATAAGTAAACCGATGATGGCAGCATTTACTTATGTGTGGTGGGTGTTTTTTGCAAGAGCACTTGACCGGACAGGAAAAGGTTTGCGCACAGGCGCACGTGATGCAATTCTTTCAGAACAGGCGGCACCTCAAACAAAAGCAAGAGTGTTTGGATTTCATCGGTCCATGGATACAACCGGCGCGATCATTGGTCCCTCACTTGCTTTGCTGTTTTTATATTTTTTTCCTGATGAATACAGGCAACTTTTTTTATGGGCATTTATTCCCGGCATTGCTGCAATCATTGTAACGTTTTTGATCAAAGAAAAAAGAAAAGAAACCCAAAAAGAAAAACAATATCCTTCATTCAAAGCATTTTATCAATACTGGATTCAAGCACCGACTGCATACAAAAAATTAACAGGTGCGTTGCTTGTTTTTACTTTATTTAACAGCAGTGATGTGTTGCTTTTACTTCGCATGAAAGAAACAGGAACAAGCGATACCGCTTTGATCGGTGTGTATATTTTTTACAATGCAGTGTATGCAATTCTTGCTTATCCTTTTGGTGCTCTTGCTGATAAAACGAGTTTGAAAAAAATTTTATTAAGCGGTCTTATTTTATTTGCCATCGTGTATGCAGGCATGAGCATAAAAGGAAATGTTTTTTGGTATTTGTTTTTATTTCTTTTGTATGGAGCTTATGCTGCGGCAACGGAAGGTATTTCAAAAGCGTGGATAATAAAATTGGTTGACCAAGACAGAGTAGCTACTGCAATCGGCACCTACACAGGGTTTCAGAGTGTTGCTGCATTGCTGGCAAGCAGCATCGCAGGAATTCTTTGGTTTTATTTTGGTGCTCCTGTTGCATTCATATCGTCCGCAATTATTACCTTGCTCGTTGTGATATATCTTTACTTCAAAACAAAATAGATCATGCTACATCGTCGAAAGTTTTTGCAATTAGGTTCATTGGGAGCGGGAACTTTTTTTTCAACGAAAATATTTTCTGCTGCACGATTTTCGGATGGTAAAATGCCGTTAGTGATTTCAACATGGGATGCCGGTATCAATGCAAACAAAGGTGCATGGCAGGTTTTGCGAAATGGCGGTCGTGCATTGGATGCAGTGGAACAAGGTGTGATGGTAACTGAATCTGAGATCAGTTGTTGTGTTGGATTAGGCGCTTATCCTGATCGCGATGGACATGTAACATTGGATGCAAGCATCATGGATGAATATGGAAATGCAGGTTGTGTTGCATTTCTTGAAAGAATAAAACATCCTATTTCTGTTGCAAGACGTGTGATGGAAAAAACGCCTCATGTAATGCTTGTCGGCAGCGGCGCACAGCAGTTTGCAGTGAGTGAAGGTTTTCCTTTGGAGGCAGATAAATTATCCGACAGTGCGAAAAAAGCTTATGAAGAATGGCTGAAAAAATCTCAGTATAAACCAAAGGTAAATATTGAAAACACAAAATCATCCGGTGCATTTGTTCCCAACGAATTTGAGAACGGTGCATGGAATCATGATACAATTGGAATGCTTGCGATAGATGCAAAAGGTAATCTCAGTGGCAGTTGCACAACAAGCGGTATGGCATTTAAAATGCGTGGACGTGTTGGAGATTCGCCGATTCCGGGTGCAGGTTTGTATGTCGATAATGAAGTGGGTGCTGCAGTTGCAACAGGTGTTGGTGAAGAAGTAATAAAAATTTGTGGAACTCATTTGGTAGTTGAATTGATGCGGCAGGGAAATTCTCCTGAAGATGCATGCAAGAAAGCTGTTGAAAGAATCATAAAAAGAAACGGCGATAAAATAAAAGATATACAGGTTGGTTTTCTCGCGCTTAACAAAAAAGGTGAGTACGGTGGATACAGTGTTCAAAGCGGTTTTAATTATGCGTTGTGTTATTCTGATGATTACAATCAGTTGTTAGATGCAAAGCATGTGTTACCCTAAATCCCTAAAGGGACTTTTATCAAAGCGAAGAATAATTATTAACCATACTGCATTACTACTATAATGCTTTTCTTGCGTCGCACACTTTTACGTTTTGTAATTCTATTCAACATAAAATATCCTCATCATTAATTGCAATGAATTTCATTTTAGAAGTTGCCGTATTTAATATCGAATCTGCATTGCTCGCTGCAAAAGCTGGTGCAGACAGAATTGAGCTTTGTGAAAATCCTTCTGATGGTGGCACTACTCCTTCTTACGGAACATTGAAAACCGTAAGAGAAAAAATAGATATTTCTGTGTTTCCTATTGTTCGTGCAAGAGGCGGAGATTTTCTTTATTCTGATGAAGAATTTGAAGTGATGAAAAAAGATGTTGCATTAATAAAAGATTTAGGTTTTGAAGGAGTAGTGATTGGTTTATTAAAAAAAGATGGAACGATAGATATTCTACGAACAACAAAACTTGTAGAAATGGCATATCCTTTGGAAGTAACTTTTCATCGTGCATTTGACAGAGCTGCGGAACCGTTGCAAGCCTTAGAAGATGTGATCAAGTGCGGATGCCAAAGAATATTAACAAGCGGACAAGTACCCAATGCATTTGATGGAAAAAAATTGATAAAACAATTGATTCAGCAAGCAGACCACAGAATTGTCATCATGCCGGGCAGCGGAGTAAGAAGCAACAACATTAAAGCATTGATAGAATTTACAGGTGCGGAGGAAGTTCATTCGTCGGCAAGAAAAATTGTTCCGTCACAAATGCAATTCATTCAAAAATCAATGAATGAAAATTCAGAGAACATTACAGTTGATGTTGATGAAATAAAAAAGATGAAAGACCCTCTAAATCTCCCTAAAGGGAGACTTTGAAAAACCGTTCAATAAAAGAGCTTGAACCTAAATTCATATTCTTTCATTGCTGCTATATATTCTAAAGATAAAGTGATTGCGACGCAAGAGGTGATGATACGAAGAACAAAAGCTGGTAACAAAAAAATTTACTCTTTAAAATATTTTCTCCCTTTTGAAATATCGAGATCGAGTATCTCGAATTTTTCTGGATTGGGCCAACTGTAGTGCCACCATTCGGTTGCTAATAAATTGAACCCGTATTTCTCCATCGTTTCTTTTAGCATTTGACGGTTAGCCAATACATCTTTCGGCAATGCTGCAAAATCCTGATGCGCACTATCTGTAAAATTATCAAAGCCGGTTCCCATGTTCAATTCTTTATCTGTTTTCAAATCAATGATTGTTAAGTCAACAGCGATTCCGCGATTATGACCACTTCCCTTTTTCGGATTGGCAACATATCGCTCATCATGCACAAGTTCCCAAAATTTTTTCGTAACGCTGTATGGTCTGTAAGCATCAAAGATCTTTAATCCTAAACCTTTTTTATTTAACTCCTGCTGCACCTTCAATAAAGCCTTTGCAGCGGGCAATCTTAAGTAAGTATCGTTCGTTTTTGGGGAATACATTCTTTGATGCATGAAGTTATTGGTAGTTGCATATCGCAGGTCGAGAACAATGAATGGAATGAATGATTTTAAACTTATCATTTCCTTATTTGAGTCAATTTTAACCGTTTTTAGGAAAAGTTCTTTATTTTTGATGATTTCCAAGCCGTTAGCATTCTTCGGCACGGTTATTGACAATTGGGAATAACTCTGAAAAGACGATAAGAATAAACAAACGACCGTTAGCACGAAAGAGATACAAAACTTTATCATAAACAAATAAAATTAGTAACTCAATCTACAAAAGTTTTTTATGAAGGTCTTATCTGTAATATTTTTGATTTGCTTTTTCTTCAGAGGTAATGCCCAAACCGGTGTTGCGAAGAACTCTGCAAATGACAGCAATGTTTTAGTTGCTGATAATATTTTAACTCTTTCTGCGAGCAACAAACCTGATGCAAAAAATTCTTTTGACAGCGTTACAAAAAAAAGCAGTAAGACATTACTTGGTATCGCAAGTTTTTACAGCCAAAATCTTGAAGGCACTGAAACATCTACCGGGGAAACGTTTTCTCATCAGAACCTTACTGCAGCAAGTAACAATTTCAAATTGAACAGTTGGGTACGTGTAACTAATTTACGGAATGGAAAATCAGTTATAGTACGGATAAACGACAGGATGCATCCTAAGATGGCTGCAAAAGGCAGAGTTGTTGATCTTTCTATTTCTGCTGCAAAAAAGATCGGGCTTACTTTTTTAGCCGGTCTTACAAAAGTGAAAGTTGAAGAAGTTGTTAAAGGAACAAGCAACTAATATTTCTTTTCATTCTACCTATTCATATCTCAAGGCTGTAATAGGATTCAGCCTTGAGGCTTTTATAGCAGGCCACAAACCTGCAAGCAAACCCACTCCCGAACAAATAATAATTCCACCGATAATCCAAGCCCATGGAACAACGAAGCCCGTTTTTAGTACCATGGAAAACAAATTGCCAACAAGCACTCCTAAAATAATTCCAAAGAGAGCGCCCAACAAACTGATGATTGTTGATTCAAATAAAAATTGCTGACGAATATTTTTTCTTTTCCCACCTAAGGCTTTTATCAAACCAACTTCTCTTGTTCTTTCATTTACTGCAACAAGCATGATGTTCATCAAACCAATTGCTGCGCCAACTAAAGTTATTAAACCTATAGCGCCTGCTGCGCCTTGAATACTTCCAAGTAATCCAATAAAAGTTTCAGCAAGCTTATCACTCTTTTCAATTACAAAATTATCTTCTTCGATGGGAGTTAATTTTCTTATTCCGCGAAAGACACTGGTAGTTTCATTGACAGCGCCATTAAGACTTTGAACATCATTTGCCATTACACCAATGGTAAATGATGGAGAAATATTATCCATTCGTCTTACATTGTTGTACGTTGTTATTACAACATTATCCGCACGCATTAATGCACTCGAGCCTTTTGATTTTAAAACGCCGATCACACGATAAGGAATCCCTCCAATGCTTATAATTTTATCCACACCTTTTGTTTCATTACCTAATCCAAATAATTTGGTTGCGACCTCGCTTCCCAGCAAACATACATTACGACCTGTCTGCACATCAAGCAAGTTGAAATTTCTTCCTGCCGCAATTGAAAAACCATTAACAGGCAAATAATTTTCATCACCGCCATTCACCCTAATGTTAGGATTTGTTTTTTTGCTTTTGTAACGAAGTTCTACCGCGCCGGGTCCGCTTAAAGAAATACTAACCAATGCAGGGTAATCAAATGTTTTTTTGAAAAGCTCTGCCTCATATAATTGAATAGGTTTATCAAGATTTGATTTTTTTTGTTTTTTTGTTTTATCAACTTTTTCAGTTCGTTCGTTATCATTAAACCTGAAACGCTCTTTATATGAAATGGTAAAGCCGTTTGCTCCCATCGTAGAGAAGCTCTCACGCAAACTGCCGTTCAACGCATCAATTGCCGTGATAATGCCAATAAGCGCCATTATGCCAAATGCTATGATGGCAACGGTTATACCTGTTCTTAGTTTGTTGCTTCGAACAGTTCTGTATGCAAGAGAAAATGAATCGCTAAGTGTCATGTGAAAATATTTTATGGGACAAACTCCATCTCTTTTCTCATCGCCTGTTGTGTCACTCACTTCAGCGTTATGAACTTTGCTGAACAGAATTGTTCCAGTTGAAGTGTGCGACGCAACGGAAGTTTAATATTTATTCTTCAGCCCGCTCAATAATAATTCTTATAAAGATAAACGCATTCAAATTCTCAGGAAGAAAATTAACACGGATGGGAAAATTTTTCTTTAAATGGTTTTTTAAAGTTTACAAATTTCAAAAGTTTACATGCTGTAATGATAAAATCCTAAGCGCTGAAACACGTAAGCTTTGAAACTATTAAAAATATAACCAGTTTAAAATAAGTGATGGGAAGATCCCGATAAGAATTATGAGCGCTGCAAGAAGGATAACTCCTGTTTTAAATGAAGATGATATTTCTTCCGTTACTGCTGAATTGCCTTCTTTAAAATACATTGCCTGTATAAGGCGGAAATAATAGTAAACACTTATTGCGGCAAATAAAACACCTGCAATGACTAACCACGTATAAGTGCCTGTTTTTAGAACAGAGGCGAGCATATAATATTTTGCAAAGAATCCTGCAGTTAATGGAATGCCGGCGAGGGACAAAAGAAATATGGTGTTGGTTGCTGCAAGTACCGGTTGCGTTTTTGCAAGACCATTATAACCATCGTATGTATAGTCTTTCATCTTCACAAGTGTTGCAAATAAGCCGATTGTTGCAAGACTATAAGCAACCGAATAGAACAAAATTCCTTCACCGGCAACATCATTCAGGCTCATTAATGCAAACAGCATAAATCCTGCCTGGGCGATACTTGAATAAGCAAGCATGCGCTTTACACTTTGCTGGAAAACTGCCGTAATATTTCCAATGAGCAAGGTAGAAAAAGTTATGATAGCAAATATGAGCTTCCAATCAACCACTCCGCTTGTTTCAGTCATTCGTACTACGCATAGCTTAAAGAAAGCAATAAAACCTGCTGCTTTTACAATGGTTGCCATAAAAGAAGTAAACACACTTGGTGCGCCATCGTAAACGTCCGGTGCCCAGAAGTGAAACGGCGCAGCTGACACTTTAAATGCAAGCGCTGCTAAAAGAAGTAACAATCCAAGTATTTCAAGAAATGATGCAAGGTTTTTATATAATCCATTGCCGGTGCGTGTAACTTCCAGGCTGAATGTTCCGGTACCGCCATAAGTAAGTGCAATACCCATCAGCATTACGCCGGTGGAAAATGAGCCCATCAAAAAATATTTCAAAGCGGCTTCATTACTTTTCATGTTGCGTTTGTCACTGCCTGTAAGTATGTACAATGGAATTGACAATATCTCGATTCCTAAGAACAAAGTGAGAAGATTACTGTATGAAGAAAGTAAAGCTGCTCCGCACAGCACAAAAAATATAAGTGTAAAATATTCTGCCGCATATTTACCTAAACTCTCAATATCTTTTCCTGATATCACTACATAAATAAATGTTGAACCTATTGCAATTGAGTTGAACAGATAACCAAACCTGTCAAAATTCAACATGCCGTAAGTGTTGATCAAAAAAAGCGTTCTTCCATAAGTATCAGCAATATTTAATATCAGCAAAATCAACAATAAAACAGATGCAATGTGTTTTATGCTGTTCCTGTTTTTCACCATGAAACTGCATAACATCATTACAACACCAAACACAGCCGAAAGAATAATTGCATTCATATTATGATGATCACTCTTCTTTTATTAAGGATGAAATTTTATTAATACAGCCTGTACTGTATCGTTGGTTAATTGAAACATTGGCTGAGGATATACACCCAATACCACAACTACAATTACCACTACAATGAGCATTAATTTTGCCCCGGTAGTTATATCTGTTGCTCCGTCTGTTGCTACCGTAGTGTTTCCATAAAAAATTTTTTGAACCATGTTCAAAGTATATACTACGGCAAGTATCATGCTGATCATAGCGATAGCAGTTATCCAGATATTGTATCTGAATAAACCATTAAACATCATAAACTCACCAATAAAAGCATTTGTCAATGGCAAAGCAACATTGGCAAGCGCCATTATCATCAGTAAAATAGCAAGTGTCGGAGCTCTTTGTGCGAGTCCGCCAAGTTCACTGAATTTTCTTGTGCCCAATTGATTTTCTATAACGTCAGCCACAATCCACAAACCAATTATATTCACACCGTGATTAAACATCTGGATCATTACACCTTGCATTCCTACTTCTTGGCTGGTAAAAATTGCAGCACACATTAATCCGATGTGAGCAATAGATGAATAAGCGATCAATCGTTTAAGATCGTCTTGCCGGATAGCGATCAAAGAAGCATACAACATTCCAATCACACAAAGGATAATCACAAGATGACTGTAATTTGCGGCAGCATGAGGGAATAAAGGCACAAGCCATCTTATCACTCCATATAAACCCATCTTTACCATTACGCCGCTTAATATCATCGTAACCGCTGTTGTAGTTTGTTCGTATGTATCGGGTTGCCATGTATGAAAAGGAAATATCGGCATCTTGATGGCAAATGCTATAAAGAACAACCAGAATAAAAAGTTTTCTTCTGTCAGAGAAAGCTTTGTGTGATAAAATGATTGTAATGCGAATGAATGATCAGGTGTTTTAAAGTAGAGATACAAAATACCCACAAGCATCAACAACGAACCGACAAATGTGTAGATGAAAAATTTGAACGTCACTTGTATCCTTCTTTCGCCTCCCCATGAAGAACAGAGAAAATATGCAGGTATTAATGCAAGTTCCCAAAAGAAATAAAACAGCAAGCAATCTGTTGAGAGAAATACACCCATGAATCCTGTCTGCATCAACAACATAAATGCATAAAAACTATTTGGTCTTCTGTAAGAGTTGTTATAAACAGATGCAAATACAATAGGATAAGCAATGGCGTTTAATAAACAAAGCATTTTGCTCATGCCGTCGAGACCAATGCTGAAGCGGGTTCCGAGGGATGGCAACCATGTTGCGTCGTATGATAATTGGCTTGCATCAAACAAATTATATACTCCTGCCAATGCAACGGCAAGTGTTAGAATTGATGAAAATAATGACCAGCTTTTTGCATCTCTTTCACTCCTTAAAAGAAATGTTACTAAGCCGGAAACTAAAGGAATTAATATGAGTAATAAAGCGATCATGTTTAAGTTACTTCTTCTCTTCTGCTAAAATATTTTTTGCAGGAACTGTACAATAATTTCCTGGTTCCAGAATACCAAAAACAAAACGGTGATGGATAACACCATGAATAAAATATAATTCCCCACCTGTCCGCTTTGCAATAATCTTATTTGCCTTGATGAATAATTTACAAACCTTCCGGTGCCATTCACCACTGCGTCGATGCCGGATTTTTCAACAACAGATTTCAGAAAACCTGCAAGGCTGTTTAATGGCTTTACAATAATGGTATCGTACAACTCATCAATGTACCATTTATCTGCAAGGATCTTTTTAAATCCGGTATATCTGCCTTCAAATTGGCTAACCGCAAAGAATTTACGTGTTGCCGCAAAAATGATGATAAGACCAACAATAGTTCCACCTAACATGTAATAATCTTTTGTGGCAACTTCTGCTCCTTCATGTGTTACCGCAGGAACAACAGGTGCGAGAAATTGATTCAGAAAATCATGTCCTCCATACACTTCCGGTAATTGAATAAAACCACCAATTAGCGATAATACTGCAAGCACGATCAAAGGAATTAACAGTGCAGAAGGCGATTCATGTAAATGATGTGCCTGTTCATGTGTGCCTCTGAAACCTCCAAAGAAAACAAGCATCATTAAGCGAAACATATAGATAGCAGTAAGTATAGCTGCAAATACAGCAAACCAAAATAACAGAGGGCTGTATGCATATGTTGCCATCAATATTTCGTCTTTGGAAATAAAACCGGAAGTAAACGGAAAACCGGAAATTGCAAGCACGCCAATAATAAATGTCCAGGAAGTCACGGGCAGTTTTTTTGATAAGCCACCCATTTTTGTAATATCCTGTTCGCCGCCCATTGCATGAATAACAGAACCTGCACCAAGAAATAAAAGCGCTTTAAAGAATGCATGTGTCATCACATGAAAAACACCTGTTGTGTAAGCACCAACACCAAGTGCAAGAAACATAAAACCAAGCTGGCTCACTGTTGAATAAGCCAATACTTTTTTTATATCGTTTTGATAGAGTGCAATTGTTGCCGCAAGTATTGCTGTTGCTAAACCAATAATTGCAACTACATCTTGTGAAATATGACTGAGTGAATAAAGCACATTACTTCTTGCGATCATATAAATGCCTGCAGTGACCATTGTTGCGGCATGGATCAATGCAGATACGGGAGTTGGACCAGCCATTGCATCCGGTAGCCATGTGTACAAAGGAATTTGTGCACTCTTACCAACTGCACCAACAAATAATAATAAAGTTATGGCAGTTGCATCTGATACCGGCAACGTACTCGCTTTGGCAAATACTTCAGTATAGTTTGCTGTTCCAAAATCTTTGAGTATCCAAAAAATTGCAAGTAAAAATCCAACATCGCCAATACGATTCATTACAAATGCTTTTTTTGCAGCATAATTGTAACTATCATTTTTAAACCAATAACCGATCAATAAATAAGAACATAATCCCACGCCTTCCCAACCGATAAACATGATAACATAATTCGCTCCCATCACGAGCAACAACATGGAAAAGACGAACAAGTTGAGATATGAAAAATATCTTCCGAAATGATCTGTTGACTCTTCATGCATGTACGATGTTGAATAAAGATGAATGAGAAAACCAACACCGGTTATAATTAATAGAAAAATAATTGAGAGTTGATCTATTTGAAAAGCAAAGGGAATTTTGAAACCCTCAACATTAATAATGTTGTAATAATTTACGATGGTGCCACCATGCTCCTTAACGTCAAAAAATAAAATGATGCTAACAATAAATGATAAAAGAATCACACCACTTCCAATCACACTAATCGCAGATTTTGATAACGGCTTTCTGAAAAGTCCGTTGATCAAAAAACCAATCAATGGAAACAATGGTACCAGATAAATCAGATCATTCATATTTTTCTTTGCAGAATGCTTTTAATGTTTTAACCTGTTCAAAAAATTAACGTCCACAGAATGTATGTTTCTATACATCATCACAATAATTGCCAATCCAACACTTACTTCTGCCGCTGCAACAACCATTATAAAGAAAACGAATAGCTGTGCATCTGTACCTGCTGTTAAATTTGTTTTATTCGCAATTGCTGTTGCATATTCCATCTTTGAAAATGCAACAAGCAAAAGATTTGCTGCATTGAGCATAAGCTCTATGCACATAAAAATAATAATGGCATTGCGGCGTGTTAAAACACCCACAACCCCGATGCAGAATAAACAAGATGCTAATGCTATGTAATATTGAATTGGCATTGTTACCCTCCAAACCTCCCTAAAGGGAGGCTTACTAATTCGTGATAATTTAAATTTCCGTTTTTCCTATTCCCCCTTCAGGGGTTAGGGGGTTTTTAATCTTTCTTTCCAATCACCACTGCCCCAACCATTGCACTTAAAAATAGAATGCTGCTTATTTCAAAAGGCAAGGCATATTCATTGAACAATACTTTACCAAGATTTTGAATTAACCCAACATCCCCTTCTTTCAACATTGCAGTTTTATTCGCAACATCATAAGCTGATCTCGATGCTGAAATAAATATCCATAGCAGTAATCCGCCCGATATTACTCCAAAAAATTTCATCCAGATATTTTGCTGCCGTTCCGTTTCTGTATTCAAATTTATCAGCATTATTACAAAAAGAAACAGCACCATAATCGCACCGGCATAAACAATGATGTTAACTATTGCAAGAAATTGTGCATTCAATAAAAGATAATGACCTGAGATGGCAAAGAAAACAACAATAAGCCACAACACACTGTGTACAGGATTTTTGCTGAGGAGCACCATAATTGCACTAAACAATGCAAGTGCGCTAAGAAACCAAAATAGAATTTCGTCAATACTCATTTCTGATAAAGCAAATTAGCATATTGAAAAAAATGTGCAATGAAATTGCTTTTTATCTTGCACATTTAATATTAAGTTGTCGGAGCACCTTCTCCTTTCGCCTTCTCAAAATCTGCAGCGTCTGTTTTAGGATTCGGTATCAGCAAATCTTCTTTTGTATAAATTAGTTTTTTACGCGAATAGTCAGCAGGTGTAAAAGTTTCACTTAAGTAAATGGCGTCCTTCGGACAAGCTTCTTCGCACAAACCGCAAAAAATACATCGAAGCATATTTATCTCGTAACGCGCTGCATATTTTTCTTCGCGATATAAATTTTCTTCTCCGGGTTTGCGCTCTGCTGATTCCATAGTAATTGCTTCGGCAGGGCAAGCCAATGCGCATAATCCGCATGCAGTGCAGCGTTCACGACCTTCCTCATCCCTGTTTAAAACCTGCAATCCGCGAAATACAGGACTAAAAGGTCTCTTCTCTTCGGGATAATTTATGGTAGGCTTCTTTTTAAAAATATGACTAAAAGTTATTGCCATGCCTTTGAGTATCGCAGGTAAATAAATTTTTTCCCAGAAATTCATCGGTCTCCTGTCCACACTTTTCGCTCTGTTTGTTAATGTTTGCATTTTATATAGTCAGCAAAAACTTTGCTTAAAAGGTTTGCAAAAATATTTTTCTAAATCGTTGCTACCAACTTTATCTCGTTATTGTTGATAACAGTTTTTATTTTGTTTACGATCTTTTGTTCTTGGTGGCATCGCCTGTTGTGTCACTCACTTGTACTTTCGGAACATTATTTATCAAGCTGCAAGCTATGAGCAAACAACTTGAAGTTCGAAGCTGATAGCTCAAAGCTTATTCTTCAGTACAAGAGTGCGACGCAACAGAAGTTTAATAGTAGTAATAAAGCCCGGCTTATAAAAAATCCCTCGCACATACTCTATATACTTTATAAACACTATTTACTTTTATTTATCTGTTCAAATAAAGAACTACCGCTCCTGTAATCAGCATGTTTACCAAAGCCAATGGGATCAAGCCTTTCCAGCCAAGGTTCATTAATTGATCATAACGAAAACGCGGTAATGTCCAGCGAATCCACATGAACACAAAAATGAGAAAGAAAACTTTGGCGAGCAATGCTATGATACCAATGAGCGCTGCAACATTTGGTGAAAGCGCAGCTTCGTTTACGAATGGCATATCGTAACCACCCAAAAACAAAGTTGATATTACTGCGCAACTGATGAACATGTTAATGTACTCTGCAAAAAGATAAAACCCAAGCTTCATTGATGAATATTCCTGGTGATAACCCATGTTCAATTCGTTCTCGGCTTCAGGTAAATCAAAAGGTGCACGATTACATTCAGCAAGTGCGCATACGAAAAATATCAAACAACCTAACGGCTGATAAACAATATTCCAGAAATGACCCGGCGCCATTTGTTGTTCAACAATTGTTTTTAAACTTAATGAGCCTGTGAGCATGAGTAATGCGATCAATGAAATTCCCATTGATAATTCGTAGCTGATCACCTGGCTTGCACCGCGCAATGCGGCAAGCAAAGAAAATTTATTGTTTGATGCCCAACCACCGATCATGATTCCATATATTCCCAAACTCACTACGCCAAAAATATAAAGGATGCCAATGTTGATGTCTGCAATCTGAAGAGGAATTGATCTTCCAAACAATTCAATTTTATCGCCCCACGGAATTACTGCACAGGTCATCATTGCAGTGAGCATTGCCAATGACGGCCCCAAAACAAAAAGCATTTTGTTCGAGTTGTTTGGAATAATTTCTTCTTTGAAAAATAATTTCATACCATCTGCAAGTGGTTGTAAAATTCCAAACGGACCAGCGCGATTCGGGCCACGACGATCTTGTATCACAGCAGCGACCTTGCGTTCTGCATAAGTTGCATACATCGCAATTACAAGAGATGCTGTAATTACGATTGCTATCAATATTAATTTCTCAAGAATAAATGCCCAATCGATAGTATTCATTTTAATTCAATTCTTTTAAAGCTGTTCTTATTAATTATTTGGACAAAAACTCATGCTTATGCAAATACAAGTCTTCCTTTTGGTTCAGGAATTTGCCATCCCTTTTCTTTGGCAATCTCTATCCATTCCGAAGCAACATAATTTACTTCTCTTAATGCTTCATCTTGTGTATTGCCATGAGCTATACAACCTTTAAGTTCAGGTATCTCTGCAACAAATGCATCATCGCTTTCACTCCAATAAATAATAATTTCATACTTAGTCATCTTCGTTTATTATTTTATGATTTACTAAAAAATCCCTAACCTGTTTTACCTGATACGGTTTTGCTTTACCATCTTTTGTTTTTTGCAGATTAAGAATTCCTTCAATGCCTTCTTTCAAAAATATTCTATGGCTTCCACCTGTTTTTCTTTCTTCAAATGCAAGTCTGACAAGTATTTTGAACTAAATCATCCAAATCAAAATTTGCATCAGCATTACCGGTAAGTAATTTCAACAATAATTTTTCTTTTCTACTCATTGGCTGATTCATTCTTTTCAAAATCTTCACTTGTTGCAGGTCCTTCTATTAAATTTAAATTATAGTTGGGTTTGTTTACTTCACTCACATCATGAATGTCCATAAATATTCTTGGCTTACGATCCATTAATTTTTCAAACGTTTCTTCAGGCTTCTTCAATTCAACATATTTATTCTGTGAAATAACAGAATGACGATTCACATTTGTAGGACCTTCAATCACCCAATCGCTCACATTCTTTTTTTCAAATCGACATGTATTGCAGATCCAGCCCGGTTTTCCATCCGCTGTATCTTTTACTTCACCCCACTCATCTCTTCTTGCCGTTACTCGAAACACTTCATCGCCTCTCATCCACAAACGCACCTGCCCGCAACATGTAGGGCAATCTCTATGTGCATCTACAGGTTTTGTAAACCACACACGATTTTTGAAACGGAAAGTTCTGTCTGTTAATGCACCAACCGGACAAACATCAATCACATTTCCGATAAAATCATTTTCCAAAGATTTTGCAATATAAGTTGCAATCTCAGAACGCTCACCTCTGTCTAAAATTCCATGATGCCTTTGATTTGTTAACTGATCTGCTACAAACACACAACGGTAACAAAGAATACATCGCGTCATGTGCAACTGGATATAAGGACCAAGATCATGTTTCTCGAATATTCTTTTTTGAAACTCAAAACGTGTTCCTGCGTCTCCATGCGCATAACTGAGGTCCTGTAAATCACATTCGCCAGCCTGATCGCAAATGGGGCAATCAAGCGGATGATTGATCAATAAAAATTCTACAACACCTTCACGTGCTTCAAGCACACGATTGCTTGTAATATTTTTTACTTCCATACCATCCATTACAGTTGTTCTGCAACTTGCAACAAGTTTTGGCATGGGGCGAGGATCTTTCTCACTGCCTTTTGAAACTTCTACCAAACAGGTACGACACTTACCACCGCTGCCTTTCAGCTTGCTGTAATAACACATAGCGGGAGGCGTTACATCACCACCAATCTTTCGCGCAGCTTCGAGAATCGTTGTTCCCGCGGGCACTTCGATAGTGATGTTGTCTATTGTTACTTTGAATAATTGTTGATCAGGCATAGACTTAAAAACCAATTTTGTTTTTTACAAAATCTCTGACCGATTTTGCTACACTTAGTATTTTTAAAGCTTCTTCTTTTGTATCAATATCAAAATCGTCAGGATATCTTGACAGAACAGCATATTTCGATAATGATTCGGCTTCTCTTATTGTTTCAAATGAACCATCAAAACCAGTAGCTATATCAATTAACTCTCTTATATTATGAACTTTTGGTGGCATTATCTCATTAAATGCCAGAAATCCTTTTATAAATTTTTCTGCAGCTTGTTGTGAATGAAAGGCTGAAACATCATATAACAACGGGCTTGCTTCAATAACAACTTCTGCAGCTAAAAGATCTTCTTCAGCTTTTTGATACCATCCCTGTATTATTTCCTTTTTCTCAGGACTCATATAATAAAACACCTGTTTGTACTATATGACCAATAAAGGAATATGGTATTGAATGAAAACGTTCATACCTGTCAGCGTAATCGACAACAAGGTCTTTTGAAACAGGCAAAACATCTCTTAACTTTTTTTCAATTTCTTCCACTACCTGATATTTTTTTTTGATCTATCGGCCATAATTATTAATAAATCTACATCGCTTGTTTCAGTTGCATTTCCCTTCGCGTAGCTTCCAAATAAATACACTTTTTGTGGTTGTACAACATCCACAATAATATTTTTTATTTCCTCTATTTGGTTTTCTGTTATCATATTTTTTAAACTGCCGCAGCCAACGGCTCCGCATAATTAGCCAACCCGTAATTTCTTACCAAACATTCTTGCGGATTGGTAACATGCCATTCAAATTCATCCCTGAAATGTCTTATTGCTGCGGCAACAGGCCATGCTGCTGCATCACCTAACGGGCAAATTGTATTTCCTTCGATCTTACTTTGAATATCCCACAATAAATCTATATCACTCATCTTGCCTTTTCCAGTATCAATGTTCTTCAAAATCTTTTCCATCCATCCTGTTCCTTCGCGACAAGGAGAACATTGTCCACAACTTTCGTGACGATAAAATCTTGCAAGTGTATATGTATGTTTTACCACGCATTGATCTTCATCCAGTACAATAAAACCGCCGCTACCCATCATCGTTCCGGTTGCAAAACCGCCGTCAGCAAGACTTTCATAATTCATGTAACGTGTTTCGCCTTTTGCTGTTTTCAATAAAAGTTTTGCAGGAACAATAGGAACTGAAGAGCCTCCGGGAATACATGCTTTCAAACGTTTGCCGTTTGGAATGCCGCCACAATATTCATCAGAGAAAATAAATTCTTCAACAGAAATCGTCATATCAATTTCATAAACACCGGGTTTATTGATATTGCCGCAAGCGCTTATTAATTTTGTTCCTGTCGATTTTCCAATACCAATCTTTGCATACTCATCTCCGCCCATGTTTACTATCGGAACAACCGCAGCTAATGTTTCAACATTGTTTACAACGGTTGGTCTGTCCCACAAACCCTTCACTGCAGGGAAAGGAGGCTTGATACGCGGATTACCGCGTTTGCCTTCCAAACTTTCAAGCAATGCAGTTTCTTCGCCACAGATATAAGCACCCGCTCCGCGATGCACATATATCTCACAATCAAAACCACTTCCCAAAATATTTTTTCCGAGCCATCCGTTGTTCTTTGCTTCGGCTATTGCCTGCTCCAGAATATCAACGATCCATGCGTATTCGCCGCGTATATAAATGTACGTGGCATTGCTGTTTAATGCATAAGATGAAACGATCAAACCTTCGATCAGTAAATGCGGAATAAATTCCATCAAGTACCTATCCTTAAATGTTCCCGGCTCGCTCTCATCTGCATTGCAAACCAAATGACGAGGCACACCTTCAGGCTTTGCAAGAAAACTCCATTTTAGACCTGTAGGAAAACCTGCACCGCCACGACCACGTAAACCACTCTTCTTTACTTCATCTGTTACCTGGTCTGGCGTCATTGTTTTAATAGCTTTTTCCACACTGCGGTAGCCGCCTTCACGACGGTAAACATCGTAACCGCAGATGCCTTCAACGTTTGCCTTTTCTAATAATAATTTTACTTCCATATTAATGAATCAGCATTTCAGCTAATTGTATTATTTTTTTTGTTACCGGCTTTTTGTAGTGAGCTTGTCGAACTATACTCATCGTCCCTTGCGTCGCACTCTTGTACTTTATATTTTCAATCAACAGCGATAAATCAATTCGAGCTTTCTGAAGGAGGCTTTACGGCTTGCCTTGCAACAAGCTTCCAGTCACCATTTATCTTTACCCATACCAATGTTGTAAATAAAGTTACATCGAGAGGCTTACCTAAATTATATACATTGATCTTCAAAGTCACATTCACTACTCCGGTATTAGGGTTATATATTCTTACGTTCATGTTCGATGGTTCGATGCTCCTGTAATCCTGTTCTCCGTTCAATGCTGAGCGTATCAATTGCGCTTTCGTTTGAATAACTCCTGTTGAGTGCCCGTAAGTAACATCGTCTGCCAATAAGTTCGAAAGAGCAACACTATCTTTTGCAATCAAAGCATTTTTCAAGTTCATCATTTTCGTCATCACTTCTGTTTGTGCATTTTGTGCATGCGATGCAAAGCTTATAAAACTTGCAGCAAGTACAAAAAGTAGAAATTTTTTCATGAAGATTATTTTAAAGGTTCAATTTTTGTAAAGATGCCTGTTCCACCTTCACTCAAAGATTTCAGTTTTCAAATAGTTCGTCTTTATGAATGCTTGCCCATTCTACAACTAACGCCAAT
>Ga0207657_10001897_pt1 | contig 22591 bp, 15 predicted proteins | sample KBSC33metaG_FD_184316 | JGI IMG/M metagenome (GOLD analysis project Ga0207657, IMG submission 184316) | Corn rhizosphere microbial communities from Kellogg Biological Station, Michigan, USA - KBS C3-3 metaG (SPAdes) (version 2) | ecosystem: Host-associated > Plants > Roots > Rhizosphere > Soil ... | reverse complement strand
CGGCGCCCGTGACGAACAGCGATCGTGCCCATCGACGGAAGCTGTCGTTCGACCAGCCCAACGCCGTGAGGCAGAGCGCGTCCACGGTCACGATCGCGACGCCGCCGACGAATGCGCCGCCGAACTTGATGCCCTGCCACAGTCCGAACGCCAGCCCGAGACCGACAGCACGGGACGTGCTGCGTGCGTCCGGCAGCGACCACGTCAACGCAACCAGCAGCAGCATGGTGCGTTCGAGCACGATGTACGGCGACGAAATGAACGCGCCGGCGATCGCACCCGGAATCGGCAGCAGCGCGAGCAGGCCGACAGCGACGGCCAGCGCGACGCCCGCTCCTGCGCTCCGCCGCACGAGACGGTACGCGAGCGCCGCATTCACCGCGCTCACCACCGCGAAGACACCCACGTACACCTCCGGCGTGTTGCCGAAGCACCACGCCGCGGCGGCATAGACGTAGGCCGAAATCGGTCCGTAAGGGAAGAAGATGTCGCGATAGAGCGTCTGTCCGGAAAGAATCGCGTGCGCGGTCAGGAGGTTGTGACCGGCGTCGTGAAAGAGGAATTCGGCGCCGACGACCAGGTCCGGCCGTCTGACGAACAGCGCGGCGCCGAGCAGCAGACTGCAGCCGGACACGGCCAGCGCCACGATGGCATCGACGCGGTTCCACGGTCGAATCCGGTCGCGGGCCACCACGTCCTGCTTATCGGCTCGCCGGGCGAACCGTGCAGGGTCGCGGCGGCTTCTAGACCATCGTGAGGACGTCTCGATCTTGCGCGGTCTTCAGTCGAACGGCGGACAGCGCGTCATGCAGCGACGATGAAGCCACGCAGGAATTCTCGAGTGCCGGCGCCTGCAGCGTGCACGCAATTGGCAAGTCATGTCATCGCTCCGTCCCGGACTGCCGGCGACTCATGATCAGCGGGGCTCGTATACCCGAATTTCAGCCTTCTGCGCACCTCGGTGCGGTACAGCAAGGTACAAGCGATTGTGTTCCGGCACAAACAGCGAGGTCCGCGCGCCTGGAGCGGTCGCCATGTGGGCCGTGCGCGTGAACCGGGCGCCATCGTCCAGCTGAAAGACGTCGATGTAACCCTCGCCGCCGCTCACGTAGAGGCGCTTGCGCGCAGAATCGTAGAACAGATCGTCGGTGTCGCCGACGATATCGAACGCACCCGTCTCCTTGCCAGTCGTGATATCGAACACCACGACCTTGGCCGGTCGCCGGCAACCGATGAACAGGCGATGATTGGATTCATCGAGCGCCATGGGGAAGTTCGAATGAGCGGTGGTGACCGGCCAGGTCGCTACGACTTTCATCGTGCCGCGGTCGACGACCGCAATGTGGCCGGCCGTTGGGACATTCACGAAGATGCGCGATCCCGTCCGCTCGAGCTGAAACGATTCAGGATGGCCGGCCAGCCTCGCCTCGCCTAGCAGCTTACCCTCAGCCGCATCGATCGCGGCGATCGCCCCGCTTCCAAATCCGACGTAGAGGCGCTTCGCCGCGGCGTCGTACCTGACATTGTCCGAATCGTCGCCCAGCCTGATCGCCGCCGCCGCTCGAAAGTCGTCAGCACTCAGCAACTGCAATCCATCGCCTTCGCCGTTCGCGATGGCAACCAGCCGGCGATCCACCGCGACCGCGATGCCCTGAGGCTCGCGAAACCCTGACAGACTCTTGAAGTGAGCGCCGGCTCTGACGTCGACGACTTCGACGGTGTTGTTTCCAAGCGCGGCGACGAACAGCCGTCCAGCGGCCGCATCGAATGCCAGGTGATCGATGCGTCCCTCGACGTGCGGCAGATCGATCGAGGCGACGGGCGCGAGCGGTTGCTGTGCAGACGCCAACTGCACGGCGACGACGATCGAGATGCCCAAACAGCTGAGACTACTCACGACGCGCTGACGCATCGAGCCCCCCGCTCTGACAACATGACGGTTTCTTGCCGCGTGCTCGGTCAGCTACGGCTTGGACGCGACAGACGCGTTCGTTTTGCCCGTTTCATTCAACGCGGCTTTGAATGCCGTCGCCAGTTTCTCTGCAGGTCCGGTGCCCCAGTAGTGCAGGAAGTAGACGGTCGGCTGCGTGGTCGTCATGTGCTGGTGAATCGCCACGACATCGATGCCGTTCTTGCGCAGCGCCTTGAGCACCGGCTGGACCTCGCTCGCGAGCATGGCGATGTCGCCAGCAATCGCCGCGTTGTCGTTCGTGCCGACGAACGCGGCCCACGTATTGAGGCCCATGCGCGCATTGATCGGCGCACCCATTTCCGTGAGTTTCAGATCATCGCGGCCGACGGTGATCTTGTAGACCGCGCCCGATTGCTCGCCCGGCGTACCCACGATCTGCGCGAGTTTCGCGGTATCCATCGTCGGCGCTGCAGTGGCGGCTGGCGCTGCTGGCGTGGCCGCCGGCCGACTCGCACCTTTGCCAATGAGGTCGAGCGCTGGCTTCACTTTCCGCGCAAGATCGGCTGGCTTGCCGTGCGCGTGAACGTGCATGAAAAACATGCGCGGCTCGTCCCACAGGAAATGATTGTGGAGTGCGGTCACGTCGATGCCGTTGCCGAGCAGCGCTGACATGACCGGGTTGATCTCGTCCTGCGTGAGCGCCAGGTCCCCCATCATGACGTCCATGCCGCCCGTGCCTTTGGTCATCGCCACCCAGCCACCGAACCCGAACGGCGTCGGTGTCTTGACATTCGCCACGGTGACGCTGAGGTCGTTACGGGGAATGTTCACCTTGAGCACGTTGGCCTTGTAATCGCCTTGCCTGCCCAGAGTGGTCAGCACTTGTTGGTATTCGGCCGGAATATCCTGCGCGGCGGCCACAGATGCGAATGCGACGAGCAGGGTGACGCTGGCAATCAAAAGACGCTTCATACAGGCTCTCCCATGTGTTGAGTCGGGTGCTGGTGAGGAACCGGGGACGTTGCCATAGGCAGCACGATTCGAAAGACCGAGCCTCCGGCCGGCGCATCTTCCACAGAAATGGCGCCGCCGTTCACGTGCACGGCCCATTTGGCAATGGCCAACCCGAGCCCGGTGCCGCCACTCTCGCGCGTGCGCGCCTCGTCGACGCGAAAGAACCGATCGAAGATGCGCTCGCGATGTTCGGGCGCGATACCCGGTCCGTGATCGACGACTTCCACGATCGCGCGGCCGGACTGCTGTCGGACGCGAACGAGAATGTCCGACGCCTTGGGACTGTACTTGATGGCGTTGTCGATCACGTTGGTGATCGCCTCGCGCAGCACCAGGCGATCCGCCGTGACCAACACACCGTCGCCACCCTGCACCGTGAGCTGCTGGTTGCGTTCTTCGGCCAGGAGCGCGAGCGACGACGCCATGTCGCGTACCAGGCGGCCAACGTCGACCGACTCACGCGACAGACGAATGGTGCCGGCATCTCCGTGCGACAGGCGCAGCAGCGTGTCGACCAGGCTTGTGAGTCGATCGACTTCCTCGAGCATGCTGCCGATGGCGTCCTTGTACTCCGCAGCTGTTCGAGTGTCCTTGAGCTCCATTTCGCCGATCCCCCGTATCACGGCGAGCGGCGTCCGCAGCTCGTGCGATGCGTCCGCGGTGAAGCGGCGAAGCTGATCGAACGAAGACTCGAGACGTGCGAACGTGTCATTGATGACGGCGGCCAACCGGCCGATCTCATCGTGCGGATTCGGCACCGACAGGCGATCGTGCAGCCGGTCGGCGGTGATGCGTCGTGCTTCCGTCGCGAGATGATCGATCGGCGTCAGTGCACGCCGCGCCAGCACGTAGCCCCCCGCTCCTGCCAAGGCGACGACAAGCGGCAGCCCCAGGACCAGCACGACGAGAATCTCCGAGAGCTGGGCCCGCAGCCGTTCTTCCGAGCGGGAGACGCGCAGCACAACCGAGCGTCCGCCCGCCAGCGTTCTCCCCGTCAGCGTGCGCCATCGATGCGCGTCCACGGTGAGCGATTCGTATCGCGGCTCGGCTGTCGCAGCGGCCAACGCCACGGGCGGCAGCGCACCAGCGGCGCCGGAGCGGTCGATGGGGTCCCCGTTCGCCGTCCACACGTCGCTTCCGCGATCGTGATCATCGTCCGGATCGTGATGGCGGTCGCCGGACAAGGCGATCCGGCCGCCCGGAGCCGCCGCAAGAAAGCCCTCGGCCGTTTCGAAGTCGTCGCGGAGCTGATCGTCGAGCTGCTCGAGGAACTCATGGCGGACGGCTAGGAACGTCGCCGTCGCGTACACCAAAAGCATGAGGAACAGCACGACGGTGTACCAGCCGGTGAGTCGTAGACGAATCGATGGAGCGGCCCGCATTATGGATCGCCTTCCCTCAAGACGAATCCCACGCCACGGACGGTGTGGATCAATCGCGCCGCGCCGTCGGCGTCGACCTTTCGGCGGAGCCTCGCGATCTGCACGTCGATCACGTTGTCGAGCGGCGTCGCCCGTCGCGGTTCTTTCCAGACCTCGCGAGCGAGCATCTCGCGTGAAACGAGATGACCTTGGTGGCGGAGCAAGTATTCGAGCAGCTCGAATTCGCGCGTCGTCAATTCAAGGAGCCGGTCGCCGCGATTCGCGCGCCGGCCAACCACGTCCAGTTCCAAGTCCGCCGCCTTCAGCCGAAGCACATCCGCCGCTCGACCGCGTCGCAGCAGTGCGCGAACTCGGGCGAGCAGTTCTGGCAGGGCAAACGGCTTGACCAGGTAATCATCCGCTCCAAGGTCCAATCCGAGCACGCGATCGTCCACGCCGTCCCGAGCCGTCAAGATGAGGACGGGCGTCTCGATCCGCCTTTTCCTCAGCGCCTGCAGGATTTCGAGCCCGCTTCGACCGGGAAGCATCAGATCCAGCACGACCAGTTCAAATACCTCGGCATTGACGCGTGAGAATCCCTCCTCTCCAGTGGGAGCGACCGCCACATCGTAATGCTCCGCCTTCAGCGCCGAGGCAAGAACGTGGGCGATCTTTCGCTCGTCTTCGACAATCAGGATGCGCACCAACGACAAATGTTACCGGGCCCTTCTCACGCTTTTCCTGACTTTTGTGTCAGGTTCGCGATCTCGCCGAAGCGCGGGTGTCGTTGACGCTGCCTTCGCCGAGAACCATACTTTCCGCACGACTGGGAACGACTCTCGCAGTGACACTCGCGCGCGGGGTCACCGCGGCAGCCACCGATCTCGGGAACCAAGCGGCCACAGGCACGCCGTTGAGTCGATTATTCATCCGTCGCTGGTGCGCGGGCGCGGTCATCGCCATCGGCGCGGTCGTTCATCACGCGGCCGCATTCGCGCAAACGTCACCGCCGAGGCTGCGCGCGGGTCGGATCACCGCAGCGATCGCCATCGACGGACGGTTGTCCGAGCCGGAGTGGGAGTCCGCGGAAGCGATCGACGATTTCCTTCAAACCGATCCGACTGAGGGCGCGCCGCCTTCGGCTCGTACACGCGTCCAGGTACTGGCGGACCGGCGCGCCATTGTCATCGGCATCGTCTGCGACCAGCCCGATCCTGAGGACATCGTCAGCTTCAGCCTGAGCCGCGATGCGGTGTTGACGTCTGAGGATCACGTTCGGATTGTGCTCGGACCGTTCGCGGACGGGCGATCCGGCTACGTCTTCGCCGTGAACCCGAGCGGGGCGCGCTACGACGGACTGATCAACCCTGGAGGAGAGAGCGAGAATCCCGATTGGGACGGCATCTGGGAGGCGGCGACCGCGCGACTGCCAACCGGGTGGAGCGCCGAAATTCGCATCCCCGTGCTGACGCTCGCCTTCAAGCCCGGACTGCATGAGTGGCAGTTCAACATCCAGCGCAGGATTCAGCGGCGGCTCGAAACCGACCGCTGGGCGTCGCCGAACCGCCAGTATCAAATCACGCAGACGAGCCGAGCGGGACTGCTGACAGACCTTCCGGATTTCGATCTCGGTGTTGGATTGACCGTGCGACCGGCGGTGACCGCAGGCGGTGGCATTCCCGCGCCGGACGCATCGGTGAATGGTGACTTTCAGCCGAGTCTCGACATCAGTCAGCGCATCGGCGCGAACGTGCTCGCTTCGGCGACGATCAACACCGACTTCGCCGAGACCGAGGTGGATACGCGCCGGACCAACCTGACCCGGTTTCCGCTCTTCTTTCCCGAGAAGCGAACATTCTTCATCGAAGGCGACGACATCTTCTCGTTTGGTCTGGGCCTCGGAGAAGATGTCATTCCGTACTTCAGCCGCCGCGTCGGCCTGATCGATGGCATCGAAGTGCCGATCCTGACGGGCGGTAAAGTGAACGGCCGTATCGGCACTACCAACTTCGGGGGTGTCGCGGTCGGCACCCGGCCGAGGGAAGGCGTAATCGACGACCATACCTTCATGGGCGTCGGCCGCGTGAAGCGCAATCTCTGGCGCGAGTCGTGGGTGGGCGCCATCGCGACGGTGGGCGATCCGCGCGGACGCAGCGGCAGCTGGCTCGGCGGCGCCGACTTCACCTACGCGACGTCCCGCTTCCGGGGCGACAAGAACTTTCTGGTCGGCGTGTGGGGCCTCGCCACCGGACGCGACGATCTTGGCGGCACGGCGAACGCCGGCGGCTTCAAAATCGACTATCCCAACGATCTCATCGACACACAGATCACGTACAAGCGGATCGGGCGCGGCTTCGACCCGTCGATCGGCTTCGTGCCGCGGGCGGCCGTGCAGCTCTGGAACGGCAGCGCCGACTTCAGCCCGCGGCTCGCCCACGGTCCGATCCAGCAGATGTTCTTCGAGTTCGAGCCGTTCGTCGCGACCGACCTTTCGGGACGATGGGAGAGCTACCGCGCGTTCTGGGCACCGATCAACTGGCGCTTCCGCAGTGGCGATCGCGTCGAGTTCAATGCGAACCCGACCGGCGAACGCCTCTCAGCGCCGTTCGAGGTGGCCGACCGCGTCGTGATCCCGCCCGGCTCGTACCACTGGCGCCAGTACCGCCTCGAAGCGGGCACGGCCCAAAAACGGCGGTTGTACGCGCAGGTCACGTGGTGGTTCGGCGGCTTCTACGGCGGCACGCTCGATCAGTACCAGTGGACCGGCGCATGGAATCCAACACCGCTCGTCACGATCGAGTTTTCCGGGGAGCGCAACGTCGGACATCTGGACACGGGCAACTTCACGCAAACCGTGAGTGGCACACGGCTTCGCGTGAACATCTCGCCCGACCTGTCGATCGCCAGCTACATCCAGTACGACACGGTCACAGAATCGGTCGGCACCAATACTCGACTGCGATGGACGTTTCGGCCGGTCGGGGACCTGTTTGTCGTCTATAACCACAACATCCGATCGATCCTCGACCGCTGGCGGCTCGACTCGAATCGGCTGCTCGTCAAGCTGCAGTACGCGTGGCGATTGTAGCGGCGTCCGAGACGTGTGCATTCTCGACGGGCTTGCTGGTCGGATGAATTCCCACCGCACGTTGTACGCGCCTAGCCCAATATTTGGCGACCGATCCCGATCAGGCCGCCGCCCGCAATCAGCAATGGCTCCGCCCACTTCGAGCGCGACACCGCAACGATTGCGATTACGCAGAGCACGCCGCCAAAGAGATCGTGAATCGAGCGAGACGCGAGCACGATCGCAGCACCGGCAATGCCACCTGCGGCGGCGGCGGTCACTCCGGCCACAAACGAGCGCAGCATGTCGCTGTTCGAGTGGCGACGAAAAATGGGCGCCAGCAGAATCACCATCAAGTACACCGGCGCAAATATGCCGGCGGCCGCGACGAGCGCCCCTTTGACGCCGGCGACAATGTACCCGATGAATGCGACCGTGATCACCACCGGCCCCGGCGTGATCATCGCGATAGCGACGGCATCGACAAACTGCTGTTCCGTAAGCCAGCGGTGCTCCTGCACAACGCCAGCATAGAGAAACGGCACGATGGCAAGACCGCTTCCAAAAACGAACAAGGCCGCTTTTGAAAAAAATAGGAACAGCGTGAAGACAGTTCCGTGATTGACCGCGGAGGTCGTCGCGATCAGCCACGCGGACGATAGCCCATGCGTCCCTCGTGGTTTGTGCCGAACCAGCAGAGTCGCCAACCCTGCCAACACGAAGAGCACCGCCAGCTCACGTTGACTCACGACGGTCCAAGCGCCCACCAGGATGGACAACGTGATCAGCAGTGGGTCTCTTTTCACGACCTTCGCGCCCAGTCGACACGCCGCCACTGCGATGATGCCGATGACGACCGGTGCGATGCCGTAAAACACGGCTTGGACCAGCATGAGGCCGCCGAAAGCGGCATACGCGACGGAGAGTCCCAGCACGATCAGAAACGACGGCAGGACAAACGCTACGCCTGCGACGGTGGCACCCGCGATGCCGCCGTTCACGTATCCCAAATACATTGCCAGCTGTGCCGCGAGTGGTCCCGGGGCGAGTTGAGCAAACGCCAACCCGTCCAGGTAGTCAACGTCGCATATCCACCCGCGCTCGTTGACGAGATCACGCTGCATCCGGGCGGCGAGTGCGATTGGGCCGCCGAATCCGGTCGCTCCTAGCCACAGAAAATATTTCGCGAGGTTCCCCACTCCTGCGGGCGTTCGAACGCCCCCAGCTACGAATTGCGCGGAAACCTGGTGCATGTTATATGTATATCAGAACAAGTATGAATGTTACATCTCCATCGATGGCACCGCCGTGGCTCTTGCTCGTGTTCAGTCTGCCGGCGAAACGTGCCACCGAGCGCGTCGCTGTTTGGCGAAAGCTTCGACGGTATGGCGTGCTGGCGCTGAAGAGCTCGGGTTATCTGCTGCCGAACACCTCGGCGAACGAGGAACGTCTCGAATGGCTGGCTGCCGACATTCGAAAGCACAGAGGTGAAGCCTCGGTGCTGCACGTCACCGGAATCGACAACCTACCCTCGCCGCAATTGATCCGCATGTTCAACGACGCGCGAAACGGCGAATACAACGCGATCGCGGCCCAGTTGAAAAAGCTGGGCAAGGGCCGTTCGCCGTCGCTTGGGACGCCGCCGCAGTGGCGCCGACGGTTTCAAGAGGTGGCGGAACGTGATTTCTTCCAGGCTCCTGCGCGGGCGCGCGTCGAGCAGTTGTTCGCACAGTTGGATCAACGCGCTCACGTGTCGAGTTCCGACAACAGCCGTAAGAAAAAGGATTATCAAGGACAGACGTGGGTGACGCGGCCGAGGCCGGGCATCGATCGCGTGTCTTCAGCCTGGCTCATACGCCGATTCATCGATGCCAGCGCCACATTTCAATTTGCCGACGACCCGGCCGCCGTGCCGGCGGCGATTCCATTTGACATGTTTGGCGCCGCTGGATTCGGCCATCGCGGCGACGACTGCACCTTCGAAACCCTCGTCAAGCATTTCGGCATCGACGATGAACGAGTTCGGAGCATCGCGCATGGAATCCACGATGCTGACCTCGCCGACGAGAAGTTTGGCAGCAGCGAGGCGGTCGGGCTCGACCGCGTGCTGTCCGGTTGGGCGAATCAGGGCATCTCCAATGACGAATTGCTTCGGCGCGGCATCGAGCTGATCGAGGGGCTTTACCAGTCGAAGTGACACCGAGAAGGAGCGCGGACATGTCCCCTTCGACACACACAGACCGTCCAAGCGGCGCCCTCGTCCTGACGCGGCGAGACATCAAGGCACTCCTGTCGATGAAGGAATGCGTGGCCGCCGTGGAAACGGCATTTCGCCTGCTCGGTCGAGGCAGCTTGCAAACGCCAGGCGTCATGGGATTGCACGTGGCGAACGGGGGCTTCCACGTCAAAGCCGGCATTCTCCCGTTTGAGGGGAGGTTGTTTTACGCCGCTAAAGTGAACGCCAACTTTCCCGCCAATCGAACGTTGCACGACCTGCCAACGATTCAGGGTGCAGTCCTCCTGTTCGATGCTGATCGCGGCACGACGCTGGCCGTGATGGACTCAATCGAGATCACCGCTGTTCGAACGGGCGCGGCGACCGCGGTGGCCGCCAAGTATCTGGCGCGGCAGGACTCAACGACGGCCACACTCATTGGATGCGGCGTTCAAGCCGAATTCCAACTCGATGCGCTGTTGACCGTTCTCCCGATACGACGCGTCTTCGCGTACGACGTCATCGCATCCCGGGCCGTCGAATTTGCCCTGACCGCGTCCAAGAAATATGAAATCGATGTCACGCCGGTGGCCACATTTGCGCAGGGAACGCTGTCTAGCGACGTCATCGTGACGTGTACCACCTCGCACTCCGCGTTCCTCGGTCCACAGCATGTTCGAGCCGGATCGTTCATCGCGGCGGTTGGAGCGGACAGCGAGGAGAAACAAGAGCTCGAACCGGCGCTGCTCGCGGGTAGTCAGGTCGTCGCTGACATCGCTCAGCAGGCGGTGGCCATTGGCGAGCTTCACCACGCAATTGCGGCCGGTGCATTGACGCACGATTCGGCGTGCACCGAACTCGGCGCCGTGGTCGCGGGCAACGCACAGCGCCGCGCGAACGAACACACCATCGTCGTGTTTGACAGCACGGGTATGGCGCTCCAGGACGTCGCAGCAGCATGCGCCGTTTACCGGAATGCGCAAACCATCCCGGAGCCCTGTCGTATTGCGCTGAATACGTGAGTCGCATTCGTGTTCACCATACTCACGCGGGTGCGAAGCGGCACTCGAGGGGACACGCTACACGCCGACGAGAATGAGGGCCCAATGTTCGAACTTCGCCAGGCTTATCGGGGACTAATGCGACGACCGGCGTACGCGGTCGCAAGCATCGCGACATTGGCTGTCGTCATCGGGGTCAGCGCGGCGCTCTTCGCGGCGATCAACGCCACCGTGTTCCGACCGATTCCGCTGCGCAGCGGCGAACGGACAGTGGAGCTGTATCTGATGCCAGCCGGCGTCACTGATCCCGCGCAACGCAATCCTCTGCACGCGATCGACCTCGTGCGGTTCAGAGAACGCATCCGGCTGTTGACGCACATCGCGGCGTTCACGAAGGCTGACCGCGTGTTGGGAACGGATTCGGAACCGGCAGTGGTGAGCACAGCGCCCGTCAGCGCGGAGATGTTGCGGCTGGCGACCGAGACTCCGCTGCTTGGACGCATCTTCACTGACGAAGAGGAGCGTCGCAAGGATCCGGTGATCGTTCTGAGCTACGGCGCGTGGCAGAGGCGATTTGGCGGCGATCCACAGATCATCGGACGCACGTTGCAATTGGACGGTGAGCCGTACGTCGTCATCGGCGTCATGCCACATCGATTTCCTCCGACATTTCTCGACGCCGAGCTCTGGACGCCCCTCGGCATTACGACGAGCGCGCCTGACGACGCGCGAACGAACCTGGTCACGATTGCGCAGATCGCCGACGGCGCGACATTCGATCAGGCGAACGCGGAAGTGAGCGACCTCGTCCGCCAATTGGCGCGGGAACTGCCGCGTACACATCAAGGATGGACCGGCGGGATCATCACGTACCGCGATTGGCAGTTCGGAGCCTTCCGCGCTCCGCTGAGCGTGTTGCTTGCGGGAGTATTCGTGCTGCTTCTGATCGCGTCGTGCAACGTTGCCAGCTTGACGCTGGCACAAATCACGTCTCGAAGCGGCGAACTTTCCGTGCGGCGCGCGATCGGCGCGTCCCGATGGTCTATTGCGCGGCTCGTGCTGCTCGAGACCGCGATGGTGAACACGGCCGGAGCGGGGCTCGCGATGGTCGCTGGATGGGCACTCCTGCCCGTGCTGCTCGCGATTGCGCCGGCGACCACACAAGCGCTCGGGCCGGTCACCATCGACTGGCGTGTCAGTGTCTTCGTGGCGGCGTGCGCGCTGTTGGCATCGGCCGTCGCCGGGCTCGTGCCCGCGCTCACCGCGTCTGACACGGTCCTCTCAGTCAACGCCGCAACGCCGCGATCGATTGGCTCGCGCGAGCGCGAGCGATGGCGCAGCGTCCTGATCGTCGCACAAACGGCGTTGAGCGTCGCGCTTCTCGTGTCAGGCGGCCTGCTGGTCCGTGCGTACATCCGCACGTCACGATTGGCGCTTGGGTACGACCCTTCGAACGTTCTCACCGCCCAACTGCAGTTGCCACCGTCCCGCTATGCGAACGGTCCGGAGCGGGTCGCTGCGATGGAGCGCATCTTCGAGCGTATGGCCGCAATCCCTGGCGTCGTCCAGTCGGGGGCGACGATGAATCGCTTCACCCCGGGGTTCGCGTATCTCTCGCAGGTCGACATCGAGAATCAGCCGACGTCGGACGGATCGAGTCACTCTGTGCAGTTCCGGCGCGTGAGCGCGAGCTATTTCTCGACGATGCGCATCCGTGTCCGCACCGGTCGCGTATTCGACCGAAGTGATTCGCTGTTCTCGCCAGCAGTCGCGGTCATCAGTCAGTCGTTCGCCGATCGGTTCTGGCGGAGCACCGACCCGCTGGGCAGGCGCTTGAAGCGAGGCAACGCGTGGATGACCGTCGTCGGTGTCGTGGACGATGTAAGCGACATCGATTTACTGGCGGCGCCGGAGCCGACGCTGTACGCGGCGTGGACGCAAACGGCTAACGTGGCATTTCCAATGGGCCTCGTGCTGCGCACCAACGGAGACCCGGAATCGATGGCGGCCGCGTTGCGTGGCGCCGTTGCGAGCGTGGACCCACTGCTCGCGCTCGATCGCATTCAATCGATGGAGACGTTTCTGAGCGCGTCGCTGGGGCCGCAGACGTTCCGGACGACGCTGATGCTCAGTCTCGCGCTGGTCGGATTGGTGCTCGGGGCGGTCGGCATCGCGGGTGTGACGGCGCGAACCGTTGCCGAACGGATGCCGGAGTTCGGCATACGCCTCGCGCTGGGTTGTTCCGGCACGGACCTGTGGCGCGACGTGGTCCTTCGCCAGCTTCGCATCGTCTTGGCGGGCGCAGTCGTCGGCGTCGGATGTGCCGCCGTGGCGACCCGATTGCTCGCGTCGATGCTGCCGGAAACGGCGCGGTTCGATCCGGAGGTCGTTGCGGGTGCCGTCGTGCTGCTCGCAGCAACCGCAGTCATCGCGGCGGCAATTCCAGCATCTCGTGTTCTCCGATTGAGCCCGTTAGCCATTCTCCGCGGGTGAAATCAGCCCGCCGCCCGAGCCGCGCGAGGTGCCATCATGGAGTCGTGAACACCCCGCCGAATCGAGCCGTGTGGAGTCGAACATGATCGAACAGTTTCGCGTCGAAATCTCACGGGAGGTCGTCACCGATTTCCGAGATCGCTTGCGAGCGGCGCGCTGGCCGTCTGGTGTCACCGATTCTGGAGGCGTTTCACTAAAGGACGTGCGCGGCGTGGCGCGCTACGCGATCGAGGAGTTCGACTGGGCAGCCCAGGAGAGCGCCATGAACCAGCTGCCCCACTTTCGCGCAGAATGCGGCGGTTCGCGGCTTCATTACATCCATGTGCGATCGTCCAAGCCCGACGCCGCGCCGCTGCTGCTTCTCCATGGCTGGCCTGGCTCTTTCGTGGAAATGCTGTCGGTCGCGCCGTTGCTCATGGAGTCGTTCCACCTCGTCATCCCGTCGCTGCCCGGATACGGCTTTTCCGACCCTCCGACGTCTGGCGGGATGTCGAACGCCCGAATCGCGGAGCTCCTGGCCGAGCACATGTCGGCGCTCGGATACGATCGCTTCGCGGTTCAGGGAGGCGATTGGGGCGCCGGCATCGCCACGTGGCTCGCCGTCAAATATCCGAGTCGTGTGATCGGCATCCATCTCAATTACATTCCAGGCTCGTACGAACCGTGTGTTGATGGAGATCTTTCGGCTGAGGAGGCGGCTTTTCTGAGCGAGCGCGCACGATGGATCGAGGACAGCGGCGCGTACGGACACGTCCAGCGAACGCGACCGTTGACGCTCGCGTACGGGTTGAGCGATTCGCCAATCGGTCTGCTCGCATGGATCGTCGAAAAATTTTATGAGTGGGCCGACCCGCTAACGCCGATTCCGCTCGATACGATTCTGGCCAACGTCCTGATTTACTGGGCCACCAACACCATCGCATCGTCCATGCGGCTGTATCTGGAGTCGGCACACATGCCGCTGCGCTTCGCGCGCGGAGAGCACATCGCCGTACCGTGCGGGATCGCGCGCTTTCCCCGTGAAGCACCATTCCCGCCGCGCATGTGGATCGAGCGCGCGTACAACGTCGTGCACTGGACGAACATGCCGCGCGGTGGTCACTTCGCGGCGCTCGAGGCTCCCGAGCTGTTCGCGGCGGACGTGAAAGAATTCTTCGGCGATCGACTCCTAGCCTGAGGCTGGAGCTGGATTACGCAATCTGTTCGTCGTCTCCGAGCGCCAGACGCAACGCGGCGGCCAGCGGCCCGGGGGCTCGATCGAGCAGCCACATCTTCGTGCTCTCTCCGAATGTCAGCCGGCCCGGATTGACGTCCTGTGGCGGCGGCACTTCCGTCACGAACAGCGTCCCGTCCTTCTCGACGACCTCGAAGCTGGTGGATCCGTCGCGATTGCGCTCGAATCGGAGGGAGACGGTCGCTTCGCCGACGCGCAGGCGCTGAATGGTCACCGCCGGCAGCCATTCGGGAAGCCGGGGTCTGATCACCGCGAGTATCTGCGCCGGCGCGAACGGATAGAGTCCAAGAAGTGCCTGGACGAGCTGCACCACCGCGCTCGCGCTCCAGGCCTGCGGGCTGTTCGATCTCGGGTAGACGCTCGGCACGAGTGACTCCTCGGGTCCAAGGCCGCCAATCGCCTCCGGCAAGCGGAAGCGACGGAAATGCGCTGCGGCGTCGCACATGGCCTTCGCGAGCCGATCGACGTGGTCGTCCAGACCGTATCGTTTGAATCCGAGTGCAAACGTCGCGTTCTCCACCGGCCATACCGTGCCGAGGTGATATGCCAGCGGGTTATAGGAAGGATGCTGTCGCGATAGCGTTCGTACGCCCCATCCCGAGAACAGGTCATCGGCCATCAGCCGGTCCGCGCAGGCACGCGCGTGCTCCCGCGGGACGAGACCCGCCGCCAACGCGTGTCCGGGGTTTGAGCCAACCGATCGGACGGCCTGCTTGTCAGGTCCGAGCGCCATGGCGTAGAACTGTTCGTCCGGCATCCAGAAGGCGTCGTGCCACCTGGCGCGAAGGTCGCGGGCTTTCGCGGCGAACCGCTCGGCATCGTCCCGGTCGCCAAGCGCGATCAGGATTTCTGCCATGCGCTGCAAGGCCGTCCAGTGATAGGCCTGCTCCTCGACGGTCGCAATCGGATCCTCCACCAGGCGTCCATCGGGGTAGCGGATGGCTTCGTCGGAATCCTTCCAGCCGTGGTTTTTCAGACCTCTGGCTGACCGGCGTTCATATTCGAGAAAGCCGTCGCCATCACGATCGCCGAACTGCTCCGCCCATTCGAATGTGCGCAGCGCGGCATCGCGATAGCGCTCGATTGCCGCCGTGTCGCCGGTCCAGTGCCAGTACTCGGTGAGCGCGACGACGAACATCGCCGACGCCGTTTGGGTGCCGTAGTAGGCGCGTTGCGGGATGATGTCCAAGTCCGACAGCGGTCCGCGCCGCATCTCGTGCACCATCTTGCCCGGTTCACGATCGTGCCACGCTGAATCGTCGGTCGCCTGTGTCGCGGCGATGCGCGCCACCGTGCCGCGCAGCATTTCAGGACCGACAAGCGCCCCCTGGCACGCGGCGGTGAGCGAATCGCGACCGAAGAGGCCGGTATAGGTCGGCACGCCAGCATTGACAATCCACGCGTCGCGCGCGACATCGCTTTCCCATGCACGGAGCGCGAACAGATCCTCGGCCGCCTGCTCGAATGCCGCGCCCAACACCGGGTGGAGGGCTTCAATACGTGTCCGGGCGCCGCGCCACTCGTGGCGAATGCGATCGCGATCTCTGCAATCGACGCAGCCTTCAACGTGCGGCGAACGCCAGACACCGTCGACGAGTGACTCGAAGGCGAGCGTGGCTTTCCAGACTCCGCTCGGGGCGAGTTGAACAGGAAACGTCAGCGCGTCCGCGCGGCCGGTCGCCGATGAATCGCTGTGGGCGACCCGTATGCGAAGCGCCCGGTGCAGCCGCTTGTCGCGATGGCTGGCGTGATGCTCGAACGTGAGCGTTCGAGCAGCCGCCTCCCACGCGCTCGTTGTCGTTCCGCCGTGGGACGGCGTGCGGTCATTTTCCGAGATGTCCGCGAAATCAGCTCCGAACTCGAGCCGAAGTATGGCGTCGAGGGGCACCATGCTGTAGTTCCGGACGATGATCTGCTCCGCCATGCCGTTGCCGACGCGCCGCCGTAGCTCGATGCCGATCGCATCCTGAGGCAGCCGGGGACCAACCGCGTCGTTCCCGGGACGGCTGATCGTCAGGTGAGCCACCCAACTGTGGCTCTCGACGTTCGCGCTGGTGTCGCAACGCGGCGCATCGTCATCAATGAAGAGGCGGTACTTCGACAGGATGCGAGTGTCGTAATCGAACAGTCCGAGACCACTGCTCTCGGCGATCATTCCGTCTCGCTGTGTCAGCAAAACGGAATAGCCCTCAAAGGTGAGCTGGCGATCGTGATGCGGATCTATCGAGGTGCTGATGGTCAGAGTTCGCTCTCGCGGATGTCACTGCGCCCGAAAGGATGGGCTTGTGGATCGGATTGCTGATGCAATCGCCATGGGTCTCCGTCTGCCTGGGTTCATGCAAAACTCGTCCCTTTGATCACACCTTTGGCAGTGGTTCGTCCCGATCGACGAGCGCAAGCTCTACTCCGGAGACGACAAGCGCGCAGAATCTGGCTCCGGCGACAAGCGAGTGTGGAGCGAAACCGGCTGCATCCTGAGGGCGCGATCGCGCGTTTCGCCGCGCCGATTGCCGGCTGGGACACGCCGACGCGATCAGGGATCTCCCCAATTGCAAACGTCAAACGAAATGGTGATCTTCTTCGATGTGGAAAGTGTCGAGAACGAGGCCGCTGCCGAGCTGGCACGGCTCGACCGCGTCGAACGCCATCTGCGGCGACTCGATGCGTTCAGTGAAACCGCCCGGATCGATGTCGCGCTCGCGCGAGAATTGGCGTGGAAGCTCGCCGCGACACTGACGCGACCTGAGCGCGATCCTGAATCGCGCCGCTGCTAGCCTTCACGGCATCAACCAGCCGTCCTGTAAAGATGCCTCTCGGGTACGAGTACGGTTGTTGCACCCCCACTACGGATGGACTGGGAAAAGGGCCGGGAAAGCGACAACGTCGTTGAAGACGGCGGCGGTGGCGGGGGCATGCAGTTCGGCGGGTTCCATATCGGCCTCGGCGGCATCCTCGTCATCGTTGTCGTCAGTTTGCTGTTCGGCAAGAATCCACTCGCGATTCTGTCGCTGCTGAGCGGCGGGAACGACGTGTCCACGGTGCAGCAGGCGCCGGAGCGAAACGACCGGCCCTCCACCGAGAACGACGCCCAGCATCGTTTCGTGCGATCCATTCTTGGCAGCACCGAGGATGTGTGGACCGCCTATTTCCAAGCGAACAAGCGGCGGTACGTGCAGCCAAAGCTGGCGCTGTTCAACGGACGCGTGAGCACGGCGTGCGGCGCCGCCTCGGAGGCGATGGGGCCGTTCTATTGCCCAGACGATCAGCTTGTTTATCTCGACCTGACGTTTTTCCATGAAATGGACACGCGCTTTCACGCCGCGGGCGATTTCGCGCGCGCGTACGTGATCGCACACGAGGTCGGCCATCACGTCCAGAATCTGCTCGGCATCATGAAGCGGATGCAGGCGCAGCGACAACGCGGCGCGCCGATGGAAGGCGCCGGCGGATTGTCCGTGCGGCTCGAGCTGCAGGCCGACTGCTTCGCGGGGGTCTGGGGCAATCGCTCTCAGGCGCAGCTCGATTGGATCAACCAAAGCGATGTGAACGCAGCGTTGAACGCCGCGTCAGCGGTCGGTGACGACACACTCCAGAAGCAGCAGCGCGGCTACGTGGTGCCCGACTCGTTCACACATGGCTCGGCGGCCCAGCGCCAGGAGTGGTTCAATGCGGGCCTCGAGTCTGGCGATATCAATAGCTGCGACACATTTGCATCGGCTTCCCCGATGCCTCGGTGATTCAACGATACGGCTGAGCACGGCGCCACCTCGCGCGATGAGTCGATGACGGCGCGCCTCGTCGAGTGTATTCTCCCTGCAGGAGGTGCTCGTACATGGCTCGTGTGCTCACCGTCCTCCTCGCCGGTCTCGCAATCACTTTCGCCGCGCGTGCGCAATCGAAGCCGGATTTCTCCGGCACCTGGACGATGGATGAAGCGCGCAGCGAATCCGCGCACTACCCCGATTTCGTCGGCCCGGTCACCGTCGTGATCACGCAAACCGCTACCGATCTGCAAGTCGAGACAAGACGCGGCGGCAACAGCAGCTCCGTCAGCTATCGAATCGTGGACGGGCCGCGCATCCAGACCGCCACGCCCGCCGAGGCGAGCCTTGGTCCGCCGTTCGAGTCGTATTGGAATGGATCGAGCTTGGTGTCGGAAACCGTTCGGGATGTGCCGTACACGGTGCGAAGCAAAGAGGTTCGCACGCTCAGCGACGACGGGCGCGAGATGACGGTGAAAACCACCGTGATCGTCGAGCACGGTTATACGCTGCGCGGCACACAGAACTACGGCACGGGAATGGACCACTACACGAAACGTCCATAAACGTCCTCGCCGTTATTGCCGGAGCACTTGATGAACCAAGGCGACGGCTATCGAGCCCTCGCCCACGGCAGACGCCACGCGTTTGATATTGCCGCCCCGCACGTCTCCAACGGCGAAGATGCGGGGGCGGCTCGTTTCAAGCAAATAGGGCGCTCGTGCGAGCGGCCATCTCGCGTTCGCCAACTCGTCGGACGAGAGGTCGGGACCGGTTTTCACGAAACCTTTGTCGTCGAGTGCCAGGCAGCCATTCAGCCAGCGGGTATTCGGCACGGCGCCCGTCATGATGAATACGTGCTTGATCTCGTGAGTCTCGATCCCGCCTGTACGGTCGTCGCGCCATCGGACCCGGGCGAGCTTTCCGTCGCCCTCCAGCGCCACGATTTGTGTACTTGTACGCAGAACGATGGCGGGATTCTCCTCGATACGGCGAATCAGGTACCGCGACATCGTCTCAGCCAGGCTCGATCCGCGTACCAACATGTGGACGCGCCTGGCGGTCGATGCGAGAAACACCGCCGCTTGCCCGGCAGAATTGCCTCCACCAACCACCACGACCTCTTCGCCGACGCACAGTTGTGCCTCCATCGGCGTCGCGCCGTAATAAACGCCGGCGCCCTCGAACGTCGACAGGTTCGCAAGGGCCGGCTTGCGGTACTCCGCTCCGGTGGCGATGATCACGGCCCGCGACTGGATTCGACGTCCGTCGTCGATGTTGATGGTGTAGCGCTGACCGTCGCACGCCAGTTTCGTGGCGCCCTTTGCAACCATCACGTGCGCGCCAAATTTGAGCGCTTGCGTGTACGCGCGACCGGTCAGATCCAACCCCGAGATACCTGTGGGAAATCCCAGATAGTTCTCGATGCGTGAGCTGGATCCCGCCTGGCCACCGGGCATGTTCGACTCGAGCACGAGAACATCCAACCCTTCGGAGGCGCCGTACACGGCGGCGGCGAGTCCCGCCGGGCCGGCGCCGACAATCAGGAGATCGCTGACGCGCGTCTGATCGATCTCCTCGTTGAGGCCGAGGCAGTCCGCGATCTGCGCATTCGTCGGATTTCGCAGGACGGCGTCGCCGCGGCAGATCACCACCGGGATGTCCGCGACGCCAACCTGAAAGCGATCGAGGAAGTCCTGCGCGTCGCGATCGCGATCGAGATCCACATAGTGAAACGGATGGCCGTTACGCGTCAGGAATTCCTTCACGCGGAGCGTCCCACCGCTGTGCGACGAGCCGATCTGGACGACATCACCGAGGTCGTGGGCGATCAACTCGAGGCGCCGCAGGATGAACGCCCGCATCAGGATCTCGCTCAGCTCGGCGTCGGTCTGTATCAATCCGAGCAGCGGCTCGCGATCGAGTTGAATCACTTCGCCGGACTCGCTGACACGGATACGTCCCAACGCACGGCGGCCGCTGATCGTGTTCGCTTCGCCGGAGAACTGCCCCGGCTGATAGCTCACGATCAGCGTCTCGGCCCGGTCCGTCGGTCGAACCGCTTGGATCTCTCCGGTGATCACGACAAAGACCGGCACCGCCTTGTCGCCCACCTCGGCGAGCACTTCGCCCCGATTCGTGGACCGGCGCCGGCCGTGAGCCGCGATCCTCGACACCTGTTCCCGTGTGAGCGTCGGAAACACGCGATCCGGCCGAGACACCGTCATCGCGAGCGGCGTCGGCGACGGATCACGCGTCTCGATTGATCCTGACATGGGCTCAGTGTAGCCCGCGAGGACACTCCCGGCGAGCCGTCGGCGCGATTGAAATGACGACCGGAAGAGCCGTCTTCTATCCTCGCAGCGCAACGAGCGGATCCGCGCGAGTGGCGCGCCACGCCGGCACCAGACACGCGATCAGCGACGCGGCCGCCATCACCAGGAACGCCAGGCTGAACACGGTCAGATCGCGCGGGCTCACGTCATAGAGGAGGTTGCCGAGCAGCCGCGTCGATTGAACGGCCGCGACGACGCCGACTGCCACGCCCGCGCCGGACAACGCCAGGCCTCGCGACAGCACCAGCCTTCGCAGATCGGATGCGGTCGCGCCCAGCGCGAGACGCAGACCGAATTCGCGCGTGCTCTGCGATACGGCTGACGACATCACGCCGTACAGGCCGATGGCGGCCAGGATTGCCGCCAGCGTGCCGAACACCGTGAGCAGCCGCACGGCCATCGTCTGTGACGAAGTCGTGCGAGCGATCTGTTCGCGCATCGTGATCACTTCCGACGGGGACAGATTCTCGTCGAGCGTGTGAATCTCACGCACGAGGGCGGTCGCGATCGCTTCCGGGCGCAGCGGTGTGCGAATCACCAGCGCCTGACCAAGCGTGTTCTGGCGCAGCGGGACGTAGAAGAACGCCTGCTTCGGTTCGAGCAGGTTGCCGTACTTTGCCGATCGCGCGACGCCGACCACGCGCATCGACCGCCCTTTCACCTGCAGCCGGCGATTGACTGGATCCTCGCCGCGCCAGTACTGGGCCGCCATCACGTCGTTGACCACCGCCACCCGCTCCGATCGCTCATCGTCCGCGCGGGTGAATTCGCGGCCGCTGAGGAGCGGAATGCCGAGCGTGGCCAGCGTCCCCGGTCCGATTTCGTCGTAGTCGACGACGGGCGGTTCGTCGGGAGGCGCCTCATAACCATCGACGGCGATCGGCGCGGACGAATAACCCCGATAGCTGAAAGGCACGACGCGGACGAACGCGGCTGACTGCACGCCGCCCAGCGTCTGCAGTCGGGCGAGCAGCTCGTCCTGAAATGTGCGCGCGCGCGGCGTATCGTACCCGGCCGCCACCAGGTCGATGCTGGTGGTGACGACGCCATCGGCGGAAAAACCGGGGTTGACCGTGCGCATCTGTTCCAGACTGCGGATGACGAGACCGGCTCCCACCAGCAGCACAAAACTGAGCGACACCTGCACGAGCACAAGACTCGAACGGACCCACGCCCGCCCATGCCCGCCGACGACGCCGCCGGACTCGGCCTTCAACGCATCGACGAGATCGATCTTGCTGGTCAACAACGCCGGCGCGAGACCGAACAGCAGCGTCGCGATCAGGCAGACGCCCACGCTCGACACCAGCACACGCCAGTCGAGCTCCGCCGGCAGGCGCAGCACCGTTCCGCCGCGCGGCGGGAACAGCAGCACGAGCGCGTTGCGGCTCCAGTACGCGACGAGCAGTCCGCCGAGTGCCGCCAGCGCCGACATGATCAGGCCCTCGGTGAGTAGCTGCCTCACCAGACGCGCCCGTCCGGCGCCCACGGCGAGCCGGATCGTCATCTCCTGCCGGCGCGCGAACGATGTGAGCAGCAGCAGATTGCCCACGTTCGCGCAGGCGATGAGGAGCACCGACGTCACCACCGCGAGCGCGATCCCGAGCGTCGGCAACAGCGCTTCCATCGGATTGAAGGGAGATTTCCATACCGGCAGCAATTGGATCCCGCGCCCGCGGTCGGTATCGGGGAACGTCGTCTCGAGCCGCTTGGCCGCGGCGCTGATCTCTGCCTGGGCCTGCGCGATCGTGACGCCCGGCTCGAGCGTGACGAAGCCTTCGATCCAGCGCGCGCTGCGATCCTCGAGCTTGTAGCCGCCCGGGTCGAATGTTTCCTGCATCGACGCCGGGACCCAGAACTGGAACTTGTAGCCGACGAACGTGCCGTAGAAATCCTCGGGCGCCACGCCGATGATGGTGTGCGGCACGCCATTCAGCATCTGCACGCGGCCGATCACGCCGGGGTCTCCGCGAAAGCGATCCTTCCAGAGTTGATAACTGATCACGACCACGGGATGCGCGTTGCGTCCCGTCTCCTCCACCGGATCGAAGGCGCGGCCGAGGATCGGGTGCACGCCGAGCGCGTCGAAGTAATTCGCGGAGACGACGCTGCCGGTGGCGCGCTCCGCGCGGTCGCCAGATACGTTCAGCGTCGTCCCGACGATCTTCTCGGCGATGAACGAATCGAATAGCGTGGT
>Ga0207657_10001895_pt1 | contig 22596 bp, 28 predicted proteins | sample KBSC33metaG_FD_184316 | JGI IMG/M metagenome (GOLD analysis project Ga0207657, IMG submission 184316) | Corn rhizosphere microbial communities from Kellogg Biological Station, Michigan, USA - KBS C3-3 metaG (SPAdes) (version 2) | ecosystem: Host-associated > Plants > Roots > Rhizosphere > Soil ... | reverse complement strand
GCCGAGCGACGCTTGACACGCGCGGCCGGCGACCGAAACAGGAATCGGTTGGCGCGGCCGCGTCACACTTGGTTTCTCACTTGATTGAAGGACCAAGGAGCTCGAATGAAGCTCTCAACCCCGCCGGCCCTGCTTGTTGCCGCCTTGATCCAGGCTACTTCTGCCGGCGCGGCGCCGGGCTATGATGAGTCGCAATGGTCGGGCCTTCATTACCGCGAGGTCGGGCCTGCGCGCGGACGAGAGCTGCTGAATCGTTTCCAAGAGACCAAGCTCGGACTCGACAAAAGTTCAATTCCCGTGGACGGCCAAACAGCAATTGCTCGGCATGGATTTCGCTCCAACAGCGCAAGCGATCGCTCGATCGGGCGATCTTTCGCCGAAGCCGAAAAAAGAAGGCCCGCCAGTGGGGTGGCGGGCCTTCACGGTAGATCGCTCGAGTGGGGTCGAACGTAGTCGTTCCTATAATAACCCGGGGTTACCCGCGGGTTGCAGTTCACTCCGGAATGGTCCGGTTTCGGAGCAATCCGAACAATCGGCTTCGGCGGTAGGGGCGCAGCGCGCCCACGCGGGATCGGCGGGCCAACGAAACCCGGCCGAAGGCTTAGCTGCTGGGTTCAGCCTTTGCGGCCGCCGATCGAGTGAGGGCCTCGATCACCCCGTCGATGATCTGGAGGGCGAGGGGGTGGCGCTTGGCTGTCGAATGATCGAGGGCAAGCTCTTCCGCGGCCCGCTTGAGCATTTCCGCCAACTCGGTCAGCTCGGCCCCGCCGTTCGACTCTTGGGGCGGGCTTGCTGCTGCGGCCGAGCGCTGTGTCTTGGCGGACCGCCTTTGGTGAACGATTTCGTCGGCAAGCTGCTGGCGGCTTGCACGGGGGCCGTACGGTAGCCACTCGCTGACCGTAACCGGCTTCGCAAGCCGCAGGCCGGCCCGTTGCTGATCGACCCAGACCACTTGCGCGTCGACGCAGAGGCTGCCGCGCTTGAGGAGCACGGAGGTCCCTACTGGAGGCAGGGCCGACGCCTCGACCAGGGCTCCGTTCTGCGACAGGTTGCGCACGCGCACCGGGGTCGTCGACCCGCAATCCACGTCAAGGACCGCGATGACGAAGATGTTGTTTCGCGATTCGACGCGAAGATCCGAGGCTGCCGACGCTTCCATGCGATCCTGTCTAGCAGCGCAAGACGCAATAAATGTTTACCGCTAAATCCAAGATGGACCAAATTTAGCAGCACTGTGACTTTCCCGATCTGGCAATACAGGAGAACAGATGAGCCAGGACTATACGATACCTTATCTTTAGACATACTTACCACTTCGGACCGAACATTCATGAATGGAAAACGCAAACCAAATATTAAGGCACCGTTACAGGGGAGTTGATGCGGTGCCTAAACCAAAGCAAGAAACCGATCATTGGCGGCTCGAAGAGCGTCGCGGGGAAGTACGCCATACCCTGATCCTGCGGGTCGGAGTGCTCGAGCAGGGCGGCAAATCCTCGCTGTGCATCGTCAAGAACATCTCGTCGATGGGCGTCCAGTTCAAATTCTACGCACCGCCGATCGTCGGCGCGACGGCGTCGATCCGCGTCGCCGACGAGACGGCAGTCGAGGGGCACGTCGTCTGGGCGAAAGACGATGTTGCCGGGATGAACTTCTTCGAGGAGCTCGACTCTCGAACCCTGTTGCGGGTTCGCCAGAAGCTCAAGTCGATCAGGCGCCGCAACATGCCGCGTATCGACGTGGATGCCTCCGCAACTCTCCGCAGCGGCGGGCGGGTCTGCCGCGCAAGGGTTTGCGACATTTCCAGCCTCGGTGCGAGAGTGCGCACAACGGCCCCGCTGAGGGCCGGGGACCGGGCGGTGCTTGCATTCGCCGACCTGCCGTCGCTCAATGCCTTCGTCCGCTGGAGTGACGGCGGCGAATCCGGTTTGGTGTTCGAAGCGCCGATCCCGATGCAGATCATTGCCCATTGGATCGACGGGCGGGTCCGATTGAGCGCCTGACCCGCCGCTCCGGGACCTGACATTGGCGGCGCGCGGCGATACTACGCTGGAGTGGGACCCGAAACGCGCCTCGACCAGTGGGAGCAGGACGGTGAGGGGCGTGTCGCGGTCAAGCCCCTGGTTGCGTTCGAAAGCCTTGTTGCCCATGGCCTGCTCTGCGCCGTTAAGCTCCATTATCTGGAAGGCTCGGACCAGCTGCTTAATGGCGATTCATCGTCGCTTCAATTGATCCTCAGTCCGGAGCTCGCGCGGGCTCTCGGCAACACTCTGCTGAGAACTGCTGACGAAGCGGAGACGGGGCCTCGCGGCGAAAGGGGAAACTAGCGCAGGGCGGCCCGGTTGGCACCGGTATCGAGCAGCAGCTTCAGTCCATGGAGCCGAACCGCAAGGTCGCCTTCGCAGACTGGCGCCGCGATCAACCGGACCGTTCGCGCTTCGCCGACCGCCGACGCGCTGATCTCGACGTCGAGCGTGAAGCCGCACCGGTGGCGGATCGCATGAGCACGCATCCGTTCCATGGCCGCGCGTGAATGTTCGGCGTAACAGGCGACAGCCATATCGCGCGTGACTGCAGCGGTCCTCGGAAAGCCGAAAATGTCATAGATCCCGCCGGACCAGATCAGCGTGTTGCTGGCCAGATCGCACTCCCACAGCCCGGCGTGGTGGATGCCAAGTCCCCCGATGCGATCGGGTTCGAGCACATCGGTGATCGCGCTGTTGAGGATATGGCCGAGGTCGAAATGGGCGGGCTGCTCCCACAGCGGCCAGCTGCTTTCAAGGGCATGCGACAGGGAACTGCTCACCGGCCGGCCGCAAGCACCGCCAGGACCACCCGCCGGCTCGCTTCGATCACAGCCTCGGCAGAGCTGCGAAATAGCGCCGCAACGACATGCTGGTCTCGGGGGTGAGTTCCACGAACACCCGCCGGCCGTCATGCGGATCGGCGCGGCGCACGCACAGCCGGCGCTCGATCAGCGTGTTCAGCCAGCGCAGCGCGGTTGTGGCGGGTACGGCGGCCGACGAGCAGAGGCTCGAAACGGCGACGCGGTGCTGCAGCAATTCGGCGCGCAGCAGACCGAGCAGCATGTCCCAGGCGGGATCCGCGAACAGGTCCTCGGGGAGGAACCGCCCCCGCATCCTGCGCGCTCGAATGAGATCGTTGACCTGCTGCGGCGACACTTGCGCAAGCTTGCCGGGAGAATCCTCTTCCTGCGGAAGCGATTCAGCAGCTCCAGGCTCAACCGACAGGCGGGCGAGGGTGCCGGCGATGCGGCTCACCTCGTTGCTCAACTGGAGCAGATGTTCAGCCTGCCGGTCGGGAGAATATGCGGACATGATGTGACCTATAAGTGATGAATCGATCCGAGCTGGGCTAACTAACCATCATTGCGGGCAAAAGTCAGTCACAACCACGTCCACAATGGACATAAGGCTGCTGCGGGAGCAGCGCAGGTCCGATATGGGGCCGGTGCCGGGCCGCACGATCAGCCTTCCGGCCCAACCAGCCAAGGCTCAGTACCCAAGGCAGGCTGCACGGCTGGAGCGAGCGGCTTTGCCGTAGGTCGGAAAATCCATTCCCGGCGCTGGCTGCGAACGCTCGGGCCGAGGCCGCAGCCCGCCGTTTCAGGATGGCGAAACTGCGTCGCAGCCGTCGCCGATCCCGCTTAGCTTCCTCAAGGCGGACATTGCGCCGCATCCAAGCGCCTGATTGAGCTCGTGGACGGCAAAATCGACGTGGGCGCCGATATGTCCCGGAGCGTCCGCGCGGTCGAGCGCATCAAGCGCGGCATGGAGATGGTCGAGTGCGCTGACCATGAGCGCCTGGGGCTGCGGGGAATCCTGTTGCATCGGCTTGTCGTACCAGTCGCTCTGTTAAACTAGAGTTAAATTAACAACAAACTGGCCGCTGCGAAAGGCGGCCGGCTCGAAGCAGCGACGCAACCCGGCGAGTCCTGCGGAGTTGATCATCCGAAATGAATGCAAGCGCAAGCGGCTCTTCACCACGAAGCGATCACAGTCGGAGCTCCTCGCTCCAGCGCAAATGGAAGCCATGTTAGCAATTCACCGATTGTCGTTCGCCGTCGCCGGAATCGCCTTGCCCACTGGTGCTCACGCGCAGGTCGGCTCCGAGGCCCGCGCGACCGTGCAAATCCGCGTCAGCGTCGCGCCGCGATTTGCGCTGGATGCCGCAACGCTGACGGCGGCCGACCAGAAGCGCGGGGAGGTCGCCGCAATGCCGGCGGCGTTCGGCACGCGCGGTCTGCGCTATTCGCTGGTGGAAACGCCGATCCGCGATTGCCCCGGGCAGCATTGTGGGGCCGACGGTACGGCCCCGAGCCGGCCTGCGGGCAAGTATATTCTGGTTGTGCCGGACTGACGGCGGCGGCGCCGGGCCGGGGACGCAGCTAAAATCGAATTCAACGCACGCGTTTAACGCGCTGTTTACCGTTGTCGAGTTACCTCCAAAACGGACACGATTTTTCGTGTTGGTGGTGGGGAATTGATGATGGTTGATGCTCGGCTTCATCGCAGATCGCTCGCATGCTTGCTTGCGCTGCTTGCAAATGGCGCTGCTTCCGCGGCGACTCAGGGTACTCTTGGCGGAACGTCGAGCGGCTCGGTGGTGATCAACGCGTCCGTTCCGAACCGGATCGAGCTCACCGGCCTCACCGACGTTTCGCTTCTTAACCAGGACCCGACGGTTGACGCGCTCAGCGCCCAGAACGTCTGCGTGTGGAGCAACACCAACACCAAGGGATATTATGTGACCGCGACCGGCAGCGGGACCGCAAGCGCGTTCACGCTCAGCAATGGCGCGACGATCGTCCCTTATAATGTCGAATGGGCGGGAAGCTCGGGCCAGTCGGCGGGTACCCCTCTGGTGACGGCAACCGCGCTCCACGGCCTCATTTCCACGGCGACCAATCCGACCTGCGTCGCCGGACCCAGCAGCTCGGCAAGCCTGGTCGTGAAGATTCCCTCGCCGAACCTGCAGGCAATGCAGCCGGCGACCACCTACACCGGCACGTTGACCCTCGTCGTCGCTCCTGAGTGACGATGGTCCCCCGGTGGACAGCCGATCAGCTGCAATGGGGCCGCTGAGTCTCGAAGGCAGCGAAGTCCTCCGGCACCGTCGGACTCTTGCGCCTGGGCGCGTCCTGTCGAAATGCGGCTTGCGGCTGTTGCTTGCGCTTGCGGGCATCCTGCCGGCGGGCATCGCCGATGGGGCAAGCAACAAGGTGCGGGTCAGCGACCTTAGCGACATTGCGTTCGGGCCAATCGGCAATCTCGGCACGGACGCGATCCGCAGCGAGAGCTTGTGCCTTTATGCAAATACCGACACCAATGGCTATAATATCACTGCGACGGGGATCGGGCCCGGCGGCTCCTTCGTCCTCACGTCGGGAGTGCAGCCGCTCCCGTTCGAGGTCGCCTGGAGCAGCTCTGCCGGCCAGAATTCCGGAACTCCGGTCGCTCCCAACATACCGCTTGCCGGCCAGGTCAGCACGGCCGCCAACCAGTCCTGCAACAGCGGTCCTGCGATCACCGCGAGCCTCGTCGTCATCCTGCGCGCCGCGGCCCTTTCGAACGCAACAGCGGGGACATATACGGGCACGTTGACGCTCGTCGTCGGCCCTGAATGAAACCGGGCCGATGCGCAGCCTTCGCCATTGCTTCGTCGCCTTGCTTGCGCTCGCGTGCCCCGTGCAGGCGATTTGCGGCGCAGCGGCAGGCGCCTTGGACGCCAATGGCGCGCCGCCCGGCTTCGCCGAAATCGCTTCGCCGCGCGAAGCGTTGGTCGACGTCTATTTCGGTGGCGAGAAGATCGCTGAGGCGCTGATCGAGACCAAGCCAGGGTCGATCCGCTTTCGGACGCCTTCCGAGATCATCGCCAAGCTTCCCCCGCTTGCCGCCGCCTCGGAGGTCGAAGCCGCTCTTGCGGCCGACCTTCCATCGAACGCCGGCCAGGTCTGCCTGAAGACCAATGCCGGAAGTTGCGGCTCGCTCTCGCCCGACAGCATCGGCTTGATCTACGACGAGGATCGTTTCAGAGTCGATCTGTTCATCAATCCGCGCTTGCTCAAGACGCTCGCCGCGGCGCCGGACCCGTTCCTGCCGACACCGTCGGCCCCATTGTCGCTAACCAGCGCCGTGGGCGTCGCTGCCTCGGGCTCGATCGGCGGCACTCCTGTCTATAATTTGCAGAACCGGACGGTCATCGCACTGCACAACGCCCGCCTCCGGACAAGCAACTCTATCGCCTCGAAACTCGGCTGGGTCGTCGATGATTTCGTCGGCGAGGTCGATCATCGGGACCTGCGCTATTCCGCCGGGCTGTTCTGGGCTCCCGGTGACGATTTCATCGGCCAGCGCCGGATCATCGGCGGCGGCATCGGCACGCAGTTCGACACACGGGCTGACCGCGACAATCTCGGCGGCACCCCGCTCATCGTCTTTCTGCCCCAGGCGGCGCGCGTCGAGATCCTGGTCGACGGTCGTCTGGTGAGCGCTCGGTCCTATCCGGCGGGCAACAATGAGCTCGACACGTCGGCCCTTGGCGACGGCTCCTATCCGATATTGCTGCGGATCCACGAACGCAGCGGCGCGGTCCGCGACGAGCAGCGGTTTTTCGTCAAGAGCGCCCACATCGCGCCCAAAGGACACCCGGTCTATTTCGCCTATGCGGGCGTGCTTGCGAATACCCGAGCGCACCGGCCGGTCAGCGTGAGCAAAACCTTGTTCTATCAGGCCGGCATTGCCTGGCGGATCGACAATGCGGTCGCGCTCGACCTGTCGGCCATGGGCACCCAGCATAAGGCCATTCTCGAAGCCGGTGGCTGGCTGATCGCGCGGCCTGTTCGTGCTCGGGCCGCGGCAATCGCCTCGAGCGCAGGCGATCTTGGCGGCTTGCTCCAGCTGTCGTCGAGCGGCCACGGCCTGGTCAATTTCAATTTCGACCTGCGGCGGATCTGGTCTCGCGACGGCCGGCCGCTGATCCCTTTGTCACCGCCTGTCGAAACGTTCGATTCGGTCGTTCCCACGGGCCTTCAGCTCGCCACCGGCTCCTATACCCAGGCAATCGGCAGCATCGGCGTCCGGCTCGGAAGCGGCTATCTGTCGGTCGTTGGCACCTACCGCAAGGATCGTCGCCTCCGGAGCGACTACAGCATCGGCCCGAGCATCAATCTGCCGCTCGTCACCCGCAGCGGACTCCAGCTTCTGTTCGAAGCCTCGGCGCAACGCACGCGCTCGATCACGTCGGCCTTTGCCGGCGTGCGCTTGCTCTACACTGCGGGTCACATGTCGATGGCCGGCCGTGTCGGACAGAGCTTCGAGGACGAACGCGACGGCGGACACGACCGGACCCTGCGTCAGACGGGTAGCGTCAGCGCACAATATTCGGGGGAAACCGCTGGCGGGGCATTGCTGACCGGCGAGGTCGGGGCCGACCGCGATCTCCATTCATCCGCGCTCCGCGCCGGCGGAACCTTGCTGAGCGACCTCGGCAACGCCCGCGCTGAATTCCTCCAGAATCTGGAGGGCGGTTCGGGGACCCAATATGATTTGAGCTTCCAGTCGGGGCTTGCCCTGTCCCGCCACGCGGCGACGCTTGGTGCGCGGCAAACGGAACCGAGCGCGATCATCGTGTCGGTGCGGGGCGATGCTCCAGACGTGCTGTTCAAGGTGCTCGTCGACGATGCAGTCCGCGGGGAAGTGCGCTCCGGGCAGCATCTTTCGCTGTTCGTTGCGCCGTACCGCACGTACCGAGTGCGCCTCCTGCCGGTCGATGCGGCGCCGGTTGAATATGACACTGCTGCAAGGAATGTTACGCTCTACCCCGGCAATGTCGCCGGACTTAGCTGGCAGGCCCAGTCGATTGTGACGGTGTTTGCACAGGCCATTGGCCCGTCGGGAGAACCCATTGCGGACGGGCTCGTGGAAAGTGGGAAAGCAGTCGCGCAGACGGATACGAACGGTTATTTCCAGATCGATGTGCGGCGGGGCGGTAAGATCATGATCAACAAGGACGGTGCGCCCGCTTGCCGGGTCAGGCTGCCCGCGCTTCCCTCCGGCAAGGACTTCGCGTCCGTTGGCAAGGTCGCCTGCCAATGAGGACCCTTTCAGTCATTCTTGGCTCGCTTGCCGCCATGACGGCACTGGTCCGGCCTGCTCCGGCCCAGGCCGAGCTCGTGCTGAGCGAGCTCATCGTCGACCTTCAGCCGGGGCAGCAGAGCCGCGACGATGTCGAGGTGTGGAACGATTCGCCGGACCGAGCCTATGTCGCGATCGAGCCGCGCGAGATCGTCAACGCGGGGCTTGCGTCGCAATCCGCCCGCCAGGATCCGGACCCCGAGAAGCTCGGATTGCTTGTTGCTCCGGCGCGGATGATCCTCGATCCCGGCCAGCGCAAGCTTGTCCGGATTGCGGCAATGGGCGCCCCTTTTGACCGCGAGCATGTCTACCGGGTCACTGTGAAGCCGGTTGTCGGCGGCATCCGCTCGGAAGCATCGGGGCTCAAGATCATGGTCGGCTATGATGTGCTCGTCCTTGTCCGCCCTGCACAGCCGCTGCCGAGCGTGAATGCGGCGCGCGATGGCCGCACAATTACCTTTGCCAATGCCGGCAATGTGAGCGTCGAGCTGGTCGACGGGCGCCAGTGCAGCTTGACCCGCCAATGCACGCCCCTGCCGGGCAAGCGGCTCTACCCGGGCGCTTCATGGTCGGTACAATTGCCATCCGACCTGCCGGCCGAATATGTCTTCAAGTCGCCCGGCCGCGCGGATCGGAAGCGCTTCTGACCCCCGTTGTGCCCATGATCCGGCAATGAGCAGGGTGGGCGCCGCGCTTGGCCGCCTGTCGCGGTTCCACTTGCGCGGGAAGCGGCGGCGTGCGGGATCGGGCTCGAACAAGGATGCTCCGGAAACCCGGCAGATGGTCTCGGACCGGCTCGCCGAAGAATTATCGCAGATGCTTCGGGAGGGGGAGATCAGCCCGGCGCTTGCCAGGCGCATTGCCGGCGAGCTTTTCGAGCCGTCGATTCCCGGCGAGGCGCCGCTGCTTGGCGACAAGGCATGGCGCGACTACCAGGCCGGGCGCGCCGCCGATCGTTCGGCAACTTCGGCCCGTTTCGAGGATGCGCTGGAGCGAAGGCTCCTTGAACGCCAATGGCGTTCGCTGTTCGAAGATTGAAGCGCGAGCAGCCGGCGGTTGCGCCTACTCCGTCCAGCTGAACAGTTCATCGAGCTTGGAGCGTGCCTCGGCGGTCAGCGACAAGACGGCCTTGCGGCGATCCTTGCCGGGCTTGGCACGCTTGATCAGGCCCTTCTGGATGAGGAAGCCGACCCACCGCTGCGTCGTCGTCAACTGGACCGCTGCGAGCTTCGACAACCTGGTCATGTTCGCGATCGGTTCATGACCTTCGGCGACGTAGAGCGCCAGCAGCAGTGCGAACGCGACTTCTGTCGCGAGGCTTTCTTCGAAAATCTGCATTCGGCGCTGGCGGAGGGCGAGTTCAATGTGCGCGCGTTGCCGGACCTCTTGCGCGTCGGGCCTGCGCTCCTGTTCTTCGCCGTGATCGGCACCGGACGGCGCCAGCACCGACAACAGCCTGCGTGCAGCGGCAACATCTTCCTCGGCGACGAGGAGCCGACGAACATCGGCGGTCCGCGGCAGCGTTAGGGGCTCCCTGCTCATTGCTCGCTCCATAGTTGCTTTAATCGCGCACGCTCAAGGGAGCCGTCCTCGGGCCAATGTGCGACTTGCGCGCGGTCCGGTCGTCGCCCGAGCGCGCCGCTCACTGGCTTTCGGAACGATCCGCGGCCGCGGCCCCCATGATTTCGCGCAGGCGGCAGATTGCAAGGTCAAGATGCGCTCCGACTTCCATGGCATGGTCATCGCACCGGTCGAGCAGCACCAGCGCCTCTTCCATCAGGGAAAGGGCGGCCGCGCCCTCGATCGCAAGTCGTCCGGAACTTGGCTCACACATCGCCGCGGCCCCCAAAGCAGCCACCACAACGGCTGCGCATGCGGTGCTTGTATATCAGCGCGCGGACATTGGCGATGAACTCCGGTCAGCATTTTGTCGGCTCGATGGCGAAGCGGGATCCGGACGTGAAAAGCCACTGCCCCAGGACGACATGACCGAAGCTTGCAAGCCTGGTGGGGCCTGAATTCTCGGCCGGCAGGTTCCACAAGCTTCCATCGCCTCACGCAACTCGGCGGTCGGTCGAGGTTGATCCTGGCGCGGCAAGCTGCTCTGCAAATACGGGTTTCCGGATGAAATATCCCTGGCCGTAGTCGCAGCCGAACTGGGCCAGCATGTCGAACGTCGAGCGGTCCTCGATCCCTTCGGCGACGACCTCAAGGCCGAGCTCGTGCGCGAGGTTGATGGTCGAGCGGACCATGATCTGGTCGCTCTTGTTGGCAATGAGCGATGTAACGAAGCTCTTGTCGATTTTCAGTTCATGCACCGGCAAGTGCTTGAGGTAGGAAAGGGTGGATTGACCCGTGCCGTAATCGTCGATCGCCAGCCGGACGCCGCCGGCGCGAAGTTCGGCCAGCGTTGCAATCGCCTCCTCGGGCGAGCGGAGAAGAGCGCTCTCCGTGACTTCCAACGTAAGCTGGGACGGCGGTACGCCGGCCTCGGCCATGAGTTGGCTGACCTTGTCGGCGAAACCATCGGTGGCGAGGTCCAGGGCCGAGATGTTCACCGCAACACGCATCGCCAGTCCGCTCCGAGCCCACCGGCCAAGGTCGGCAAGCGCCGTTCTCAGCGCGAAGGCAGTGATCTCGCAGATGACTCCAGTCGCTTCCGCAAGAGGAATGAACTCGTCAGGTGATATGAGCTGGCCACCGTCGACCCAGCGGATGAGGGCTTCGCAATCCGCGGTCGTTCCGGAGGCCAGCGCCATCTTGGGCTGATATGCCAGTCGCAGGTCGCCCTGGTTCATCGCCTGGCGAAGCTCACCCATCATCGACAGGTGACGGCGATTCTGGATTTCCGAGGTGCGGTGCCAGGAGTGATTCTTGCCAAGCAAGCGCGCGTTGCCGATCGCCGACAATGCGTGCTCGATGCACAGCACTGGTGCGCTCGCGTCGTCACCATTTTCCAGTCCCACGGTCAAAGCGACATCGACCGGGCCCCAGGAAGCCCCGACTGGCTGCCGAAATTCGAGCTGCACCTGGCGGAGTGCCGCCGCGACGGTTGCCGCGTCCGGATGAACCCAGGCGATGACGTCGGGAGCAATGCGATAGACCGTCGTTGCTCCGAGGCTCGCGACGCGGTCCGCACATGCACGGACCATGGCGTTGGCATTGTCCAGTCCGATGGCATCCCGGATCGGTTCGAAACGGTCGATCGCAGCGCAGACCAACACTTGGCCGGCGGGCCGCATCGCCAGTGACTGTTCCAGCATCGATCGGTTCGGAAGGCCGCTGTCGGCGTCGAAATGGGCGCGCTGCAGCAGCCGTCGCTTCGCTTCGACCGCGGCCTGGGCGCCAATTGCCGCGATCATGGTGAAAATCCACGCCGCCGAATCGATCGAGACCGGCCACAGCCACTGAGCAGCGACTGGAAGGACTGCCACGATCGCCAGCAGTGCAGCGCACAGGATCGCATAGCGCGCCGGCCGCTTCAACGCTCGTGGAACCAGCAGCAATGCAAGCGCGAGAATGCCCGCAAGCGTAACCGATGATCCTGTCGCTTGAACCGCGCGATCCTGAAGCATGGATTCCGATGCGAGGGCCTGGATCACGACGCCCGGCAGGACTCCGTAACGGGGGACTGCGTAGCGGTCCCCGAGTTCGACCGCGGTTGCTCCGATCAAGACCCGCTTGCCTTTCAGGGCGCCCGCCGGGATCCGGCCGTTCATCACGTCGACGAAGGAAAAGCGCGGGATCGATCGCGCATTGATCGCCCAGTCCGGCCGGAAAGTGCGGTCGCCCAGGCCATTCTTTTCCGCCAACAGCGTCGCGATCGCCGGCTGGACCGCGCCGTCGATGAACGTTGCTGCCGGATATTCGCGCACGACGCCGTCAGGGTCCGCGTAGATGTTCACGCCTCCGACCCACGCCGCGCCGAATGCAGCGTCGGGTCGGCTGGAAAGCACTGCGCCATCATTCCTGCCGGCGGACGCCTTCTGGGCGAAGATCGGCAGGATGACGTGACCGGCGTCGGCGATCGCCGACGCCAATGCTGCGTCGCCGTCGTTCGAGCGCGCGCTGAAATCCACGTCGAACGCAATGATCGACGCACCGGCTTCATGCAGCTGCCGCAGGAGCTGCGCATGATAGCGGCGCGGCCACGGCCAATCGCGCAATGTCGCAAGGCTGCGCGCGTCGATCTCGACGATGACCGTCTGGCCCGTGGGGGAGCGTTCGAGGAGCTCTGCGCGCTTGCTGGTCAGTGCGTCTTCGACGGTGTCGAAAGCCCCACCAAGGAACAGCAGCGAGGTCACAATCGCGATCAGTAGCGCAAGTGCGACGCTCCGCGGCGGCCGGCTCCAATCGCGATGTATCGTCAAGGGGCCGATCCTAGTGCCCGAGAAGCGAACCCAATCCGCCGAGGAGTGAGCCGACCGGTTGCGTGACTGCCGGAATCGTCTGGGTAACGGTATTGATAACCGGCTGCAGGATGGGAACGGTGGTTTGCACGACGTTCACCACCGGCTGGGTCACTGCGGGAACGACGGTCTGGACGACGTCGACGACGGGTTGAGTGACTGCTGGGACAGCAGTCTGGACGATCCCGGCGACGGGCTGGGTCACTGCGGGGACAACGGTCTGGACGATGCCCGTGACGGGCTGAGTGACTGCCGGGACAACGGTCTGGACGATGACGGCGACGGGTTGAGTGACTGCTGGGACAGCAGTCTGGACGATGCCGGCGACGGGCTGGCTCACTGCGGGCACAACCGCCTGGACGACGCCCACGACGGGCTGAGTGACCGCAGGAACGGCAGTCTGGACGATATCGATCACCGGCTCGGTTGCCGCAGGCGCGCTTCCCAAGGCATCGCTGCCGGCGATCCCGGGCGCCGCAGCCTGGACGATGTTGAACACGGGCTGGGTAAGGCCCGGCGTCCGATCGCTCGAGCTGTGAGCCGGGTCATTGAAAGCCACTTGGAGCGCTTGTTCGACTGCCGGCTGAACCGATGAAGGACCATTCTGGGATGCAGCGCCGGCGGCGGATTGGGGTTCGCTCGCTCCAACGGCGCTGACTGCTGGCGCAGCGTTGACCAGACCGCCCGTCAGGCTTGCTATCGTTGAAAGCGGAACGTCTCCGCTGCGGGTGATCTTGACGCCGCTGGTCTTTGCCGGGTCCGGAGGGCTCATGGTCCCGGGCTTCATTTCGATGATGGCCCCGGGCTGCTCCCGGCCGACGTAAACGGTCACGCCCCTCTCAACGAGACGGCGAGCCTGGCCGACGGCGGAGCTGACTTCCACCACTCCGTCAGTGACCTGAACGGCGGCGCGGTCCTTCTCGACGATGACTGTGAAGCTCGTGCCCTTGACCACAGCGGCAAGCATCGGCGTCTGCACTGCAAAGTGCGGCACGCCTGTGTGGTGGACCTTGTAGAGCATGGTCCCGACTTGCTGGACAAGGCGGGTGAACCCGGACTCTTGCTGTTCCGGGGGCAGGAGCAAGCGGCTGCCCGGTGCCACGACGACATAGTCCTTGCCGCGCGTCAGCATTGCGCGACCGGTCACGCCTGTCGTGACGATGTCGCCTGGGACAAGCGCTGAGCGCACTTGAACGGATGCCGGCTGCAGCCCCGGGTGAACCACTCGGACGTCGCCCGACTTTTCCGCGAGCGTCCAGGCGCCCTGCGGATCTGCCGCCAGGGCCGGGCCAGCGACGACGACAAGGACAGCGCCGATCAGTCCAAGAAAGCTGCGCATTGCTAACACTCCCGATGCGTAGGCGCAGCGTTAGCAGCCGCACAGCTAAGCAAAGTTTTGCAGAGCTGGTTTTCAGTTTCTTAACCTCGACTGCTGCAAGCCGCTCACATCGATCGAACCGGATGAGCAAGGTGTCAGTCGCGTGCACGTTCGACCCATGGTGCGATGGTTGGCTGCGATCCTTGCGATCGTCTCGACGTCCCCGGTGCAAGCGCAAACCAATCCCGCCGCCGTCGAGCGCACCATTCCGCAGCTCGATGCCAGGCGCACCGGCCCGCCGTCGCGCTTGCCCGCTCCCGCAGCCCCAATCGAAGGCGCACAGGTCGAGGGAACTTTCGTGCTCGGCGCGGTCAACATCGAGGGCGCGACAGTCTTCAGTCCAAGCGAGCTTGCAGCAAGCTTCGAGCCCTATCTTGCGATGCGCGTCGGCCAGGCCGAGCTCAACAAGATCGTTGCCGACATCACCGACCGCTATCGGCGCGCCGGCTACCTGCTCTCCTACGCTGTGCTCCCCGAGCAATCGGTTGAGTCGGGGATCGTCAGCATCCGAGTGATCGAAGGGCTCATATCGAGCGTCCGGGTCGTCGGCGATGCGCGTCTTGCTTCGGCCGTACGCCCGGTCGCTGAGCGACTCATGTCCGATCGCCCGCTGCGCGCGGCAAGTCTCGAGCGGTCGCTGGCGATCATTCGCGATTTGCCGGGCGTGACGGTGAAGGACGCGACTCTCGCTCGCTCCGAGGCCGATCCAGCCAGAAATGAACTGACCGTCACGATCCGCGGCCGTCGGATCCGCGGCGTCGCCTACACCGACAATCGAGGTACCGTCGCTGGCGCTCGAATGCGGGGCTATTCGTCGATCAGCTATGCATCGCTGCTTGTGCCGGGCGATGAGGCCCAGCTCGACCTCTTCAGCATCCCCTCGGACGACTTTCGCTATAATTATGCCCAGGTGAAAGCATCGATACCGCTCAATGCCGACGGACTGCGCTTGGCAGTCTCGGCTTCGCGGGGGCACCAGCTCGACCGGCTTGCCGGACCCGACCAACATGGAAGCGTCCGCCAGCTCATCGGCGAAATCCTGTATCCGTTCATCAGCAGCCGCACGCAGGAAGTTACTGGCCATTTCTCCATCACGGACTGGAAAAGCCGGGAACGGCGCGGCGGCGTGACTTTCCAGGGCGACCGCCTGCAGGTGGTGCGAGCCTGGCTCGAGATTGCCCATGTCGGGAAGGATCGGCTCGACGCTCGTCTCGGCATATCGCGCGGCCTTGGCCTGGGTTCGGTGACCAGGCCGGGCGATCCGCTTGCGAGCCGCCCGTTCGGCAGTCCGACCTTCACCAAGCTTAACGCCGACATCCAGTACGTAACCCCGGTCAAGGACCGCTTTTTCCTGCGGTTCGACGGCTCGGCCCAGTTCTCGACGAAATCGCTTCTGATCGCGGAGGAGTTCGCTCTTGGCGGATCGAGGATCGGCCGCGCTTACGACTTCAACGAAGCGACCGGAGACGATGGCGTCGGCGCGATGGCCGAGCTCAACTATCGTATCAGCGACATGAAGAGCGGGTTGGTGAAAAGCGTCGATCTGTTCGGCTATGCCGATGGCGGCGGCGCTTTTCGCAAACGTTCTTCGCCCGGTCTCGCACGGGAGCGATGGCTCGCCAGCGTCGGTGGCGGGATGAGATTTTCCGCCTTGGGCATGAGCTGGTCGGGCGAGCTCGGGCTGCCCCTTCATCGGGCCCACTCCGGCAGGCACGTGCGAGCGTTCTTTTCGGTCGCCCGCGCATTGTAGGGCCGGCGGGGCGAGCAATTCATGCCGTCTTCACGCGCCGATGTTAAGCTGACAGGGGCCAAGGAGCGTTGTACTTTGGATGGGCGCAGTCGATGAACGGGTTGAACCGCATGCCTGTGCGCTTGCGCGGATCGCTGGCCCTGAGCGACGGCAGGGTCATCCCGGTGATCGTCGCTGAGCTGTCCGACAGCGGCTGCAGGGTCGAATGCACCGAGGTGCTTCCGATCGGCGTGCCGTTTCAGCTCGAGGTCGCGGGCCGCAACCGCACTTGCGTCAGTGCGCGCTGGTCGACCGTCGGCAAAGCGGCTTTGGTGTTCATCTAGAAGAGCAGGCGGATGTTGCTTCGTTTGCCGGATCTGGCTTCATGGTTCGGCCGATGCGGACCATCCTGCTCCGAACCGCACCAGCCGCGGGCAGTGACCTGCTGACCCGCGAACTGCGCCGGGACCGCGCTCGCGCTTTCGAAGTGCAACGGCCAAATCAGCGCCGGGCGGCGTGACTCCGGTCAAGCGAGGGTCAAGGTTACGGGCATGCCTGGGACGCGCAAGCCAGGGTTCATTCGGGCGGGGATTGCTGTATCGACCGCGCTATGACCGACGATGGGCGCACAATCACGGCAAAGGTCCCTCAGGCGCTTGCCGTGCGCCTTGACGAGATTGCCCTGAGGATTGACCGCAGCAGGAGCTGGATCGTCCGCCAGGCACTTGCTGAGTGGCTTGCCGAGGAACAGCGCCGTTACGAGTTGACGCTGGAAGCGCTCGACGACGTCGATGCCGGTCGGGTGATTCCCCACGAAACACTACTCGCACGATCCAGGTGATTCCCACTGGATTAACGATTCATGGTCGCCGGCTCGGTGCAGGCTGCACCAGCCAGGCGGCAAGCCGCGCGCCGACCGGCTGACGAGCGTCCATCGGCTGCGCGAAATGCCCATCTCTCCAGTGTCGAAAAGTTTCGGAACACGTTATCAGGATGCAAGGGAATGCCTGTTGGACTTTTGGCCATGCATTCTCGATGAGCGCCATCGGAGCCGGAGCAATTATGCCTCAGGATGACGTCAAGATATCGATTGCGCAGCTCACCGAGCTCCAGCGCAAGTGCCTTGAGGGCTTCTGGAACCGCAGGTCCGCCAAGCAGATCGGGTCGGACCTCGGCATCAGCGAGGCCTGGGTGAACAAGAATCTGATGACTGCCCGGCGCAAGCTGCATGTGAACAGCAGCGCCGACGCTGCCGCCATCGTCTTTGGGGGCAAGCGCGGGAGTATCAAAAGCTACTACTATCAGGAAACTGACCTTCCCGGATTTGCGGCGGCGGGCGACGAACCGGTTGCCGGCGCGAACAGAGGTTCGTTGGCGCTGGCGGCTAGTGAACGACCGCTTATCAACAGGTACGGGCCGTTGGCGATCCTTGCCGGGATTGTTGGTGTTGCTGTTGGCTCGATCGTCGGCGTGACGCTGATGATCGATGCCGCCGATGGATTGTACCAGCTTTTGGAGGCGCTTGGTTACTAGTCTCACGTGAACGGCGCTTGCGTCAGTTTAGGAGATCGAAGTGCTTAACCAACGCCATGCAGCGGCCCGGGCCGTCGCCAATGAACTTCTTCCCGCAGAGAAAATCGTCGACGAAGCGATCGTCCGCAACGCGAAACTCGCAATTGCCGTCGTCGAAGGCCGCCGGTCCGCGAAGCTCCCGCTTACCGCCGGCCAGGAGGCGCTCGGCTATGTCGCCCAGGCCAATCTGCGGCTTTGCGAAGCGCGCGGCCTGCTTGCCGAAGCGCACCGCTCGTTCCGCCAAACGCAGGCCGAGATCGGCCTCAACGCATTCAGCTATGGCGACGAGCAGGAATGTCCGCCGACCCAAGGCGAAGTGAGAATCGTCGCGCCGGCTGCAAACGCGGCCTAGGCACGACAGCGGCCGGGCAGCTGAGCGGAAGGCGTCTGAACACATGGTCCACATCATCGCGTTCAATGTCTTCCTCGTCGGCTGCTTGGCCTATGCTTTGAGATATGGCGGCGAACCCGAAAAGGCAGCAATGCTGTCCCAGGCGTCGGCCGCCATATTGACCATCACCGCCATCCGCTTCCTTCCTCATCTGGCCCGTTTCACAAGTTTGGCAGAGGCGCTTGCCGTCATCGACTTGGGCTTGTTGCTTGCCCTCATCCTGCTTGCGCTTCGTGCGAACCGGCTCTGGACGATTTTCCTCGCGGGGCTGCAGCTCTCAACCGTGGCCGTTCACCTGTCCAAGGCGCTCGTCCCGGCACTGCCTGCGGCGAGCTACGGCGTCTTCGCTCAATTCTGGGCCTGGCCGATGCTCATTACCACGGCATTGGGAGTCCATTGCCATCGAGTGAGGATCAGGAAGTTTGGCGAAGAACGAGATTGGAAGCCATTTTGGCCACACTCAGTCCTGGCCGGTTCCACGACCTGATCGACCGTATATTCCTTTGGCGGCGGCCTCAGCACGCCGTCTTCGACATCATGCGAGTCCATTATCCGGCAGTCCGCGCGCTTGCCGAGGCAGCGCCGCCGGATTCTGAGACCACGGACCATGCCTGGTTGCAGCGGCCCGAGTTGCGCGGCTTCGACGAGGTCGTCCGGCTTCTCGAAAACACCGGCTTCGCCGAACAGACGGGATCGATCCGAGCATTGTTCGTTGACGACCGCTGCGGCTTCATCGGCTCGCACCAGATCAGTTCGGCAGTGCACGTCGACCCGGATCGGCTCGTCGCCGAGATCTTGCGGCTGGCAGCCAATCATCAAGCGTCCGGTATCGTCCTTGCGACCAACGATCGGCACAGCAGGCGCGCGCGTTCCTCCAACCGGCAGAGGTTAACCAGCGCCATCTACCGCAAGGGAGAAGCAATCAACCTCTTCCTGCTCGACCATGTCGTTCTGACCTCCACGGGATGGAAACGGATGTTTGCGTTGCGCGAGCAGGAGCGTGCGGGAGCATGATCAGACCAATTTCCGCTGCTCCGGTGAGCTTGGAGGCAAGTGGCGCAGGTCCGCCAGCCCGGGACGTAGACCGTCAACTCGCACCGGCGCCTTCCAGTCGACTGACTTCGTGTCCGCTGCCGCGGCTACAGCCGCCCACGACCATCGCCGGCTCGCAGGGCAAGTCGTTGCCTCCTTTTGCAGGAAAGCCACAAAATGCCCGCATTCATGGACAGTGAAATCGACGATCCCGAACTGTTGTCGAACGCAGCGGGAGAGATTTACCGGATGCGGCGAGCGCGCGACCGGTACTTGCCCAAGGAACTCACCGGCGAACCGGCCTGGGACATCCTGTTGGCGCTCTACGCGGAGGAGCCTGCAAAGCTGCCGGTCTCGAGCCTGTGCTTCGGGTCGGGTGCTCCGCAAACGACGGCGCTTCGGTGGATCGCGGTGCTCGAAAAGAGCGGCCTCATTGTGCGGACCCAGCATCCGCGTGACCCAAGCGTCCTGTTGCTCGCTCTTACGCAGCAGGGAAGACTTCTCATCGAACGCAGCCTCAAAGCCATGTTGCGCGCCGCGCGGCCGTAACGCGCCCGCTGCGTCGTTGCGGACCTCGAGCGACGCTCAACCCGGCGTTGAAGAAGTGCAGCCTTCGAGCTCTGCTGATCTATGCGAGCAGCATGTCAGGCGTGGGTGGCAAACGGACACTAGGAGCTCGCCGAAATGCCTGCTCCGTTTTGCGAAACCAGAAGTGCCTCGACGTCGGTGATTTCCGTCCCGGTCAGCACGTTGAATATTGTGATGTGCGAGAAATGCGCGTCACGAAGCTCCCTGGCTTTCTCCAGGGCTTGATCGATCGTCAGTCGTTCCTGGAACTCAACTGGTCCTGAAACGCCGGTGGCGCGAAGAATGTAGCGGGCCAATGCAACTCTCCCTATCCAATGATAGGGTGCCTGCTCGCGGCTGACAATCATCCGCAATGTAGCCCAAGCTGCCGTTGGCACCGAGGCGGCAGAACCGGGTTGAAAGCAGACGGCAATGCGTCCCTTTGACTGCAGACGTTTGAACCCGATGAAGGTCGAGCAAGGCAAAAAAAGGCCCGGCCTGTGGGAAGAGGCCGGGCCAGAGTCTTGCTCAGATTTGGCGAAGCTGCCGCCGACCGGTAAACTTAGGATGAAACTTAGCGGTAGCGATGCCGTTTACCGCCCGGCCTTGCCATGCACTCGGACCCACAAGATTTGCGACATACGGCGGAGCACTTCCGACGCCTGGCGCGCATCGTCACGGACGGTCGCAATGAGCGGCTGCTTCTGGAAGCGGCGACAAGGCTTGAGGAAATAGCCGGTAAACCGGAGCTCCAAGATGCAAGCCCGAGGCCGAAGCCGGGGCGGCTGATCTAAGGACGAGCAGCGTCAATCCGACAAGGCAAAGCGTAACTGCATCAGGAGGGGCAAGCGGCGGTCCGAGGAGCTGCAGTGCCTTCGACACTTTCCCGGCTAAGTACGAGTCGAGCGTGCAAGATCACCCTGGCGCTGCGTAACCGGCTTGCCGGCAGTGGTCCTGCTCCCAGTGAAGCCCAGCGGCATAACAAGCGGGGAAGAGATTGCGGACGATGCTAATGTGAGCGGCGCTGGAGCAAGGCGGGGGATCCTTCGTGATGTGCTGCGCTCGGATGTCGCTCTGCACCAATTGGTAACGCGCCCCGTCGTATCTACGTCAATTGACCTGCCTAGAGGCGCGCATGACATTCCACTCAACTCCTTCGAGAGCGTTTGTCGGCACCACGAAGATTCCTGCCGGCAAGGGCGCGAAATCGAAAAGTGCCGACGGTCTGACCGGCATTGTGATTGCACGCGAGGAGTCGCGCCGCACGGACGACCGTAGACAAGACCGGTTGCCGGCGCGGGGCGAGCGGCTTCACGTCGAGTACCGGGGCCGAGACCATGAGATCGAGCTGGTGAATTTGTCCGCCGGCGGCGCGATGATCGCAACAAAGCTGCGGCCCCATCTGACCGAGCGAATGGACCTCCGTCTTGGCGGCGGGGCAGTGGTCGAAACCATGGTACGTTGGGTCAAGGAAGGTCGTGTTGGCCTCGAATTTGCGCATGAAACCCAGATTCGCTGCTCGGACGACGAGCTGGCAAGGCTGCTTCGCGAGGTGGTTGAGTCGGCTTTCGCGCCGCCGCCGGGAGCACCGGCGATCGCCGGATTGGACTGCGGTGATGGGCCCGAAGAAAGGGCCCGCAAGCGTCATCCGCTCGTGTGGTTTGGCGAGCTTCTCTATGGTTCTTACCGCTGGGATGTACGCTTGCGTAACGTCTCGGCCACAGGGGCTCTGCTTGAATGTCACGAGGCATTGCCGATTGGAAGCCAGGTCGTGCTTGAGCTGGGCAAGGCTGGGTCGATCACGGCAAGCGTGGCCTGGGTAGGACCGGATCATCTGGGAATCGGGTTCCACGAGCCTTTCGACGTTCAGCAGCTGTCCCAGTCCAAGCCGCAGGTCGCAGCGACCAAATGGCTCCGGCCCGACTATCTCGAGAACAAGCTTTGCGACGATTCAGCGTGGGACGAAGAATGGCGGCGCATGTCGCTCGATGAGCTGCGGCAGGACCTCGAAGGATTTCTCAAACCCTAGCGGCATGCGCACTCGCTTGAGTGGAAGGTGTGGCAGTGAAATTGTTCGTTACTGTGGCTCTGTTCGTGTGGCTGCTTTGCGGCGTCTCCGGTGCCTGGATGGTCGAGGGACGCGAAGACCTGCACCTTCGAACAATCGCTCTGGGTCCGATAAGCTTGATCAAGGGCTTCAACGAAGATCCGCTGACATACGCAGCTTGACGCAGAGCTCGTGCGCTGCCGTCCGGCCGTAGTCGGCTGTCCGCAGGCCGCGCGTCGCAAGATCCTCGGGCAGGAGTGTCCCGGTCAGCGCGCACAAGGGGCGGATCGGGTGATCGCGGGAACGCTCTTTTTTTCACATTCAGTGCTGACCGGCCCTGTGGCTGCGTGTCGGATTGAGCGATCGCCTCAGGTCTGCAGAAGACTAGCGAGGAGTTCTGGGACGATCCGCTCGCGGCGGCGGTGGTAGAGCACCAGGCTCCGCCGAAGCGCCTTGCGGTCCTGCGCCTGCAAGGCATTGACGATGGCCGCGGTTTCGAGGTCGGTCCCATCAAGAAACAGCTGCTCGAGGCGCTGAACCGGCTCGATCCGCTGGCTCAAGCCCTCAAGCACGGCGGCATGCTCGGGGTTGCCGGCGGCGCGTGCGAGGGCGAGGAACAAAGCGTTCTGCCGCTCATGGGGAGCACTCGTCCCCGCACTGGCTTCAGCCGTCTCCAGCGCGCCGGCAAACGCGCCCGCGCGGTGTTTCACCGTCGCCAGCAGCAGCAGGTCGAGGTGCCAGGAGTAGAGTTGGCGCAGCTGGGTCTCGGTCAACATCGGGACTCGGAAGCCCTCATGCCGCGGAGCGTCGACCAGCCGCTCGCCGGTGAGGCGGTGCAGCGCGTCGCGGACCGGAGTGACGCTGGCGTTTAGCTCGTCGGATAAGGCGGCCGGCTCAAGCCGGTCGCCAGGCCTGTAGATGCCTTCGCGAAGCCGCTGCTTGATTGCAGCATAGACCCGCTCGAACGTGCCGGGCGGAGTCACGGGCAAGGGCCGTCATGCAGCCGCACTGGTTCCCGGCCAATCCTGGTCGCGAACGAACTGCGCGAGCAGCTCCTCCTGGTCGGGACGAAGCGCGTCGGTTGCCGCAAGGCGCTCCGGAACGTTGGGCCCGAGGAGGACCGATGGGCACTGGCCCTCAAAATTGCCGAGGTTGGGCCGGTGCTGCTGATAACCGACCAGAGCCGCGAGTTCGGGCGGGAAAGTGCGCGCGACGTCCGGCGGATAAGCGAGCCACTGGTTCTCATAGGGCTTGAGCCAGCCGAGGCAGTAGCTGACGATCGCTCCGCGGCGGACTTCGCTGCTCGCATTGCCGC
>Ga0207657_10001894_pt1 | contig 22600 bp, 30 predicted proteins | sample KBSC33metaG_FD_184316 | JGI IMG/M metagenome (GOLD analysis project Ga0207657, IMG submission 184316) | Corn rhizosphere microbial communities from Kellogg Biological Station, Michigan, USA - KBS C3-3 metaG (SPAdes) (version 2) | ecosystem: Host-associated > Plants > Roots > Rhizosphere > Soil ... | reverse complement strand
CCAGGTTCGCGGCGATGGATGAACCTGGTTGCCGCGCAACGGAACCAGGTTCGCGGCGATGGATGAACCTGGTTGCCGCGCAACGGAACCAGGTTCGCGGCGATGGATGAACCTGGTTGCCGCGCAGCGGAACCAGGTTCAAGTCTGAAACAACTCGTCCCCAGGTCTGGCGTTGGCCTTCGCCTTCGCGCATCCTCGCAGGATGCATCACGTCACAACCCGTTCGATCGCCGAAGAGCACATCTTCAGGGACTCGGGCGACTACGCGGCCTGCATCACGATCTTCGCATCCCTCGTCGACGAGGGTTTCTTCGTCTGCCACGCGTTCTGCATCATGCCGACGCACTACCACCTGTACTGCACGTTCGCCAACGTCTCGACTGCCATTCACAAGCTCAACCGCCGGTATGCGAAGAAATTCAACAAGCGCTACGGGAGACGAGGGCACGTGTTCGACTCACCCTTCAGCCGCACCGAGGTCACGACGGAGTCCCACTATCTGGAGCTCCCCCGCTACATCGCACTGAATCCGCGCGACTACGAAACGTGGCCGTACAGCAGCTATCCCGGGTTGATCGGGAAGCGTGAGCCGTTCTCGTTCGTCGATCCGTCCCCGATCATCGATGCCTTCGGAAGCGTCGAGTCGTTCCGGGCCTACGTCGACGAGGGCCGGGCGGCTGAAGACGCGAACCTGGTTCCGGCTTCGCCGGCAACCAGGTTCGATGAAACCCCGCGCTTACCGGGTGCGACCGGCGGCGAGTCGAGGCCGCTGCCGCCGGTCGCACCCGGGTTCTAGGGGCCGGTATGGCTAGGGCGTGTAGCCGTACCCGCCGCCACCGCCGCCGCCGTAGGGCGTGGTGGTGGTCGAGCCCGTGGTGGTCGAGCCCGTCGTCGAGGTCGTCGGGGCCGACTTCGTCACGGCGACGCCCTTCGCGTTCATCAGGTACCACTCACCGCCGAAGAAGTCCTGGTTCTGCCCCTTCGTCTGACCCGCTCCCTTGTCGAGGAAGAACCGGTAGAGCGGGTGGCCGTGGTAGGTCACCTGGAGCTTGCCGTCCCGCCGCTTCGTCGTCGCGAGCAGCGACGCCTTGACGCCGGTGCCGGCCGCCGGCTTCGCCGTCGTCGTCAGGAGCGGCGGCCAGTCGGTTGCGCACTTCCCGTAGCAGGCGCTTTTCGTGCCCTTGTCGGCCTCGAAGAGATACAGCGCGTGCCCGTTCGAGTTGACGAGCACCTTGCCGTACGACGTCGCCCTCAGGTTCACGACTCCCTTCGCCACAGAGCGATGCGCATACGCGGCGCCGACGCCGACTGCGAACACGAGCATGAACACGATCGCGACTCCTGGCTTCGCAATCCAACGCAATGGATCTCCTCCTTGGTGTATCGGTGATCGACTACGGCCTCGGTACTGCTACGCCGAAACCGGGTCGAGCGGTTTTGCTCAGCGCGCGAGCGTGCGCTTCATGACGAGCCCGCCCTGCGACTCGCCTGCGCGCTCGAAGCCGTTGCGCTCGTAGAACGAAACCGCAGCCGAGTTCTGCTCGACCGACAGCGACACAGCCTGATGGCCCTCCGCCCGGGCTTTCTCGAGCAGCGCATCGAGAAGCTCCTGCCCCACCCCATGCCTGCGGCGCGACGGAACGACGGCGATCGAGAGCTCGGGCGTCTGCTCGTCGAGGAAGCCGTAACCGGCCTCTGCCGCGGGGAAGCGCCGCAGCCAGGCGGCGCCGACGCGGTTGCCCGTCTCGTGCGCGATCAGCGCCAGGTCGCCCGGGCGACCCCAGTTCTCGACGTAGCGCGTCAGCGGGATCTCGGCGTCGAACGCGTTCACACGCCAGGCGTAGGCGTGCGCGAGCATCGAGCGCATGAAGGGGACATCGGCGGCCGAGCCCTTGCGGATCATCAGTCGGCGGTGATGTGCTGCGCGAGCTGCACGCGGTTTCCGTCCGGGTCGAACACGTCGACGAGGCGCATCTGCCCGGCGAGCTCGACCACGGTGCCGACGTCGATGCCCTCCTCGCGAAGCCGGTCGGCCTTCCCTTTCACGTCGTCGACGTCGACCATCGCGACGCCGGCTTCGCTCGGCTCGCCCTCGGACAGCGCGATCTTCATCGCTCCGTGCTCGAGCTTCGACCACTTGTCGTCCCAGTCGACATACGTCTCGTCGAACCCGAGCAGACGCTTGTAGAAGTCCCGCCCGCGGTCGAAGTCGCGGACGAAGTACCACACGCGCGTGCTCATAGCGCCAGTGCGGGCTCTTCGACGAACTGCTTGACCGTGCGCAGGAAGTCGGCGCCCGCTGCGCCGTCGACCGCACGATGATCGACAGTCAGCGTCATCGTCAGCATCGGCCGCACCGCGACCGCACCGCCGCGGGCGACCGGCGTGTCGAGCGTCGCGCCGACCGCGAGGATCGCGGCCTGCGGCGGGTTCAGCACCGCGACGAACTGCTCGATGCCGTACATGCCGAGGTTCGAGATCGTGAACGTGCCGTCCTCGAGATCCTGGGACGTGAGCTTTCCCTCGCGTGCCCGGCCGACGACCTCGGCCCGGGCGGCCGCGAGCTCTGCGAGCGACAGGCGCTCGACGCCACGGACGACGGGGACGACGAGGCCCGCGGGCGCCGCCACTGCGATGCCGACGTTCGCCGTCGGGAACCGGAGGAGCGCATCGTCGGCGAACTGCACGTTCACGTCGCGATGCCGCATCAACGCCTGAGCACAGATCTTCGCGAGCAGGTCGGTGACCGTGACGCGGACGCCCGGGTTGAGCTCGCGCGCGCGCGCAACGAGCTCGTTCGCGCGCGTCATGTCGGCGCTGACCGTGAGCTGGAACACGGGCGCCTCCCAGGCGGCGGTGAGGCGGCGCGCGATCGTCTTGCGGATCGAGGTCAGCGGGACGGACTCGGCCTCGGCGCTCGGCGCCGCCTGGGCCGCCGGCCGCGCGGGAGCGGCCGCTCCACCGCGCTCGACGTCCTCGGCGACGATCCGTCCGTCAGGGCCCGTGCCGGAGAGCGACGCAAGATCGACCCCGCGCTCGCGGGCGATCCGCCGCGCAAGCGGCGAGGCCTTGATCCGCCCGCCGTTCGTCTGCGCTTCCGCTGACGCGGAAGCGCTAGCGCGAGGTTCGGGCGGCTTCCGAGTCTCCGCAGGTTGCGGTTTTCCACTAGCGGAACCGGCCTCGGCCGGTTCCGCCGGCACTTCTTCGCCCTGCTCGCCGATGAACGCGATCGTCTGGCCGACCGGAGCCTCGCCCGAGGGAAGCACGATCTTCAGCAGCACGCCGGCGAAATCGGACTCGACTTCCTGCGTCACCTTGTCGGTGTCGACCTCGAAGAGCGGCTCGCCCTTGGCGACGGTGTCGCCCTCCGACTTCAGCCACTTGTTGATCGTCCCGGCCTCCATGCCCTGACCAAGACGAGGGAGCTTGACCTCGTTCGCCATGCCTACTTCCCGACGGTGCGCCTGATCGCGGCGAGCACGTCGCCGGAGTTCGGGACGACGAACTGCTCCATCACCGGCGCGAACGCGAGCGGGGCGAACTTCGCGCCGACGCGCTCGATCGGCGCGTCCAGGTAGTCGAAGGCCTTGTACTGCAACACGGCGGCCACCTCGGCGCCGAAGCCCATCCGCGTGACCGCCTCGTGCGCGACGACGACGCGGTTCGTCTTCTTCACCGACTCGACGAGTGCGTCCTCGTCGAGCGGCTGCAGCGAGCGCGGGTCGACGACCTCGACGGAGATGCCCTCCTGCTCGGCCTGCTCCGCGGCCTCGACCGAGCGGTGGACGAGCGGGCCGGTCGCGATCACCGTCACGTCGGTGCCCTCGCGGACCGTGCGCGCCTTGCCGAGCGGGATCCCTTCGAGCTTCTCCGGCACCTCGCCCTTCACCGGATAGAGCAGTCGATGCTCGAAGACGATCACCGGGTTGTCGTCGTGGATCGCGGTCCACAGGAGACCGCGCACATCCTCGGGCGTCGAGGGGAACACGACCTTCAGGCCCGGAATGTGCACGAGCCACGCCTCGAGCTGCTGTGCATGCTGCGCGCCCGGCGACCAGCCGGCGCCGCCCTGGGTGCGGATGGTCAGCGGGACGGTGATCTGGCCGCCCGACATGTATCGGTGCTTCGCCGCCTGGTTGACGATCTGCTCGAGCGAGAGCGTCAGGAAGTCCTCGTACATGATCTCGACGATCGGGCGCATCCCCGCCATCGCCGCGCCGATCCCGGCGCCCACGATCGCCATCTCGGAGATCGGCGTGTTGCGGACACGCTCGGGGCCGAACTCGTCGAGCAGCCCCTGCGTCACGCCCATCGAGCCGCCCATCTCGGCGATGTCCTCGCCCATGATGAAGACGTCGTCGTTCTCGCGCATCGCCGCCACGAGCGCGTCACGGACACCTTCTCTGTAGGTGATCTCGGGCATCGTGGTCAGGCGTACACGTTCTTGAGGGCGTCTTCCGGCTGTGGGTCGGTCCCGTTCTGCGCGAACTCGAGCGCGGCGTCGACAACCTCGTGCGCCTGCGCGTCGAAGCTCTCGAACTCGTCGTCTGCGAGGCCGAGGCGCTCGCGCAGCCGCACGATCGGGTCGTTCTCGGCGGCCTTCTCGCGGTCCTCCTTCGTGCGGTAGACCTGCGGGTCGCCGATGTAGTGGCCGTGCATGCGGTACGTCCAGACGTCGACGAACACGGGGCCCTCGCCGGAGCGCGCATGCTCGAGCGCCTCGCGCGCCGCCTCGTACACGGCCTCGACGTCCTGGCCGTCGACCTTGATCGAGCGCATGTCGTACGAAAGCGCACGCTTCGACATGTCGTCCCAGACCGGTGAGTGCTGCCAGCCCGGCGTCGACTCGGCCCAGTGGTTGTTCTCGCAGACGAACACCGTCTTCGTCTTCCAGAGCTGCGCGAGGTTGAGCGACTCGTGGAAGGTGCCGATGTTCGTCGTGCCGTCGCCGAAGAACGCAAGCGCCACGCGAGGCTCGTCGCGCAGCTTGTACGCCAGGCCGGCTCCGGTGACGGCCGGGAGCCCGCCGCCGATCACCGCGTTCGCGCCGTAGTTGCCGCGCTCGACGTCGTAGAGGTGCATCGAGCCGCCGTAGCCGTGCGAGCAGCCCTCGATCTTCCCGTAGAGCTCCGCCATCACGTTGTTCGGCGAGGTTCCGCGCGCGAGCGTGTGGCCGTGCGCACGGTGGGTGGACGCGAACGTGTCGCCCTCCTCCATCGCCTGGCAGACGCCGACCGCGACCGCCTCCTGGCCGATCGCGACGTGGAGGAAGCCGGGCAGGTCACCGGCGCGGAACCGCTCCTCGACCTTCTCTTCGAAGCGCCGGATCAGGAGCATCTCGCGCAGGAACTCGCGCAGCGTCTCCTCGTTCAGGGCGCGTTTCTTCTCGACCTTGGCCAAAGCTCCGGCAGTGTACGTTTTGCACCGTGAGCGTCGTCGGACAGTGGAACACGATTGGATCCGAATTGCCGGAGTCGTGGACACGGGCGTCGCTGCGGCTCGAACTGCAGGACCGCGGCGCAGCCGACCGCGCCGCAGCCCAGCTTGGCCCGGCGGGCCCCTACCGCACTGCGCCGACCGTGTTGCAGTTCTCCGTCGCCCGCGACGGCAGCGCTCTCGGACCCGAGGGCCTGACGCGACTTCTCCGGCGGGTCGGTTCCGGCACCCTTTCGCTCACCGGATCGCAGCTCGCGGCGAAGGCACCCGAGCGCGAGATCACCTCGCTGGTCGAATCGTGGGACGCGGCGATCGCCGCGCTTCCTGCCGACTGGAGCGACGCGTACGGCGAGATCGACTTCACCTCCACCGACTACATCGAGCGCGCCGCGGTCCTCTGCATCCAGATGAACCCGCGCCGCGACGGCGACCGTGCCGCCTTCCGCTTCCGCACCGCACGCACCGCCGGCTACGGCGTCGCGCCGGCCATGGCGCGCCGCTGTCTCGAGCGTTGCGACTCGGCCTCGATCCGCGGCAGCGTGACGATTCTGCGCGCACTCAGCGACACGGAGCTCGCGGCAACGCAGGGACCCGTGTGGCTGCTCCAGGGCCAGACGGTCTAGCGCTCGCGGCGCGCGTCCGCGCCGGCGAGACGTCGGCACGCGAGCTCGCCGAGGCTGCGATCGCGCGCATCGAGGCGACGAACCCGCAGCTCAACTTCCTCGTCACCGACTGCTTCGAGCAGGCGCTCGCGACGCCCCCGGCGGACGGGCCGTTCACCGGCGTCCCGATGCTGATCAAGGACCTGAGCGAGACCGCCGGCGTGCGCACCACGTTCTCGTCGCGCGCGTTCGCGTCGTACGTCCCGACGACCGACGCCGCCGCGGTGCGGCGCATCAAGGACGCGGGGTTCGTCGTCGTCGGCAAGTCGAACACGCCCGAGTTCGGCTCGACGGCCGTCACCGAGTCGGCGCTGAACGGCATCTGCCGCAACCCGTGGAATCCCGCGCATACGCCGGGCGGCTCGTCCGGCGGCGCGGCGGCGGCGGTCGCCGCCGGGGTGCTGCCACTGGCGCACGGCACGGACGGCGGTGGCTCGATCCGCATTCCCGCGTCCTGCTGCGGGCTCTTCGGGATCAAGCCGTCGCGCGGCCGCGTCTCCCCCGCCCCGTTCACGAGCGGCTCGCTCGAGCTCTCGCAGAGCGGACCGATCTCCGTGACGGTTCGCGACGCCGCCGCCTTCCTCGACGTCCTGGCGGGCTACGAGCCCGGCGACGCGCACTGGGCGCCGCCGCCCGCGCGGCCGTTTCTCGCGGAGGTCGGCGTCGATCCCGGCCGGCTGCGGATCGCCTACACCGCGGAGCCGCCGATCCCGTGCGAGATCGACGCGCAGGTCGCGGCGGTCGCGCGAACCGCCGCAGACGCCCTGGCAGCGCTCGGGCACGAGGTCGTCGAGGCGACACCACCGTGGGTCGACGGCCAGATGCTCGACATCTTCGCGCGGCTCTGGGCGGTCGGGCCGGCGCTCTATCCCGTTTCCGACCCGGCGCACATGGAGCCGCTCAACCGGGCGCTCGCGGCCTCAGCACACGACACCTCGAGCGTCGACTACGCGCGGGCCGTGCTCGCGTTGCAGCGTGCAGCGCGGAGGATCGTCGCGTTCTGGGACGACGTCGACGTCGTGCTCACGCCGGGCCTCGGCAAGCTGCCGGTGCCGGTCGGCTGGATCTTCGAGCCCGACGACCCGTGGGAGCAGTTCCGCCGCGGCGGCGAGCTCACGCCGTTCACGCCGATCGTCAACGTCACGGGCCAGCCGGCCGCGATGGTCCCGTTCGGGGTCGTGGACGGGCTGCCGGTCGGGGTGCAGCTGATCGGAGGCCCCGCAGCCGAGTCGACCCTCTTCCGGCTCGCGGCCCAGATCGAGGAGGCGCACCCGTGGGCGGACCGGCTCCCGTCGATCGGCTGACCCTGCGCTCCTCCACGTTTAGACCCGCAAGCGGGAGGAACCTATGCAGGCGATGCTGCGCAAGGTGATGTGGTCGGGGCTCTATGCTGGGATCGGCGCCGCCTCGACGCTCGCCGCCCGGCGTGTTGCGTCGACGATCTGGCGGGTCGCGACCGGCGAGGAGCCACCGATCAGAAAATGACACGCGGAGACCAGGTGATCGAGAAGGTGGCCGGCAAGCTCGAGACCGCCGTCCGGCGTGCGCAGGCGAGCGGCGGCGTGAAGGGCAAGGTCGGGACGGCGCTGGCGGACGACCCGGACTTCCTGCGCAAGCTGAAGCCGAGCCTGATCGCGGCGCGCGCGAAGGGCGAGACACCGGCCGAGCCACGGCCGTACGCGCCCTCGGCGCCGCGGTTCGAGCGGCCGAAGCGGGCGAGGAAGCGCGGCGGCGGGCCGAGCCCCTGGCTCGTCCTCGGCGTGGCGGTCGGCGCGGGGTACCTGCTCGCGAAGACGATCGACTGGAGAGCGCATGCCCACCCCCGTTGAGAACGGCGGTGTCGGCGGCGCCGCGAAAGTGGTCGCCGAGCATGCATCGTCGATCGCGAAGCTCGAGCTCGAGCTCGCGACGCTCGAGCTGAAGAAGAAAGCGATGTCGTTCGGTCTCGGGATCGCCCTCGCCGTCGGCGCCGCGCTCTTCGGCCTCTTCATGCTCGGCTTCGCGTTTGCCACGCTCGCCGCCGCGCTCGCGACCTTCTTCTCGACCTGGCTCGCATTGCTGATCGTGACGCTCTTTCTCGGGGTGCTCGCCGGCCTCCTCGGCCTGCTCGCGCTCGGTCGCATCAAGAAGGGCTCGCCGCCGGTGCCCGAGCAGGCGATCCGCGAGGCGAAGCTGACGAGCGAGGCGCTGAAGACGTGACGCGCACGAAGGAGGACATCCGGCGCGACATCGAGCGCGAGCGCGAGCAACTCGCCGGGGCCGTCGAGCACCTCCGCGGCTCGCTCGGCGAGGCGGCGGACATCAGCGGCAAGCTGAAGTCGAAGCTGCCCGCCGCCGCCGCGGGCGCGGCGTCCGTCGGATTCGTGCTCGCCGGCGGCATCGGCGCGACGATGCGCTACTTCGCGCGTCGCAGCCGCGATCGTTGAGGCGATTCTCGTTCCGCGAGTGGCGCGCGGTCGTCAAGCGGTCCGGCAAGCAGTTCCTCGCCGACGACTGCATGGGACTGGCGCAGCAGGTCGCCTACAGCTCGCTGCTCGCCTTCTTCCCTGCGGTCGTCGCGCTGGTCGGACTGCTCGACCTCGTCAACGCGTACTCGGCGCTGCAGAGCTTCCTCGACCCGGTCGCCCCGAAAGCGGTCACGGAGCTGATCGCCTCCTTCCAGAAGGACTCGGGCGGCTCCGGGTCGGTGGTTGCGCTCGTCGTCGGCCTCGCCGGCGCCGTCTGGGCGGCGTCCGGGGCGATGGGCTCGGTCGTCAAGGCCGTGAACGTCGCCTACGACCGCATCGAGACGCGGCCCTTCTGGAAGGTCCGGATCATCTCGATCGTGCTCGTCGCCGCCGCCGGGATCGTGACCGCCGGGATGCTGCTCCTGATCGTGCTCGGCGGCACGCTCGGCGACGCGATCGCACGGCGCGCACATGCGGGCGGCGCGTTCGCCTGGACGTGGAACCTCGCCCGCTGGCCGATCGCGTTCCTGATCGTGCTGCTCCTCTACGCGTTGATCTACTACCTCGCACCGAACATCGAGCAGCGGAGCTGGACGTGGGTCTCGCCGGGATCGGTGGTCGGCGCACTCCTGTGGATCGCGCTGAGCGGGCTCTTCGCGCTCTACACGTCGTTCTCGAACTCGTACACGAAGACCTACGGCACGCTCGCCGGCGGAATCGTCCTCCTGCTCTGGCTGAACTACACCGCGTGGGCGATCCTGTTCGGGGCCGAGCTGAACTCGGAGCTCGACCGGCAGGCAGATATCGACGCCGCAGGCGGGGAACACGCAGGTTTGACCAGACCTGCGCGACGCTTGCAGTAAGGGCTTCGTTAGCAATCTGTGCAACGCGATGCGGCTCCGGAACGGCCGGGAAGAACATCGGTCCACGAACGGACGAAGGAGTCTTCCGATGAGAACATTGATGCTCGCGGCCGTGCTGTTCGCGGCCGCAATGCTTCCCGCCGCCGCCTGGGCACACGGTGCGAATGCACCCGTCACCAGTGCGACTGCACCCGTGACCAGTGCGGCGGCACCTGAGAACACCACGTCGCCCACGGTGACGGGCACCGCCAAGGTGGGCTCGACGCTCACGGCATCCAACGGCACCTGGTCGGGCTCGCCGACGAGCTACGCGTACCAGTGGCAGCGCTGCGGCAGCTCGTCGAGCTGCACCAACATCACCGGTGCGACCAAGCAGACGTACGTGATCGTGGCGGCCGACGCGGGACGGACGCTGCGCGTGGTCGTCACGGCGACGAACGCCGACGGCAGCGCGTCGGCGAGCTCCGACCAGACCGACGTGGTCGCCGCGACCGGTGCGCCGAAGAACACGTTGCGTCCGGTCATCCTGGGCGACGCGTTCGTCGGTCAGACCCTGAGAGCCACGAACGGGCGCTGGACGGGCGCACCGACGTCGTTCAGCTACCAGTGGTTCCGCTGCGACGGTTCGGGCGGAGACTGCTTCCGCATCGGCGCGAGCGGCAGGACGTACGGCGTCCGGTTCGCCGACGTGTACAGCACGTTGCGCGTCGACGTGACGGCGAAGAACGCCAACGGCTCGGCGACCGCCGACTCGGACTCGACCGATCTCGTTCAGCCGGTCGAGCCGGTGAAGGTGGCGGGGAACAAAGCCCCGACGATCCGGTTCATCTCGCTGAAGCGCGTCGGTCTCCGTGTCTACGGACGCTTCACGGTGTGCGACGACGCGGCCAAGGGCGTGACGGTCATCGAGCGCGACTCGAAGCGCAAGGCACTCGCCTACGTGCGGAAGTACACGGTCGTGCCGCGCTCGTGCGTGACTGCGACCCGGAGCTGGAAGCCCGCGCCGCGGTTCCGGACGAAGGGCCGCTTCATCGTGACCCTTCGCGCCGTCGACAAGTCGGGCGCGTCGAGCAAGTTCGTCAGCCGTTCGCTCGTTCGCCGCTGACGAAGACGACGGGACACACCCGGGCACAGGAGGAGAGGGCGGCCGGGACGGCCGCCCTCTCCTCGTTCGCTCAGGCGCGGAGCTCGGCGCCGAAGCGGGCGGCGAGCGACTGCACGATCGCGCCGCGGAGACGCGCGGCGTCCTCGTCGTCGAGCGTGCGGTCGGGCGACTGGAAGCTGACGGCAAACGCGACCGACTTCTTGCCCGCCGGGATCTGGTCGCCGCGGTAGTCGCTCAGGAACCGCGCCTCGCGCAGCTCGTCGCCGGCAGCCTCGCGCGCGGCGGCGATCAGCTCGCCTGCGGATACGCGCTCGTCGACGACGAACGCCAGATCCTGCCGCAACGGCGGGAAGGTGATCACGTCGCGGTAGAGGATCCGCTCGGGCACGAGGGCGAAGAGCTCCTCCAGGTCGAGCTCGAACGCGCTCCACTCGCCGTCGAGATCGACCGGGCCGTGCTGCGCGACCCAGCCGGACTGGACGCGAGCGCCGAGGGGCGAGCCTGCGAGCACCTGGGCGCGCTCGAACGCCGGCTCCACGTGCAGCGCGTCGAAGACCGCCTCCACGATGCCCTTCGCCCGGAAGAAGTCTCCCTGCACGATGCCGCCCAGCCGCCACCGCTCGCCCCCGGCGAGGTAGACGTGCGCGACCTCGAAGAGCTCGACGTCGTGGTTCCCCCTGTCGACGTTGTGCCGGGCTGCGCCGAGCAGGCCGCCCGCGAGTGTCGTCCGGAGCACCTTCTGCTGCGAGGTGAGCGGCACGGGCAGCTCACGGGCGTTCGGGTCGGGATCGTCCGGCTGCAGCGAGTAGGTGTAGGCCTCGTAGAGGCCGGCGCCCACGAGCACGTCCTCGACGAACCGGCGGAGACGCTGGACGTGCGTCAGCCGCCCGAACATCGCCTGGCGCCGCGGCAGGCTCGCCGGCACGTCCTCGAGCCGGAACCGTCCGACCTCCTCGACGACGTCGACGTCGCGGCGTACGTCGCGGGCGCGCCACGACGGCACGGTCACGTCCCAGTTCGCGCCGACGGTGAAGCCGAGCCGCTCGAGCCGCTCGCGCTGCTCGTCCTCGGCGATCTCGAGGCCGAGCACCTCGGTCGCGTAGCCCGGCCGGTAGGCGATCGTCGCCGGGCGAGGCACCTCGCCGCGCACCTCGGACTCGCCCGTGTAGCGGGCGCCCGCGAGCTCGACGAGGAGCTGCGAGGCATACCGCGCGGCCGGCCCGGCGAGCTCGGGGTCGACGCCCTTCTCCCAGCGTGTCTGACTCTCCGAGCGGAGATGCTGGCGCTCCCCGGTCCGGAGCACCCCGAGCTGCTCGAAGCTCGCCGCTTCGAGGAGCACCGACGTCGTCTCGGCGGTGACCTCCGTGTTCTCGCCGCCCATCACGCCGCCGATCGCGACCGGCCGCTCCGCGTCGGCGATCACGAGGTCGTCGGCGTCGAGCCGCCGCGGCGTGCCGTCGAGCGTCACGAGCTCCTCACCGGGTCGCGCGCGCCGCACCACGATGCGGCCGTCGGCGAGCTTCGCATGGTCGAACGCGTGCAACGGGCTGCCGAGCGCGAGCATCACGTAGTTCGTCACGTCGACGACGTTCGAGATCGGGCGCATGCCGGCCCCCACGAGGCGCGCTTTCAGCCATGCCGGCGACTCGGCGACCGCGACGTCCCGGAAGAGCCGGCCGATGTAGCGGGGGCAGCGCTCGAGGTCCTCGATCCGGATGTCGACGGGCTCGTCGCCGCTGCGCTCCGGCTCGGAACCGGGCATCGGGCGAAGCGTTGCGCCCGTCAGCGCGGCGACCTCGCGGGCGATCCCGTAGACCGAGGTCAGGTCGGGACGGTTGTAGAGCGTCTCGATCTCGAGGATCTCGTCGCCGAGCGGGAGCACCTCGTCGAGCGGCGTGCCCGGCGGGAGGTCGTCCGGCAGCAGCATGATGCCGCCCTGGTCCTGCCCGAGCTCGAGCTCCCGCTCCGAGAGGATCATCCCGTCGGAGATCTCCCCGCGCAGCTTGCGCCGCTCGATCGTGAGCTCGCCGCCGGGCATGACGCCGCCGGGAACGACGACGGCGACGGTCGCACCGGCGCCGAAGTTCCACGCGCCGCAGACGATCGACCGCGGCGCGCCGTCGCCGACGTCGACCTTCGTCAGCTGCAGCTTGTCGGCGTTCGGATGCTTGACGGCCTCGAGCACGCGGCCGACGACGAAGTGCCGCAGGTTGTCGCCCGCCGGGACACCGCGACGGACGATCCGGTCGACCTCGCAGCTCGTGAAGACGAGCTGGCGCGCGAGCTCCTCGATCGGGAGCTCGACGTCGACGTACTCGCGCAGCCAGCTGACCGGGACCTTCATGAGGTTAGAACTGCCCCAGCACGCGGAGGTCGTTCTCCCAGAAGGCGCGCAGGTCGGGGAGGCCGTGCCGGAGCATCGCGATGCGCTCGATGCCGAAGCCGAAGGCGAAGCCTTGCCACTCGTCCGGGTCGAGGTCGACGTTCCGGAACACGTCGGGATCGACCCAGCCCGCCCCGCCCATCTCGATCCAGCCGGAGTGCTTGCACGTCGCACAGCCCGTGCCGCCGCAGATGAAGCAGGTGACGTCGAACTCGACCGACGGCTCCGTGAACGGGAAGTAGCTCGTGCGCATGCGCACCTCGCGCTCGGGGCCGAAGAGCGCGCGGAAGTAGTGCAGCACGGTGCCCCGCAGGTCGGCGAGCGTGATCCCCCGGTCGACGGCCAGGCACTCGACCTGCAGGAACGTCGGGGAGTGCGTCGCGTCCGGGGTGTCCCGGCGGTAGACGCGGCCGGGCGAGACCGTGTAGATCGGCGGCGTGCGCTGCTGCAGCGCGCGGATCTGGTCGGGTGAGGTGTGCGTGCGCAGGACGGTCTCGTCGTCGAGGTAGAAGGTGTCGAGCTTCGAGCGCGAGGGATGGCCCGGGTCGGCGTTCAGGGCGTCGAAGTTCTCCCAGACGCTCGAGATCTCGGCCCCGTCCCAGATCTCGTAGCCCATCCCGAGGAAGATGTCCTCGATCTCACGGCGGATCTGGGTGACGAGATGCAGCCGCCCGCGGCGCACGGGATGCCCGGGGATCGTGACGTCGATGTCGGAGCCGGCGGCCGCCTCGTACGCGAGCCGCAGGAGATCCTGCTCGCGCGCGAGCACGGCTTCCTCGAGCCGCGACCGGATCCCGTTCAGGAGCATGCCGCTCTCGCGGTCGCGCACGCCGCGCAACGCCTGCGCGAGCTCGGAGCGCCTCCCCAGGTAGCGGACGCGCGCCTCGTCGAGCTCGCCCTCGGCGAGCGCGCCCGCGATCGCGGCCAGTGCTTCCGATTCGTACGCGGTCCAATCCACCGCGGCGAGACTATCCAAGTGATCCTCCTTCGTTTCGTCGGGGCGACCTCGGGCCCCGGTGCGACGAAGGAGCGCTAGCGGGCGCCCCCGGCTGCGCACCGGGGCCGCGTAAAGAGCGTCGTGGACGTCGCGTACATCGGTACAAAGCATACCCACGTGTCGGCCTACGACAAGATCGCCCGCCTCTACGACCCGTGGTCGCGCACCGTGGTGGAGGACGTGTCGTTCTACGTCGCCGAGGCGGTCGCCTCCGGCGGCCCGGTGCTCGAGCTCGGCGTCGGGAGCGGGCGGATCGCCGTGCCGGTCGCCGCCGCGGGGATCGACGTGGTCGGGGTCGACCTCTCCGCCGGGATGCTCGAGGTCGCGCGAGAGACGGCGTCGCTCGCAGGAGTCGAGGTCGACCTGCGCCACGGCGACATGCGCGACCCGCCGGTCGACGGCACGTTTCCGCTGGTGATCGCGCCGTTCCGCTCCCTGCTCCACATGGAGACGGACGGGGACCGCCGGGCCGCGCTGCGAGCAGCCCGAAAGCATCTCGCGCCGCAGGGCCGGTTCGTCTTCGACGTGTTCGCGCCGAGCCGGGAGGACATCGAGGAGACACACGGCCGCTGGCTCGAGCGCGAGCCGGGGATCTGGGAGCGGGCGGACTGGCACGAGGACACGCGCACGTTGATCCTGCGCGTCCGCGGCGAGACGGCGGAGACGGAGATGTCGCTCGCCTGGCTCTCGGTGCCCGAGTGGAAGACGCTGCTGCGCGAGGAGGGTTTCGTCGTCTCGAAGGTGTACGGCTGGTTCGACCGCAAGCCGTGGCGCGGCGGCGAGGACTCGATCTACATCTGCCGGCGCCGTTCGTAGCGGGCGATCGCGCCGGGACTACGCGGCGGCGGCCGTCAGGGGGTCGACGACCCGCAGGCGCGAAAAGCGGCGGAAGCCGTGGTCGTGCGAGGCGAGAACGAGCCCGTGCTCGACTGCGAGAGCGGCGATCTCGACGTCGGGGACGTCGTCGCTGCGCAGCCCGGGCGTTGCCGCGAGCTCCGCAGCGATCGCAGGGTGGCCGGCAGCCGCCGTGACGAGCCGCACGGCCGGCTGCTCCAGATACGCCGCCGCAACGGCCCACCCGTCACCGACGGAGATCGCGTGTGGGCCGAAGACCCGCCGGCTCGTGATGAGCCGGACGAAGGCGTACACAACCGGCCAGCAGAGTGCAATGGTGCTCTCGTCGTCAGCGAGGCGTCCTTCGAGCCACTCGCGTGCACGCTCGTGCTCGGGCGCATCCGCGAACGTCGCGTAGATGAGCAGGTTCGTGTCGACGAGCATCACGCGACGCCGCGCTGCGCACGCCGCTCGTCGTCGAGGGCTGCGAGCAGCGCAGACACATCCGAGACATCGACGAGCGGCCGCCCGGGAAGCTCCGGAAGCCTGGCGGGAGCCGGCGAGACCGCGACCCGCCCGCTGCGGCGCAGGAGCCGGTTGACGGCCGAACGGAACGATTCGCCTGTCCGGGCGCGCTCGCTCTCGATCAGCGCCATGACGTCGTCATCCAGGGTGATTGTCGTGCGCATGATGCTGAAATCATAGCATCAGAAGCATCAAATCGTCCGAACGGACCTATCCCCCTCTCTGCCGCCGGCGCTCGTAGAGCGCGATCGCGCCGGAGACCGCGACGTTCAGCGACTCCGCGCCCGCGATCGGGATCCACGCGTCGACGTCGCGCTCCACCTCCGCGGGCAGGCCCTCGCGTTCCGCGCCGAGCAGGAACGCGACGCGCCCGGTGAGGTCGAGCGACCCGAGCGGCGAGCCGCCGTGCGCCACGAGCGCCACCCGAGTTTGTGTTGAATCAACACAAGCCCAGTCGCCGACCGGCACGCGCCAGATCGAGCCTGCGCTCGCCCGCAGCGCCTTCGGCGAGGTCGGGTCGGCGCAGCCGTCCGAGAGCGCGACCGCGGCGCCGAACGCGTCCGCCGTCCGGAGCAGCGTGCCGACGTTGCCCGGATCGGCGATCCGCCACAACGCGAGCGTCGTGTCGCGCTGCTCGGCGCCCGGCAGGTCCTCGCGCCGGTAGACCGCGATCACGCGCGGCGGATGCGGCGCGCTCGCGACCTCGGCGAGGAGCCTCGGCTCGACCTCTTCCCCGGCGCGCAGCAGGTCGACGGGCTCCGCGGACGCGGCCGCGACGGCGTCCTCGCCCTCGACGAAGAAGAGGCCCAGCTTGTCGCGCCAGCGACGGTCGTGCAGCCTGCGGATCCGGCGTGCCGCGCACTGCCCCGAACGGCAGGGCCTGCCGAGCCGCCCGCAGCGGCCGTCGGCTAGCGAGCAGCGCCCCATGGGATGCGACGGTACCTCGCGGTGGACCACGAGCGCATGGTCACTTGACATACATATGTCGATAATGGAATATATCGACCGTGGCCCGCTCGTCCACCACCTCGGACGTCTTCAACGCGATCGGCGATGCACGCCGACGCGAGATCCTGGATGCGCTGGTCGCGGGCGAGAAGGCGGTCGGGACGATCGTCACCGACCTCGCTCTGTCCCAGCCCCAGGTCTCGAAGCACCTACGGGTGCTGAGCGAGGTAGGGCTCGTCAGGTGCCGGGCGGAGGGACGTCGTCGCCTGTACAGCCTGGAGCCCGCGCGCCTGCAGCCGTTCCACGACTGGCTGGCCAAGTACGAGCAGGCGTGGAACGAGCGATTCGATCGGATGGACGACTACCTCAAGGAACTCAAGGACAAGGAGAGCCCCAGTGACACCTGATCGGCACGGTTCATCAGCCGTCGAATTCCCGAACGAGCTCGAGATCCTCACCACGCGCGTGTTCGACGCTCCACTCGAGCTCGTCTTCGACGTGCTCACCAAGCCGGAGCATGTGAGCAAATGGTTCGCGCCGTTTACCTGTGAGGTGACGGAGTGCTCGATCGACCTGCGCGTCGGCGGGAGCTACCACATCGTCTTCGTCACCGAAGACGGCACCGAGTGCTCGTTTCGGGGAACCTACACCGAGATCGAGCCGCCGACCCGGACCGTCGCAACGTGGCTGTTCGAAGGGTGGCCGGACGCCGAGGCCGTCGAGTCCGTGGATCTGCGCGAAACCGACGGCGTGACGACGCTGACGATGAAGCTCGCGTTCCGCGACCAGGCCGGTCGTGACCACATGACCACATCCGACGGCCAGGAAGACAGCTTCGACAAGCTGGAGGATTACCTGAGGTCACTGCTCGACCACGAGGCGACTGCCCCTGCGTCGTGATCGTCAGGCGCCCCACTCCAGCCATTCGCCGTGGAAGTCGATCACGCCGAGCCGCTCGGAGCTGCCGTCCGGGTAGTGCGAGACGTCGAGCGAGAATCCACTCTCGGCGGCGCCGGTCGAGATGAAGACCAGCGGGCCGTCGCGTGAGGCCTCGTGGAGCGCGGCGTGGATCCTCTCGATCGAGCCGCGGTGGAGGTACATCGTCGACGCCGTCTGGAAGACGACCACCTGCGTTCCCTCCCGGCGGCCGCGCAGAAGCGCGGGCAGTGCCTCGACATAGTCGCCCTGCATCAGGTACGGCGGGTCGGTGCGCACGATCTCGATCGCCCGGCGCAGGCGCTCGAGCCGCGCGGTCTGATCCGCCCACACGAACGCCTGGAGCAGGCGCGCCCCGTGCTCGCTCGTCACGTCCACCGGATGGAGGTCGATGCCGCGCCGCCGCGCCACCGTCACGCGCCGCTCGAGGAGCCCGGCCGGCGGCGGCACGCGGTCGTCGCCCGAGAGCTGCAGGTCGCCGTCGCCCCACGACCCCGTCGAGTACCGGTACCGGTAGCGATCCCAGAGCAGGTTGAGGCCCGCGGACGGCCCGAGCTCGAGCAGGTCGAGCGGCCGGCCGTCGGACACCGACAGGAACGCGGGCAGGAGGCCCCAGGCGCGCTGCACCTCGTTCGTCTGGACGTCCTGCTCGCTCGTCCACCGCGTGAGGAACGCAGCGTGCTCGGCGAGGGCGCCGTCGAGGTCATCCCACGAGGCGAGCCCGGCGAGCACGAGGTAGTGCAGGCCGGCGAGGAGCCGCAACGGGAAGTCCCAGGAGAGGTCGGGGGCGATGTCGTCGACCAGCGGATCGACCGCCAGTCGACGACACAGCTCCGCGTACAGCGGCGAGCGGCCGTCGCAATGCGCCGCCTGCCGCTCGAAGATCTCCGACTGCTCTGCTATTTCGCGAGCGCGACCTTGGCCTGCTCGACGATCTCGCCGAACTTCGCCGGATCGGCGACCGCGAGATCGGCCAGCACCTTCCGGTCGAGCTCGACGTTCGCCGCCTTCAGGCCGGCCATGAACTGGTTGTACGAGAGGCCGTTGGCGCGGGCGCCCGCGTTGATGCGCATGATCCACAGCTTCCGGAACTCGCGCTTCCGCACCTTGCGGTCGCGGTAGGCGTACGCGAGCGAGCGCTCGACCTGCTCCTTCGCGTACGTGTAGTTCGAGTTCTTGAGGCCCCAGTAGCCCTTCGCCTCTTCGAGGACCTTGCGCCGCTTCTTCTTGGCGCTGACGGATCGCTTGACGCGAGGCATCTCTATCGCCTCCCGAGCATGCGGTTGACGGTCTTCTCGTTCGCCCCGTCGACGGGGTGGTCCTTACTGAACGCGCGCTTCTGCTTCGGCGACTTGTGCTCCAGCAGGTGACTCTGATTCGCCGACCGGCGCATCAGCTTCCCCGTGCCCGTCACCTTGAACTTCTTCTTCGCTCCCGAGTGTGTTTTCTGTTTCGGCATCTTTCTTCGCTCCTGCGCTCTTCGTTGGGCCAAGCACCATCGTCATGTTCCGCCCTTCGAGGAGCGGTTGCGTCTCGATGAGACCGATCTCCTTCACGTCGTCCGCGAGGCGCATCAGGAGATCGCGCCCGCGATCCGGATGCTCGCGCTCGCGGCCCCGGAACATGATCGTGACCTTCACCTTCGCGCGCTGATTGAGAAAGCGCTCGACGTGGCCCTTCTTGGTCTCGTAGTCGTGAATCCCGATCTTCGGTCTGAGCTTGATCTCCTTGACGTTGATCTGCGTCTGGTGCTTCCGGGCGAGCTTTGCCTTCTGCTCCAGCTCGTACCGGTACTTCCCGTAATCCATGACCCGGGCCACCGGCGGATCCGCCTGGGCCGCGACCTCGACCAGATCGAGGTTCTTCCCGTACGCGTACTCACGGGCCTCGTCCGTCGTCTTGATTCCGAGTTGCTCACCGTTCTCGCCGATCAGCCGAACGTTCGGGACCCGGATCGCGTCGTTGATCCGTGTCTGTGGCTCGGGACGGCGCGGCGGTTCGAACCCGGAACGCCTGCGCGGCCTCAAATGTCTTTCACCAAGCTCGTGTCGACCTCCTCTTCAATGACAAAACCGCTGGGACGCAGCGGCGGAGGGTCTCGTCAACCTGCCTGTCGAACGACACAGATTGAACCCCCGAAGCGTGAGCTAGGAGGTGAGAGACGGTTCCGCCCCTGCTTGCCAGGGATCAAGCGTAGCAAGATCTGCCCGGAATTCATCGAGCGCCCGGGTGCTCTGCCCACCTCCGTGCTCGCGGATCGCGAGCGCCTCGTCCGACTCCTTGTCGCCGTAGACGACGAGGAACGGGATCTTCTCGACCTCCCCGTTCCGGATCCGCTTCCCGAGGGTCTCGCTCGAGGCATCCACCTCCACGCGGTGGGGCGCGAGCCGCCGTGCGAGCTCGGCGGCGGCCCGGTGGTGCGCCTCGGCGACCGGGATGATCCGGACCTGCACCGGGGCGATCCAGAAGGGGAACGCGCCGGCGTAGTGCTCGGTGAGGATGCCGATGAAGCGCTCGAACGACCCCATCAGGGCGCGGTGGATGACGTAGGGGACGTGCTCGGCGTTGTCGGCGCCGACATAGCGGCAGTCGAGTCGGGCGGGCTGCTGGCTGTCGAGCTGGATCGTGCCCATCTGCCACGCGCGCCCGAGCGAGTCGGTCATGTGCAGGTCGATCTTCGGTCCGTAGAAGGCGCCCTCGCCGGGGCTGACCGTGTAGTCGAGGCCCCGCCGCTCGAGCGCCGCCCGCAGCGCGCTCTCGGTGAAGTCCCATTCCTCCTCGGTGCCGAGCTTGTTCTCCGGCCGTGTCGAGAGCTCGAAGCTCGCCTCCAGGTCGAAGAGGTCGTAGACGAACTTCGCGTAGTCGAGACAGCCGAAGATCTCGTCCTCGATCTGCTCGCGGGTGCAGAAGATGTGGGCGTCGTCCTGCGTGACGTGGCGGACGCGGGTGAGGCCGTGCAGGGTCCCGGCGCGCTCGTTGCGATGGAGCGGCGCCGCCTCCGCGTAGCGAAGCGGCAGCTCGCGGTAGCTGCGCAGCGTGTTCGCGAAGAGCACCATGTGCCCCGGGCAGTTCATCGGCTTGATCGCGAACAGATGGTCGTCCTCGGGGATCAGGAACATGTTCTCGCGGAACTTCTCCCAGTGACCCGACCGCTCCCAGAGCACCTTGTCGAAGATCAGCGGCGTCTTGACCTCGACGTAGCCGCGCGCCTCGTCCTCGCGCCTGCGCATCGCCTCGAGCTCGTTCCAGATCACCATGCCCTTCGGATGCCAGAAGGGAGAGCCCGGCGAGATCTCCTCCAGGTGGAAGAGATCGAGCTGCACGCCGAGCTTCCGGTGGTCGCGTGCGCGCGCCTGCTCGAGCATCTCGAGGTAGGCGTCGAGGTCGGCCTGCGAGTAGAACGCCGTGCCGTAGATGCGCGTCAGCTGCGTGTTGTGCTCGTCGCCGCGCCAGTACGCGCCCGCGAGGCCGGTCAGCTTGAAGGCCTTGATCGGCTTCGCGTTCTGGAGGTGCGGGCCCCGGCAGAGATCGGTGAAGTCTCCCTGTGTGTACAGCGAGATCTCGCCCTGTGCGGTGTCGACGAGCTCGACCTTGTACGGCTCTGCCTCGGCGCGGAAGCGCTCGCGTGCCTCCGCGCTCGTCACCACCTCGCGGCTCCACTCGCGCCCGTCCTCGATCTCGCGTCGAACCTCCGCCTCGATCCGCTCGAGATCCGCTTCGACGATCGGCTGCGGGAACTCGAAGTCGTAGTAGAAGCCGTTCTCGATCGGCGGGCCGATCGCGATCTTCACGCCGGGGTAGAGACGGCGCACGGCTTCTGCGAGCAGGTGGGCGGACGAGTGGCGGAGGACGTGGAGGGCGTCCGGGTCGTGCTTGTCGCGGGTCGTCAGGAACCGGATCTGCTGACCGTCGGCGAGCGGCAGCCGCAGATCCTGCCCCGCCCCGTCGACCTGGACGAGCACGGCCTGCTCGGCGAGCTTCGAGCCGATCGCCCGCGCAGCGTCGAGGCCGGTCGCGCCGTCGGGCAGTTCGAGTTGCGAGTTGTCGGGTAGGACGACCTTCATGACAGACGACAAGAGTAATCACCCCCGCGAAGACGACAGGAACGACGAGCTGGACGAGTCGCCCGTTCCCGACCCGGAGGACGGAGAACGCTCAGCCGAGGAGGATCCTCAGGCCGACTAGGAGGCCACGCGCGAGCCGGCGACAGTGTGTGCCCGCGCGTGGCAGCGCGTCGTCGTCCGGTTCGCGTTCATGCCGGGACACTACCGAATCGCATCAGCACCGAATCGCATCAGCAACCATGCGTGGCGGTGCTCGTCGTCTGCAGGGCGACGCGCGACCTCCAAGAAGCCCGCCTTCGCCCAGGCTCGGATCGCGCGCTCGTTCCAGGCGTACGGGTCGACGGTCACCTCCTCCCAGCCGCGGTCGAGGAGTGAGCGCGTCAGCGCACGCGCCGCGTCGGGCATCAGGCCGCGCCCGCGCGCCGACGGGATCAGGAAGCCGTCGAGCCCGCCGCGCCTGCCCCGGCCGGGCGGCGCGTCGTCCCGCCACCACGACTGGAGGTAGCCGACCGGCTCGCCGGCTGCCTCGACGATCCAGGCGTCGACCGACTCGCGCTCGAGGCGGTCGCGGATCTCGTCGGCGGTGAACGTCTCGTCGTCCCAGTAGCGCGACACCTCCGGATCCGCGTGCCAGGCGACGAGCAGCTCGACGTCAGCAGCGCCCGCCTCGCGGACGACGGTCAGCCGCCCGCGGATCCGAAGTCCCACATCACCGTCTCGACTCGTTGGCCCCCGAGCGACGCGTAGAGGGCGTTCGCCGCGTCGTTCTCGGGCTCCGTCAGCACGAAGCTCTCCGCGCAGCCGCGCGCGCCGGCGATCCGGCGCAACTCGAGCATCAGGCGCGACGCGATGCCCTGGCGCCGGCAGTCGGGCTCGACCTCGAGCTCGTAGACGAAGAGGATCGAGGCGTTGCCGTGGCGCCGCGGCAGCTCGTACCCGAAGGCGAAGGCCACCGGCCGTCCGCCCTGGAACGCCGCGAGGAAGATCGTGCGCTCGTCCTCGAGCAGGGCCGTGCGCGGGGTGGATTCGGCGAAATGCCGCACAACCGCCTCGTCCCCGGGCCCGAGGCGGCGGATGTCCGTTTGCGCGTGCTCGGTCATGGAAACAGGGCCTATGTTGCAACCTGAAGGAGGGGTGATGCCTGAAAAGCGTGCAAGCGTCAAGAACGAGAAGCAGTACGAGGCGCTCAAGGACAGGGGGATGTCGAAGGAGCGGGCGGCGAAGATCGCGAACTCACCCGATGCGTCCAGGCACGGCGGCGAGAAGTCGCATTCCGGATCGGGCAATCCGTCCCAGGGCGGCACGCACGCCCAGAAGGTCGCCGCCGGCCGCAAGGGCGGCAAAGCAACCGCGAGCAAGCGGTAGCCGGGCTCGCGATGGGGCAGATCCGGAAGCTGATG
>Ga0207657_10001892_pt1 | contig 22604 bp, 17 predicted proteins | sample KBSC33metaG_FD_184316 | JGI IMG/M metagenome (GOLD analysis project Ga0207657, IMG submission 184316) | Corn rhizosphere microbial communities from Kellogg Biological Station, Michigan, USA - KBS C3-3 metaG (SPAdes) (version 2) | ecosystem: Host-associated > Plants > Roots > Rhizosphere > Soil ... | reverse complement strand
CTGTCCGGCCGTGCGCGGCGCGACGAATTGGTATTCGACGGCGTTCAGTCCACAAACCAAGTTGTATTACGTGATGGTGGTGGAGGATTGCAGCAATTACCGGCAGGCCAAGCAAGGCGGGTTTGGCTTTCTCGACGATCCGCGGGATCCGGCCATGAAGTATTTGCGCGCGATCGATATTCAGACTGGCAAAATCGTGTGGGAAATTCCGCAGATCGGGCCGGTGGAGCACAATTACTCAGGTGTTCTGGCGACGTCGACGGGCCTGGTGTTTTACGGTGAAAGCAGCGGGGCCTTCGCGGCGGTGGATGCGAAGAACGGAAAAACGCTGTGGCATTTCGGCGCGGGCGGCATTTTCAAAGCGTCGCCCATCACTTATACGGTTGCGGGGCGGCAATATGTCGCGATCGCGTCGGGAGCGAACATCATTGCCTTCGCTTTGCCGGACGCTGTGTCGGGAACGGGCGCAGGCAAGCGCTAGCGAGCGCAGTCGAGAGAGGAACACACATGAGACACATCTGGCTGGCGGGGATCTTCACGGTATGCCTGGCGTCGGCGCAACCAGCGCCCCTGCCAATTCAAGATTTACAGATACTCCGGCTGTGGGCGGGCGCGGCGCCGGGAGCACAAGGCACGGCGGAGAGTGACATCCCGCAAATGACCGCATATCTTCCGCGGTCAACGGCTGGGGAAATGACGGCGGTGATCGTCCTTCCCGGTGGCGGGTACCGTGCGCTCTCTATGAATAGCGAAGGCCGCCAAGTGGCGAATTACTTGAACTCGATGGGAATCGCCGCGTTCGTATTGCAATACAGGCTGGGGCCGCGCTATCACCACCCGGTTGAACTCGACGACGCGCAGCGCGCCATCCGGATGGTGCGATCTCACGCGAATGAGTGGCACATCGCGCAGAATCGCATCGGGGTGATGGGCTTCTCCGCAGGGGGACACCTGGCCGCGACGGCTTCGACGCGCTTCGATTCCGGCAAAGCCAATGCGAGCGACGGCGTGGACCGCGTGAGCAGCCGTCCGGATTTTTCCATCCTGTGCTATCCAGTCATTTCAATGACGGAAGCATGGACTCACCAAGGTTCAAAGCTGAACCTGCTGGGGGAGAATCCGTCACCCGAGCTGGCCAAAACCCTTTCCATGGAAAACGCGGTGACGGCGCAGACTCCGCCCACGTTTATCTTTCAGACCAACGCCGATACCACCGTTCCGGCCGAAAATAGCGTGTATTACTATCTCGCGCTGCGGAAGGCGGGAGTGTCGGCGGAGTTGCACGTTTTTGAGAATGGTCCGCATGGGGTGGGTTTAGCGATGTATGATCCAGCGCTCAGCGAGTGGCCCAAGCTGCTGGTCAACTGGCTGCGGGCGCATGGATTAATAAAGAGCTAGGCGGAAGCTACCCGGAACGATCTGCCTGAAAGGGGAGGAGTTGGGCCGCCCCCCTGCGCCATAACGACTTAACAGCGCCGAGGCGGGCCGCCGCATGAATGTTGCTTAAGAATGGGCAGTGGAACCGTCCCCGCGGGCTTCGCATCCAATAGGTGTGGAGACTAGTATGAAGGCCATTGTGGGGATTAGCGCAAAACACATGACGCTTTTGGACGAGTATCGGATGGCGTTGAGCCTGTGGAGCGAGACGCGGGCATTCTATTCGCCGGAAGCCGTCGAAGTTTTGCAAGCGACCAGACACCTGGAAGAACTCGAGGAAGAATTGTCGCTATGCGCCCCGATTGCAGCAAGACAACCTTCCGAGTCGAGCAACGCTATTGGGTTGCTTCCTCCCGCCGCGTGATCTTCGGATGGCGGATCTCAACATAGACAACAACGCCCTCGCGAGCCGTTTCGAGGTAATGGTGAACGGCAGTCTCGCGAAGCTCGACTACCGGATTGAGGGGGCGACGATTTTTTTGCTGTACGTGGAAGTTCCTGCCAGCGAACAAGGGCGGGGCATAGCCAGCAAGTTGTCTCGGGCTGCTTTGGAATTTTCCCGGGATAACGGATTAAAGGTTGTGGCTCGCTGTCCATTCATTGCGGCATATATGCGCCGCCATCCAGAGTTACTAGAGGCGGTTTCTTAGCACGCCACAGGAAGCCCGAACTGCGGTCTTCAGATGGTTAGCAGGCAGGGCGCTGTCAACCCACTTTAGAAATGTCCCCTATCTTCCCTCATTAGAAGTGTCCCCTTTGTTTGTGGTCTCGAGCCAGTCGAATTGCATGATGCGGGCCCCTGCCTCCGCTTCGCCCTAAGCGCTCGGCCTGACGGCCTCGCACGGCTACGCTCCGGCAGCGGCCCGCATCATCGGAAGCAACTGGTTACGGAAGAAAAAAAGGGACACTTCTAATGAGGGAAGATAGGGGATATTTCTAGAGTGGGTTGACACATAGCAGGGGGCCACCCCTTGACACCGGCGCTGGCCCCGGGGACCATCAGGAGGGAGCAGTCCCACTGATGACCAAACGCTTGCTAACATTGGCAGGGTTCTGCCTGGCGATCATTGCCGCGAACTATTTGTATCTGCGCGCCGACGAGATACAAATAGCGATGCCGGCTGTGCGGTCACGAGGTATTGCCTTGCAATCGCAATCCGTGAAGCCCACACCGCCGGACACGTCGGCGGCGAAGGCCGTCATTAATAAGTATTGCGTCACATGCCACAACGCAAAACTGAAAACCGCTGGACTTCTGCTCGATACCCTTGACATTCAGCACGTGGGCGATCACGCGGAACTGTGGGAGAAAGTGGCGCGTAAGTTTCGCACGGGCGAGATGCCTCCTCCCGGAATGCCGCGTCCGGATAAAGCCACTTACGCGGAAGCTAACACGCAAATGGAGATGGCGCTGGACGCTGCCTCGGCTGCCAATCCCAACCCGGGGCGCGTTGCGGTACACAGGTTGAATCGCGCCGAATACACTGCCGCTATCCGAGACTTGCTGGGACTGGAGGTCGACGGGCGGGCGCTGCTTTCGGCCGACGACGCGGATCAAGAGGGCTTCGACAACGTCGCGAGCGTCCTGTCGGTTTCACCCGTGCTGCTGGAGAACTACCTGTCGGCCGCGCGTACGATCAGCCGCCTGGCGGTTGGCGATCCTACGCTCCATCCGGTGATCGATACCTTCAAGTTTTCAAAGTTGCTGTTTCAAGATGACCAGATGAGCGACGACCTGCCGTTTGGATCGCAGGGCGGCGCACTGATTCGCTACCATTTCCCGCTAGATGCCGAGTACACCATTAAAGTTCAGTTGCGGCGGGAAGAATACGATTACATCGTGGGGATCGGCGAGCCCCATCAGATCGACATTCGATTGGATGGCGTCCGCGTCAAGCGCTTCACGGTGGGGGGCGAAGCGAAAGGCTATACCAACCCCGAAAGTTTCGCCGGGAATACGCAGGGAGGACCCGAGTTTGAGGTCTACATGCATACCGCCGATGCGGGACTCGAAGTGCGCATCCCGGTGACGGCCGGCGAGCACGAAGTTGGGGTCTCGTTCGTTAGCCGCCATTGGGAAGAGGAAGGCATTCTGCAACCGCCGGAGACCGGTTTTGGCCGCACAACCAACGAGTATTATCATGGCAACCCAGCGGTCGAATTTGTTCTCATCGGCGGTCCTTACGGTAAAGGCGCGCCCGGCGATTCGCTGAGCCGCCGCAAGATCTTCGTTTGTAGTCCGAAGGACGCCGCTTCGGAAGAGCCATGCGCGCGGAAGATCTTGTCGACGCTCGCCACGCGCGCTTACCGCCGGCCGGTTACCGACGAAGACGTTCAGACGCTGATGAGTTTTTACCGGGCGGGCCGGGCGGACCATAGTTTCGATAACGGCATCCAGCAAGGCATTGAACGCATGCTGGCCGCACCCAGCTTTTTATTTCGCGTCGAGCGCGTCCCTGCCAACCTGCCGGCCGGATCGACCTATCGTCTGAGCGATCTCGATCTGGCATCGCGCTTGTCGTTCTTTCTGTGGAGCAGCATCCCGGACGACGAGCTTCTCAATGCAGCCATCCGCGGAAAACTGAAAGATCCAAAGGTTCTGGAGCAAGAAGTGCGGCGCATGCTGCGCGATCCGCGTTCGCGCGCCCTAGTGGACGAATTCGCCAACCGCTGGCTGGAATTGAGCAAGCTTCCGGGGATCGTCCCGGACGATGACTTATATAAGGAGTTCGACGAGAACCTGCGCGATGCCATGGCGAAGGAGACTCAGATCTTCATCCTCAGCCAAATGCAGGAAGACCGCAGCGTGACGGACCTATTGACCGCTGACTATACATATGTGAACGAGCGGCTGGCCAAGCACTACGGCATTCCCAATATTTATGGAGACCGTTTCCGGCGGGTGACATTTACGGACGGTGTGCGCGGAGGGCTCCTCGGCCAGGCCGGTATCCTGGCGGTCACGTCCTATCCCAATCGGACTTCCGTAACGATACGCGGCAGATGGCTGCTGGCGAATCTGTTGGGCTCTCCGCCGCCGCCGCCGCCGCCGGACGTGCCGGCGCTCAAGGACGCAGGAATCGACGGCGCGCCGCGGGCGCTACGCGAACGGATGGAGCTTCATCGCAAGAACGCAGTCTGCGCTTCCTGCCATCAGCGGATGGACCCGCTGGGGTTCGCGCTCGAGAATTTCGACGCGCTCGGAAAATGGCGCACCGAAAGTGACGGGGCGCCGATTGATGCTTCGGCATCCTTGCCGGACGGGACTCGCTTCAACGGAGTGGCGGGATTGCGCACGCTGCTGGCGAGCCACAAAGAAGACTTTGCTCGCACGCTTACCGGGAAACTGATGGCGTATGCGGTGGGCCGCGGAATTGAATATACGGATCTGCCGGCGATTCGGAAGATCGCCCGGGATGCGGCCCAGAACGATTACCGGTGGTCGTCGATCGTGTTGGGAATCGTCAACAGCCCGTCGTTTAGCATGGGCATCGTCGGGAGCCCGCGCGAGCAACCGGCAAGTCTGGCTCAGGCGCGCGCACCGAGGCAAAAGCAATGAGGAGGTTTGGAAAATGACTGTCTTTAAAAAGGCGATTCCGCGCCGCACGGTTTTGCGCGGTATCGGCGCCACGCTCGCGCTCCCGCTGCTGGACAGCATGGTGCCGGCTTTCTCGGCCTTTGCGGCAACGCCCGCCAAACCTGTCAACCGATTCGGCGTGGTGTACGTGCCGAACGGCATGATCATGCAGAACTACCTGCCCACCACCGAAGGTGCCGCTTACGAATTGACTCCGACCTTAAGCGCGCTCGCGCCGTTTCGGGATCAGGTGCAGGTGCTGAGCGGGTTGAATTGCATTCCGACGCCGGGACGGCCGGGCGGCGCCCACGCGAAAGCCTCGACGCGATTTCTGACGGACATTTCGCCGCCCACCAGCGAGACCTGGCTCGATGCCGGCATATCCATGGATCAGATTCTGGCGCAGGAGACCGGCAAGCACACGCAATTGGCGTCGCTCGAATTGGCGATTGAATCGGGCGAGACGGCGGGTGCCTGCGACACCGGTTACGCCTGCCCCTACACCAACACCATCTGTTGGAAAAGCGCTAACACGCCGCTGCCCACGCAGAACAATCCGCGCCTGATATCCGAGCGTCTGTTCGGCGATAGCACCAGCACGGATCCCAAAGAGCGGATGAGCCGCATGCGCGAACAGCAGAGCGTGCTCGATTCGGTGACTGAAGAAGTCGGGCGCCTCGGGGGGACTCTCCCGCAAAGTGACCGCACCAAACTCACCGAGTACCTGGATGCCATCCGCGGTGTCGAGCGGCGCATCCAGATCGCCGAAGAACAAGGCAACCAGCAAGTGCCGCTGATCAATCACCCGGTGGGAATCCCAGCCGATTGGGAAACCCACGTCAAGTTGATGTTCGATTTGCAGGTGCTGGCTTACCAAACCGATCTCACTCGGGTCATCACCATGATGCTGGGCCACGAGCACAGCGGCATGACCTATCCGCAGATCGGCGTGCCCGATGCGCATCACCCCATTTCACATCACCAGCATGAACCCGAAAAGATGGCCAAGGTTTCCAAAATCAATGCGTATCACGTAAAAATGTTCGCTTACTTGCTGGAAAAATTGCGGGCGACGCCGGACGGAGACGGGACGCTGCTGGATCACATGACCTTGATATACGGGGCGGGTATCGCCGACAGCAACACTCATGCTCCAGTTAACATCCCGATCGTATTGGCCGGCGGCGGAGCGGGCAATCTCAAGGGCGGACGCCATACCCACTTCAAAGATATGCCGTTGGCGAATCTGCACCTGACGCTGCTGGATCAGTTGGGAGTGCACATCGATAAGATTGGCGACAGTACTGGAAGGGTCGATCCGCAGACGCTTTCCCTGAGTTAAAGAAGATGCGATTCCATCTCAAGAGCGTGGCTTGGATTGGCTGCCTAGCGGTTGTCGCGTCCAGTCTCTGTCTCGCTGCTCCTAGTGACTTGCGGCTGATACACGCGGTGAAAAGTCAAGATGTCGAATCCGTACGTGTCCTGCTGAAGCAGCATGTCGACGTGAATGCGGCGCAAGGCGATGGCACAACTGCGCTCCATTGGGCCGCTGACCTCGACAATCTAACGATTGCTGATCTGTTGATTCGCGCTGGGGCGCGGGCGAATGCCGCCAATGACCTCGGAGCGACGCCGCTCTATCTGGCCTGCCGAAACCGGAGCGTGTCGATGGTCGATCGATTACTCGCGGCGGGCGCGGACGCGAATGCCAAGTTGCTCAGTGGCGAGACGGCGCTCATGACCTGCGCGCGCACCGGCGAGCCGAAAACGGTGAAGGCTCTTCTAGTCCATGGCGCCGATGCGAAGGCCAGGGAACCGCAGCACGATCAAACGGCGCTAATGTGGGCGGCGGCGCAGAGCCATCCGGAAGCTGTGGCGATGCTCATTGAATTCGGCGCGGATGTGCGGGCGCGCTCCCGTATCTACTCGCAGACTGTGGTCGGAGAGCAGACACAACGGGCAGGCAGGGAAGAGCTCAACTACACGGTGCAGCGCGGAGGCAGCACGCCGTTGCTATTTGCGGCTCGGAACGGCGACGCTGAATCCGCCAGACTCCTGCTGGCGGCCGGTGCGGACGCCAACGACTCGCTGCCCGACGGCACCAGCGCTTTGGTGCTGGCCGCCCACAGCGGACAGGGAAATGTTGCCATCGCGCTGCTCGAAAAAGGCGCGGATCCCAACGCCATGGGCAGTGGCTATACCGCGATGCATGCCGCAGTCCTCAGAAGTGATTTAAAGCTTGTGAAAGCGTTGCTGGCCCACGGTGCAGACCCAAATATTCGGATGACGAAGGGCACTCCGGTGCGCCGCGACACGACGGATTTTAACCTCTTGGCGCCGCTGATCGGCTCGACTCCCTATCTTCTGGCTGCGAGATTTCTGGAACCGGAGATCATGCAGGCGCTGGTTGCAGGCGGCGCGGACCCGAAAATCACGATGCCGAACGGCGCCACCCCGCTCATGCTCGCGGTAGGCATGGGCACGGGCTTCGAAGAGAGCCGCCGCGGCATCAACGTGATCGATTTCGGCAAGGTAGAGCCGGAGAGCCAGGTTCTCGAGGGCGTGAAAACTGCGTTCAACTTAAGTGGCGACATCAATGCGGCGAATCAGGCAGGCGACACTGCGCTGCATGCCGCGGCATCCTGGGGACACGAAACCGTAGTCCAGTTTCTAGTGGATCACGGAGCCCAGATAAACGCGAAGAATAAGAGCGGACTTACGCCTTTGGCGGCGCTGTTAGCGCCTCCGAAAAAAAAGTACCAACTCGCGGTTGCTGCCAGTGGCGGGGATTCTGCGGGTGAGGACCCTGCACAGGCCGCGCGTCTGCGGACGGCGGCGTTGCTCCGCAAATTAGGCGCGGCTGAATAAGCGGCGGCGTTTACGGCGCGTTTCACTGCTGAACTCTTTGCTTGTCCGAAGTGGCTGTGGTAGCTTTAGGCCCTGGAGGTTTACTGATGCCATATAGGCGGCGGTTGATCTTGTTCATGTTGCTTGCGGCTGGCGCTCAGGCACAGTGGCTGAACTATCCGACTCCCGGAACACCGCGCACTCGGGATGGCAAACCAGACCTCTCAGCCGCGGCGCCGCGGACCGCCGACGGCAAGCCGGATCTTACCGGCGTCTGGATGCACGAGACTACTTCGGTGAAGGAGGTGAAACGCCTCTTCGGCAACGCCTTCGATGCCGATATTCAGTTGGCCCCCCCCGGAATGGAAATCGGCACCCAACACAAGTACGCGTTTAATATTTTCGCGGACCTCAAGCCCGAAGAAGTGCCGCTGCGACGCGATGCAGCAGAGGCGCTCCGCGTGCAGGCGGCCGACCGCAGGTCCAGTGCTGGCGTTTGCTCGGGAAGATTCGGTATACCCATGGCTGGCCTGCTTTCGGAACCGATCAAGATCGTTCAGGCGCCCAGGCTGACGATCGTCTTATATGAAGTTGATAACCTGCACCGCCAAATCTATACCGATGGCCGCAGTCTTCCGAAGGAAATCAATTTGCCGGCGTATCTGGGTTATTCGGTTGGCCGTTGGGAGCGCGACACCTTCGTGGTGGAAACCGCCGGCTTCAACGACAAAACTATATTCGACATGATGGGCCATCGCCATAGCGAAGCCCTTCACGTCACCGAGCGCTTCCACCGCAGCGACTTCGGACACTTGGAGGTCGAAATGACCTTTGACGATCCGGAAACGTATACCAAACCTTTCACTATTAAGATCCCCCATCACCTTCTGGCCGACGCCGACATTTTTGAAATGTACTGCAACGAAAATGAGAAGGACCAAGCGCACCTCGGAAAGTAAACGGAGTTAGCCGTCTCCCCGATAGGTAGGCGACGCTTTGCCCCGGCGGCTCCGGGTTGTATTATGGGCAGCTATGAGAATCATCGGCGTGTTCTGGTTGGCGGCCGCCTCTGTGTGTGTGGCGCAACCTGTTCTGAAGAACCCCTTCGCGAATGATCCTCGGGCAGCCGAAGAAGGCCGCATCGTTTTTCGCGGGAGCTGCGCTCTGTGCCACGGGATACACGCGGAGGGAGGCAGGGGTCCGGATCTTACACTGGGAAGCTACTCGGTGGGCGACACCGATGCCGACTTATATAAGGTCATCTCCGGCGGCTCCGCTGGCACAGAGATGCCTGCATTCGGCGCTAACTTTGAGAGCGACGATCTGTGGCGGCTGGTGACTTACCTCCGATCGCTGGCAGTCAAGGGTAAAGTTGTCGCAGCCGGGGATACTCAGGCTGGGAACGATTTGTTTTGGAACAAGGGGAAGTGCGGGCAATGTCACATGATCGCGGGCAAGGGAGGAAGGCTGGGACCGGACCTGACCTCCGTGGGCCGGAAGCGCAGCCTGGCCTATCTGAAGGAATCGATCGTCGATCCCAACGCAGACATCACTCCGGGCTATAACACCATCACAGTGGTTACAAAGGATGGCAAAACCATTGTCGGCGTTCAACGCGGCTTCGACGATTTTTCGGCGCAATTGATGGACCCGGCCGAAAACTTCCGCTCCTTTGAGAAAAGCGATGTTACATCGATAAAGCGCGAAATTCGTTCGCTGATGCCGGGGAGCTATCGCAACTCATTCAATGAGAAAGAACTCAACGACCTGCTGGCATATCTGCAGAGCCTGCGTGGATCGAGGGAGGACGGAAAATGAAACGCTGGCTGGTGATACTCGCGACAGTGGGCGTGCTGACCGCCGCCGATATAACACCGGAGAAGCTCCGTCAATCACAGAGCGACGATGCCAACTGGCTGATGTATGGGAAGAACTATTCGGGGTGGCGCTATAGCGCCCTGCGCCAGATCAACACCGCCACGGTCAAAGACCTCACGCCGCAATGGATCTTCCAGAGCGGGACGCTGGGGAAGCTCGAAAGCACTCCGCTGGTTTACGACGGAATGATGTATGCGACGGGCCCGACCAATCACGCCTACGGGCTGGATCTGGCCACCGGGCGTCCGGTGTGGCACTACGCCAAGCCGTTGCCCCCGGGAGTGAGCATCTGTTGCGGCCAAGTCAATCGTGGTTTTGCGGCGCTCGGAAACAAACTCTTCAAGGTCAATCTCGAATCCAAGCTGGTGGCGCTGGATGCCAAGACCGGGAATGTTCTGTGGGAAACCGAGATCGATGACATCAAGAAAGGATACAGCGCCACCGTCGCGCCGCTGATCGTCAAAAATCTGGTAGTGGTTGGCATCGCGGGCGCGGAGTATGGCATCCGCGGTTTTATTGATGCCTACGACGCCGATACCGGCAAACGTGTTTGGCGATTCTGGACGGTGCCCGAACCGGGCGAGCCGGGAGGCGATAGTTGGGCTTCGGGCGTGGATGCCTGGAAGCGCGGCGGCGGCTCAACCTGGGTCACGGGGACGTACGATCCCGATCTGAATCTGATTTATTGGGGAACCGGAAATCCGGGACCCGATTGGAACGGCGACGTCAGGCCTGGCGACAATCTCTACACTTGCAGCATCGTGGCCCTGGATGCCGACACCGGAAAGTTGAAGTGGCATTTCCAGATGACGCCGCACGATCTGCATGACTGGGATTCCATCAGCGATCCGGTGCTGGTGGACTTGATGGTGAAGGGGCAAAAAGTGAAGGCCGTGATTCAGGCGAATCGCAACGGCTTTTTCTATGCCCTGGATCGGGCGAGCGGGAAGTTGATTGTCGCCAAGCCCTACACCAAGGTCACTTGGGCGGACGCGATCCGGCCCGACGGGCGTCCGAATTTGATTTCCGGACAGGAACCATCCGAAGAGGGGACAAAGGCGTGCCCAGGCGCGGGGGGCGGTCATAACTGGCAAGCCAGCGCGTACAGTCCGCAAACCAGTTGGTATTATTTCCCCACAACCGAAGGCTGTCAAACCTACTACAAGACCGCGCAAGAGTATCGCGAAGGACTGCTCTATACGGGGAGTACCGGAACTCCGATCGCGCTCGATCCGACCACTGGCGCGGTACAGGCGATCGACCCGGCAACCGGCGAAACCAAATGGAAATTCGAAATGGTGAGTCCTCCGTCGAGCGGCCTGCTGGCGACTGCCGGAGGATTGATCTTCAGCGGTAACCGGGAAGGTTACCTGATGGCACTGGATGCGCGAACAGGAAAACCATTGTGGAAGTTCCGCACCGGCGGAGTGGTGATTGCGCCGCCGATCACCTATCTGCTCAATGGAAAGCAATATGTGGCGGTAGCCGCAGGCGATTCCTTGATCACTTTCGCGCTGCGCTAAGGCGATGGCGACAATCTCTGCGTCGAACTGGGGCGGCACCGCTTCGATTCCAGTCGTGCGCGTGGTCGAAGGCTGCGGATTTGGGAGGTTGCCGGCTGAGTTCTTCCGCGCCTTGAATCATGGCCGAGGGATTATCAATCAGCAGTTCCTTGGCGGCGAAATGTGGACACAAGTTTCCAGCAGTGCCTGCAGGGGAAGCGATTTCGAATGCAATCGAGCCTTCCAGATTGCGCGAAGCTAGCGTCGGCAATAGACCGTCCGGATCTGACTGAGCGGCAGGTCCGTCTCAAAGTCGTGATACAAGGCAGCGTGTTAAAATGATCCACAGCAAGCCTGCAGAGAGTTTTCCCCGGTCGTCTAATGGTAGGACAGCGGCCTTTGGAGCCGTGAATCGTGGTTCGAGCCCATGCCGGGGAGCCACACCTTTATTATCAACAGTTTATAAGGTATTTTTCGCGACGCTGTACCGATTTTGTACAAGGCGCATTGCGCGTAAATTACTGTAGTGTTTGTACATAGCCCACAGGGCATGGATTTGAAAATCGAATCCATGAGAAATGCATGCACGGTTTTGCGCCGACTTCCAGGGCGCACTCCGAAGTCTTCATCATTTTTCGGCGGGAGTCATGATCCTCAAGACGGGATGACCGTTGAGATTCTGGAGGGGGAAGTACACAAAATGGGTTTGCGGATCGACTGAGACGGTATGCGCATGCGGCATTTTAATCGTGCCCTTGAGGACCAGAGCGCTTCCGTTTTCCTGGAAGACAGTCACCTGTCCTGACTCGGCCGCGACGTATAGTGTCCTCACTCCGGGATCGAAGGCCAGCACATCGGGATCGCGACCAACAGGGTAAGTTCCCAAGACGCGCATACTTGAGAGATCGAAGACGGCAATTTTGTTATTGTCCTCTCCGGCAATAAAGGCGAGCCTTGCGTTCACGTCTAGGGCGACCCCATGTGCTCCTTCGATACCCGGTAAGGAGTAACGGCCGATGATGCTTTCGGATGCGGGGTCAATCATCGCCAGTTCATCCCTATGGCTAACCGCAACAAGGATTTTGCCAGAGCTGGGATCATACACGGTATTACCCGCATTGCCGCCCAGTGGAATCGTCTTCACGAGCGCGTTGGTTGTGGCGTCGATTACAGCATCTGCATTCCCGTGTTCGTCGGATACGAAAACCCGCTTAACTCCGGGTGCATAGGCCAATCCATCGGGATAATGGATCGGCCCTGCCTTGGCAATGATCTTCAACGTCTCCGCATCGACGGCGTAGACCTTGTGGTCCCCAGTCGCGGAGGCGTAGACCTTATTCAGTTCCGGCACGACGATCACCCCATGAACGTCGGGAAATCCGGCCAGGGTCGCAATGACGGAACGGTTCTTCGTATCGAAGACCACCAACTGGTCGGCATTCATATGCGCGATGTACAGCCGGTTGTTGGCAACGTCAAGACTTTGATAATCGAAGCGCACTGCCGAGCCTGGCAACGGCACATCGGCAACAAATACGAGCGGTTCAGAGGCAGACGCAGCTACGATCCAGGCTACGGATAACCCAAAGAGCGCGAGCGCGAGTATCTGAGGTAATCGCATGTTCCCTCCTTATCTCCAATGAAACGGCGGTGCCGCTTCCGTCGGCCGCCCGCTCTTGGCCCGCGGCCGATCAGTGAGTGGCGCTGTGACCGAGTTCACCGAGAGCGTTTTTGAAGCCCGCAGCCAGTTTGTCCGCCGGTCCAGTGCCCCAGTAGTGCAGGAAGAAGATAGCTGGCTGACTTCCGATCATATGGTTATGTATTGCAACTATCTCCAGACCGTTGGCGCGCAGCGCTTTGAGAACGGGTGTCACCTCCTTCCCGAGCATGGCAACGTCGCCAGCGATTTCCGCATTCGAATCCGTTCCGTAGAATGCTGCCCAGGTGTTCAATCCCATTCGGGAATTGATATTCGCGCCCATTTCCTTCAGGTGGAGATCATCCCGTCCGACGGTGATTTTGTAAACCTGGCCGTTCTGCTCACCTGGATGGCCGACGATGCTCGCAATCTTGGCAGTATCGAGCTGCCCGCCGGCGACATGCGCTTTTCCGCCGGAGACAGTGTACTGGTGCTGTGGTGCGGCCTTGCCGATTAGATCCACGGCTGGTTTCACGCGGTTTGCCAAATCGCCGGCCCTGCCGTGACCATGGACATGCATGAAGAACATGCGCGGGCTGTCAAAAAAGAAGTGGTTGTGCAGAGCGGTGACTTCAAGCCCGTTGTCCAGAAGCGCGGACATCACCGGATTCACCTCGTCTTCGAGCAGCACCAAGTCGCCCATCATCACGTCGTTTCCACCATCTCCCTTGGTAAAAGCCAGCCAGCCGCCAAATCCAAAAGGCGTGGGAGTGGCAATCCCATCAATGGTGACTTTCACATCGTTCCTAGGGATGTTGATTTTTAAAACGTCGTCCTTGAAATCCCCTTGTTTACCGACCGTCTTGAGAACGCCCGCGTAATCGGCGGGCATGTTCTGCGCAAAAGCGCCAGTGCCCGTCACCAGCGCGATAAGGATGAAGATGCATCTTGTCAAATTCGTCATAGCTTAGCCTCACTTTCTTGAAACACTGAAATCACTGAAATATTGCGATGCCCATACTGTGGCTTGGGGTAATCATAGACGGCTCATCAAACGTGATCCAGAGGAACGCGAATCCAGAACCTGGAGCCCTCTCCGAGCTTGCTTTCTACGCCGATCGAGCCGTTGTGCATTTCGACAATCCATTTCGCGATGGACAGCCCCAGCCCGGCTCCGCCTTGCTCACGAGAGCGCGCCTTGTCGGCCCGCCAAAAGCGGTCAAAGATGTGGCCGACATCTTCTTCTGCGATCCCGATGCCGGTGTCGGATACCGACGCGAACGCAACACCATCGCGGGCCTCCAGAGCCACAGTTACGGTGCCGGCGCGGGGTGTATATTTTGCGGCGTTGTCGATCAGAATGAGGAAGGCCCGCCGCAGAGCGTCCGCGTCAGCTTGAATCCAGATCGGAGCATTCGGCACACCTGCGGCGAACTGAAGCCCGCGAAGTCTCAATAGTTTCTCGCCTTGTTCAGCGGCGCCGCGAACAATGGCGCACATATCCGCCGCGCTAAACTCTGCGGCTACTTTTCCAGAGTCGGCTCTGGCAAGCAACATCAGGCTGTCAACGACCTGTGATGTTCGCTCGGATTCTTGCAGGATTTCATCAAGCGCCTCCAAATATTCACTCGCGGGCCGGTCACGTTTTTGCACTGCCACTTCAGCTGTGGTCCTTATGAGGGATACGGGTGCCCGCAGCTCGTGTGAAGCATCTGCCGTAAATTGCTTCATCTGCCGAACAGACATCGCGAGGCGCGATAGCATCGCGTTGAGGGTTTCGGAGAGCCTTTGCAGTTGATCGCCGGTCTCCGGCACGTTTAGCCGGTCATCCAGATTTTCGATGCTGATGCGCTGTGCGGCCTGCGAAATACCGTCGACCGGCGCTAAGGCACGACTGCTGAGCCAATATCCTCCCACGCTCGCCAAAATCAGCAGGAGCGGCGCTGCGAGTAGAAGCATCAATCGAAATCGCTCCAATGCTTCGTAGGTTTCATTCATTAAAGAGGCGACCTGAACGGTGTAAGACTGTCCGTTGACTACGATTCGTTGTGAATAGAAACGTAGCCAATGATGCTCGACGCGAAGGTCCTGGAATTGAGGACTCGGGAGCGATGCCGGAAGGGCAATCGCGACGTTCGCATTCTCCAGTGGGACCGACCGGTAAAGCCACTGGCCCTGGTCGTCGCAAACCTGAAAAAGATCACCGCCCGGACCCAGAACCGAGTGCTCACGAAATTCGTCACGGATCTCCGGGAGCGATAACGCCGAGATCTGGTTCTCCATGAATTGGGAGACACCGCGCACCCTGTCGCGCAATTCATCGTCGATTGCGTGGAACACGCTGGCCCGCATTCCGAACCAGGACGTTATGCCGAATGCCGCGAGACCGCATGTAAACACGGCGAAGTACCAGGCCGACAGTCGAAATCCGATGGACGGTCCTTTCACGCAATGTCCTCTTCGCGTATAGCGAATCCAACGCCGCGAATCGTCTGGATTAGTTTTTTGCTTCCTGCGGGTTCTATTTTCGAGCGCAATTGGCCGACGTACACGTCGAGCGTATTGCTTTCTACTTCCCGGTCGCTCCCCCAGACAGCTTCGATCAGGCGGGCTCGCGTCATTACCCGCCCTAAATTGCGTAGAAGGGTTTCCAGAAGAAGGAATTCCGTGCGCGTGAGGGTAACTGGGGCGCCAGCGCGCGTGACAACGTGCTGGGCCGGGTCGAGCCTGAGATTGTTAATCTGCAGTTGGACTCGCGGTTCGACTTCCTTGCGTCGCGCGAGCGCGCGAAGTCTTGCCAGAAGCACCTTCAGGGCGAAGGGTTTTGTGAGGTAGTCGTCTGCCCCGGCGTCCAGTCCCGTGACGATATCCTCAGCGGAATCTCTTGCTGTGAGCATCAAAATGGGGCTCTTGCTTCCCGTGCTCCGAAGCTTCTTCACGACGCCGAATCCATCTAGCCGCGGAAGCATCACGTCCAAAACGAGCACATCGAAATGGCCCTGCCGCGCGGCCTCCAGGCCTTCAATCCCGTCGAAAGCAAGGTTTACCGTGTGCCCGTTCTCGTCGAGCCCTTTCTTCAATTGACGGGCGAGGCGCTGGTCGTCTTCGACAATGAGAATCTGCATCGTCTATCCAAGACTAGTATGAAGCCAGAATTCTGATGATCGCCTGAGCGATGTCCTCACCCAATCATCAGATTGGCGTTGCAGGATAGTACTTTGCGATGGGTGCGCAGGCGTATTTGCTCTTGGGGTTTCTGACCTGTTCGGTTGCCTCAGCCGAAACGATCCGCTTCGACGGCAGCAAGCCGGGAGCTTTGCCTTCCGGTTGGGCCGTGGCGATGACCCATGCGGGCGGGGAGCCGCGATGGCAGATTGTGAGCGATTCGGGTGCGCCGAGCCCGCCGTATGTTCTGGCCCAGCTATCGCAGGATCGCACCGCTGGACGATTTCCTTTGGCGATCTGGACCGGAGCCGCGATCCGCAACGGCGAGGTAAGCGTCGCGTTTAAGACGGTTTCCGGAACCGTTGATCAGGCCGCCGGAATCGTCTGGCGATATCAAGATCACAACAACTATTACATCGTGCGCGCGAATGCCCTGGAGAACAACATAGTTCTCTATAAGGTCGAGAAAGGAGTCCGTCTTTCTATCGCGCCAAAGGGAAAACCACCGCGCTCGTACGGCGTCAAGCACGACGTGCCGAAGGGACAATGGAATACGCTGCGGATTGTCTTCAACGACTCTCACTTCAGCGTGTACTTCAACCGAGAACAGGTGTTCGAGACGGAAGATCAGACCTTCAGAAATGCGGGAAGGACGGGTATGTGGACCAAGGCGGATAGCGTTACCTACTTCGACGATTTTTCAGTGAATGGAAACTGAAAATTAAGCCGCCTCGGACTCGTGACAAGTCACGGAAAGGATTGACCATGAAAGCATGGAAGGTGCTGCTTCTCGCGGTTGTTGTGATCGTGATCGCAGGGGCCGTCGGATTCGCGCTATTGATTCACCGGGGTTTTCGCGCCACCACCCAGCCATCCGGGTTTGAAGCGGCTATTGCGCGGACCGTGCGCAACCTTGCAATTCCAGGTAGGGAACGAGATCAGAAAAACCCTCTCGAAGCCAGTTCGCAGAATCTGGAAGATGGCCGCGAGAATTTCCTGGCGAAATGCTCGACTTGCCATGGACGCTACGGTAGCGCGGTGACACCGTCTGGACAATCCCTCTATCCACGTGTGCCGGACCTGCGCGCCTCGAAATCTCAGGACCTCACCGACGGCGAACTTCATTACATCATCGAAAACGGCGTCGCCCTCACTGGAATGCCCGCTTGGGGCAACCTGCATCAAATGCCGGATGATGACAGTTGGAAACTGGTTCTCTACATCCGGAGCCTTCGACCGCTCTCAAGCCAGGAGCAAACTCAACAGGCGCAAACCTCCGCGTCAGCCCATTACGTCGGGTCTCAATCGTGCGCCAAGTGTCACGAGCAAATCTATGAGCACTGGCAAAAAACACCGATGGCGAACATCGTTCGCGATCCTCGCCAGCATCCGGATGCGATCATTCCGGATCTCGCCACCAACAACGTATCGAAGTTTTCAAAGGACCAGGTCGCTTTCGTCTACGGCAGCATTTGGAAGCAGCGGTATTTCACAAAAGTCGGCGACGACTATTTCCCTCTGCCGGTGCAGTGGGAGGTTCTGAATCACAAATGGAGCAAGTACGTAGTGCCTCCGTCAGGAGGCGACTGGTGGGCGGCCTTCTATCCGCCGGACAATATGCATCGCCCCACTGGCCCTCTTTGCGATGGCTGTCATTCGGTAGGCTATGACATTCACACGAAGCAGGTAGCCGAGTGGAATGTTGGCTGTGAACGCTGCCATGGCCCCGGTAGCGAACACGCGACACATCCCGCGCGGGGAAACATTCTAAATCCTGCCCATATGGATTACGTGGCGGCCAGCGACACCTGCATTCAATGCCACTCCCAGGGGCAGCCGCTTTCGAACCCCATCGAAGGCAAGTACTACGATTGGCCCGTCGGCTATAACGTCGGGATGAAGCTGCAGGACCATTGGAAGTTGGAGGAACGCACGCTCGGTGCGCCGACCAATTTCTTGTACTATCCCGATGGCACGGCGCATAAGAACCGCATGCAGGGCAACGATTTCGTTCAAAGCGTCATGTATAGGCGCGGAGTAAGCTGTTTCGACTGTCATGACGTGCATGGCACCGGAAATTACGCGCAACTCCGGAAGCCCGCCGATCAGCTCTGCCTGAACTGTCATGGTCCGTCTTCACCGAACGGTCCGCGCACGGCGACGATCGAAGAGCACACGCACCACAAGGATGGCAGCCCGGGCAGCCAATGCATCGCCTGCCACATGCCGGCAATCGAGACCGAGGGTCCGCCGGACACCTTCGTTCACGCGCATACCTTCAAGTTCATCACTCCGGTGATGACGGACAAGTACAAGATTCCTAACCCGTGCACTTCGTGTCATTCCGATAAGGGCACGGCGTGGGCAACTGATGCGATGCGCCACTGGAGCGAGCGCTCTCCGTGGCGGATCGAATAGGAAACACGGGGTTCGGCCGCCTGGTTGTGCTGTTTTCGCTTTGCACGAGCGCGATGCAGGTGGCACAACAATTCGATGCTGGCTTGGCCGGACCAGCGCCATTTTCAATCAGGTCAAACCGCGCGAGCATCGTTTCGCAAGTGTTTACCTGACCGGCCGTGGCTGGTCTTCTGGGACCGATTCTTGAGGAGGAGAAAAGCAATATGAGGCAAACAATCTTCTTAGGACTACTGTTTGGGGCAATGAATGTTTCTCTTCGCGCGCAGGAACAAGATGCACGTATTGCGGAATTGGACCAAAAACTTAAGGAGGCCCGGCAAGTTGCCGTCGGTCTTCAGAAGACGATCGATTCGCTCACGGACGAACTTGAGAGTTTGCGAAAGTCGGGAAAAGCCACACCATCACAAGCCCTGGTCAGCGCTTCACAGACAAAAGCCGAATCCAGTAAAAACGATTTCAAAGATCAAATCCTCGTCCCTGACCTTGGTGGCGACGAGCGCTCGACGCGATTAACGGCGCGGCCGGAGTTGTTTGTCCAGACCCGCTACTCGGCACTCCCGCTACGAGGGACCGATGTTTCGACAGCGCCAACGAACTTCGAATTGACCCGTATTGAATCAAGATGGTCCGGCGCGCTTTCAGACAAGGTTGGTATGGGCTTTGAAGTCCAATACGAACCCGCACCGGACGGAATGCCGGAGCAGCTCGTAAACGACGCATTCGTCGAGTACTACCCCTCCAATTCGGTCACTTTGCGTGCAGGCCAGTTTGTGAAACCATTCGGTTTCGATATTCAGCAATCCAGCACGGTCCGAGAATCCCCTGAGCGCGGAATATTCGCTGAATACTTCTTTCCCGGAGAACGGGACCGTGGTTTCATGTTCGCAGCCAAACTCGATCCTCTCGGAAGTGCATGGAAGGGGACCGAGGTATTTGCCGGGGCATTCAATGGGAACCGATTCTTCGCGGACAACAATCGGCAATTGAACTATGACATTAGAGTCCGAAAGCACTTCGAGCGTCTATCGCTTGCGGTTGGCTTCTCCGCGCAAATCGGACATCAACTGCTGCCTGAAGGCTTCCGCGGTAATGATCGAGAAAACATTTATGGAGCGGACTTGCAATGGGCCTGGAAAAGGCTAGGTATCCGGGCTGAATTTGCCGGCGGAAACATGCCTTCCACTCTGCTTAGCCTCACCCCAGAATTCGCGCCAGCTTTCCGTCCCGGAGCCCACGCAGCAGGCGGCTCCATTTCGCCGATATTCAAGCTCACCGACCACGATCAAGTGTACGCCCGCTATGACCAATTCAATCGCGACCTGGTTTCGGGGTTGGACATCCGGGCATTCAACTTCGGCTACTTCCGCCGCCTCGGGGACCATTCAAGAGTGGGCGCGGCTTATCAGTTCAAGAATCACCCATCCTTCCAAGACGACCTAGTGAATACGAAATTTCAGATCATCTGGAACGTGATCTATTAGACGCCGGGAGATTTGCCTCGCAATTGGTTTGTACCGATTTTGTACCGCGAGCCTGCTTTTGATGCTTTTGACGACTTCAGAAAATCGAATCCTGGACTATGAACAAGGCTGAGAGCGATGCGCGACGCGGGGCATCGCTCCGAGTGCATCATTTCTTCTTGTCCGATTTTCCGGCCGGCATCACCATCACGTCGTGAAGCGTGATGTCTCCCTTATAAACGGTCGCCATGATCGTATCGCCAACCTTGACCTTCTTCAGGACCTCCGGCTTATCCACTGGATAGCTCATCGTCATCGCATCCATCCAGCCTTCGAGCTTTTCCCCGTTCACTGTCAGTCCCTTGTCGGTGACGGCCTCCACCTTGCCATGGAAGGTCATCGGTTTGCCCTTGGTCTTGTCCTGGGCATTTGTGTTGACCGCGAGCAAGCCCGTGAGGGCGAGTGCCGCCGCAAGAATATGTCTTCGAGAGCTCATCATTGTTTTCCCTTTCTGAATGAGAGAATTCGACTGCTGAACTACCTTCCTAGTGCGGTTGCTCGGCTAATGTTTCATCTGTGGCTCCTTTCGAAGGGTTAGTCTCGGTATCCGCGTTGCGCCGGATGTCGCGGCCTTTCATCATGGCGAAGAACACCGGGACGAGGATAAGAACGTGGATCGTCGAGGTAATCATTCCGCCCACAATGGGCGCGGCAATTGGTTTCATCACATCGGAACCGACGCCGGTTTCGCGAAGGATTGGAATGAGGCTCGCGAACACGACTGCGACGGTCATCAGTTTCGGCCGGAGCCGGTGCACGGCGCCCTCGATGACTGCGGCCTCCAGATCCCTTTCGGTGAGCGGGGCGCCGGTTGCAAGACGGCGCTGCAAGGCCTCATGGAGATAGACGACCATCACCACGCCCGTCTCGACAGCGATGCCGAAAAGCGCGATGTAGCCCACCCAAACCGCAACGCTGAAGTTGTACCCGAGATACCGCTGCAGGATGAGACCGCCCGTGAGAGCGTAGATCGTGGGAAATATGAGGACCGCGGCCTCAGCCACGGAGTGAAAGATCATGTAGAGCAGGACAAAAATCACGAGGAAGACGACGGGGACGATCAGCTCCAGCCGTTCCTTGGCGCGCAGCTCGAATTCGTATTCGCCGGACCATTTGTAGGTGTAGCTGGCGGGAAGCGCGAGCTGCTGCCGGAGCACATTGTCCGCCTGCGTGACGAAGCTGCCGTAATCGGTCGTGTTGAGGTCGATGTAGACGTAGCCGGTCAGCGCTGCGTCTTCATCGCGGATCATCGACGGCCCGCGCGAAAACGACACCTTCGCGACTTCGCCAATGGGAATTTGAGCGCCGCCCGGCGTCGCGATCAGAAGGCGGCTTAATGCCTCAACGTTGTCGCGAAAATCACGGCTATATCTGACGCTGATCGGATAACGCTGCCGGCCCTCGATATTTTCGGCGATGTTCTTGCCGCCAATGCCGGATGTGACGACCTGCTGCACGTCCGCCACGGTCAGGCCGTATCGTGCAGCTTCGGTGCGGTTGACTTCTATGTTTACGTAAAACCCTTGGCTGACGCGCTCGGCGAAAACGGACCGCACGCCCGGAACTGAAGAGAGAATGCGCTGCACTTGCGCGCCCGCCTGCTGGATGCCTTCAAGGTTAGGCCCCTGGATTTTCATTCCCAGCGGCGTATTGATGCCTGTCAGCTCCATATCAAGCCGGTTCTCGACGGGCATCGTCCAGGTGTTCGATAGCCCGGGAAATTGGAGCCTGGCGTCCATTTCCTGGATGAGCTTTTCGTACGTCATGCCCGCGCGCCATTGCTCGCGCGGCTTCAGCATGACCGTGGTGTCGTACATATCGAGCGGAGCATTGTCGGTTGCGCTCTCGGAGCGGCCTACCGTGCCGAAAACGCTCTCCACTTCCGGAAATGAGCGGATGACGCGGTCCTGCTCCTGCATGAGCTGTGATGCCTGCGTAATAGAAATGCCGGGAAGAGCTGTGGGCATATAAAGCGAGGAGCCCTCAAACAGCGGCGGCATGAACTGGCTGCCGATCTTGAGCGCGAGCGGCAGTGTAAAAACGAGAAAGAGCAGGTTGAGCAGCAGGGTTGTCTTCCGAAAACGCAAGCAGAGCCGAAGAATGGGAAGGTAAATCGCCTGCGTGATGCGCGAAAGCGGATTGCGCGCCTCGGGACGCAATTTGCCCCGGATGAAAACGAGCATGAGCACGGGAACGAGCGTGATAGCAAGCAGCGATGAGAAGCCCACGGCAAGGGATTTCGTCCAGGCGAGCGGACGGAACATACGGCCTTCCTGCGCTTCGAGCAGGAAGACGGGCAGGAAAGAAATCACGATGATGACAAGCGAGAAGAAGATCGCAGGTCCTACCTGCTTGGCCGCGTCGAGCAGGATGCGGCGGCGGCGCGTTTCATCAATCGGCTCGCCTGTTGCCTGAGCTTCCGCGAGCTGGCGGTAGCCGTTCTCGACCATGACGATGGCGGCGTCCACAAGCACGCCGATGGCAAGAGCAAGGCCGCCCAGCGACATGATGTTCGACGTCACATGCAGGTAATACATCGGAATGAACGAGGCGAGGACGGCAATGGGCAGCGTAAGAATGGGGACGAAAGCGGAACGGAAATGAAAGAGGAAGACGACGAT
>Ga0207657_10001891_pt1 | contig 22626 bp, 23 predicted proteins | sample KBSC33metaG_FD_184316 | JGI IMG/M metagenome (GOLD analysis project Ga0207657, IMG submission 184316) | Corn rhizosphere microbial communities from Kellogg Biological Station, Michigan, USA - KBS C3-3 metaG (SPAdes) (version 2) | ecosystem: Host-associated > Plants > Roots > Rhizosphere > Soil ... | reverse complement strand
CAGCCCACATATGGCGCCCGCTTCCCATTCGGATGGCCCCTTCGTCTAGCGGTCCAGGACGTCGCCCTCTCACGGCGAAAACACGGGTTCGAGTCCCGTAGGGGTCACCAATTTCCGGCTCGCCCAGGGCAAGCCTGGAATTTGGTGACATTCGGGAAGACCGCGGGCAGCCTTCTTCAAAATGGCGACGCATAGGCAGCCCGCTGGCCTGCCGTCATTCGTGGCGACAATGCCCCGCGGTCTCCCAACCATTCCCCGATGATCGCAGCGATCCTTTCGCCCGCACGGCCGTCGCCGAATGGCAGCGCACCCGGAGCGTTTTCGTTCTGCGCCAGCCGCCTTCGCACCGCGCTGACGATCCGATCGGGATCGGTGCCGACGAGCTCGACGTTGCCGCTTGCGATCGCTTCCGGCCGCTCGCTAGTCCGCCTGAGCACCAGTAGCGGAACTCCAAGTGCGGTCGCTTCTTCCTGGATTCCGCCAGAGTCGCTGAGCACGAGGTCCGATCGGAGCATCGCCCCGATGGCTTCTATGTGCGTACAGGCGTGGCGGAACGCGACGCCCGGTTGCCCGAGGAGCATGGAGCGCATCTGGCTCGAGACGAACGGATTGGGATGAAGAATCAGCTCGACCCGTGCAATCCCGTCGTCCGCGATTCGCCTTATCGCAGCGGCGATTGCAGCCAGGCCGTCGCCCCAGTTCTCCCGTCGATGGCAGGTGACAAGCAGACGTGGCGTGTCGCCGCGCTGGCGCGTGCCCGGGCTGGTCCGGTTCGCCAGGACAGCGTCGATCCCGGTATTGCCGGTAACGTGGATCGCACCGCGCGCTCGCTCGCGTCTCAGGTTCGCGGCGCTCAGCTCGGTTGCGGCGAAGAGCAGCTCGCTATCCCGGTCGATGGCGATCCGGAATTCCTCCTCGGGCCACGGATTGCGGCGATCGTGACTCCTGAGGCCTGCTTCGACATGCCCGACCGGCACCCCGGCGAGCCTTGCGCCGAGCGCTCCGCCAAGCGCGCTCGATGTATCGCCCTGGACGACGACAAGCCTGGCCTTATGCTGTGCCAGCACCGTTGCGACCGCCCTGCTCACGCTGCCGACATGAGCGTGCGGATCCTGTTGTCCGGGGCAATCGAGCCTGGCGCCGGCATATCCGTCGAGACCGAAGTCGACAGGATCGAGATCAGGATGCTGGCCCGTGAAAATGATGCTCGGCGGCAGGTCGAGAGATGCAAGCGCCGTTGCGACGGGCGCCAGCTTGATCGCTTCAGGACGTGTTCCGACGACTAAACTTACGCAACCGGACACTTTCCCCCTAGCTTCGGCGGCTAGAGACTGCCTCCGGCGGGTCCGGTGCGCAAGGCGTTAGCGGAAATTGTCCGCGTAAGCTTGGATCTTGAGCTTCACAGGTGACGCCGGCACGATGTGAAACGGGATGTTGTTCCGCTCGGCATAAGCGACCGCTTCTTCGCGGGTGCGGAAGGTCAGCTTGATCTGCGTGTTGGTGTCACCGGAGCCGCTCCACCCCGTCAGCGGATCGGCAACCTGCCCCTGCTTGCGCTCGAACTCGAGCAACCACAGGCCGGCGTTCGCGCGCCCCGACTGGGTGGTCCGCCGGTCGAGCTCGGAGATTCGCGCCACGTTCATGGCCAGCGCGAGTGCCAAAGCGGCCGCCGGGAATCAAGCCTCGTCAATAGACTCGCTGGATCGCGAACTCGACGGCCTCCGTGAGTGCGCTCTTCGCCCGGCCGGCCGGGAAGTTGGCGAGCGCGTCGATGGCGCGGCGGCCGTAATGGCGCGCACACTCGATCGTGTCGGCGAGCGCATCGGTCGACCGCATCAGGGAAATGGCGTGAACGAGGTCGTCGCCGCTGGTGCGTTCGCCACTGACCGCGGACCGCCAGAAGGTGCGGTTCTCTTCCGAGCCGCGCGCATAGGCCAGGATCAGCGGGAGAGTCATCTTGCCGTCGCGGAAGTCGTCGCCGACGCCTTTGCCCATGACTTCCGCATCGGACGCGTAGTCGATGACGTCGTCGGCGAGCTGGAAGGCGATTCCGAGATTCCTGCCATAGCCTTCGAGCGCAAGCTCGGTTTCCTCGTCGGCCTCGGCGACAACCGGCGCCACCCGGCAGGCTGCCGCGAACAGGGCCGCGGTCTTCGCTCCAATGATCGCCAGATATTGCTCTTCGTCGGTCTCGATCCGGCGTTGCGCTGTCAGCTGCTCGACTTCGCCTTCCGCAATGACCGAAGAGGCGGAGCTGAGGATTTTGAGAACCTTCAGGCTGCCGTCCTCGACCATCAATTCGAAGGCGCGGCTGAACAGGAAATCACCGACGAGGACGCTCGCCGAATTGCCCCAGATGAGATTGGCCGTCCGCTTCCCGCGCCGCATTCCCGACCCGTCGACGACATCGTCGTGAAGCAAGGTTGCGGTATGAATGAACTCGACCGCTGCCGCGAGCTTGTGGTGCCGGTTCCCGGGGTAACCGAGCAGAGCAGCGCAAGCGAGCGTCAGCATTGGGCGCATCCGCTTTCCGCCACCCGCGATCAGGTGGCCCGCGAGCTCGGGGATCAGTGCGACCTTGCTTTGCATGCGATCGAGGATGACGGCATTGACGCCATTCATGTCGTCCGCGACGAGCTGCATCAGCGGCTCGAGCGACGGCTCCTTTGTCGAATGCAGCGTGTGGACGGTGGCGCTCACGCCGCCGCCCTAGCCGCGAAATCCGCGATTTCCTAGCCGGTCACCAGACGTGAACGCGCTGTTCCGGAGGCAAATAGAGCTTGTCGCCGGGCTTCACGTTGAAGGCCTTGTACCAAGGGTCGAAATTGCGGACGATTCCGTTGACCCGATATTCCTCGGGGCTGTGCGGATTGCTCAACAACTGCTGGCGAAGCGCACCCTCACGCCGCTTCCCCTGCCACGCCTGCGCATAAGCGATGAAGAAGCGCTGGTCGCCGGTGAAGCCATCGATCACCGGCGGCTCTCCATGCCGCGCCACGTAGCGGCGATAGGCATCATAGGCCGCTTCGAGCCCGCCGAGGTCGGCAAGGTTTTCGCCGAGCGTCAGCTTGCCCTTGATGTGCACGCCCGGAATCGGCTCGTACTGATCGAACTGGGCGGCCAGCATGTCCGCCTTGACCTTATACTTGGCCGCCGTCCCCTTGGTCCACCAATCGCGAAGTCGGCCCTTGGCATCAAACTGACGCCCTTCGTCGTCGAAACCGTGGCCCATTTCATGACCGACGGTCGTCGCTCCGGTCTCGGCGTAATTCACCGCCGGTTCCGCGTTAGCGTCGAAGAAGGGCGGCTGGAGGATCGCGGCCGGAACCGTGATCTGGTTCATCGTCGGATCGTAATAAGCGTTCACCGTCTGCGGGGTCATGAACCACAGGCCGCGGTCGACCGGGTGCGGGAAGCGCTTGAGATCAAGCTGCCACTGGAAATTCTCGCTCGCGACCGCGTTCGCGAGCGGGTCGGAACGGCTGATCTTCAGGTCCGAATAGTCGATCCATTTGACCGGATGGCCGATGCGCGGATCGAAGGTGCCGAGCTTTTCGAGCGCCGCCTTGCGGGTCGTTTCGTCCATCCAGTCGGCGTGCTCGATCTTGTCGTGGTATGCGGCGCGAACGTCATCCACGAGCTCCTGCGCCTGTCGCGCCGTGGCATCCGGCCAGTGCTGCTCGACGTAAAGCTGGCCGACGGCCTCGCCAAGCGAATCGTCGAGCACCTCCATCCCGCGCTTCCACCGCGCCCGCTGCTCGGGAACGTCGTTCAGCGTGTGACCGTAGAAACCGAAGCGCGCGTCGTCGAACGCCTTCGGCAAATACATTGCGTGGTCGCTGATGAAGCGGAAGGCCAGATAGTCCTTCCAGGTGCTGAGCGGCACGTCGCCAATGCGTTTGGCCGCTGCGGTCACCGCCGTCGTCTCGGCAACATCCACCGTCCTTGCGGCGCCGAGACCGGTCGAGCGAAGCGTCTCCGCCCAGTTGAACTCCGGCGCGAGCTTCTGGAGCTGCGCCATGGTCATCACATTGTGAGTGGCGACCGGATCACGCCGCCGCTCCGGAGTCCACTGGTCCTGCGCCAGCCGCGTCTCGAGGGCGATGATGCGGTCGGCTCGGCCCTCGGGGTCGCCCATGCCTGCCAGCCTGGCGATCTGGATGATGTAGTTGCGATAGGCGGCGCGGATGGAATCGTATTTGTCGCCCTTGAGCAGGTAATAGTCGCGTGAGGGAAGTCCGAGGCGCGCTTGCCCGGCCCGAACGGCATATTTCGCAGGATCGTCCTGGTCGGCCGTGATCCCGACAGCGATCGGGGACGCGTAGGCGGGCTCCGCCATCAGCTTGACGAGGGCCTTGCGATCCTGGGCCGCATCGATCTTCGCGAGATAGGGCTTGAGCGGTTCGAGCCCGCGAGCCTCAATGCCTTTCTCGTCCATCCAGGCGGCGTAGGCATCACCGATCTTCTGGGCGATGGGAGAGTCCGGATTGGCGGCGACGTGCTCGACCATGGCCTTGACCTGCTGCTCGATCTCGTCGGGCAGTTCGTAATTGTAACCCGCGCCGGTCTTGTCGGCGGGGATCGGATAGGTCTTTAGCCAGGTGCCCTCGGCATAAGAGAAGAAGTCGTCGCCCGGCTTGACCGAGGTATCCATGTCCTTGGTCTCGACGCCCCAGGTCCCGTAGCGCGGGCCCGCGGCAAGAGCGATGGCGGGAACAGCTGCAGCGATCGAGCTGGCAAGCAGCAAGTGACGCAAACGCATTGGAATTTCCCCTCCGGTGTCGTGCCGCCGAACCTAGGCTCAGCGAAGCCGCGAGCAAGCGGCTTTTCGACGAATGCGATTGGGCGAGCTTCAGCGCGCCGGAAGCGACAACCGGGCAAGGAGACCCCCGAGGTCCTCGCTTTCTTCCAGCCTCACGCTGCCGCCATAGATGTTGGCGACATCGCGGACGATGGCGAGGCCAAGCCCGGTGCCCGGCTTGTCGGTGTCGAGCCTTGCGCCGCGAGCGAACAGGGATTCGCGTTCTGCCTCCGGAATGCCGGGGCCATCGTCTTCCACGATCACGTCGACATCGGAATCGAGTTTCTCGACGGTGATGAAGACTCGGCCGTTGCCGTACTTCGCGGCATTTTCGACCAGATTGCCGATCATCTCGTCGAGGTCCTGCCGTTCGACGCGGACCTCCGCGGTCTTGTTGCCGGCGATGTCGACCGTGACGCCTTCGTACAGCCGGTCGACCGCTCGCTGCACCGCCTCGACACTTTCCCAGACGCGGGCGCGGGCCTGCGCGGAGGTCCGCCTGCCGATCGCCCTGGCTCTTGCCAGATGATGATCGACCTGGCGCCGCATCAGCGCCGCCTCGCGGATCACGGTATTGTCGAGATCGGGCGCATCCGCAGTCGCTGCGTTGGTAATCACCGTCAGCGGGGTTTTGAGCGCGTGGGCGAGGTTCCCCGCATGACGACGTGCCTCCTCGGCCTGCGCTTCGCTGTGCGCCAGAAGCTGGTTGATCTCCTCGGTGAGAGGCCGGATTTCGGTCGGGAAGGCGCCGGAGATGCGCTGCTCCTTGCCGGATCGGATGGCCGCCACTTCTCGTTGCACGCGCCGCAATGGCCAAAGGCCGTAGATCGCCTGAAGCGCGGCCAGGACCAGCAGCCCTACGCCAAGCGCCGCGAAGCTCCAGAACAAAGTCTGCCGCAAGTCGTGGATCTGCTTGTCGATCATCTCGCGCGACTGGGCGACCTGGAATCGCCAGCGTGTCTCCGATCCCGGAAGGATCGCGTCCATCTCGGCAACCCGAAGCGGTTCGCCGGCAAATTCGTTGCTGTCATAGACGTGTGGTTTCACGTCGAAATGGTCGGATGCGACGCGCAGTCGACGGTCCCAGAGCGAGCGGGACGGAAAGGTGTCGGCACCGTCGCCGGAGACCTGGAAATAGACCCCGGAATAGGGCTCGACAAAGCGCTGGTCGGCGGGCGGCCGGTTGAAGCGGACTTCGCCGTCGGGGCCGATTTCGGATGAATAGACGAGCGACTTCAGGACATAGACGAGTTGGTCGTCGAAATTGCGGACGATCGATGTCGTGAGCACGCGGTCGAGCGCGAAGCCGCCGGTAATGAGAAGGATCCCGATCCACAGCCCGGCGACGACGATCATTCGCCGCGTCAGCGAGCCGATATGCGGGCGCGTCTTCTCGGGCGGTCGCTGCTCGGCCGCCGCCGTCACCGGGGCGGCTTGCTCATTCAAACGCGGCGTTCCTCCGGTTCCTCCAGGCTATATCCAAGTCCGCGAATGGTGGTGATCACGTCCGGCCCGAGCTTCTTGCGGATACGGGTGACGAACACCTCGATCGTGTTCGAATCGCGGTCGAAATCCTGGTCGTAGATATGCTCGATCAGCTCGGTCCGGCTGACGACCTTGCCTTTGTGGTGCATGAGATAGCTGAGCAGCTTGTATTCCTGCGCCGTGAGCTTGACCGGCTCGCCGTCCTTGGTGACCTTGCCGGAGCGCGTGTCGAGGCGAATGTCCCCGGCCCTCAGTTCCGAGCTCGCATTGCCCGACGCGCGACGAATGAGCGCGCGCAGACGCGCGATCAGCTCCTCGGTCTGGAATGGCTTGGCGAGATAATCGTCGGCGCCGGCGTCGAGCCCGGCGACCTTGTCGGACCAACTGTCGCGCGCCGTCAGGATGAGAACCGGCATCTTGCGGCTTTCCTTGCGCCAGCGGTCGAGGACGGTCAGGCCGTCGACTTCGGGAAGGCCGAGGTCGAGCACGACCGCGTCATATTCCTCGGTTGAGCCGAGATAATGGCCGTCCTCGCCATCGGTGGCGAGATCGACCGCATAGCCCGCGCCCTCGAGCGTCGAGCGCAGCTGCCTGCCGAGGTTCGGTTCGTCTTCGACGATGAGAACGCGCATGTGTGTCTTTCCCCTGGAACCATTCGCGCACATGAACACGCGCAAAGCTGAACGGTTGCTTGTCCGAAATTAGTTACAGCAAGCTGGGAAGGTAGAACCAAATGTCAATGCGTGTGAGCGAGTACCCTCAGCGCGAGCGCCGGACGACCTGCCCCGTGGCGGCGTCAACGTCGACCCAGATGACCCGGCCGTCCTTCATGAACTTCAGCCGGTAGGTCTTTCCATTGAACTCGGGACCGAGATAATCGGCGCCAGGCATTAGCGGCATTACTCGCCGCTCGATATTCGGCAAGGGCATGGAACGCCCATCGCGCGTCGCCTGGAACGCGCGCTGCGCGTCGCGAGGCGGATCGGCGAGGGCCGGTCCGGCAATCAGGCCAGCGGCGAGCGCCGCGGCGAAAAGGGTACGATACAGGCGCATGGCTATTCTCGTTGCGGCATTTACCCACAAAGCATTGAATGGCCTATGAATGTAGCTGATTGGCCCCGTTAAGGCGGCGATTGATGCCAAAAATCCGCGCTCTCGTCCAATGTCGGACAGGCGCAATCAACTGGCTTCGGGGCTGGCGAGCGCCTTGGAAGAGCCGGCGACGCGCGCATCCCAGAAGATTTCGCCGCTGGCCTTGAACGACCACCAGACCCATTTTTCCTGTGGCTGAAGTCCCCAGTTGACGCCGCAATTCCATCCGCCTTCGCGAAGCAGGCAAACCCTGACGTCGACGGCGGTCTGACAACCGTTGACGACCGTCGCAGCAATCGCATCCTTCCAGGTCGTGCTAGGGCCGACGACCGGGCTCGATACGCACTGGGTCGCGTCGGTGTCGGTGGAGGCCTTGCCGGCGTCCGCGACCTTCTTTTCCGCGGCGGGCGCACCTGCGGCGATGGCCGAACAAGCTGCGCCGTTTCCAGTGACGCACAACGAATAGCGCCGTTGCTCCGCCTCATACTCCTGCTTGCGGCGATCGGCCTCCGCGACCTGCGCCCGATGCTCCTCCATCTTCGATCGGTACGCCGCGATCTCGCGAGCAGCCACGTCCGCGGCCGCCGCCTGCTGTTCCTTCTGCCGGACGATCTCGGCCTCCCGCTCGGCGACTTTCCGTTCATAGTCGGCCACCTGGGCATCGTGTTCGGCAAGCTTCGCCTGGAATTCGGCTTCGCGCTGCTCGCGAGCGGCCTTGCGTGCCGCTTCCGCCTCCTGCGCCTGCTGCTTGCGAATCTCGCGGTCAGCCTTCGCCGACGAAGCACTTTCCGGAGCGACGATATTGAGTTGCGCCGGGGGACTGCTGGGCTTGGTCGCCACGGGCTTGCCCGGGCGTATGTTGCCGGAGAAGGCGACTTCGCCCTCGTAACCTCGGGCGTGCTCGCGCGTGGAAATCCAGGCTTCGGCAAAGCTCGGCACGAAGTCGGACCGGAAAACCCCCTGCGACGTCACGGGCTCTTTGACGTGCGCCGCATAGGCAGGCCAATCGCTCCGATCGTAATAGCTTCCGCATCGGGCGTCATACACTTCGCCGTTCACCATGCGCGGGACGAAGCCGGGGAATTCCGCCGGGATCCGATCGAGATATTCGTCGAGCCACTGCGCTTTCAGACGGTCGACCGTTTCCTTGCGCGTGCCCTCGGGCACATCGATCAGCCAGTAGCCGCCAAGCGCGACCGGGCTCTTCGCGCCATATTCCGTATCCTTCAGCGAGACGAAGCAACTCATCCACATCTTGCCCGCCGGTGCCTCGTCCGGGAAAGTCGCCGCCTGCGCCGCAGAGCTCAACGCCGCGGCCGACACGGCCGCCACACCCAAATGGAAACGCATTCGCTTCTCCCCCGAAAGCCCGGCGCGATTGCCGCCAGTTCCCCACATTAAAATTGAGTTTAATCAAGGTTGCGTTTGCGGCAAGTGCTTACAGTGCGTGACTTCGTCCGCTGCTCTCCGTAGCTGGACCGAATGGCAGCGCCCGTCCTCTCTTACGAAAATCTCGGCCTCATCCAGGGTGACGGTTGGTTGTTCCGAAACCTGGACATCTATGTCGGGGAGCGGGACAGGCTGGCGCTCATCGGCCGCAACGGCGCCGGCAAGACGACACTTCTCAAATGCCTCGCCAGCTTCATCGACCCAGACGAAGGCCGGCGAACGATCGTTCCGGGCACCAGGGTCGTCCTGCTGGAGCAGGACCCGTCAATCGGCCGGGAGGGCACGCTTCTCGACTGGGTGCTGTCCGGCGACGATGCTCCGGAAGCCCACGAAGCGGCTTCCATTGCCGACCGCATCGGGATCGACCTCGGCACGCCGGCGGCGACGGCGAGCGGCGGAGAGCGCCGCCGCGCCGCGATCGTGCGGGCGCTCGCTCAGGATCCCGACGTGCTTCTTCTCGACGAGCCGACCAACCACCTGGATCTCGGTGCGATCGAATGGCTCGAGCAATGGCTGGGGCGTTTCACCGGCGCCTTCATCGTGATCAGCCACGACCGCACGTTCCTGAAGCGCCTGACCACGAGTTGCCTCTGGCTCGATCGTGGCGACTTGCGCCGGGCGGAGATCGGCTTCGGCGGATTCGAGGCATGGATGGAGAAAATCTACGAAGCAGAGGCGAGGGCGGCCGAGAAGCTCGACGCCAAGCTCGCCATCGAACTTCGCTGGCTCGAACGCGGGGTCACTGCCCGCCGCCGCCGCAACCAGGGACGGCTTGCCAAGCTTCACGAGATGCGGGCGCAACGCGCGGCAATCCTGGGAGCCCCCGGAGCCGCGAAACTTGCGCTCGCGAAAGACGACGTCCGCTCGAAGGCGGTCATCGAAGCCGATCATGTCGGCAAGAGCTTCGGCGATAGGGCCGTCATCCGCGATTTCTCGCTTCGCATCCAGCGCGGGGATCGAATCGGCATTGTCGGGCCGAACGGGGCGGGGAAGACGACGCTGCTGAAACTCCTGACGGGCGAGATTGAACCGGACAGCGGCACCGTCACACGAGCGAAGACTCTGTCCGGAATCGTCATTGACCAGCAGCGGCGGCTGATGGAGCCGGACAAGCGCGTGAAGGACGTGCTCGCCAACGGGGGCGACTGGATCGGTGTTCGCGGCCACAAGAAGCATATCAAGGGCTATTTGAAGGAATTCCTGTTCGATCCGGCGATCGCCGATGCACCCATCGGCTCGCTGTCCGGTGGCGAGCGGTCGCGGCTGCTCCTCGCTCGGGAGTTCGCGCGCGAAGCCAACCTCTTGGTGCTCGACGAGCCGACCAACGACCTCGACCTCGAGACTCTTGACCTGCTCCAGGAAGTGATCGCCGATTATGAGGGCACCGTCCTCATCGTCAGCCACGACCGCGACTTCCTCGACCGCACAGTGACCGTGACTCTCGGGCTCGACGGGTCGGGCAAGATCGACATCGTCGCCGGCGGCTATGACGATTGGGAGAAGCGCAAGGCCAGCCCTCCGGTAAAGACCGGGGCCCAGGAGCGCCGCAAAGCGCCGCCGCCGCAACGGTCCGGCGTTCTGCCTTCGCAGGGGAGCAAGCTTTCCTACAAGGATCAGCGCGACCTCGATCGGCTGCCTGCCGAGATCGAGCGTCTCGAAGGCGAAATCGCGAAGGCCGAGGCGGCACTCCACGATCCCGATCTCTACACGCGCGATCCAAAGCGATTCCACGCCCTTACGGATGAGGCTGCAAGGCTCCGCGCGGAAAAGCACAAGTCTGAGGAGCGCTGGCTCGAAGTCGCCGCAATGGCCGAGTATCTCTCCCGCTAAATCGAATATTGCGAATCTCGCGCGACCGTGGAACTGTGGCGCGGCTGCGTTCGTATGGCCTGTTGCTGTCCACCTTAGCGGACGGGGGCATTTGAACTCTTATGGCTGTTGTGGCGATCTGATGAGCGCAGGGTTTCGTCCCGAATCCCTTTGGCGCCTCGGCGCTGCCTCACTTTTGGCTCTTTCGACTTGCGGCTGCAACCGCGGAATTCTCGACCCGGTCGGCCCAGTCGGTGCCGCCGAAAAGACCATCCTCATCAATTCCACCGCGATCATGCTGGCGATCATCATTCCGACGATGATCGCAACCGTGGGCGTCGCCTGGTGGTTCAGGGCCGGAAACAAGAAAGCGAAATACCGGCCGGACTGGGAATATTCGGGCGCAGTGGAGCTCGTCGTCTGGTCGATCCCGGCGCTGACTGTCCTGCTGCTCGGCGGAATCGCGTGGATCTCCAGCCACGATCTCGACCCTGCCAAGCCGCTTCCGTCAAAGACCCAGCCGCTCCACGTCCAGGTGGTCTCGCTCGATTGGAAATGGCTGTTCATCTACCCCGATCAGGGCATTGCAACGGTCAATCAATTGGTCGTCCCGGCCGGCGTGCCGGTCAGTTACGACCTGACCTCGGCAACCGTGTGGAACGTCTTCTTCGTGCCGCAGATGGGAACGATGATCTACACCATGCCGCGAATGACGACGCGGCTAAACCTGCAGGCCGATCGGCCCGGGACCTATGAAGGGCTTTCGGCCCACTTCAGCGGCGACGGCTTCCCGGGGATGCAGTTCAAGGTCCACGCGCTTCCGGCCGACCAGTTCGCCGCCTGGGCGCAGGGCGCCCGAGGAACCGGCTCCGCGCTCGATGGGCGCACCTATGCGGAGCTGTCCAAGCCGACCAGCTATGTGGCACCGATGATCTATGGAGCGGTGGCGCCGAACCTGTTCGACGCGATCGTGAAGAACCGTGCGCCTCCATCGCCGGTGTCGCCGCCATTGCACAACAAGCCTGTGTCCGGATCGGGGGCGTAGATGTTTGGCAAGCTCACCTGGGACGCCATTCCAGTCCACGAGCCGATCGCTCTTGTCACCGGTCTGGTCGTGATCGCGGTGGTCGCCGCGATCATCGCGTGGGTGACGGTCAAGGGTTGGTGGCCCTATCTGTGGAACGAGTGGATCACCTCCACCGATCACAAGCGCATCGGCGTCATGTACGTGGTGCTCGCCCTCGTCATGCTGGTCCGCGGGTTCGCGGACGCGATCATGATGCGTGCGCAGCAGATGCTCGCCGTCGGCGCGTCGCAGGGTTATTTGCCACCCGAACACTACAACCAGATCTTCACGGCGCACGGCACGATCATGATCTTCTTCATGGCGATGCCGATTGTCATCGGAATGATGAACTTCGTCGTTCCGTTGCAGCTTGGAGTGCGCGACGTCGCCTTCCCGACGATGAACAACGTCAGCTTCTGGCTGACCGCCTCGGGTGCGCTCCTCGTCAACGTCAGCCTGCTGGTCGGCGAGTTCGCACGGACCGGCTGGCTCGGCTTTCCACCGCTCAGCGAACTGCAATTCTCACCCGGCGTGGGCGTCGATTATTACCTCGTGGCGCTGCAAATCTCGGGCGTCGGAACGGTGCTCACAGCTGTCAATTTCGTGACGACGATCCTCAAGATCCGAGCCCCGGGCATGAGCTACATGCGCATGCCGGTCTTCTGCTGGACCACGCTTGCCGCGAACCTCCTGATGCTCGCTGCCTTCCCGGTGCTGACCGTCACTCTCGCCCTGCTCATGCTCGACCGTTACCTCGGCTTCCATTTCTTCACGAATGACGGCGGCGGCAACTCGATGCTCTACATGAACCTGATCTGGGTCTGGGGGCATCCGGAAGTCTACATTCTCATCCTGCCCGCTTTCGGCATCTATTCGGAGGTGGTGTCGACCTTCTCCGGCAAGCCGCTGTTCGGCTACCGCTCAATGGTTTTCGCGACTTTGGCCATTTGCATCATCTCCTTCTGCGTCTGGCTGCACCATTTCTTCACGATGGGCGCCGGCGCCGACGTCAACGCGGTCTTCGGGATCGCCAGCATGATCATCGCGGTTCCGACGGGGGTGAAAATCTTTAACTGGCTGTTCACGATGTTCGGCGGCCGGGTCCGCTTCAACGTGCCGATGTACTGGGCAATCGGCTTCATGCTGACGTTCGTCATCGGCGGCCTGACGGGGGTCCTTCTCGCCATGCCCCCGGTCGATTTCGTCGTTCACAACAGCCTGTTCCTGATCGCGCACTTCCACCAGGTGATCATCGGCGGAGTCGTGTTTGGGGTGATGGCCGGCTACACCTACTGGTTTCCCAAGGCGTTCGGTTTCACGCTCGACGAGCGCCTCGGCAAGATGATCTTCTGGTGCTGGTTCATCGGCTTCCACCTCGCCTTCATGCCCCTCTATGTTCTGGGCTTCTGGGGTGGGACCAGGCGCCTTCAGCATATCGCCGACCCCAGTTGGCAGCCATGGCTCGACGTTGCCTTCGTCGGCGCGCTCATCATCGGCGTCGGGATCGCGCTGACGGTCGTCCAGCTCCTATATTCGATCAAGACCCGCGACCGCCGGCTCGATACGACCGGCGATCCCTGGGACGGCCGGACGCTGGAGTGGCTGACGCTGTCGCCGCCGCCGCATTTCAATTTCGCGGTCCTCCCCGACGTGCATGGCGAGGAGGCGTACTGGACCCGCAAGCAGACCGCGCTGCGCGAGGAAAAGCTTATCGAAGAGCCGAAATACGAGCCGATCGAAATGCCGCTCAACACGCCGACCGGAGTCATCGTCGCGTTTTTCGCGTCCATCTGCGGGTTCGCGGTGATCTGGCATATCTGGTGGCTGGCGATTCTCGGCCTGGTCGGCGCTTTTGCGATCTTCGTTTGGTACGCGTGGCGGGACGAGCACGAGCACATCATTCCCGTCGATGAAGTCGCCCGGCTCGAGCGCGAGCGGCGGCGAATCCGGCACGAGCAAATCCAGACCTGGCCGAGGCCCGCATGACGACGTCGGCTGAAGCTCCAGCGGTCGGCCTGACCCACGGCGGATCCGAAGACACCGGCCTGGGCCACCGCGGTCCGGAATCGAAAAGCATCGTCGTACCCTATGGCTTCTGGCTGTTCGTCCTTTCCGACATGGTGCTGTTTTCGGCACTGTTCGCCACCTACGCGACGCTCGTTCACGCGACCGACGGCGGTCCAACGACGAAGGATCTCTTCGACCGCAACCTCGTCGCGATCGAAACCCTGGCGCTGCTGGTTTCCAGCTTCGTCTGCGGCCTCGCGATCATCGCTGCGAAGCGACGTAACATGCTGTGGACGCAGGTGTGGCTGCTAGTCACCGGGCTGCTCGGCTTCGTCTTCCTGTCGATCGAGCTCTATGAGTTCGCGACGATGATCGGCGAGGGGGCGGGGCCGCAGCGGAGCGCCTTTCTGTCCGGCTTCTTCACACTGGTCGGCAGCCACGGCGCCCATGTCACCGCGGGCCTGCTGTGGATCGGCACGATGATGGCGCAGGTTTGGGCCAAGGGATTCCAGCCTCACATCATGCGGCGTTTGATGTGCCTCAGCATCTTCTGGCATGCCCTCGACATCATCTGGGTGGCCATTTTCACCATCGTCTACCTGATCGGAACGCTGTGATGGACGAACATGAACATGACGATCTGTTGGATGTCGCACCGGGCGAGCCGCACGACAGCCTGTTCAGCGAAACGCTCAGTTATGTGGTCGGGCTTGGACTGGCCCTCCTGCTCACAGGCGTGTCGTTCTGGGTGGCGTCGACATCGGTCATCTGGGGCCCGGGTGTGGCCACCGGCCTGGTGGTGCTCGCCATCGCCCAGATGGGGGTTCACCTCGTCTTCTTCCTCCACATCACCAGCGGTCCCGACAACGCCAACAACGTGCTGGCGCTCGCCTTCGGTGTCTTGATCGTCTTCCTGGTGATGATCGGCACCATCTGGATCATGGCGCACATGAACGCGAACATGGGCGTGAACCCGGAGTTGATGAACCTCCAGATGCAACACTGACCGCGCGGCAGGCCCGCGGCTAGTTCCCGCAAACCGTCCCGTCCGGAAGAACAGACTGGCGGAGCTCGTCGACAATGGTCATGGCAGCCGTCGTCGTGTGCAGCACCTCTTGCATGCCGTGCCTAACGGCGATTCCGGCCATCACGGTCTCAGCCTCGTCAAAGGAATCGCAAAGCAACTTCGCCATCCGGGGATCGGCTCTCGCTATGCGCCGGAAAACCGCGATCAGCACCGCTTCGATCGCAATCACTTCGGACTGCACGTCCTGCAGGGTTCTCGAGTCCATCGCTCCGTCCGTCTTGCCGCAACGGACAAACGTGTGGGCGACGGATCAGGCCCCGGCGATCAGACGAGCCTTTCGCGAGCGCGCGCTTCGACCCGGCGTTCGAGGATCGTAAGCGGCATGGCGCCATCCTTCAGCACCTCGTGGAATTGCTTGATGTCGAACTTGTCGCCGAGAATCGCCTTCGCCCGTTCGCGAGCGCGAAGCCAGGCGAGATGACCGATCTTGTAGCTGCAGGCCTGCCCGATCGAGGCGCAGTAGCGCTCGACCTCGCGCTGCACGCGCGGCTTGGGGAAGCCGGTGGCGGCGGTCATGTAATCGACAGCCTTCTCCCGGCTCCAGCCCTTCGAATTGAGCCCCGTATCGACCACTAGCCGGGTAGCCCGGAACAGGAACGATTGCAGGTAGCCGGCGCGCTCGATTCCGTCATAGCCGCCGATCTCATCCGACAGCTGTTCGGCATACAGCGCCCAGCCTTCGATGTAGCTGTTGTAGAAACTGATTTTGCGCAGCATCGGGATGTCCTTCGATTTCTGCGTCAGGCTGATCTGCAAATGGTGGCCGGGGACACCCTCGTGGTAGGTCAGTGAGGGCAGCGAATATTTCGGCCAGTCGTGGGTCGATTTGAGGTTGATCCAATAGATTGCGGGCCGGGAGCCATCGAGCGAGGCGCTATTGTAATAGCCGTTCGGCGCTCCGTCCTGAATGTCGATCGGGACCCGGCGGATTTCGAGCGGCTGGTTCGGGATCGTCGCGAACGCCTTGGGGAGCCGCCCCATCATCGCCTTCACATTGGCATTGAGGCTGGCGAGCAGAGCTTCGCGTCCGGCGTCGCTGTCGGGATAGAGCTGCGCAGGGTCCGCGTTGAGCGCGGCAAGCCGCTCTCCGACGCTGCCCTTGGTGAAACCGGCCGCCTTCAGCAGCCCGTCGAGCTTGCCCGTATATTCCGCGACCTGGTCCAGTCCAAGCTTATGGACCTCGTCCGGAGTCATCGACGTGGTCGTCGCTTCGGCAAGCGCGGCCGCGTAGAGTGCCTCGCCGTCGGGAAGTCGCGTCGCGCCGTCGCCCGGACGGGTGGCGGGCTTCAGCTGGTTGAGCATCGCCACCTGACGGTCGAGCGCCGGATAGACCTCGGATTCGACGATCCTCGTCGCTCGTGCAGCCCAGTCGCCGGGGATATTCTTCGCTTTTGCACGATCGGCGAGGGATGTGACCAGTCCGTTGGACGCAGCGGGCTGGTTGCGGAGCTTGGCGATCTGGCCGAGCGCAAGGTCGAGCGACCATGCGGGGGCCAAGTAGCCGCGGGCCGCCTGCTCGCGCTGGTCCGCGGTTTCAAAGTCGAGCAGCTTTGGGAATTGCGACAGGCGAGAAAGGTAAGCCTCGGCGTCCGCCGCGGTCTCGACCGGATGCGTGCTGTTGAGAAAATCGGGAATGCCGAAATAGACGCCGTCCTGCTGGCTGATGTCATAGGGGTTCTGGACGCTGCTGATTCCGAACTTCGGGTAGGCGATGAGCCTCTGCTCGAGGCCATACATCACGATTTCGCGGTTGAGCGCCGCGGGCTTGCTCAAAGTCGCCGGGTCGATCGGACGAAGCAGGGAGAGGGCCGCCTGCACGTGCGCGAGATCCTCGCGACGAGCCTGGTCGTACGGCTTTGGATCGAATGTCGATCGAAGGTACGCGAGATCGCCCTTGTCGAGGCCGAGCGAGGTGGCGAACCCCGGATTGTCCTTCATCGTTTCCGCGAAGATCTTGTCGAAGGCGGCGTTGAGCGCAGCATCGCCTGCCCCGGTTCCCGCCTGCACGGCCGCGAATGCGGGCGCCGGGATCGCCGACGACACCAGGGGAATGGCCGCGGCAGCGGTGGCGGTCGACAGGAATTGACGGCGGTCCATGTTCGATCCTTTCGAAACTGAAGCCGCGACGATACCCGTCGAGGCCTGTGCCGCAACTGCCGTTGGTCGAATGAGGCGGCGCGCTCGTCGCGCCTCAAGGCACAAGCCTGACACTTGAACCGCCTGTGCCGGTCGCCACTTTCAGGATATGATAGGCATCCGACCCTTCAACAGTCTCGGCCACGCCGACCATGGCTGGCTCGACGCCCATCACCACTTTTCCTTCGCGAGCTATCACGACCCGGACCGCATGGGCTGGGGACGGATTCGCGTGTGGAACGACGACACGATCGGGCCGAAGAGCGGCTTTCCGGCGCATCCGCACCGCGACATGGAAATCGTGACCTACGTGCGCACCGGCGCGATCACGCACCAGGATTCGATGGGCAATAAAGGCCGCACCGCCGCCGGCGACGTGCAGGTGATGAGCGCGGGGACCGGCGTCGTCCACGCCGAGTACAACCTCGAGGACGAACAGACGACGCTGTTCCAGATCTGGATCGAAACCGACGAGCCAGGAGCAGAGCCGGGCTGGGGAGCGATGCCATTCCCGAAAGAAGCCCGCGAAGGCTCGTTCCAGCTCCTCGCCAGTGGCAACAAGGATGATGGCGCACTGACGATTCATGCCGACGCCAGCATCCTCGGGGCAACGGTGAAAGCCGGCACCAGCATCGCTTATGATGCCGATCCGGCGCGGCACCTCTATCTTGTCTCGAGCGGCAAGGTCCGGGTGAACGGGCAGGAGGCCAACCCACGCGACGGTGTCGCTATCACCGGCGAAAGCCGAGTGACGATCGAGGCGGAGGAAGATTCCGAGCTGGTGCTAGTCGACGCCCGTTAATGTAAGCTGTGCTTGAAGTAGGGCGCGCGCGGCGGCATGGAGCCGTCGGCAGGGAAAAGGCCCATTTCAATCAATCGCCTGGGAATCATGACGGCGCGCTTGCGGATCATTGTCGCGGCTCTGGCCTGCCTGCTTTCGGCGGGATGGCCGGCGCTCGCCCAGGATGCGGAACAGCAGCCGTCCAGCCCGCCGGCGCGCAACGATCTCGTCGGACCGCCGCAGCTCAGCAATTTCTCATTAAACGGTACGGTGACCCGTGCTGCCCCCAGCCCGGCGCCGCCACGGGCGCAGCGGGCACCGCAGGCGCCGGCTGAGCGGCAAGCTTCGGCGACGACGGCACAATCGACGCGGTCGCAACCGGCTGCCAATGCTACCGCGGCCCAGGCCCGTGGTGCTCGTCCGGCGCGCGAGACGGCACCAGTGTCCCAGCAATCGCAGCCAGGCGTTTCCGCCCCCGCGATCGCCGAGCCGGCATCCAGCCCTCCGGTGGCCGATGCTCCGGCCAGTCTTCCGCCGGCGGCTGCGGATCCGACTTCGGGTGCTCCATCCCACGGCTTTCCGATCCTTCCGTGGCTCATTGCCGCGCTCGTTGCCGCGGCGGCCGGGACTTGGTTCTTCTTCTTCCGGAATCGACCTCGCGAAAGCTATGCAGGGGTCAGCGCGTTCGATCTTCAGCCGACTCCCAGGCCCGCTCCGGAGCCCAGTGCCGCTCGCGCTCGCCAGGCAGCCGAACCGAAAGCCTTCGAACCGGGCGCAATCCCGCCTGCGCCGCTGACGGGCGTCGTTTCCACCCGGTTGCGGCCCTGGCTCGAGATCGAGTTCAGACCGGATCGAGCGGTTGTCGACGACAACCGGGCCGCCGTCGCATTCGAGATTTTCGTCTCCAATTCCGGCAACGTTCCAGCCCGCGACGTGCTTGTGGAGGCGTCACTGTTCAACGCCGGCGCGATGCAGGACCAACAAATCCAGTTGTTCTTCGACAACCCGGTGGCGAAGGGCGACAGGATCCCGGTGATCCCGCCGCGGCAGCGGATCAACGTCAACACGGCGGTGTTCCTGGCGCGCGACCAGGTCCAGCCGATCACGATCGAGGGCCGCCCGTTGTTCGTGCCCATGATCGCTTTCAACACGCTCTATCGCTGGAGCGGCGGGGAGGGGCAGACATCGGCCAGCTACCTCGTCGGCAAGGAGACGCAGGGCGACAAGCTGGCGCCGTTCCGGCTCGACCTCGGTCCGAGAATCTTCCGCGGTCTCGGTGCCCGCGAACACCAACTCAGGGTTCGCAAGTAGCGGCCGCTACCCGGCCGGCTGAACCGCGGCGGGCACGTGATCGGCGCGCAGCAGCGAGAGCAGCTGGAACAGGAAGATCAGCACTCCGAGCAGCCACAGCATCGAAGCGGCGATCGCAAGCGTCGGCTGCGCCTTCAGCAGCGCGAGGCCGATTCCGATCGGCAAAAGGATCGACGCACTGGCGGATATCGCGAAGTGCCAGGCCGCGATCTTGCGCGCTGCAAGCATGGGATAGGCTCGGTATACGAGGCCGAACAAAGCCAGGCTCGCCCATCCCGCGAGGTTGAGGTGCGCATGCACCGGCGCAAGCTGGAAGTCCTCGCGCGCGCCCATGACGATGCCCAGCGCGGCACCGCAAACGAGAAGGACGGTCGCAAGTAGCAGGAAATAGACGTCGACGCGCTTCATCACATTCTCCCCCAGATGTGTGAGGCGCGGAGAATGCACCTGCGTCCGACCGCCGACAAGCGTCAGAGGACGCTGCTGTTGTAGCTGTGCCAGGCAAGGATCGCGGCGGCACCGCGATGCGGCCGCCATGCTTCGGCGATCTCTCGCAAATGTTTCTCCGATGGCTTGTCCTTGAGACCAAAGAGCCGCCCGATCTCGATTTGCACGGCTAGATCGCCCGCCGGCCAGACATCGGGACGTCCTTCCGCGAACAGCAAATAGATTTCCGCCGACCAGCGGCCGATGCCCTTGATTTTCGTGAGCAGCGCAATTGCTTCCTCGCTGTCTTCCGGAAGCGCATCGAGGTCGAGATCGCGGGAAATCACCAGCTCGGCGAGGCTCCGGATATAGCCCGCCTTTTGGCGCGAGATGCCCGCTGCACGCAGATTCTCGTCGCTCGCCGCGAGTAGCATCGTGAGATCGGGCGGTGAGCCGAACGCCGCTTCCAGCTTCGCCCACATCGACCGCGCGGCGGCGACGCTGACCTGCTGGCCGACGATCGTCCGGAGCAGGGTGTGCGCGCCGGGATCGCTTCTTCGAGGTTCGGGGATGCCGTGCTTTTCGACGACGCCCGCGAACGCCTTTTCGCGATCGGCCAGCGCCTCGACCGCGGCGCGGATGCTGTCCCTTGTGCGGACCATCATGCCACCTTCGTGGCGTACAGCGCCACAGCGGCCGCGTTCGATACGTTGAGGCTTTCCACCGCGTCAGTGATCGGAAGCCGCGCAAGAGCGTCGCAATGTTCGCGCGTGTTCGGCCTCAGGCCCGGCCCCTCGGCGCCGAGGACGAGCGCGACACGCTTGGGACCGAGCGCATCCTTCAACTCCGTATCCGCGTCCCCCGTCAGCCCTATTCGCCAGAATCCGGCCTCGGCGATTTCCTCGAGCGCTCGGGCGAGGTTGACGGCACGAACCCATTTGACCGTTTCCAGCGCCCCCGACGCCGCCTTTGCAAGCGCACCGCTTTCGGGCGGGGAATGCCTGTCCTGGGTCACGATCCCGATCGCTCCGAATGCTGCCGTCGAGCGCAGGATCGCGCCGACATTGTGGGGGTCCGTGACCTGGTCGAGAACCAGCAGGACGGCCTGGTCGGGAGCACCCGCGATGATCTCGTCGAGCCACACTTCCTCCAGCGGCTCGACCTCGACGACGACGCCCTGATGCGGCGCGTCGTTTGGGACGAGCCGGCCGAGATCGGCGACATCGGCCAGAGTCACGGCAACATCCTTCGGGAATTGCATGAGCTCGGCGGCATCCCGAGTCGCCCAGGCCTTCACCACGGAGCGCTGCGGATTGTCGAGCGCAGCCGCTACGGCGTGGCGACCCCAGAGGCGCGGTCGCTTCGGCGTCCCATGATGATGGTGCGATTTCTTGCGAGCCATTGCCACCGCTCAATGCGGGCGAGGGCGGGGCGAAGCAACCCCGCTAGACGACGCGGTCGGCCATTTTGTGTTTCGTTCGCCAGGTCCCGACCACGATCACCAGCAGTATCGGATAGCTCCAGAACACGGCCGCTGCGGCATAGGCCTTGGGCATAAGCGCCAGATCGATGCCTTTGAGCAGGTGCGACATGCTCACCGTCAATTGGAGTCCCGCCGCCCACAATGGCCAGAACCGGCTGGAGACCAGGGCGATGGCGACGAAGGCCGCAAGTACCGCGAGATCGATAATGAGCAGGCCGCTTTCGACTTCGGTGTATCGCTCGTGCAGCGGCGAGATCACGAAATGCGTGGCGATGGTCGCCAGCAGGCAGGTCGTGGCGGCGATGCGTTCCTCGGTGCGCCCACGCATCCATGCATAGACGCAGATGAGGATGACGATCGCCCAGAAGAGTTGCTTGGGAAGCATGAGTGGAAGACCGGACCACATAGCTGTGGCCCGGTCAAACGCCTTTAGGCGACGATCCTGAGGTCGGCGCGGGCGGTGTTCGGCGGGCAATCCTCACCGTCGCCCCAGCTGACCGTGCGAAGGCCCGGCACCTTGCCTTTTGCGTCCGCGAGCGCCTCGTGGCAGGCGACGATCGCGCCGCGAGTTTGGACGAGGCCGGTCACCGCGGTCGCCAGTTGCTGGAGCGTCGGATGGATCACCCCGTAGCTCACCCCGGCAACGGAATTCACGTGCATGATCCGTGCCTGCAGTTCGGCGATCTCGTTGAGTGCGCTGTCGATCGTGTCCTCGACGGCTCGGACTTGGGTGGCGACTTCGTGGGCCGCATCCTGAATCATTTGCTTGCGCATGGCTGCTCCTTCTCCGCAGGCGTTTCGCCCGCGAAGGTCAACTGTCCGGATTGGCGTAGGTCGGTTCGGCTTTAGCTCTTCAGCAATCTTGCGAGGCTCTCCAGGCCGGCGAGGTACATGCCGGCCGAAAATGCAGCTCCCGTCGCGATCACCACGATCCAGAGCAACCGGAGCCCGACACTCATCTCATTCCGGGGGTGGCTCCTCGTTGCGAACGGCAGTTGCAGGGAAGACCAGAACGACTCGTGCTTCTGCTCGGTTAGAAAGCCCGCGCTGTCCCAGGCCCCCCCTGCGCGATCAGCGTGCCGAATCTGATTGCTGACCGCGCCGTCTTGGTCGCCCGGCTGGGCCCCAGTCTCAATGTACGGCGATTGATGTATCAATCGTTGATATGGGTCTCCGTGCAGCGCGACGAGGCGGGCGGCCTGGCTGCGCCGGGAAACCTGGAGGATGTGGAGGGCCTGCCGAATGCGCTGGTCGACGGTGTGCGGCGAGATCGCCAGCTCGACAGCGATTTCCTTCGACGAAAGATGCTGCGCGACGAGTTGCAGGCATTCGAGCTGGCCGGGAGTCAGCTTCGCCACCCGGTCCACGCTGTCCGGCTCGATCTCATCGGGGCAAACGCCCCTGAGCGCGGGATTCGGCACCCGGGCTATCCTTTCAAACGCTGTTTACTGCCCCGACGTAACGCCCGAGTCAGCGGCAACTTACGTCAGAATGGATGCTTCGGCCAAGGACAGAGGGTTATCTTGCGTTAAGGGTAAGTGGAATTTGGCTTATTCCCGCAGTGCCGACGTTCCGGAGCCAGTGTTTCGGAATGATGGTGGAGAGGGCTGGATTCGAACCAGCGTACGCTTGCGCGGGCAGATTTACAGTCTGCTGCCTTTAACCACTCGGCCACCTCTCCACGGTGCAGGCA
>Ga0207657_10001890_pt1 | contig 22645 bp, 19 predicted proteins | sample KBSC33metaG_FD_184316 | JGI IMG/M metagenome (GOLD analysis project Ga0207657, IMG submission 184316) | Corn rhizosphere microbial communities from Kellogg Biological Station, Michigan, USA - KBS C3-3 metaG (SPAdes) (version 2) | ecosystem: Host-associated > Plants > Roots > Rhizosphere > Soil ... | reverse complement strand
AACCGCCAATACATCCGTGCACGTAAATTAACGGAAGAACGTCTCGGATGACCGGTAAACGCGGAGGGCGTGTCGGTGGCGCCCCGTAGGCGCGGCCGGAATGAATTCCAACCACCGCATACAGATCATTGTAGGTGGCCCCGAGATAGCTGCAGCGGCCGCTCCTACCGACGGTCCGCCGACACACACTTTTTGATCAACCGAATAGTCGCATGACCCTGGCGCGTAGTGCCCGCGATAATCGAGGGCTCGCCTTCTCCGCGTCGCTGGTCGGTTGTGCGAAACCAGTTCCCGCATTTCGACTGGTTGGCGTGGCTGCGCTGTGCAGGATAGACCACGAAGCATGCTTGTTCTTCAGGGATGACGTCATTCTCGCCGGCCGCGAAATCATCAGGCGACTGGGTGCAGCCGTGAAGCATCACTACCAACGGAAGCGGCTGGCCCCGATAGCCGCTGAGGACAAAGAGCTTGTAAGTGCGCTTCCCGCCTGATTGCCATAATCGGCTTCGATAAACTTCGCGCCTCCGGCATGATGTCCGGTGGAAATGGCGGGGCGCGGATCACGCTTCGTATTCCGAGCTAGAAGCCATTTCCAAGCTAGGAGCCATCCTTTGGTCTATCGAACAACGGTCGAAGCCCGCGGCGGGGAGCGGATGGGAACCTCGCCAGGTGCGCACTACTTGTGTCTTTCACCTCATTGGCCGCCAAACCAATGGTGGCGGCTCGCGGTTGGGAGGTGTGAGGCCGTTATATCTGTGGAAACACGACTTGTGTAAATTCCTCACGCAATCGTTGCCCCTGAAAGCCAACACTTAGAAGCAGCGACAGCAACAGCCGCGCCTTCAGCCCACCTAGCGAACCGGCGCCGATCAAGCCACGCCCGAGAAGATCGATTTCCGAACCCGGGAATCCATAGGTGCCCGCAAACACCGATCCCGATGCGACGCGCGAGCTGAGAACGACGGGAAAGACTTCGGCGAGGCTTGCAAGCCCCGGCACCATCGCGGACGGCACATGTCCGACGCCCATGGCTTCGACGACCAGCCCGCGAAACCCAAGTTCTGGAAGACCAGCAAGCAACCGACCGTCGTCGCCCAGCGCCGCGGTCAGCAGCGCCACCGGCTGATCGCTGCCCTCGCAGCCGTTCTGGATAACGGCGCGACGCTCGACGCGGACATCGATGCGTGCGGTTCCTTCGATGACGCAACCGAGCGGGCCGCCGGAGAAGGACGTGAACGTCGACGGCAGGAATGTGCTGGCCTTCTGTACGAAGCGCGCGGCGTGAATGGTATCGTTGAGCACCACCAGCGTGCCGAGCCCACGTGCCGCCTGCGATCCGGCAACAATGGCGCTGGCGAGCAAGTTGGCCGGACCATCGGCTCCGGGTGCCTCGGCCCCGCGCATCGCGCCGGTGACGACAACAGGCTTGTCGCCGCCGACAAGGAGATCGAGCACGAACGCGGTTTCCTCGATGGTGTCGGTGCCCTGCACGACAATGGCACCGGCGATATCTCCGGCCAGTCTTTGGTTCAGCAGGCGAGCGACCTCGCGCAAGTTGGCAAGCGTGAGCGACGGCCCCGGCAGACGAAACGGCGACACCGCTTCAATTTCGGCCACGTCCGCCAACGCGGGCACGGCACGCACGAGGTCGGCCCCGGTCAGCGTCGGGACGATGCCGGACCCCGCGCCCGACGTCATCGTGATAGTGCCGCCAAGCGACACCAGAAGGATTTTTGAACGAGCGCGCGCGGCTTCGGCCATCTTTAAACGCCCCGGGTCTGCGCTTTGTACCAATCGAGGATTTCCGCGCCGGTCCACATCGCAACGCCCTCATGACCGAGGATGTAATCATAAAGCGCTTCGAGATATTTGATCCGGTGCGGCACTCCGGTCAGGTACGGATGGATCGAGATCGCCATCACGCGCGGAATGTCCGCACCTTCCTGATACAGCCGGTCGAACTGATCGCGGCCGCGCCGGAAAATTTCATCGGCAGGCGATTGCTGGATCGCCGTCATCACCACGTCATTGACCTCGACGGTGTAGGGCACCGAGACGATATCGCCAGCACGCGTGCGCAGCTTCACCGGCTGATCGTCGAGCACCCAGTCCGCGACATACTCGATCCCGGCTTCCGCCAGCAGATCGAGCGTTTCGTCGGTCTCGGTCAGGCCCGGGCTTTCCCAGCCGCGCGGCGGTCGACCGGTGAATTTCGTGATCGCCGCGATCGTGTCGGCAATCGCTGCCTTCTGGTCGACGGTCCGATGCATCGGCTGCTGCACGAAGCCGTGCCCCATGAAATCCCAGCCGGCATCGAGCGCCGCCTGGCAGGCCTGCGGATAGACCTCGCAACAACTGCCGTTGAGCGCGAACGTCGCTTTCAATCCGCGCGAGGATAACGCATCGAGGAATCGCCAGAAGCCGACGCGCATGCCGTATTCATGCCAGGCCCAGTTCGGCACGTCCGGCAACATCGGCTGCCCCATCGGCGGCGGCAACACGGTCCGCGGCATTGCTCCGGTCGGCTGCCAGTTCTCGATATTGACGATGGTCCAGACCGCGACCCTCGCGCCTCCCGGCAGCTTGAGCGGCGGCCGCTGATGAATCGGCTGGTAGTCGAGCCGCGCGCGAAGAGATTTACCGGTGTCGTTATCCGCCATGATCGATCCTGTCGTTATTCCTGCAAGAGACTGAGCGCCGTGCGACCGGTCACCTGCGTTTGTTGCGCCATCGAGAGGCCGGGCGCATCGGCAATGGTCTTGAGCGGCACCTCGTCGCCCATATCGAACGGCGCGTCGGTGCCGAGAAACACATGCTCCGCGCCGACCAGGTCGACGAGGAAGCCAAGCGCCTGCGGCTCGAACACGACGCTGTCGAAATAGAACCGGCGCAGCAAATCGAGCGGCGATGATGCCGATTTGGCGCGCGGCTCACCGCGCACCTTGTGGCCATGCACCAGCCGGCCGATCTGATACGGAACGAAGCCGCCGCCGTGTGCGAGGCCCATCTTCAGATCGGGAAGATCGTCCATGGTGCCGCTGAACATCAGATCCGCCACCATCAGCGCCGTCTCGAGCGGATTGCCGACCAGATTGGTCAGATAATAGTCCTCAAGTCCGCTCTTGTTGCCGACGTAATAGGGATGGGCAAACACGAACACGCCCAATTCCTGCGCCCGCCGCAGGATCGGCCGGAAGCGCGGCTCGGACAGTTTGGCGCCTTCGATGCCGGTGCCGATCTCGATAGCGCGAAAGCCGTGCACCTTCACAATGCGTTCGAGTTCGGCAATCGCCGCATCCGGATGCTGCATGGGAATGATGCCCATGCCTCGCAGGCGGTCGGGCCGCGCTGCGACCATCTCGGCCACACCGTCGTTGACGAGGCGATTGATCTCGATAGCGACGTCGCGATCGGCCCAATAGCTGAAGGTCGGCGGTGCCGGCGACAGCACCGAGATATCAAGACCCTTGCGATCCATCGCCGCCAGCTTTGCCTCGACGTCGATGAATTCGGCAAACAGCGGGTACACATAGCCCTTATCGTGAACCACCCGGCGCGCGTCGCCCTGCCCTTCGATGCGCGCCGCGATGCGGGCCGGCGCGGTCTCGATGGCTGAGACGAAATTCTGCGGAATGACGTGACTATGGAAATCGATATTCATGGGCCTCAACTGTAACGCTTGGCTTTGCCATCATCGGCATACCAGTCGAACACCGTGTCCGAGAGATTGACGATGATGTTCTGGATCTGGGTGTATTCTTCGTAGGCGACTATCCCGTTTTCACGGCCGATGCCGCTCATCTTGAAGCCGCCCCAGGGCGAGGCGGGATCGATGCGATGATGATCGTTGATCCAGGTGATGCCACATTGCAGCGAATGCGCGACACGATGCGCGCGCGCCACGTCACGGGTCCAGATGCTGGTGGCAAGACCGAACGGCGTGCCGTTGGCGATCGCAATCGCCTCATCCTCGGTGTCGAACGGGATCACAGCGACGACGGGGCCGAAGATTTCTTCCTGCGCGATGCGCATCTGCGGCGAGACATTGGTGAAGATCGTCGGCTGCAGATAATAGCCCTTCTCAAAGGCTGCGCCTTGCGGGCGCGCGCCGCCGAAGGCCAGATGCGCGCCTTCTTCGATTCCAATGCGGACATAGCGTTCGACCAGATCGCGCTGCTTGGCCGACACCATCGGTCCCATCTGGGTCGATTCAAGTTGCGGGTCACCAATGCGGATTTCCGCGGCACGGCGGACAAGCTCCGCCACCACCTCATCGTGGATCGAGCGATGCACCAGCAGGCGCGAACCCTGCACGCAAGTCTGTCCGCTGGCGATAAAGGACGCGAACAGCGTCGCCGCCACCGCGCTCGACACCGCCGTATCAGGAAACACAATTACCGCGGCCTTGCCGCCCAACTCGGCGGCCACCTTCACCAGATTGCGGGCAGCGATTGCCGCGACCGCCTTGCCGGTTTCGGTACCGCCGGTGAGGTCGAGCTTGCGGATGCGCGGATGCGAAGACAGCGCAAGGCCGGCGGTAGCGCCGAAGCCTGGCACCACATTGTAGACGCCATCCGGCACGCCGGCTTCCTTGAGGATCTCGCCGAGCAGCATCGGCGTGATCGGCGCCAGTTCGGACGGCTTGACCACCATGGTGTTGCCGGCCGCGAGCGATGGCGCGACTTTCTTCGTGAGGATCAGCAGCGGATGATTCCACGGCGTGACGTGCGCGACGACACCAAGCGGCACCCGCCGGGTATAATTGAGATAGCTGCCGGCGAACGGCGGCACGGTATCTTCATGGGTACGTGCGACCGCGCCGAAATAGCTGAACCATTCCGGCAGCCGCGCCAACTGCGCCGCCATTTCCCGGCGCGGGCGACCGATCTGTTCGATCTCGATCGAGACCACATCGGGCAGACGCCGCTTCATGATGTCGGCGGCACGCTGCATGATGTCGCCGCGCTCGGCGCCGCTGAGCGCGGACCAGGCTGGAAATGCACGCTCGGCGGCGACAACCGCGTCCTCGATGTCGGCCGCATCGCCCTCCGCAACCTCAGCGACGATCGAACCGTCGGCCGGATTTTCCACTGCGAACGTACGGCCAGAAGAAGCCGGGCGATAGCTTCCGTCGATGAACAAGCCCCACGTCTTTATCGACATCGCAACTCTACCGAACTTCTTACAACCTAGTGAACGCCGAGATATCGCATCAGCGGCGATTGATCGTGCCGTATGCTCTCGGCACTTGCTTCGTGAACCACCTTGCCGGTCTCCAGCACGTAAAGCCGATCCGCCACCGAGAGGGCGCTGTAGAGATTCTGCTCGACGAGCAGAATTCCCAGCCCCATTTTTCCGAGATCGGCGATGATGGTTTCGAGATGCTGCACCATGACGGGCGCTAGTCCTTCGGACGGCTCGTCCATCAAGATCAATTCCGGATCGATCATCAGCGCGCGGCCGACCGCGAGCATCTGCCGTTCGCCTCCCGACAATTGATTGCCGTTGTGGCCCTTGCGCTCCGCCAGTCGCGGAAACATTTCGAACACGCGCTCGACGGTCCAGCCATCCTTGATCTTCGCGGGCTTGAGCATGGTCAGATGCTCCACCACCGTCAGCGATGGAAACAGCCGGCGCCCCTGCGGCACCAGCGCGATGCGCCGCGACGCCACCTCATGCGGCGTGAGCGGACGCAGTTCCTCGCCCTTCCACAACAGCGAGCCTTGGCGCACCTGCGGCTGCGCAAGCCGCATGATCGAGCGGATCAGCGTCGATTTGCCCATGCCGTTGCGGCCGAGCAGCGCCACGACTTCGCCCGGCTTGACGATCAACGATGCGCCGTGCAGCACATGGGCATCGCCATAAAAACTGTGCAGATCGCGGACCTCAAGCATCAGCGTGCCTTTCCGAGATAGACGTCCTGCACCCGCTGATTGTTGCGAATCTCATTCGGCGTCCCTTCGGCCAGCATCTGGCCGTTGTTCAGGCAGGTCACCCGCTCGACGAGATTGAGCACCAGCTCCATGTCGTGTTCGATCAGCACCATGGTGAGCTCACGCGGCAACGCGCGGATGATGTCGGCAACGATGACGCGTTCCGCCGGCGAAAGCCCCGCCGCGGGCTCATCCAGCAGCAACAGCCGCGGCCGCGCGACCAGTGCCATCGCCATTTCGAGCTGACGCTGCTCGCCATACGACAATTCGCTGACGACGACCGAACCGCGCTTGTTGAGCCGCGAAATCGATAGCGCTGAATCAGCCCGCTCGGCCTGCTCGGGCGTCAGTTGCGCGCTGCCTAACATCGAGAACTTGCCGCCACCGCTTCCGCGCACCGCGAGTTGCATGTTCTCGTCGACCGTGAGACTCGGAAACAGGTTGGTGATCTGGAAGGTGCGGCTGACGCCCATCCGCGCACGCACCTGCGCCGGTTTGCGCGTAATATCCTTACCTTCAAAAACGATGCGGCCGGCCGTCGGCAACGTCACCCCGGTGATGGCGTTGAACAGCGTCGTCTTGCCGGCACCGTTTGGGCCGATGATGGCGTGACGTTCGCCGCCCTTGACCATGACCGATATGTCATCGACCGCCTTCAGCGCACCGAAGGCGACGACGATATTTTCGAGGACGAGCGCAGGCACAGGATCAGACACGGAATAACTCATTTCCCTGGATGCTGGATGCGCAGCCGTCACCAACGGGACGACTGCGCATGCAATGATGGCCTCTACTTCTTGATGCCCTGGTTATCGCGCGAGAACGGTGGCTTCTTGAGGTATTCCTCCGGATTGTAGGTCCAGAATTGCGACACCGCCGGATAGGTCTGGATCGGCACGTTCCAGTACTTGCCGTCCTTGTTCTTCACCACCTTGCGAATGTAGACGTCGTAAATCGGGTTGCCGTAATTGTCGAAGCGCACCGGCCGCCCGAGCGGCGAATTGGTCAGTTCGCTCTTCAACACCGCATCGATGAACACGTCGCGGTTCGAGATGTCACCCTTCAGCTTCTCGATCACCTGATCGACCCACATCGCACCGGAATAATGCGAGAAGCCGTACAGCGACGGCATCTTGTTGTATTTCGCGGAATACGCCTTCACGAACTTTTGCGTTTCCGGATTGTCCGAGCCTTCGGCGAAGTGCGCCGACGAGATGACCCCGTCGCATTCCTCGCCCAGCGTCCGGATCACCGACTGGTCGGTGAAATTCTGGGCTCCCAGCAGCGGAATCTGGCCCTTGAGACCGAAATCCGCATACTGCTTCATGAAGCGCGACGCATCGGCGCCGAGCTCCATCGCGAACACCGCGTCGACCTTGAGGTTGCCGAGCTGGCCGATATACGGGCTGAAATCGGCGGTGTTGAGCGGATTCCAGAGCTGCGCGACAATCTGCCCGCCGCCTTCGGTGAACACCTGCGCGAATCCCGCGCACTGCTCGTGTCCGAAGGTGTAGTCCTGCGAAATCGTCGCGATGCGCTTGTAGCCCTGCTTGAGCGCCCAGTCCGCCAGCGGACGCGGCATCTGGCTCGCGGTGTAGCCGGCGACACGAATGACGTTCTTGATGCGATTGCGCTGCGTCAGATCGTCTGCGGCGATGACCGGAATGAAATACGGCACGCCGTTGTCCTTGACGTAGCTTGCGACGGCAAGGCCGGTATTGGCGAGAAGATTGCCGAACAGAAAATCGACCTTGGCCTGCTCGACCAGCCGGCGCGCCTTCTGCAGGGCGGTATCCGGATTGCCGGCGTCGTCCTCGACGATGACTTCAACCGGGCGGCCCGCGGTCTTCTTGCCGCGCTCCTCCCAATACATGTTGAAGCCTTCCACGATCTCGCGACCGCCGGCAGCGACCACGCCGCTGAGCGGCGCCATCAGGCCGATGCGAATTGGATCGGCCGCGCTTGCAATCCGCGGCGCGGCAAATGAACCGGCGGCGGACGCCGCAACGGTCAGGCCTGTGGTCTTCAAAAACTGTCTGCGGTCCATCTTGTTACTCCCTGTTTATCGTTGGTGTTTGATCGGTTGTCCGGCGTGCTCCGGCGATTATCGCTTTCTTCCGGTGAGCCAGCGCAACGCGCCAAGAATCCCTTCGGGCGCGAAGATCATGGTGCCGATGAACATCAGGCCCAGCACCATCTGCCAGCGCGCGGTGTATTCGCTGACGAAGTTCTCCAGCAGGATGATAGCCGCCGCGCCGATGAAGGAGCCGAACAGCGTGCCGATGCCGCCGATGATCGCCATCAGCAGACCTTCCACCGACTGCGACAACTGCACCGTCGAGGGGCTGACGAAATTGTTGAACAAGGCATAGAGCGCGCCCGCCACGCCGGCGAAGAACCCGGTGATCGTGAAGGCGACGAACATGTGGACCGCGGTGCCGTAGCCAAGGCTGCGCATCCGGCTTTCGCTGTCGCGGATGCCACGCAGCGTCAGGCCGAACGGCGAGCGCACGAACCGCCAGATCAGCAACGTCATCAGTAGAACCACGGCGAGCGTGGCGTAGTAGAACGCCGTGGGGCTGGCGATGATCTCGGGACGGCCGATGCCGCGAATGCCGTTCTCGCCGCCGGTGACGCTGGTCCAGCGCAGGCACACGCCCCACACGATCATGCCGAGCGCCAGTGTCAGCAACAGGAAATAGACGCCGCTGACACGGACCGCGAAGGCGGCGAACACAGCGGCCAGCAGCGTCGCCGCGACGATACCCAGCGCGCAGCCGACCCATGCCGAGCCACCATGCACCGAGGTCCAGTAGATCACGACGTAGGTCGAGATGCCGAACAGCGCGCCGTGGCCGAGCGAGGTGCGCCCGGCATAACCGGCCAGCACGTCGATCGACATCGCGAGCAGCGCGAAGATCAGGATCTCGTTGGCGATGGTCATCTGATATGACGACACGATCAGCGGCAACACACCGAAGATGACGAGCACCAGGACGAAGCCCAAGGCCGAGCGCCGGATCGCGGCCATCGTATCGATCATGACGCCCTCCCGAACAATCCGAGCGGACGAAACGCGAGGATAGCGGCCATCGGTCCAAAGATGACGAAGTAGGCGAGTTCCGGGAACATGACCTGACCGATGGTATTCAGCATGCCCACCAGCAACGCGCCGACCGCCGCGCCGACCAGGCTGCCGCTGCCGCCAATGATGACGATTGCCAACGAGAACACCAGAATCTCGGAATCCGCCGTCGGATAGAGCGTCAGGAATGCACCGCCGATGGTGCCGCCGAGACCCGCGAGCGATGCACCGAGCATCGAGGTCGCGAGAAACACTCGACGTATGTTGATGCCCATCGCCTCGACCATCTCGGCGTCGTCGACACCGGCCCGGATCAGCGCGCCCAGCCGCGTGCGATTGAGCAGCACCCACAACGCGATGAAGACCACGATGCCGAGCCCCAGCACGAACAACCGGTAGGTCGGATAGAATATGCCGGCGAAGCGCACCGCGCCGCGCAAGACTGCCGGCACCTGCACTGAAAATGTATCGCCGCCCCAGATCACCAGCGCGATGTCGTTGAGCACGAAGGCCACGCCAAGCGTCAGCAACACCTCGCGCAGCACGAAGCCGCGCACGAAGCGCAGCAATCCCTGATCGATGACAAGGCCAAGGAATGCCACGAACAGCATCGAGGCCAGCAGCCCGAGCACGAAATTGCCGGTGCCGAGCGTGACCGAATATCCGATATAGCCACCGAACAGATACAGCGCGCCGTGCGCCAGATTGACGATGCGCAACAGGCCGAAAATCAGCGTGAAGCCGGACGCCACGATGAACAGCAGCGCAGCCAGCGTCAGCCCGTTCAGTATCTGGACGAGGTTCAGGCTCGCCACGAATCAGCCCCCGCTTTTGAGCGCGTCCGGGCGTTCGCCCAGATACCAGTCGTGAATTTGCTCGCCGGTCCAGAACGCGACGTCGGGCAGCCGGCTGATCTTCTCGAGAATGCGGCGGAAGTGCCGCGCGCGATGCGGCGCACCCATGATGTAGGGATGCACGACCAGCGCCATCACCCGCGCCGAATTCGCGCTGTCGTGATAGATCTGCTCGAACTGATCCATTGCCCGGTCATGATATTCGCTGGCCTTGTGATGCTGGATCAGCATCATGGCGACGTCGTTGCATTCCTGCGTGTAGGGAATGTTGACGATCGGCTTCGAGCGGGTCTTCAACACCACCGGCTGATCGTCGAGCACCCAGTCACACACATAATCGAACCCTTCCTCGACCAGCAGATCCGGCGTCTCCCAGGTCTCGGTCAGGCCGGGGCCAAGCCAGCCGCGCGGCGCCTTGCCGGTAAATTGCTTGATCGCCTGTACCGTCTTGCGGATGTCGTCGCGCTCGTCGGCGACCTTCTGCATGTTCTTCTGGCCGAAGCCGTGCCCCATGAATTCCCAGCCGCGCTCCAGCGCCGCACGTGAAATCGCGTCGTAGGTCGCGACCGCCATGCCATTGATGGCAAGCACAGCCTTGATGCCGTGGTCGTCCAGTGCTTCCAGCAACCGCCAGAAGCCGACGCGGTTGCCGTATTCGTGCCAGGCCCAGTTGGGGATATCCGGCAGCGGCGCGCCGCCGGCCGGCGGCGTCAGCACGGTCCGCGGCATCGTCTCGAGCGGATTCCATTCTTCGATGTTGACGATGACCCACACCACCATGCGGGCCTTGCCGGGCAGCTTGAGCGGCTTGCGATCGACGATCGCAGAATATGACAGGCGTTCATGCGGCAACATGATCAAGCCTCCTTTCCGGCGATGGAGAATGCCAGCGGCGTCAGCCCTTCGATCGAGACGATCAGTGCATCGCCCGGCACGATGGCGCCCACGCCCGCCGGCGTGCCGGTCATGATCAGGTCGCCGGATTCGAGCCGGTATGATTTCGACAGGTTGGAAATGATCTCAGGCGTATTCCAGATCATCTGGCTGAGATCGCCGCGTTGCCGCTCCTCGCCGTTGACCGACAGCGCGATAGCGCCGGCCAACCGATGACCGACGGCGGCAACCGGATGAATCGCGCCACACGGCGCTGATCGATCGAACGCCTTGCCGATTTCCCAGGGCAATCCGTTCTTGAAGGACTCTCGCTGCCGGTCGCGGCGCGTCAGATCGACGCCGACGCCATAGCCAAAGACCACATCCAGCGCGCGCTCGACCGGAATGTTTGATGCGGCAGCGCCTATCGCAACGACAAGCTCGGCTTCGAACTGAAAATCATCAGTCTGCGGCGGATACGGCACATCCGCGCCGCCGGCAACCACCGCGTCGGCCGGCTTTTGAAAGAAGAACGGCGGATCGCGCTCGTCGCCCTCCTTCATCTCACGAATATGCGCGACATAGTTACGGCCGACGCAATAGACGCGCCGGACCGGAAAGCGATCGTCGCGCCCGACGATGGGAAGTGCCGTAATCTGGGGACTGAAAACAAACATGAGCGCAACCTGCCAACGCATATTGTCGCGGGCTGCCAACCAACTCGTTGTGGTTGCGACCTCGCCGATTTTCCAGCATCAAATTATACAATTACCGGGCTGTCAACGACAGATGTATACATGTTCGCCGAACGAGACATTCTGCCGCGATCCGGCATTGCACGGTCCGGCCCCACCGATGCCAACTCTCAATTTCCATTTCATGCCGAAATATGTCATGAATCGAGCATTCCGGCTCAGCGAGAAGCAGCCCATGGCACCCCGTTCACGTCCGCCCACGACACTTCCCGAAGATGAGACCATTACCCGAAGTGTATCCATTACCGACACCCTGCGGTCCTCCATTCTGGCTGGAGAGTTTCGGCCGGGGGAGCGGATGTTCGAGGTCAATCTGTCCGAGCGGCTGAAAGTTTCGCGCACGCCGATTCGCGAGGCGCTGAAGGTTCTGGCTGGCGAGGGGCTGTTGGATTACACGCCGAACCGCGGATATCTGGTCCGCGAATATTCGGTGGACGATATCGTTCAAGCCTATGAAATTCGCGCCGTGCTGGAGGGACTCGCGGCCAAGCGCGCGGCGCAGCTCGGCATGTCGTCCGAAGAACGCGCCATCGTCGAGGCCGCACTGCGTGACGGCGAGAGCCTCCTGAACAAGAGCCGCCTTTCACCAAGCGACCGCAACCTGTACGGCGTCATCAACACTGCAATCCACAGCGCCATCCATACCGCGGGGCAGTCACGCATGCTGCGCGACATGTTGCGCCAGTCGCAGCAGATCGCGCCATCGTCGCATCGCAACGTGATCGCCTTCGAACCATTCGACGTGCGACGGCGCCATGACGATCACTACCGGATCTATGAGGCGATCCTCTGCCGCGATGGCGGCCGCGCCGAATTGCTGATGCGCGACCATGTCGAAAGCATCAAGGTATCGCTGCTGCGCTCTATTTCACGCGATTTTCTGGCGCGTAGCTGATCGGCGACATCCGCAAGGAAAGTGCCGCCGCGGTAAATAACTTTTCCTACGCATCGCCGCCAGCGGGCGACATTAGAACTCTGCTGCGCAAGCTCGACTGGACGGCACGTCGTTTGAGATATCAAAAAACAGTTTGCCGCTGCGGACAAACACCTTGCCCGGAGCCGAGGTTGACCAGAGGCCTAAGCTGCCGAACGAGCGGTCACGTTCTCGGTCCACTTTGTGATGTGTTTGGCGACGGCGACAAGTTCGCCGCGCTGGTTCTTGATTTCGATATTGGCAAGGGTCCGCCGCCGCGGCTCATCGATCTCGCTGATTACATAGGTGACAGTGATCGTATCGCCGAAGAATACCGGCTTAAGAAAACGGACGCCATCATAGCCGAGCGAAACCGGCGTGGAATCGATACCCTTCTTCAGGCTCTCATCGATCATGCGCGTGGAGGTGGTCGACATGAAGCCGACCAAGAGCGCACCGTGAGCGATGCGATGCCCGTACATCGAGTGGCCCATGAACTGCTCATCGACGTGGTTCTGCGACAGGTCGCCGGTCAGCCCGGCGAACATATAGACGTCGGATTCGCCGACCGTTTTCGCAAAGGTAACGGTGTCGCCAATCTTGGCGTGCATCACAGCCATGGGGATGATCCTCTTAGTTAAAATATGAGACAGAGATCACGATTGCTGACCGGTCGCACCGGTGCCGTAGAGCGACCGGATCGCGTTCGCGTCGTAACCAAGCTCCTGAAGGATTTCCTCGGACTGCGCGCCGAGTTTCTGGGGAGGCAATCGAACGTCCGGGACCTGACCATCGTACTGGATCGGATGGCTGACGAGCGTGATCGGCGCGCCGGTTGCGCCCGATACGGTCTGGAAACTGCGATTATGCACGATCTGCGGATCGCCTGCGAGCATGGAGTAGTCATTGACCGGGGCGTGCCAGATCGCGCGCGCGGTGAACATCTCCACACACTCGGCTGTCGTGCGATTGGCGATATTGGTAGCGATAGCTGCGGTGATCTCGTCGCGCCGTGTAAACGCTTCGCTGTCGGGCGCGCGCTGCTCGGGCGACAGACCCAGCGTGTCGCCAAGCACGTCGAGCGAACAGAGCGAAATTGCGATATGGCCATCACGCGTGGCGTAAAGACCATACGGCGCGCTGTAATACCAACCCGCAACATGCTCCGGCTGACGTGTATCGTCCGGCGGCTCGCCGTTCATGTAGCAGGTTAACGATTCCTGCTGCAGATCGAGCGCCGCCGACAACAAGTTGACGTCGACCCGGCATCCCTTCCCGCTCTTTGCGCGCCCGACTAGCGCGGCGAGAATTCCGGCCGCGAACAATGCGCCGCCGTGATGATCGACGGCAGACACGCCGATTGCGCGCGGACCTTGCTTCCTGGTGCCGGTGATCGTTGCGAGCCCCGAGAGCGCTTGCACTAGAAGGTCCTGCCCGGGTCGATTCACATAGGGCCCGTCGGGACCGTAGCCAGACGCGGTAGCGTAGATGATATCGGGCTTGATGGCGCGCGACGCCTCATAACCGAGGCCGAGCTTGTCGAGCACGCCGGGGCGGAAATTCTCGGTGAGTACGTCGGTCGTCGCGATCAACTTGCGCGCAATCTCGATCGCTTCCGGCTTCTTGAGGTCCAGCACAAGGCTGCGCTTGTTGCGGTTACCAACCAGCAACAGCATGCTTTGTCCATCGACCCGCTTATTGTTGGCGCCGCTCCATTTGCGCTGAAAAGCGCCGCCTGGTGGCTCCACCGCGATCACATCGGCACCAAGATCGGCCAGAAATTGCACACCGACCGGGCCCATCAGGAAGTGATTGAAGCTGAGGACACGAATGCCCTTCAAAAGATCGACCATTCTTTGTCCGCGCAATAACGCAAGGCCCGAAAACCTGGGCTGCGGCGTTTATGAAATCGTTTTCAGACTTCTACGCGCCTAGCCCTCGATGTCAACCCGCGGCAGATTGCGGACTGTACAACCGGGCCGGAATGAACCAAGTTCGGCGCTTTCCGATCGACAAGAACGCGTCAGTCGCGGCTGTCCGCAAACGCTGATTGAAAGGCCATGGTCCATAAACAACCGCGAATGCCGACATGGAATCGGCCAAAGGGGCGTGCGAAAATCGAAGATGTCGCGCGTGAAGCCAAAGTATCTTCGGCCACTGTGTCACGCGTACTCAATCATCCGGCAATCGTTCGGCCGGAGTTGCGTGACAAGGTAGCACGCGCGATCACCAAACTTTCCTATACCCGCGATAGCGCTGGACGTGCGCTGAAATCCGGACGGACGCGCACCATTGGCGCCATCGTCCCGACGTTGGGTCTCAGCATCTTCGCTGACGGCATTGAAGCGCTCCAGAACCGCTTGAGTGAATCCGGATATACGCTCCTCATCGCAAATGCGCAGTATGACCATCAGCGTGAATTGCAGGAAATGCGCAGCCTGCTCGAACGCGGCATCGATGGCGTCGTGCTGGTTGGCGATTCGCACAGTCTGGAGCTTCGCACCTTGATTCGGCAGGCCGGCGTGCCCGTCATTACCACTTACGTCTCCAAGGCATCCAAGAGCATGCCCGCGATCGGAATCGACAATGAGGCGGCGACGCGGGAGCTGACGCGCTACTTGCTTGACATCGGTCATGTTTCTTTCGGTATCATTGCTAATGTACCGCCATCGAACGATCGCTCACGGGCGCGGCTTGAGGGTGTGCAGAAATCCCTCGCGCAGGCTGGAATCGATCTGAAGCTGACCCAGGTTATCAAGGCGGATCATTCGCTAGGACAGGGCCGAAGCGCATTCCGCCAGCTCATGACCGATCATCCCGAGGTAACGGCGGTAATCTGCACCACCGATACGCTTGCGATCGGCGCTATCGCCGAAGCGCGCAAACTCGGCTTCAAGGTGCCGCAATCGCTTTCGATCACCGGTTTCGATGACATCGAGCTTGCGGCCCAGATCGATCCTCCCCTGACCACGATCAGCGTGCCGGCCAGTGAGATCGGGCGCGGCGCGGCAGACTATCTCATCAATGCGATCTCCGGGATATCGATACCGAAAAGCATCCAATTGCCGTACCGGTTGATCATGCGCGGCTCGACTGCGGCGGCGCCGCCCTCGCGGGCCCGCAAGAACGTCGCGTCGACAAAACTCAGGAAACGCTAGGCAGCCGCTTCGGAATCGCGCGCAGCGTGCCGGGCATCGCGACGCTGCAAAGCGCCTCGATAAAGAAGAAATCGCCAAACATCACGGCGCTGTCGACGCCCTGGTTGTGTGGCTTCGAATAGCAGCCGTGGCGCAGCAGGCCGCGATGCGCATTGTCTCGCGCCAGATGCTGCTCGCACAGGACGGTAAGAATGTCGCGGGCGCGCTGCTCCCATATTGCGGCCTTCTTCACATCCGGATGCAGCGCGGCCATATCCGCAAAAGCAGACGCCACGATCGCGGACGCTGAGGTATCGATCAGCGTGTTGGGCACGGCAGGATCGTCGAAATCCCACGGCGGCACGAGGACGGGACCGGTGCGTTCCAGAAAATAGTCCGCGAGCTGTTCGGCGAGGTCGAGATAGGCGCGCTTGCCCGTCGCCTCGGCCGTGCGGGTATAGCCATAGATCGCCCACGCCTGCCCGCGCGGCCAGCAGGACGAATCCGAATAGCCCTGAAAAGTGAACCCCCGCGCGCGCTCACCGGTGTCGATGTCGTATTCGACCGCGTGGTACGTCGAATTGTCGGGACGGATGAACGCCTGGCGTGTCATCGCCGCATGGGCCTCGCCTGCCAGCGTAAAGCTGGCATCGTCCTTGTACTGCGCAGCCCAATAGAGCAGCGGCAGGTTCGCCATGGTGTCGATCGCCGACGAGCGGCGGCCGCGCGCGTCACTGAGTGGTCCCCACGCCGAGATATAACTTCCGCGCGGAGTCATGATCAGGCGGCGCCGCAGTCGGTCCGCCGCTTGCGCTGCCAAATCGGCATACTGCGTATCGCCCGTGACATGAAACAGCGCGATCGCACTGGGATAAAAGATGAAGCCAATATCGTGGGTGTTGCCGTCGCTGGCGCGCGGCGCGACCAGCAGCATCCGCTCGCGTGCCAAGCGCAGATATTTTTCGTCTTGCGTATGCAGATATGCCGCAGTCAGGAGTCCGATCCAGAAGCCGCAGAACCAGTTGCCGTGGCTCCAGTTCTCGCCTTGGTAACCTGCCGAGAGCGACGCGGGCAGCGTGTCCCATTGGCCTGAGGGATGCGTGACATATGGAAAGTTGACGCCTAGCTTTGGCTCGTCGTCGAGCAGCTTCGTCGCATTGATGTCCAGCGCTTCCAAAAACAGCTTATCCGCCAATACATTACCCTTCCGGTGCCGGCGAGTGTCATCACCCGACCGTGACGCTTCGCAAGAATGCGCGGCTATCGCAGAAAACGATTTTAATGTAAACGATTTCAGATAGCATGCGACCTGCGGGGCCTGCGACAGGTCTGCAATACGCAAAGCGGGCGACAGACTCGTGGCGCAAAATTACCTCCTCTCGGGGGGAAACAGCAAAAGCTGCAACAAAGCGGCTTGGCGAACAGGGAGTGCCTATGAAAACGAACAACAAATCCGGATTTGGTATCAGCCGCCGTGCCCTCTTGGCAGGCGCGGCGGTCGGGGCGACGCAAGTCGTGGCCCCCTTTGTGATCACGGCGCGAGCAGCGGAAGCGATCAAGATCGGCTTGCTGTTGCCGAAGTCGGGTCCCTACGCGGTGCAGGGCGAGATCGGTCACAACGGCGCGCAGATCGCGATCGAAGATTTCGGCGGAAAGGTTCTGGATAGGCCGATCGATTTGATCTGGCTCGACGAATCTTCGCCGCAGGCTACGCAGCAGAACATGCGCAAACTGATCGAGGAAGAGAAGGTCGCAGCAGTTCAGGGCGGCGTTTCGAGCGGAGACGTGCTGGCGATCATGCCGGTTGCGGAACGTGCCAAGACGCTGCTGATGGCCTCCGGTCCCAACGCGACCGAGATCACCGGCAAAAACTGCAGCAAGTACACATTCCGCGTCGACTTGCCGAACAAGGTCACGGTGAACAGCGTCTATCCGCTGCTCAAGGAGCGCGGCAAGAAGTGGTACTTCGTGGTGGCGTCATACGCCTGGGGTATCGATGCCTACAATCAGATGAAGGACGTCGTGGTCAAGGACGGCGGCAACGTGGTCGGATACGATCAGGCGCCGCTCGGCACGACCGACTTCAGTTCCTATCTGCTCAAGGTGCGTCAAGCTAAGCCTGACGTGGTCTATGTCGGGCTCGGCGGTACCGACCTCACCAACTTCCTGAAGCAGATGAAAGAGATCGGCCTCACCAACCAGATGGCCCTGTCGTCGCCGATTGTGAACGACACCGATCTGTGGGCGGCCGGTCCCGATGCCGCATTCGGCGTTTATCCCAAGATCTGGAACTACACCGGCGCCCATCTGGCCAAGCGGGGTGCCGATTTCGCCGCAGCCTACACGAAAAAGCACGGACAGCCGCCAGAGGCTGAAGGTTGGCAGGACTGGTTCGCCATGACCTCGATCCTGACTGCGATCAAGGAAACCAAATCGACGGACTCGGCCAAGCTCGTCGGCTTCCTCGAAGAGCACAAGTTCGAAGGTTACAAGGACGCTCCGATCTTCTTCCGCAATTTCGACCATCAATTGGTGCAACCGTTGCTGGTCGCTCAGGTGAAAGAGAAGATCACGGACAAGTACGACTATTTCGACATCAAGAGCGAGTATCCGAAAGACGCGTCGGCGCTCAATGCGGCCTACGGAAATCAGGCCGAGATCGGCTGCACCTTCAAGGCCTGACGCCGCGCGCTTTTGTCTCCTTTGACGGGCAGGGTGATTGAGATCGCCCTGCTCGTTGTCATCCTTACAGCGGTATCGATATGACCGAGCTGATCGTCTCGCAGGTCGTCAACGGACTTGTCCTTGGTTTTCTCTACGTTTTGATCGCTATCGGGCTTTCGATCATCTTTGGAATGCTCGGGATCGTCAATTTTGCGCACGGCGTTTACTTCGCGCTTGGTGCTTATTTTGCTTTGACATTGCGCGACAGCCTCGGTCCCTGGGCCATCGTTCTTGCGCCGTTGGGGGTCGGCATCGTGGGGATCGTCATCGAGATGACCTTGATGCGTCCGCTCTACGGCAAGGAGCCGCTGCTCGGGCTCTTTATGACTTTCGGCATTGCGCTGTTTATCGAAGAATTGATCCGCACGATCTGGGGCGCCGCCGGACATCCATTCAACCCTCCGGCATTGCTGTCGGGTTTCATCGTCTGGGGTCCGGTGCTGGTGACGAAGTATCGCCTGTTCGTGCTGGTTGTGACGGTCATAATTCTAGTCGGGTTGTGGCTGTTCCTGCAAAGAACGCGCTATGGCCGCATCATCCGCGCCGGCAGCCGGGACCCGGAAATGGTCAGCATGCTGGGCATCAACCTCAAGCGGGTTTTCACCGCCGTATTTGGGCTGGGCACGGCCGTCGCCGGCATCGCCGGTGTTCTCGCCGCGCCGCTGTGGAGCGTCGTGCCATCGATGTCTGAGGCCGCCATCATGCCGGCCTTCGTCGTCGTTACCATCGGCGGTCTCGGCAGCTTTGGCGGCGCCGTCATCAGCGGTCTCTTGGTCGGCGTTTCGGTCGCGCTGTCGATCCAGTTCTGGCCCGCCGCCTCCACCGCAGTGATGTATGCACTGATGATTTTGATTCTTCTCGTTCGACCGCGCGGCCTGCTCGGCGAGAGCTGGGAGCGTTTCGAATGAAGTCTGTTCGCAAGTGGCTGCTGCATCCGGTCGTCGTCGCGGGTGTAGTACTTGCTGTGCTGCCTTTCGTACTGCCGCGGATTGGATCGTCGGCCAGTCTGGCGACGGAGATCGCAATCTATGCGCTCTACGGCCTCGGCTTCAATCTGCTGCTCGGTTACACCGGGCTGGTATCGTTCGGGGCATCCGCTTTTTTCGGCGCGGCGAGCTACGCTGCCGGACTGGCGATGCTGCACTTCTTCAACAACATCTACCTGTCGATTATTTTCGGCACCGCGACGTCCGCGGTACTCGGCCTCGCCATTGGTCTTCTGATCCTGCGCCGCCGCGGTATCTACTTCTCGCTGCTGACGCTCGCCTTCACCCAACTATTCTACGAAATCGCATTCAAGTGGACCGACGTGACCGGCGGCGAAAATGGTTTGCAAGGCATCGTCCGGAACACCCTGGTATCGCCGCTTGCCTACCATTATTTCGTCGTCGCTGTGGTGCTGTGCGGCATCTATGCGATCTGGCGCATCGCTCATTCGCCGTTCGGCCGGGTATTGCAGGCGATTCGTGACAACCAGCAGCGCGTCCTTTGCCTTGGCTTCGACACGACCCGCTTCAAGCTGATTGCCTTCGTGCTTTCGTCTACGTTCATCGGTCTCGCTGGAAGCTTGCTCACCTTCATGATCCAGAGCGTCTACGCGGATAACCTCAACTGGCAACACGCCGGTGATCCCGTGATGATGACGATCCTCGGGGGCATTCATCACTTTCTCGGCTCCACCTGGGGCGCACTGATTTTCCTCACGCTGAGCGATAAGCTGAGTTCGATCACCGAGCATTGGTGGCTGGTGTTCGGCCTGATCCTGATCGCCTTTATCCTGCTGTCGCCCGAGGGCGTTTCCGGCATCTGGATGCGCCTGCGTGGCCGCGGCGACCGCTGGTCGCTGACCGATCAGGAGATTCCGCCACAGGGCAAGTCGGTGAGCTTGCTCGATATGGAGTCGGTGGCCGCTGTTGAAGCCGATACGCCGGTCCTGGAGGTGCGCGGGCTTTCGAAACGGTTCGGCTCGCTGGTGGTCGCCGACAAGATCAATCTCACGGTGAAAGCGCGCACGTTGCATAGCGTGATCGGTCCCAACGGCGCTGGCAAGACCACGTTCTTCAACATTCTGACCGGCCTAATGTCGCATGACGGTGGCACGGTCAGTTTCCTCGGCCGCGACATCACCAGGATGGCGGCGCACAAGCGCATCGATAGCGGCCTGGCGCGCTCCTTCCAGATCGTCAGCGTTTTCAGTCATCTGACGGTCTTTGAAACGGTGCGGGTTGCTGCGCAGGCACGCTCGCCTTACCGCGCGTCGCTGTGGCGCGATGCCTACCGGTTGCCCGAGGTGTGCGAAAAGGCCTGGGCGCTGCTGGCGACCGTCGGTATCGTTGAACGCGCCCACGAGTTGTGTTCCAACCTGGCGCATGGCGAGCAGCGCCTCCTCGAGATCGCGGTGGCGCTGGCGACCAATCCCGAACTGCTCCTGCTCGACGAACCGCTGGCCGGACTGGGCGACGCCGACCGCGAACGCATCGGCACGCTGATCCGCAACCTCTCCCGCCACCACACGGTCCTCCTGATCGAACATGACATCGACCGCGTGCTGTCGCTGTCCGACTGCATCACGGTATTTCATCAGGGGCACATCATCGCGGAGGGTGAACCGTCGCGGATCGCAAACGATCCAGCCGTGCTGGAAGCCTATCTCGGCCGTCATGGCATCCGCCGCACCCCATCAACGTCGTCCGAGAACGCGGCACAGCCGGATCGCGCTCCCCTGTTGACGATGAGGGGAATAGGCGCCGGCTACAACGCGAGCGACGTCCTGCAGAATATCGATCTGGAGGTCCGCGAAGGCGAAGTCGTGGCGCTGCTGGGACGTAACGGCGTCGGCAAGAGCACGACGCTGATGACGATCATGGGCATGCTGAGCCCGAGCCGCGGCAGTATCGATTTTGCCGGCAAAAATATCGCCTCGCTGCCGCCGGACCAGGTCAATAAATGTGGCATCGCGATCGTGCCGGAGGGCCGGCGCATCTTTCCGAACCTGTCCGTGCTGGAAAATCTAGCGTTGGCACAGCGCGAGGGTGGCTGGCCGCTGGAAGAGATCTACCGTTTGTTTCCGAAGCTTAAGGCGCGGCAGGATGCGCGCGGCGAAAATCTCAGCGGCGGTGAGCGGCAAATGCTTGCAATCGGTCGTGCACTCTGCGCGCCGCAACGGCTAATTCTGCTCGACGAACCGTTCGAGGGCCTGGCTCCATCTGTGGTCGCCGAAGTGCTTGCCGCGATCGAGCAGTTGCGCCACAAAACCAGCATTCTGCTGGTTGAGCACAAGGTCGATCTCGTCTTGGACTTCGCCGATCGGGCCTACATCATGGTGAACGGCCAGATAGTCTACAGCGGCGAGAGCCGCGTTTTGCGCGACGACATGGAAACGCAGACCAAATTCCTCGGTGTTTGACATATCGCAAGCGTCAAGCCGGCCGCTCGGCGACATGCGATAATTTTCCGTACGGCGCGTGAACTCGCCAGAGTCTTTGTCTGGCCCAACCCGACATATCATCAAGTCATCAAGCGAGCGGGTCGTGGCAAGCGATGGAGCCAGCTGTATCGCGGCGCAGGACCAGCCGCTCCGCGGTGCATTTCGGCTCTGCGTGCGAGCAGCGCGAGGCGAAGGCACCACAGGCCGGAATGTTCATCGGGCTCGGCGGATCGAAAATGGAAGGGGCACCCCGCAGGGTGGATAAATGGGAGCCGTCAAGGGGGCTGAGGAATGGATCTACTCCGATAGGCGAGATTCAGGAGAACCTCCTCGCGCAACCGCCGCTCCGATCGGATGCCGTAGCAGTAGCCGACCAGCAGCATCCGTACGAGCAGTTCGGGATCAATCGATAGCCGGCCGGTGGAACTGTAAAACGGGGCCAACTCGCTCCGAACGCTCGACAGATCGACGAGCCGGTCGATGGCTCTCGGCAGATGAGGCGCTGGAACGTGGCGATCGAGCAAGCATTAGTGGAACAGAACCGCCTGATCAGTCTGCTTTGGACCCATCATCGATTCGGCCCCCGCCGATACCGAGATTGAATTAGCGATAGCGCTCCGCTTCAACCGAGGAGTTTTTCAACACAATCGGTCATTAGCGGACATCAGCAGCACACGCCATTAAGGGCCGCGCATGTGAGGTCAGTGGCTCCGTCAAACGTAAACGCTGGTTTGATGCTTTAACCATTGACAACTTTTGTCCACTTTTGACTCATGGCGGACGTTGGCAACCTGCGGTCATGGTGTGTCCCTTCATGACTCTTCGCGGACGCGCTGTTCAAATCGGTTGGCCGACGAAGCGTTCGCGGATTTGCTCAAGAAACATAACGTTCCGATTGATTTGAAAGATGCGCTGCGAAAGAGCGTCAAGGCAGCCTCATCGGG
>Ga0207657_10001888_pt1 | contig 22647 bp, 14 predicted proteins | sample KBSC33metaG_FD_184316 | JGI IMG/M metagenome (GOLD analysis project Ga0207657, IMG submission 184316) | Corn rhizosphere microbial communities from Kellogg Biological Station, Michigan, USA - KBS C3-3 metaG (SPAdes) (version 2) | ecosystem: Host-associated > Plants > Roots > Rhizosphere > Soil ... | reverse complement strand
CGCGCTAACGCCGGTGACGATCGACGTGTGCGCGGTGCCGGTGAGCGTGGGAAAGACGCTGAGCGTGCGGCCGCTGAAACTGCCCTCGTGCATCAGCCGGCGGAGGTTGGGCACGTTGAGCCGGTATCGGTCGGCGTCGGCCAGGTAGTCGCCGCGCATACCGTCGACTGTGACGAGCACGACGTGCGCCGGTGAGGTCGTCGCGCGCGCCACTGGTGGCGCCTGGGCGCCAAAGTTGACACCAAGTGCCAATAATGCCGCGAAAGTGTACAGGCCTCGCTTCATCACGGGCGAGACACTAACACATGTGGCGTGATTCCCCCTCGGGACGGGATCTGCGGATGGCGTACCGCTTGCTACACCTTCGTCCGTCGGGGCCACGCCCGGGCGGATCGCTCGGCAACAGGGAACTCGACGCGCCAGTCTGCCGACGTGACCGCTGGATCTGGTCGCATCGCTAGATGAGGGTTTCTAGAGCCCAGGCCATTGGGCCGCGTGTCGATGTCACCGCTGCCGCCTTTCGCGCTGCGAAACGCGCCCCGATGTTCGACCCTCTCCCGTTCGCCGTGCCTTCCCCTCGCGCCCTGCTTTGGCTGCCCGACCCCGCCTGGCCGACCCGCCCGACCTACCCACCGCGCCCTACTCGTACCTGAGCGCGACCATGGGATCGATGCGCGTCGCGCGCAGCGCCGGCAGATAGCTCGCGCCCAGCGCGGCCGTCGCGAGCACCAGCGGGACGATGATGAACGTGAGCGCATCGGTCGCGCTCACATCGAACAGCATGGTCGTGATGAGGCGCGTGGCGAAGAAGGAGGCGAGGAGTCCGATCGCGACGCCCATCAGCGTGAGCCGCAGCCCTTGCCAGACGACCATCCGCACGACGTCGCGCCGCGACGCGCCCAGCGCCATGCGGATGCCGAGCTCGCGCGTGCGCTGGCTCACCGAGTACGCCATCACGCCGTAGATGCCGATCACCGCGAGCAGCAGCGAGAGCGCGGCGAAAATCGCCAGCAGCGACGCGCCCATCTTCGGCGCCCAGAGCGCCTGATCGAAAATCTCCGGCAGAGTGAAAATCCCGGTGAGCGGCAGATTGCGATTGAGCTGCTGCACCTCGGCCCTCACCGTGCCGAGCACCGCTGAGGGCTGCGCCGCCTTGACGATCAGCGACAGCTGCGGCTGATAGATCTGCGACATCGGTTGGTAGATGTACGGCGTTGGATCTTCGCCGATGAAGTTGTACTTACTGTCCTTTGCGATGCCGATCACCAGCGAAAAATTATTCTGGCCGAAGAATTTGAAACGCTTGCCCACCGCGTCCTCATCGGGCCAGAAGCGCCTCGCCATCGTCTCGTTGATGATGACGACCGCGGGCGTGTTGGGTTGATCGGATTCGGAGAAGCCACGCCCACGCATCAAAGGGATGCCGAACGTTTCGAGAAACTTCGGCCCCACGACGTTGATCTGCACGAGCTTGCCTGAGCGGCGATCGGTGGTGTCCTGTCCCTCGAGAAACACCGTGCGCGCGAATCCCCCGTTGAACAACGGCACCGAACCCGCCAGCGTCGCGCCCGTCACGCCTGGGACGCTTGCCGCGCGCTCGAGCACCGTCCGTTGAAACTGCCGGCCGCGCTCTTCCGTGTAGCCTTGCGCGCCGAGATCGAAGGAGATCGACGCGAGATGGTCGGCGTCGAATCCTGGATTCGTGCGCTGAGCGTTTTGCATGCTGCGGAGGAACAGCCCGGCGCCAATCAACGCGACCAGCGACAGCGCCACCTGTGCGGCGACGAGGCAGTTGCGAAGGCTGAAGAGCCGGTTCGATCCCGCGGGTGCGCCCGATCGTTCCTTGAGCTCGACGACGAGATCCGGCCTGGACGCCTGAATCGCCGGTGCGAGCCCGAAGATCACGCCGGTCACGAGCGAGACGCCGAGCGTGAACAACAGGACGCGTAGATCCGGGTGCAGATCGATCGCATCGGCCTGCAGGAAGGGCGGCCGGAAGGACCAGAGCAGATCCTGGGCCCAGTACGCGAGCAGCAGGCCCACGGCGCCGCCGAGCAGCGCGAGCAGCGTTCCCTCCGTGAGCAGCTGCATGATCAGCCGCGAACGGCTGGCGCCGAGCGACAACCGCACCGCGATTTCCTTCTGGCGCACCGATGCGCGCGCGAGCAGCAGGTTCGCCACGTTGGCGCACGCGATCAGCAGGACCAGGCCGACGATCGTCATCAGCAGGCCGCCGGCCATCACGATGTTGTTCCGGAAGCCGGGATTCACCGTCGCCTGCGCCAGCGGAATCAGCGTGACGTTGCGCCCCTGGTTGTCGTTCGGATATTCACGAGCGAGCTGCGCCCCGATGGTTTTGAGATTCGCTTCGGCCTGCTTCAGCGTGACGCCCGGCTTGAGCCGCCCGGTCATGTTGAAGACGAGCGCGCGGCGCGAATCCATCGACTCGCGGAAAAATCCACTCGTCGTCTGCGGGTAGGTCATGTACGGCACCCAGAGAGCCGGCGCGCCGATCGCGTTGGTGCCTTTGAATTCCTTGGGCATGATGCCGACGACGGTGAAGGCCTGCCCGTTGAGCGTGATGGTCCGTCCGACGAGGCTGGGATCGCCGCCGAAGCGCTTCTGCCACTCGCCGTAGCCGAGGACGGTGACCAGCGCGGCGCCGGGTGTCTGGTCCTCCTCAGGTCGGAATCCGCGGCCGAGGAGCGGCTTGGCGCCCAGGACGTCGAAGAAGTTGCCGGTGACGATCTCGCCGAAGACCTGCTGAGGATCGCCGGTACCGCCGGAGAGGTTCAACGGGATGCCTTGGTGCGCAGCGAGTCCGGAGAACACTTCGTTCTTGTCGCGGTAGTCGCGGTAATTCAGCGGCGAGGTCTGCAGGAACCCGAAGGCGCCGTTGCCGGCGTTGCGCTCGTCGGCCGTCCACACCGAGACCAGCTGCGAGGGATCCTGGACGGGCAGCGGGTGCAGGAGCACCGCGTTGATCAGCGTGAAAATGGTCGTGTTCGCGCCGATTCCCAGCGCGAGCGACAGCGCCGCCACCAGGGTGAAGCCGGGCGATTTGAGCAGCAGCCGCGCGCCGTACCGCAGGTCCTGCAGGAATGTGGACATAACTGAACGTTAGACGAAGCGGCTCGTCGGCAAGTTTCCTACCCATTCGGAGGGCGGACCTGCCGACCGTGCGCGGTATGATCGCGGCGTGGCTGATCACTCGAAAAAGAAGAAGAAGCTGACACCCGGCGCGTGGGAGGAAGCACGCAGGCTCGTCTGGGAGCACCGCAAGCGCATGGCGCTCGGGCTCGGCCTCATGCTCGTCAACCGCCTGGCAGGCCTCGTCGCGCCCTGGTCCACCAAGTGGCTGATGGACGATGTGATTGCCAAGAACCACTGGGATCTGCTGCCGCGGATCGCCCTGGCGGTCGGGGCCGCCACGCTGGTCGAGGCGGCGACCTCGTTCGGCAACTCGCAGATTCTCGGCGTCGCCGCACAGCGTGCGATTACCGAGATGCGCAAGGACGTCGAAGCGCACGTCATGCGGCTGCCGATCCGCTATTTCGACTCGACGAAGAGCGGCATCCTCATCTCGCGCATCATGACCGACGCCGAAGGGATCCGAAACCTCGTCGGCACCGGCCTCGTGCAGCTCACCGGATCGATTCTCACCGCGGTGATCGCGACCGGCGTCCTCTTCTACTTGAACTGGCGCCTCACCTGCGCGACGCTCGTGATTCTCGGCAGCTTCGGCGGCGGCATGGCGTGGGCGTTCACGCGGCTGCGTCCCCTCTTCCGCGAGCGGGGGCAGATCAACGCGGAGGTCACCGGCCGGCTCGCGGAAACCCTCGGCGGCGTTCGTATCGTGAAGTCGTACACCGCCGAGAAGCGCGAGGAGCTGGTGTTCGCGAAAGGCGCCCACCGGCTGTTCCGCAACGTGGCGAAGTCGCTCACGGGCGTGTCCGCGGTCACCGCGTTCTCGAGCGTCGTGATCGGCGCGATCGTGATCGCGATGCTGCTGGTCGGCGGCTCTTCAATCCGCGCGGGCCGCATGACGATCGGCGATCTCGTCGCCTATCTCTCCTTCACCGCGCTGATGACGATGCCGGTGATTCAGCTCGCGTCGATCGGCACGCAGCTCAGCGAAGCGTTCGCCGGCCTCGATCGGATCCGCGAAATCCGCCGCATGGCGACGGAAGACGACGAGGACGCGTCGCGCGAGGCGATGCCCGACGTCCGCGGCGAGGTGACCTTCGACGATGTGACGTTCGAGTACGCCGAAGGCGTGCCGGTCCTGAAGCGTGTCAGCTTCGTCGCGCCCGCCGGATCGACGACGGCGCTGGTCGGCTCGAGCGGATCCGGCAAGAGCACGCTGATCAGTCTGGTGATGACGTTCAATCGGCCGCTGACCGGGCGCGTGCTCGTGGACGGACGCGACCTGATGACCGTGAAGCTGCGCGATTATCGCGCGCAGCTCGGCGTCGTGCTGCAGGACAATTTCCTGTTCGACGGCACCATCGCGGACAACATCGCGTACGGCAACCCGCACGCGACGCGCGCGGAGATCATCGCCGTCAGCACCATCGCGCACTGCGACGAGTTCATCCGCGGCTTCGAGAAGGAGTACGACACCATCGTCGGCGAGCGCGGCGTCCGGCTCTCGGGCGGTCAGCGCCAGCGCGTCGCGATCGCGCGCGCGATTCTCGCCAATCCGAGGGTGCTGATCCTCGACGAGGCGACCTCCAGCCTCGACAGCGAGAGCGAGGCGCTGATTCAGGACGGATTGAAGACCCTGCGGCAGGGGCGCACGACGTTCGTGATCGCGCACCGGCTGTCGACGATCCGCAGCGCCGATCAGATTCTCGTACTGGAAGGCGGCGAGATCGTCGAGCGCGGCACCCACGAGGCGCTGCTCGCGCGAGGCGGGCGGTACCGCCAGCTGTACGACAAGCAGTACAACTTCGAACGGGATCAGTTCATCAACCCAGGCGAGGACTTCACGCCGGAGCCAGTGGCCGTGGCGCCGGTCGGTCCTCCGCGCAGCGGGAACGCCCTGTAACGGAGCGCGACTGCGCTCGGCTGACCTCTCTGCCGGAGCCTTGGCGGAGGTGGAAGCTCGCGCTACTGACAGCCAGGAATCCCGTCACCCCAAGGCTCGAGCCGAGCGACTTCCGCAGCGCGACGGTTTGAGCCGAGCGCAATCGCTTTTCACACAGTTTCCGGGTCAGACGTTCGACGCGTCGCGCCGCATGGTATTCAAAAGCGCACCGAAAAGGAGCGCCCATGCGATTCGCGCCAATCGTCCGCGTCGCCGCCACAGGTGTGTTGCTGGCGGCAGCTGTCGCCGCCGAGGCCGATCAGACGGTGGCGCCAACCGCCGTCAGGCCGCCATCCATCGTCGAACTTCGCGCGCCATGGCTCACGGTGCTGAGACGCGTCGCCGCGAGCGGCGACGGCACCCATCTCGTGCAGGCCGTGTTCGAGGCGCTGCACGATTTGCAGCGCGCCGGCCTCGGCGATGGCTGCTGCAATCCGTCGAAGGATTACTTTCTCGTTACCTTCGTCGCCGCGGATCCAGCTGGCGCGCCCGTGCTCGTCACGGTCCTCGCACACGAGCCGATGCCCGACACGACCGTGCTGCCCGGGATGCACGGGAAGGATCGGCCGGTATACGAAGTGTTCCTCTCCGACGATCTCACGGCTTCGCTGCAGACAACGTACGCAATCAGTCGGGAGGAGAATCCGGCGGCAAGGGAATCCGGCGCGTTTGCCGCCGCGGTGATCGCGAACATCGCGCTGCCGTTGTCGACTCGGCCGCGTGCCGCCGCCGCGCACACGCCGGACCCGGAGGTGCGATTCGGCGTCGGCGTCGCGTTCCGGCGCCTCGTCCTGCCTGAGACCGGCGCGATCCTCGTGCGGCAGACGGTGACGCTGACGCACCCGATGGGACATCTGGCGGCGAGAGTGGCATCCGTGAACCTCGAACAACGCGTGACGCTGCAGACGCACGAGCAGGACGACGCCGCGTCCGCGGCATGCGCGGCGTTCAGCACACTCGTGAGGGAGCAGATCGACGCCGCCGCGGCCGGTGCCGGGTGCGGACTGTGGCCCGCGGATCTCGCGGCGTGTGCGAAGCGAGTGCGGGAGGAAGTGGATCGCATCGCGTCCGCGTACTTCGCGTCGGCGCCGCGTTGTCCGATCGATACCGGCGCGCCGTTCGTGCAGGAGTACCTGTCGGTGATTCAGGATGTGAAGCCGCTGACGGCCGCGTTTCCACTCGGCAACGCGCCGTTGATTCGATACGGCTTCGGGCTGGCCGCCGGATACATGGCGCACCTCGAAATGGATTCGGGCCTGCCGCGCACCCGGCTGCAAGGCGCACGCATCGTGGCCGATCCGTTCGCACGCCAGCTCGCGATGGGCGTCGTGAACCTGACGCCGTGGGGCTACGATGCGCAGCGCCAGGCGCCGTCGATGGCCGAGCGCGCGCGAATCGTCGTGGGCGCCGCCTTCAGTCCGGCCTTCGGCGTGACTGCTGGCGGCGCGTTCGCGATCAACCGATACCTCGCCGTGAACGCGGGCTACGTCCGCTTGTGGTTCGATGCGCCGAAGCCCGGCGAGCAGATCGGATCCGCGCCGTCGGCCGCGAACAGCACGGAGCCGTTTACGCTGACGTCGGCCGGCGCGTTGTTTTTTGGTGTGTCGTACAACTTCAAATGATGATCCGTTCGGCTAAACGCGCTACGAGGAACCGCCTGATCCCTGATCCCTGGTCATTTGACGAGAATCCTTGGCACCCCGGCCTCATTCAGCTGCTTCTCGAGTGCCGGCACCTTGTTCTCGAGCAGCGTGTTCAGCGCCGCCGACTGGTCGGCGAACTCCTTGGTAAGGTCCTCCAACTCCATTCGCTGGGTGTCGGTCGGTGAAAATGGCGACCCGCTGATCTGCGCGAACAGCTGTGTAGCGCTCCGATTCAGGCGTGCGAGCTCCGTCTTGATCTTCTCCGCATCGTCGGCTGTCTCTTTCGCCGCCGTCTTCACCGCGGCCGGCGCGGACGCCACGCCGTCCACCGATTTGCGGAGTGCCTCGAGTTGATCGCTCGCCGATTGCGCCCGTTCAGAGGACGGCTCGATTTTGCCCTGAAGCGCAAACGCCGAGGTGACGACAGCCCGCCTTGCCGTGCGGTTCTCCGTCGTCATCGTGACCAACGGATCGGCTTCGATGATGATCGGCGTCGTGAGATCCTCGCCGTTCACCGTCAGCTTGGCGACGTATTCGCCGGGATCGACGAGAGCGCCCGACGTGTCCCCTCGCCCTGCCCCTCCTGCCCTTCCCCCACCTCCTGCCCCTCCCGCCCTTCCTGCCCTCGAGGCCGCCGCCAGCGGCTTGCCCCGAAGATCCCATTGGACGCGATTGAGACCGGCTTCCTTCGCCGGCGCGAGCTCGCGGACGACTGTCCCGCTCTTGTCGAGAATGGTCAACGACACCGTGCTCGGCGCCGATTGCACGTAGTACGTGATCGACACGCCCGGCGCCGGATTCTCGCCGATGAATCGTTTCTGCGCGAGGAACTCGTCGGTCGTGAACACGCGGTAATCGAACGCGATCGCCGGTTTCACCGAAAACAGATGCGCGCGCTGGGCGAGCACTTGCGGCGTGAGCTCCTGCAGCGGCGAGATATCCATCACGTAGAAGCTTCGCCCGTGCGTCGCCGCAATCAGATCGCCGTCGCGCGGGTGCACGATGAGATCCGCCACGGGCACCGTCGGCAGGTTGTTCATGATTCGCACCCAGTGCCCGCCATCGTCGAACGACGCGTAAGCCGCCGACTCGGTGCCCGCGAAGAGCAGATGCGGATTCTTCACATCCTCGCGAACGACGCGGACGGGCGTCGCGCCAGGCAGATCGCCCTTCATCGGCTTCCACGAGTCGCCGTAGTCCGTGGACTTGAACAGATACGTCGTCACATCGTCGCTGCGGTGCCCGTCGAAGGCGAGATACGCGGTTCCCGCGTTGTAGCGCGACGCGACGACGCGGCTCACCCAACGTTTGCCGGGCATGCCTGGAAACCTCGACGTGATGTTCTTCCAGTTGCGGCCGCCGTCACGCGTGGCCCACACGTTGCCGTCGTCGGTCCCCGCGTACAGGACCGCCGCGTCGAGCGGCGATTCCGCGAACGTGGAGATCGTCGCCACCTTTTCCGTCGTCAGCTCCGGGCTGATGGCCGTCCAGGCATCTCCGCGATTCGTCGAGCGGAACAGGTAATTGCCGGCGACATAGATCGTCTTCGGATCGTGGGCGGAGATCAGCAGCGGCGTCTCCCAGTTGAATCGGTACGGCGGCTCGCCCGATCGCGCGCGCGGCTTGATGCTGGTGTTGCGCCCGCTCTTCAGATCGTGCCGGACCAGGCCGCCGTTCTGCGACTCCGCGTAGACGATCGTGTAGTCAGTCGGATCGACGCGCACCTGAAATCCATCGCCTGTCTGCACCTTGAACCAGTCGGATACCTGGATGCCGACCGATTTGCGCGTCTCGCTCGGTCCGCCCCACGAGCAGTAGTCCTGCGCGCCCCCGTAAATGAAATACGGCTTGCGCATGTCGACATCGACGGAATACATCTGGCTCAGTGGAAGCTGATTCAGGAATTCCCACGAGCGTCCGCCGTCCCACGTCACGTCGATGCCGCCGTCGTTGCCGTCGAGGATGTGCTTGGGATCGCGCGGATCGATCCACATGGCGTGATGGTCGACGTGAATGTTCCACGTCTGATTGCGGAACGTCTGCCCGCCATCGTCGGACTCCGCGTCCGAGGAGCCCATGACGAACAGATGATTTTCATTGGTGGGATCGACGCGCACCTGGCTGTAATAGAACGGCCGGTTGTTCGTCGCATTCACCCAGTGCCAGGTCTCACCGCGATCGTCCGAGCGGAACACGCCGCCGTCCTTCATCGTTTTCGGGCCTTCCGGTGGCGGCGGTGCGGCCTCGTCGGCGGTTTCGCGCGGCACGGTCGTCGGCGTCTGCACGACCGCGTAGAGCACCGACGGATTGCTGACGGCGACATCGATGCCGATGCGGCCGAGATCTCCCGGCGGCAGGCCTTCGGTCAGCTTGCGCCAGGTGCGTCCAGCGTCTGTGGTCTTGTAGATGCCGCTGCCCGGGCCCCAGCCCTTTTCAGGATCACCGCCCGGAAATCCGTCGCGGCGCACTTCGTACGCCGCCGCGTAGATCGTGTTGCCGTCGAACGGATCCATCGCGAGATCGGAGACACCGGTGTCGGCGTTGATGAACAGACTCGACGTCCAGGTCTGGCCGCCGTCGGTCGTCTTGAACACGCCGCGATCCTTGTTCGGTCCCCACAAATGACCGAGCGCGCCGACGTACACGACATTCGGATTCCGCGGATCGATGACGATGCGTCCGATGTGGCGTGTGTCCTTGAGGCCGACGTTCGTCCACGTCTTGCCGCCGTTGGTGGACTTGTAGACGCCGTCGCCCCAGGAAACGCTGTTGCGTGGGTTCACCTCGCCCGATCCAATCCAGACGGTGTCCGGATTGGTGGGATCCACCGTCACGTCGCCTATGGAGGCGACGCTCTCGCGGTCGAAGAGCGGTTCCCACGACGTGCCCTCGTTCGTGCTCTTCCACAGACCGCCGGTCGCCGACGCGACATAAATCCGCCGCGGCGACTCGCCGCCGACCGCGATGTCGACAATGCGCCCACCGGCGCCGGCAGGACCGACCGACCGCCACGCGAAATGTTTGAGGAGCGCCTCGTCGATCGGAGGCACCGATGCTGCGCGTTGCGCCGACGAACCACTGGCGACGGCGACGCCAAGAACCGCGAACGCGGCGATGAATTCCGCTCGAAGAGTGCGCGTCATGGGCGGGATTATATCTCCCGCCTCGACCGACGACCGACGACTGCCTTATCGTCCTCCCCCGTTCGCCAGCACGTTCACCTGCGAGCGCACGTAGGTGAGGGTCTTGTCGTTGGCGTCGAGGAGGAGCGCCGTGACGCGGTAGCTTCCGCTCGGCAGGCTGCGGAATTCGAATGTGGTCGTCCGCGGCGCGTTGTCGCCATCGAGTTGGACTTCACTCGAGCGATAGAAGTCGTCGGACTCGGCCACGATCGCGATCGCGCGATTGCGCGCATCGGCTTCGATCATCGCTCGGACGATGAGGTTGGCCGGTGCGAATGCCACCGCCGGCGAGACCTTGAGCATGAGCCGCTCTCCGGCGCCGAGCGGCCACGGGGCCAGGATAAAAATAGCGCAAATGATCGCGCGAAACTTCATCGTGCTCACCTTACGACGCCGTCGCGTCGCATGCGTGCCGGAACTGCCTCGTCCGGCGCGTTTGCCGCCCCACGCGGCCGTGGACCGTCAGTGCAAGCCGTGGACCACTGCGCACGCGCGGCGGGCCCGCACCACGCGTCTGAAAGCGCGTCGCTGGAAAGACAGTCTTTTGCGCTGTTGGCGAGGCCACGCGGCGCGGCGGCGTGTCGACAGGCGCGCGCGATTCTCCTTTCCCGGTACCTGGTCGCCCATGCGTGCGTAGGCAACCACGAAAAAAGGCGTGAGCGAAACGTGGAGGCTCGCTCAGGCGTCGAATGGAGAGCGGTCGAGTCGAACCGGAAATACTTGTGCCTTCAGCGCACGCCCGCCGATACAATCGAGAGAATCAATCCTGCAGAGACGGATCTTTCCATATGATGCTTCCGACACGTGTGCACATCCTGACGGTAGGCGCCTTCCTCCTGAGCGCCTGTTCCGGGTCGGCGCAACAGGCCCGCGCACAGCAGGCGCGCGCCCAGACGGCCAACGACGTGGTTGCGACCGTCGGGCCGATGACCATTACGCTGGGCCAGGTCGACGAGCAGGCGCTCAAGATGCCCGCGTCGAGCTTTGGCAATATGAAGCTGTCGGAAGCGCTCTACGAAGCGCGCCGAGCGGCGCTCGACGCGATGGTAGGCGACGCGCTGCTCGATCAGGAAGCCAAGGCTCACGGGACGGATCGTGCGGCGCTCACCGCGAAGGAGATCACCGCGAAGGTGGCCGCGGTGACCGATGCCGACATCACCGCCTGGTACCAGGCCAATCAAGCGCGCGTGCAGGGCGCCCCGCTCGACCAGGTGCGCTCGCCGATTCAGGCGCTCCTGACGCAGCAGCGCACGCAGAGCCGCCGCGAGGAGTATCTGGACACGCTGAGGAAGAACATCGCGGTGAAGACGACGCTGGAGCCGCCGCGGCAGATGGTCGCCGAGAACGGACGGCCGGCGCGCGGACCGGCGAACGCGCCGATCGAGATGATCGAGTTCTCCGATTTCCAGTGTCCGTTCTGCTTGAAAGCGAATCCCACCGTCAATCAGGTGCTGAGCGCGTACGGCGACCGCATCCGGTTCGTGTATCGGCACTACCCGCTGCCGAATCATCCGAACGCGAGGCCGGCGGCGGAAGCGGCGCAGTGCGCGAACGAACAAGGCAAGTTCTGGCCGTATCACGATCAGCTCTTCGCACGGGGCGGGCGCTTGAGCGACGCCGAGCTGAAGACCGCGGCGGGCGAGGTGGGTCTCGACGCGGCGGCATTCGATCGCTGCGTCGCGACGCATAAATACAAGGCTGATGTCGACGCGGATATTGCGGCGGGCGACGAAGCCGGCGTCACGGGGACGCCGGCCTTCTACATCAACGGCCGCATGCTCACCGGCGCGCAGCCGTTCGAGACGTTCAAACGTGTGATTGACGAAGAGCTCGCCGCTGCGAACCGGCGTTGATCATTTCGCATCGACCTATTTTTTGACCCCAGAGGTGCCCACGGCGCGGTTCGCGTCGTGCGCCATCTTCAAATGGCTCTCGAGCGTGGGCAGGGTGTTGGCGGCCCACGATTTCACATCGGGGTCGGCGCCCGATTTCGACTCGGCCTTGAACTCGTTCACGTCCTTGGTGTGATCCGTCACCATCGCCTGCATGTACGCGCGATCGAACGCCGGACCGGACAGCTTCGACAGACGATCGAGCAGCGCCTTGTCCTTCGCATTGAGATCGGTCGGCAGCGTGATGTTCTTCGTCTGCGCCAGCGACTTGAGTTGATCGTTGGCCTTGCCGTGATCGTCGACCATCTTCTGTCCGAACTGCTTCACTTCGCTGCTGCTGGCTTTGTCGGCGGCAAGCTTGCCGAGCTCGACCTCCGCCATTCCGCCTTCCGCGGCCTTCTTCACGAACGTGTGATCCGCTGACGCCTTGCTCGTCGTCGCAGTGCTTTTGGTCGTAGTGGTCTTGGTCGCAGTGGTCTTCGTCTGTGCGCCCGCGAACGTGGGAGCGGCTGACATGGCCATCGCCATGACGCCTATGAACAATCCTTTCTTCATCGATAGAGACCTCCTCAGGCTCCTCTCCGTCAATCGCAAAGCCAGTGCCACGCCTCCCGCATGCCTGAGGCGCGCGACTCTAACGATCGCCAAATAGTCGAGGATGTCCGAGCGACGGACGCGCTGGCGGCAAGTGGACTTACAGGATGCCGAGCCCGTGCAGAACCGCGAACGCGATCGAGAGCGCTGATGCCGCCAGCAGGGCCATCGCGATTAATAGATGGTCGCCGCGTTCGCGCGTGAGCGGATTGAGCAGCGAGGAGACGCCGTAGCCGCCGAGGAAACCGCCGAGGTGCGCGTAATTGTCCACGCCAGGAAAGATGAGCCCGAACACCCCAGCGATGATCGCGTACTGCATCGCTTGACCGTGCACGAGACTGCTGTTGCTCTTGCGCCCGTAGTGGACGAGGGCGCCGAGCAAGCCGAAGATCGACGCGGAGGCGCCCATCGTATACGCCGCGCCGTGCAGAATCGGAATCGGCATGCCCGCCAGGAAATAACCGGCGGCCGAGCTCAGCGCGAACCCGCACGCGCCCGACAGGACATACACGATCACGGTGCGCGACGGACCGATCATCTCGGCGGTCGCCGGTCCGATCTGCCGCACGTACAACATGTTGAACAGGATGTGAATGAGGCCGCCGTGCAGCCACGACGCGCTCAGCACCGTCCACCACCAGCCGTACACGAACACCGGATAGGCGCCGCTCATGCCGAACAGCAGCAACGATCGTGTGCTCGGCGACAGAATCGACATGCCGCCGCCGGCGATCTCCAGCTGGCTGCCTGACGCGGCGAGCGTCAGCAGGTAGATCACCGTGCACGAGCCGATGACGAGCGGCACAAAGCCGAGGTCGGTGCCCAGCTGCCGCAGCAACGGGCCGAATCCCCACAAACCGGGATTCGCACGACCACACGTATAACATTTGTCGTCGCGCACGCCGACGAGCGACCCGCACGACGGACACACGACCGACCCCGAGGTACGACGTTGAAGCACGGGAGAGATCATACAGGGATCAGGGGATCAGGGTTGGGGGGACAGGGGAGATTTGAGATTTGAGATTTCAGATTTCAGATTTCAGATTGGATTTCAGATTGGATTTCAATATCCCGTGATCCCTGAGCCCTGAGCCCTGTCAGATTCGCACCGTCCAGCCGACGATCGCCCCGTAGACGATGTGCGCGAGCAGGGTCACGAGGAAGGCGTTGCGGCCGTAGTTCAGCATCAGGAACCCCGGCGGCTCCAGTAGCGTGACGTCGTTGGCCGCGGTGTCCGGCGTCCCCATCCGCGGGTGCGCGATTGGGAGCAGGACGTTCACCAAAACCGACCCGGTGAACAGCGCCTGCAGAGCGCCGATGCAGGCGCCCAGCCACCAGGTGCTCCAGCCGATGGCTTCGAAGACGGCCCAGTACGCCAGCGCGAACGCGACGCCAATCGCGAAGTGGAAGCAATAGCCGATCGCCTTCGCCTTGCGGCGATTGTCCGTCACCGCCGTGCCGAGCAGAAACGGCAGATCCATCCGCGTCAAGCCGATTTCGCTCGCCGACCGCGTCATCGTGGTCATGACGAGCGTGCCGGCGAATCCCCCGATCACCGACGACCACAGGCTCGTCATGCGGACTCTCGAATCGCCACGGCGGCGTTGACCAGTGCGAGGTGCACCAGCGCCTGCGGAAAGTTGCCGAGAAACGCACCGGTTCGCGGCTCGATTTCCTCCGAGTACAGGCCAACCTCGTTGGCGCGTCCGATCAGCGCGTTCATCAACTCCCTCGCCTGCCGCACGCGCCCGTTCCGCGCGAGCGCGCTCACCAGCCAGAATGAACAGTTCAAGAACGACCCTTCGGTCCCGCTCAACCCATCGTCGGCGCGATAGCGATATACGAAGTCGCCGTGCTTCAAGGTGTCGATGACCGCGTCGATGGTGCCGGAGATGCGCGCGCCCCGCGAATCGCCGTAGCCGACCAGCGGCAGCATCAGCAGACTCGCATCGGCACGCGGCGATTCTTCGCCCGCCGCCGTGCGCGTGTAGGTGCCGAGCGACTCCGACCAGCAGCGCTCTTCGACGAACGCGCCAATGGCGGCGGCTTCCGCCTGCCATCGCGCGAGATGATGGGAGGGCAGCTCGCCGCGCCTGGCGAGCCGCATCGCGCGATCGATCGCGACCCAGCACATCACCTTGGAGTGCGTGAACTGAAACGGTCCGTTGCGCACCTCCCAGATGCCCGAGTCGGGGCGGCGCCAGATGTCGCAGACGTGATCCGCGATCCGTGCGAGCACGATTCCCGTGTCGATATCGAGCGCGTGGTGCCCTTCGCTGTACAGCCACGCCGTCTCGAACAGCGCGCCGTAGATGTCCAGCTGTGTCTGCGCGACGGCGCTGTTGCCGACGCGGACCGGACGCGATCCCCGATAGCCGGGCATCTGCAGCGTCCGCTCGGCGAATCCAACGCCGCCGTCGAGGCGATACAGCACGTGCAGCCGAGGCTCGGTGAGCGCAGTCGCCTGCATGAACCACCAGAACAGCGAGCGCGCTTCATCGGAGCATCCGAGGCGGATGAGGGCGTCGATCATGAAATTGGAATCGCGAATCCAGCAGAAGCGGTAATCCCAATTGCGCTCGCCGCCAAGATCCTCCGGCAGCGACGTCGTGGGCGCCGCGGCGGCCGCGCCCGATGGCGCGAAGATCAACAGCTTCAACACGAGTGCACTCCGGCGAACGGCATCGGTCCATTCGCCGTCGTACTTCAGACCGGCCGCCCACGACGTCCAGAAGCGCGCCGTTCGCTGCAGGCGATCCTGCGCGGCCGCGCGCGAGGGCAACACGAGCGGCTCGGCATATGCCGTCGCGAGCGCGAACATGGCCCGCCCGTTCTCGGCGATCTCGAACGCGCCTTCGAGCCCCTCGTCGCGATGGACCACTTCAGTGCCCGCGTCCCAACGCTGCAGCGCGATGGCTTCGGTGCGGTGAATCGCGACGGGCACGCCGGCGCGCGTCGTGAAACACGGCGCGCGGGAGCCGTATTCGAAACGAGGCGCGAACCGCCATCGCATCGGCACGAGGCCGGACACGCCGTCCACGGCGCGTACCAGTTCGCGCATCGGCGCGAGCTGTCCATCGGGCAGCGTCATCGCGTCGACCAGACGGACGATGCCGGAGGCGGTGCGGAAGGTGGTTTCGAGGATGTTGGTGTCGGGAAGATAGCGCCGCGAGGTCTCGAACGGAATCGACGGTTGGACGATGAAGGCGCCGCCATGTTTCGGATCCAGCAGCGCGCCGAACACACTTGGCGAATCGAAATTCGGGAGGCACAGCCAGTCGATCGCGCCGTCGGCCGCGACGAGCGCCGCAGCGCGCCCGTCGCCAATCAGGGCGTAGTCTTCGATGGCGGCGTATCCGTCGGTCCGCATGGCCTCGCTACAGGCGAGATGCAAGAGTCGGGCTCAGCCGGCCGCGCGGGCCGCAGGGTTATTCCTTTATTCCTTTTGAGATTTCGGCCGCTGATTCGAAGCCAGGATGCGCTTGCGCAGCCGGATCGCCGACGGCGTCACCTCCACCAGCTCGTCGTCGTTGATGAATTCGATCGCCTGCTCCAGGCCGAGCCGGCGCGGCGGGATGAGGCGGATCGCCTCGTCGGCGCTCGACGCGCGCATGTTCGTCTGCTTTTTCTCTTTGGTGACGTTGACGTCCATGTCGGCCGGACGCGCGTTCTCGCCGATGATCATCCCCTCGTACACCGACACCGCGGGATCGATGAAGATCTCGCCGCGCTCCTGCAGATTGAAGATCGCGTACGACGTCGCGACGCCCGCTCGATCCGCGACGAGCGCGCCGTTCTGGCGCGACGAGATCGCGCCGTGCCACGGCTCCCAGCTCGAGAAGATGTGGTTCATGATCCCGGTACCCTTCGTGTCGGTCATGAACTGCGAGCGGAACCCGATCAGGCCGCGTGCCGGAATTCGGAATTCCAGCCGGACGCGCCCGCTCCCGTTGTTCACCATCTTGGTCATCGTGCCGCGGCGCTCGCCGACCTGTGCGATCACCACGCCTTGATGATCCTCGGGCACGTCGATGACCAGCTCCTCGACCGGCTCCACGATCTGCCCGTCGATCGTCTTGGTGACGATGTCCGGCCGCGACACCTGGATCTCGAATCCTTCGCGGCGCATCATCTCGATCAGAATCGACAACTGCAGCTCGCCGCGGCCGACCACCTTGATCTGCTCCGGCGTGTCGGTCGGCTCGACGCGAATCGACACGTTGCCGAGCAGCTCGCGATCGAGCCGATCCTTCAGCTGGCGAGAGGTGACGTACTGGCCTTCGCGGCCCGCCATCGGCGACGTGTTGACGCCGAACACCATCGATACCGTCGGCTCGTCTATCGCGATCGGCGGAATCGCGACCTGGTGCTCCATATCGGTGATCGTCTCGCCGATGGTGATGTCCTCGATGCCTGCGAGGCAGACGATATCGCCGGCGCCCGCGTCCTGGATGTCGACGCGTTTGAGGCCGTCGAACGCGAACAGCTTCGTCACTTTCGTGTGCTGGATCTTCGCGTCGAGCTTGCAGACTGCGACCGGATCGCCGATCTTGACGCGGCCGTTGAAGATCCGGCCGATGGCAATCCGCCCGAGATAATCGCTCGAGTCGAGATTCGCCACGAGCAGCTGCAGCGGCGCGTCCACGTTGCCGCGCGGCGGCGGCACGTGCGCGAGAATCGCGTCGAACAGCGGACGCAGATCCTCCCCGGCGCCGTCCTGCTCGCGGGTCGCGGTCCCCAGCTTCGCGTTTGTGTACAGCACCGGGAAATCGAGCTGCCCTTCGTTCGCGTCGAGATCGATGTAGAGGTCGTAGATCTCGTTCAGCACTTCCTGCGGGCGCGCGTCAGGTCGATCGATCTTGTTGATGACAACGATCGTCTCGAGCCGGCGCTCGAGCGCCTTGCGCAGCACGAAGCGCGTCTGCGGCAGCGGCCCCTCGGACGCGTCCACCAGCAGCATGACGCCGTCCACCATCGAGAGCGTGCGCTCCACTTCACCGCCGAAATCGGCGTGACCCGGCGTGTCGACGATGTTGATCAGCACGTCCCGGTAGTGGACGGCGGTATTCTTCGCGAGAATCGTGATGCCGCGCTCACGCTCCAGCTCGTTGCTGTCCATCGCGCGCTCGGCGACGCGCTCGTTCGCCCGGAACGTGCCGCTCTGGTGCAGCAGCGCGTCGACCAGCGTGGTCTTGCCGTGGTCGACGTGCGCGATGATGGCCACGTTGCGGCGCATCGGATTCGCGATTTGCCCGGGCGGTGACGTGACAGGAGCGGAAGACGGTGAAGCAGACATCCTCTCAGTATAGCTGATAGGCCGGGCCGGCAGCGTTCTGCGAGACACCGAACGATCGATCGAGATGGCTAAAACAAGGGGTGGATTGTCGTGAACAGCGCGAGCGCGAGCGTATAGAACAGCGCGAACGTCACGATGAGACCGGTCTGCACGGTCCGCGACCGGCACGAGGCGAGCCAGATGAACGCGGGAAACAGCACGGCGCAGTAGCGGCCCATTCCTTCGAAGCTGCCGGACGACAGCGGCAGGTAGAGGTTGAGCAGCATGAACAAGCCATAGCCGCCGCCGAAACGCCTCCAGACGAACGGCACGGCGATGACGAACAGGATACCGGTGACGCCGTATAGCGTGTCGTACGGCGCCATGCGATCGCCGGCGAGATAGCGATAGGGATGCGTGGCGAGCAGGTGCAGCAGGCGTACCGGCGCCATCCACGGCGTGCCGCCGGGATAGTAGCCCCATCGCTGCAGCGTCGCCGCCCACTCGAACGGATTGCCGGTCAAGCCGTAGATGTAAGCGCAGTAGGCGCCGAAACCGCTCGCGGCGAGCACGAGTCCGGCAGCCGCGCCGAGCCGATCGCGGCGCGTCGGCTCCGCCGTCCGCCAGGCGAACCACGCGAGCGCAGGCCACATCATGATCCCGGGCACGCGCGTCGCGGTGGCGATGCCGGCGCAGATGCCGCCGACGATCCACCGCTTCGTCCGAAAGAGATAGAAGGCGAGCACGGTGAAGAGCACGAACGTGCTCTCGCTGTAGGCGACGCCGAAGAAGAAGGCGAATGGGAAGATCGTCATCAGCAGCACGGCGCGTTCGGCGCCGCGCCGCGACAGATCGAGCCGCGCCAGGTAATACAAGGCGACCATCGCCAGAACGAAGCAGAGCCACGAGACGAAAATCCCTGACAGATACAGGATCGCGTGATGGTGTCCGAACAGGCTGCCGACCCATCGCATCAGCAGCGGATACACGGGGAAGTACGCGATGTCGCTGCGTCCGTTCGGCACCGGCACGTATCCGCCCCAGGCGATGTTCTGGAAATGGCCGGTGTCGTAGCGCGCGAACGTGTCCCAGAAGGGGCTCGTCGTGCCGAACACCGTGAGCTGCTCCGGCTGATTCAGCGGAAACACCAGGTTCGCGAGCAGCGCGATCAGCGCCGAGAGCAGACGAAACGCGATCGCGCCCACCACGATGCGAAGGATCGATCCGCCGTGTGTTGGTTTGCGCGGCAGCGGGGGTGGGCCGACACGCACGTCGGCCTCCACAACAGAAATCGCGCGGCCGTCGCCAGCGTTGTCAGATGGCGGTAGCGGCGAACCTGTGTGTCCGGATTGCAGACGCGGACCTGTGTGTCCCGCCTGTAGGAGCGGACCTATGTATCCGCCCGCGTCCCGATCAATTGAATCTGACAAGAGCTTTCGGCAGCCGCATCGCCCAGTCGTCGGCACGCGCCTGGCTCACTTCGGCCAACGCTTCCGATCGATGTTCGGGTGTCGGCTCGCGAAATTCACGCAGCTCAACCGGTTCATGAGCCGCCGGCATCACCGCAGCCACGATCGACATAAGGGTTGCGCGCTAGAATACCTCATGCCACTTTTCGAATACGAATGCCGCGGCTGCGGCCAGCAGTTCGAGTTCCTCACGCGCGACGGCCAGACACCCGCGTGCCCCTCGTGCGCCGGGTCGGATCTCCAGAAGAAGTTGTCGGCGTTCGCGGTCGGCGGCGCTGGCGAGAAGCGCTTCGAGATGCCGTCGTCCGGCGCCTGCGGACACTGCGGCGACCCGCGCGGCCCCGGCTCCTGCTCGATGAACTAGCGGTCGGCCGCTACTCCTTCGCCGGCCGCGGAATCTTCTGATCGGCCATCGCGCACTGGTAGGCGAACGTGGCCATGACGATGGCGGCCTGCTGGATGTCGCTTTCCTGCAGCCGCTCGTTCGTGTCCATGTTCGTGTGGTGCGTGCGGATGTCGTAATCGGCGTAGTCCTGAATCGGATTGAATCCGGGAACCCCCGCGTCGATGAAGCTGAGATGATCGGTTGAACCGATCGGCTCCATCGTGTTCTTGCGCGCACCCAGATCCTTCAACGGCGCGAGCCACGCGTCGAACAGCGGCTGGACCGCGCGATTGTCCTGCAGGTAGAAGCCGTAGATCTTGCCGGTGCCGTTGTCGATGTTGAAGTAGACGTCGAATTTCTCGCGCGCCGCGCGGTTGGCGTCGCCGGCCAGGTGCTGCGCGACCCAGGCTTTCGATCCGAGCAGCCCCTGCTCCTCGCCTCCCCACAACCCGATGCGAATCGTCCGCCGCGGCCGCGCGCCGATCGCCTTCAAAATCCGCATCGCTTCCACCATCGTCGTCGCGCCGTCGGCGTTGTCGGTGGCGCCGACGCCGGTGTGCCAGGAGTCGAGATGCCCGCCGAGCATGACGATTTCATCGCGCAGCGCGGGATCTGCCCCCGGTAATTCGGCGACGACGTTGTAGGCGCGGCCGGCGTCCTGATCGAAGAACTTCGTCTGCACGTTCACGCGCAGCTTCACCGGCACGTGGCGGTCGAGCATGCGCACGATCATGTTGTAGTGCTCGGCGCTGAGCGTGACGGTGGGCACCGCGCCTGGTCCGCCGTCGCGCCCGGTCACGAAGACGGTGCCGTGCTCGCCCGCGCTCGGCTTGAGGAGCACGCCGGCGCCTGCGTCGCGGAACGCCTGTGCGGCGCGCTGCGCGCGCTGCTGCGGCGTTTCCTGTCCAGCGCGCGGCGGACGCTGGCCGACACTGGTGGCATACGCGGCGGAATTCGGCACGTAGTTCGGATCGGTCGGCTGCGGCCGATCCTTCCGCACGAACGCCGTCATGATCGGCTGCGTCATCACGATCGCGCCTTTGAGCGCATCGCGCATCGCGCCGATCTCCTCGGGCGTCTTGCCGGCGGCCATCACCGGCGCCGCGACGATCTCGCCCGGTGTCGACGCGGACCAGCCGTCGGCATAGCCGATCAGCGGCAGGTAACGCGGTTCGACCATCTCCACGGTCAGCTTCTCGAGAGTCCAGCCGCGCCCGAACGTCCACGGCTCGAGGTGGACGTTGGACAATCCATAGGCCGTCAGCCGATCGCGCATGAACTCCGCGGCGCGCTTGTGCGCCGGGGATGCGGTGAGCCGCGGGCCGATGTCGACCGTCAACGCCTCGAACACCGGCGCCACCTGCGAATGCTTCAGGCCCTCCTCGCGAATCTTCGCCAGTGTCTGCACATCGGCGCCCGACTGCGCAGAAACGACGACGGAGAAAAGCGCGATGAGGAGGATGGGCTTTGTCATGGCTGATGGGAGATTCTGCCACCTTCTGGACCGCGCTCTCAAAAATATTCGGAGATGGCAAGCGACGCGGAAGGCTATGGGAACAGGATCCAGCTGCGAGAAAGGTCGCCGATCAACTGTTCGACAGCGGAACATCGATCGGCGCGAATGCTGAAGAAACGGAGGGAGCGCAGACGCCGTGAAGCGATCTACCGGCTACGTCTCGGAATCAGCCAGCCGTTAGCCATGGCTTTGTCCATCAACTGTGGCCGGCAGCCCGCGCGGTGAACCCTTGGCGCGTCCCATCCAGCCCTTCCACTTCTGATTCAGCAGCGACTGCTCGAACGCGTCGAACTTCACGTACGCCACCGGCACGAGCAGCAGCGTCAGGAACAGGCAGAGCGACTGGCCGCCGATGACGGTGATCGCGATCGCCGCGCGCCCCTGACCGCCGATGCCAAGGCCGAGCGACGTCGGAATCAGCCCGGCGATGATCGCCGAGGTCGTCATCAGAATCGGCCGCAGACGGGTGCGGCAGGCCTCGACGATCGCCTCGCGCAGCGGCATCCCGTTCGACCGCAGCACGTTCGCGTAGTCGACCTGCAGAATCGAATTCTTCTTGACGATGCCGAGCAGCAGGAGGACGCCGAGCGCGCTCCACAGGTTCAGCGTGCGGCCGCTGATCCACAGCGTGAACAACGCGAACGGAATCGACAGCGGCAGCACGAGCATGATCACGACCGGCTGAATGAAGCTCTCGAACTGCGCCGCGAGCACCATGTAGACGAAGATCATCGCGAGCGCGATCGCCATGATCAGGTTCGTCGTGGTCTCGTCGAGAATCTTCGTCTGTCCGCTCAGCGAGAAGGACATGTCGGGTGGCAGATTCAACCCCGCCAGCAGGTGCCGCACGTCGTTCGACGCCTCGTCGAGGGCGTGACCGGGCGCGAGATCCGCGGAGAGGCCGACCGAGAACTGGCGGTTGAAGCGCTGGAGTGTGCTCGGACCGAGGCCGCGCTCGATGCGCGCGATGTTGTCGATGCGGACCGGCCCATTCAGCGACGGCACCGTGAGACGGCCGATCGCGGCGATGTCGTCGCGCTGCGAGTCGAGCACGCGGATCTTCACCGGGTACTGCTCGGAGCCCTCGCGATAGTTCGAAATCTCATCGTCGCCGGCCACTGCGAGGCGAAGGATGTTGCCGACCGTCGCCGTCCGCACGCCGAGATCGGCGGCCCTCCGGCGATCGACGTCCACGTGAATCTCCGGATTCGAAACGTTCAGCGTGACCTTGACGTCGGTGAGGCTCGGCAGCTTCTGCGCTTCGGCCAGCGCCTTCAGCGAATAGTCGGCCAGCCGCGGCATGTCGGGGCCGAGGATGTTGGCGGAGATCGGGAAGCCGCCCTGCTCGCCGCCGCCGAGCGGGTTGCGAATCGTGATGCTGGGTTTATATGACGGGTGCGCCGACAGGCGGCGGCGCATTTCCGCCACCATGGTCGCCTGCGACACCTTGCGCTCGTCGTACGGCAACGGGGGCGAGTCGAACAGCTGCGCGATGCCCTGCCGGCCCTCGACCTCGGTGAGCAGGACCTTCCGACCGCCCGCGGCCAGGGCCAGCGCGAGGGCTGCGGCGACCGTCGTCTTGCCGGTGCCGCCCTTCCC
>Ga0207657_10001886_pt1 | contig 22653 bp, 24 predicted proteins | sample KBSC33metaG_FD_184316 | JGI IMG/M metagenome (GOLD analysis project Ga0207657, IMG submission 184316) | Corn rhizosphere microbial communities from Kellogg Biological Station, Michigan, USA - KBS C3-3 metaG (SPAdes) (version 2) | ecosystem: Host-associated > Plants > Roots > Rhizosphere > Soil ... | reverse complement strand
GAATCCGCTCGCCGCCTCCAGTTGAGTCGCCACGTTTCATCAAGCGCCGCTTTATCGCCGGCATCAGCGTCCTAAAAGCCGATCCAACTCGCCGCTGGCATCCAGTTCTTGGGCATCGTCATAGCCACCGATCGGCTCGCCATCGATAAAGATCTGCGGCACCGTCATACGCCGCGAAAGCTTCTCCATCTCCGCCCGGAGTTGGGGATCATCGGTGACGTCGATCTCCTCGAACTGGACAGCCTTCCTCCGCAGCAGAGCTTTAGCCGCTCGGCAATAGGGACAGTAGCTTGTCGTGTAGATCCGTACCTGACCCATTGCAAATAGCTCCCTTTCCTCTGTTAATCGCGCCATTGCTTGAAACCACCCGTCGATTTTGCGAAGACTGTTGCGTGAAATTAGTCGGGTTGACCGGCGGCATTGCCTCAGGCAAAAGTACGGTGGCAAAAATTCTCCAGAGTTTGGGCGCCGCCATTGTCAATGCGGACGATTTGGCCCGTCAGGTCGTCGAACCCGGACGCGAGGCGTGGAAAGAAATCGTCGCTTCCTTCGGGCCGCATGTCTTGCAAACCGATCAAAACCTAGATCGTCAAAAACTGCGCACGTTGATCTTTAACCAGCCTGAGGCCAGAAAACGGCTGGAATCGATCATTCATCCGCGTGTGCGCGCCCTCGCTGAAGAAAGAATACGGCAGTATGGTGCGGCCGGCTACCCCGTAGTCATTTATGAGGTGCCGCTCCTCTTCGAAGGCAACCTGCAAGAGTGGCTGCGGCCGGTGATCTTGGTCGCCTGCAACATTGAAGCCCAAACTGCTCGTTTGCGGAAACGCGATCACCTCACCACCGCTGACGCTGAGAAGCACATCGCGGCCCAGATGAGCTTGGCAGAAAAACGGCGACTCGCCGATTATGTCATCGAAAACAATGGCAGTTTGGCAGATCTCGAACGACAAACGCGGGAAGTCCTGGAAAAACTGAAAGCTACTTGACGCGTTCGAGATACGAGCCGTCGGTCGGATCGACGCGCACTTTATCTCCGACTTGGACAAACGGCGGCACTTGTACCGTCACTCCGGTTTCGAGTTTGGCCGGTTTATAGGACGCGCTCGCAGTTGCGCCTTTCATTGAAGGCTCCGTATCGACAACTTCTAGGTCGACGGTGGACGGTGGATTGATTCCTACCGGCCTGCTCTCATGAAATTCGATGCCGACGATCGAATTGGGCAACAGGAATGACAGCAAATCGCCGATGTCTTCTTTTGCTAACGTAATTTGTTCGTAATTTTCCAGATCCATGAAAGTATGCAAGTCACCTTCTGCGTAGAGGTACTGCATCTGGCGATTGTCAAGAATTGCCTGATCGACGCGATCTTCCGAGCGAAACTTGTACTCCGTCCCGATCCCCGTTCGCAGGTTCTTCATCTTGGTCTGCATGAAGCCGCGCTTATTCCCAGGGGTGAGATGATGTACGGCCGTTACGCGAAACAGGTCGCCTCCGTGGATGATGATCATTCCGGGCCGAAGTTGCGTCGCTTGAACCATTGACTACCGTCTCTCTTTCAATGGGATGCCACTTGGTTAGCAGTTTCTGGTCCCCGCTTCAAATCGTTCACGCGTAGAGCCCGCGCCAAAGCATCGCGCGAGTTACCCGATCGATGCCGATCATCAGCGCGGCGAGCCGCATGTCGACACCGTGTTTTTCGCTCATGCCGAGCACCTCATGAAATGATTTGACCAGAATCTCCCGCAGCTTGCTGTTGACCTCAACTTCGTTCCAGAAGAAATTTTGCAGATCCTGGACCCATTCGAAATAAGAAACCACCACTCCGCCGGCGTTCGCCAGAATGTCGGGAATCAGGAATATCCCGTTCTCGCGCAGAATCGCATCGGCATCGGGGGTCGTTGGCCCGTTCGCACCCTCAGCGAGTATACGGCAGTGAATCTTCGCCGCATTGGCTTTCGTGATCTGCATCTCCAGGGCCGCCGGCACCAGCAGGTCGCACTTGAGCTCCAGCAACTCTTCGTTGCTGATCTTGTCACCGTAGGGGCAGCCTTCCAGACTGTGGTTTTTATCGGCAAGCTCCAACAGTTTTTCCACCGGCAATCCTTTCTCATCGACAAAACCGCCGGTACGGTCGGAGACGCCAATCACTTTTACGCCGATATTGGCAAGCTCCTTGACGGCCACAGAGCCTACATTGCCGAAGCCCTGCACCACCGCCGTGCATCGGGTCAGATCGATATTTAGATGTTTGGCGGCTTCGAGAATCATGTACACAACCCCGCGACCGGTCGCCTCGCGCCGCCCGAGAGTGCCGCCGATGGCCACGGGTTTTCCCGTGACGATCTCAGGTACCGCATGTCCCTTGTGCTGGGAATAGGTGTCCATGATCCATGCCATCACCTGCTCGCCAGTGCCCATATCCGGCGCCGGAACGTCGACTTCCGGGCCGATCACATTGATGATCTCGGCAGTGAAGCGGCGGGTCATCGATTGCAGCTCGTGGCGCGACAGCTCCGCCGGATCGCACGCGATTCCGCCCTTTGCTCCTCCCAAGGGCAGACCGACCAGTGAACATTTCCATGTCATCCACATCGCGAGCGCGGCAACTTCACCGAGATTGACCGCGGGATGATAGCGGATGCCGCCTTTGAACGGACCCAAGACATCATTGTGCTGTACCCGATAGCCCGTAAAAACTTTGACTCCGCCGTCATCCATTCGCGTCGGCACGCTGACGATCAGCGCCCGATCCGGACGGCGCAAGCGACGCGCAACATTAGGATCCACGCCGAGCCTGTCCGCCGCGATATCGAACTGCTGTATCGCCATATCACTGGTCGCACTATGCCATTCGTCAGCCGCCATGCTGCCCCTCCGTCTCAGAGATAGAGAAATGTTGTCCGATTAGCCCGGCGGCCAACTCATTTGGCGCCCGCCGATCAAATGATAATGCAGATGAAACACGCTTTGTCCCGCATCCGGCCCGGAGTTAACGACCACGCGAAACCCGCTTTCGCTGACACCGTGCTCACGAGCGAGCCGGGCGGCAACCTGAAAGACCTCGCCGATGAGCTCGGAATCCTCCGATTCGATGTCGAGCACGCCCGCCAGATGCTTGCGAGGAATGATCAGAAAATGTACCGGCGCTCGGGGTCGTATATCTTTAAAGGCGACGACCCGTTCATCCTGGTAAACAATGTTCGCTTTGGCTTTGCCGTCGACAATCGCGCAGAACAAACAATCGCCCATTGCAGTCTCCCGCGAGCTTGCTCGCCTCATTCGAGATATTCAGTCGCTCATCCCGGGTAGACGCGCGTAAATCCGTCCCGCTTTAATCTCAATAGGGACGCTCTGTAATGACAATCCGAAACAGGGTCCCCAGATGCATTCTCCGCTCGGCGGCTCGAACACAGCACCGTGAGTCGCGCACATCAGGTAGCGATTGTCGGAGCTGAAGAACTGATTGTCTACCCAGTCGAGGGTAATTCCGGTGTGAGGACAGCGATTGATGTAAGCGAAGTGGTTGCCTTCAAAGTTCACGAGCAAGGCGTCGAGATCGCGCTGGCCGCGGCGCAGGGTGAATTTCTTGGTTTTGCCGTGTTCGATCTCGCCCACGACCGCAATGAATTTTCGCGTTGAGCTCTCTGCTCCCATTCCCTCGCTCCTCAATCCGCAAGCTGGCGTAAATCGCCCTCGGGACAGCCGACCAGAACTTCGCCGCCGTCGACCCGCACCGGCAAGCGATACAGCGACTCACCTTTGCATGGACCATCGATGCAAAGTCCGGTGGCAAATTCGTAAAGCGCTCCGTGGGTGTAGCAGCGCAAAAACTGGCCGTCCTCACTGACAAACTGATCGCGCACGAAATCCAGCGGCGTCGGCATGTGGCGGCAGCGATTGACGTAGGCGTGAAATCTTCCCCGATCATTAATCAAAAATCCATCGAGGCGATATTTTTGGCAGATCAGCCAAAATTTCTTGACCGATCCGGGTGAAATATCGTCCACCCGAGCGATGACCCGCGCGCCTTCGCGAGTTTCGGCAGCCATCCTGGCCCGATCGCGGCAAAACCACCAGCGCTGCAGCGCCAAACCGATCAGGTAAAGCGTCAAAAAAATCAGCGACAGGTAAACGGTGACAGCCATCTCTTGGGAAAACCTATTCGGATTCCTTCGCAAGGGTGTCGCGAATGCGTTTGACTTCGTCCGCGCTTTGTCGCCCGGAAATGCCCATGACTTTCATCAGCTCGCTCGTCATTTCCGCGGTGACCTGATCCTGAATGCTGCCCTTCCCGTCCGGATCGGCAGTGAGAAACCGCAAAATTTTATCGCGCGGCACACCCGTCTGTTCCAGGCCATCGAGAAATTGCCCGAAGCTTACCTTGCCGCGCAATTCTTGAACTCGCGCCAAAAGTTTCTTGCAGTCGGCACACACCCGGCCAATGAATCCCGAGGAGGCAGCGCAATAAATACACTTACGCATGATGCATCTCCGGATTACGAATCGGCTTTGCTCTGCTTCCTGTCAGCCATGGCTTCGTTCCACAGCCCCTGCAAACCGCCGGTCAAAAAGGCATTCGCGGCGATGACCCCTCGATGGGTCGGCAGCTCTCGGTTAAATGTCATTGTGTGACCCTCCCCGTCCACCACGGTGCCACCCGCTTCTTCGACCATGAGCACGCCGGCGCAGATGTCCCATTCATGAATATTGCGGAAGGTAACTGTGGCATCCCCGTCACCCGCAGCGACCCTGGCGAGGCGGTTGGCGATACTGCCCACCCGTTTGATACCGCAATGATCGATGAAGACTTGAAACCTTTTTTGCGGCTCCGAGCGGCTGACCAGCAACAAAGCGCCGTCGACCTGCTCGCGCGGACCGATTCGGATCGGCTGATCGTTCAGATAAGCGCCCTCACCGAAAGCAGCTCTATAAAAACGGTCTTCCGCCGGATTGTGGACGATCGCAATTTGCGGTCGACCTTCAACGACAAATGCAATCGAGATGGCAAACTCCGACACCCCTTCAATAAATTCCTTCGTGCCATCGATGGGATCGACAATCCAGATCCGTGAGCGCGCCAACCGATCGCGATTGTCTTGATCTTCCTCCGAGAGCCAACCGTCCCCGGGGAAAGCTTTCTTAATTTTCTCGCGAATAATCCGGTTCGCTTCGAGATCTGCCGTGGTTACCGGGTTGTTTTTGCTCTTTTCATGAACATCGAACTTGCCTTTGAAAAGTTCCATCACCACCGACCCGGCCTCACGGGCCGCCTTTTCCGCAACCGCCAATTCTTCTCTGTACTGAGTCATCGTCACGCATTTACCTCTTAGTAGCTATTTTATCAGACAACATAACTAAAGTGGAGACAACTAGCGCGCGCAAGGCGCGCAATAGGCGGGATTTTTAAGCGTGGAAATCGACGCTATCGGTTTCACGGACGACGATCGCGCCGGCAGCGCTCATCTCTTTTATGGCCTCGTCCGAATCGCCCGGATTCAAATTAACTCCGCGCACCGCGTCACCGATCAACACGACTTGAAATCCTTGCTGGATCCCGTCGAGCACGGTGTGCTTGACGCAATAATCGGTGGCCAATCCACCGACAAAGAGCCGATCGACCCCGCAATCGCGCAACAAGACCGCCAACAACTCTCCGCTACTGTCCCGGCCTAGAAAGCCGGAGTAGCCGTCTTCGTCGGGCGCCATGCCCGCGGAGACTATGGTGATCTCTGGTGTAAGCTTTAAATCAGGATGAAACTCAGCGCCGTGAGTTCCTTGCACGCAATGTACCGGCCAGATTCCGCCGTAAGCTTTAAAATGGCTGGTTTTAGCCGGATGCCAGTCGCGCGTGGCAAAGATCGGCAGGCCGCCATCGCGAAATCTCTCGATGTATCGGTTCAGCACCGGCACCACTTCATCACCGTTTTGAACGGCGAGCGCGCCACCGGGGCAGAAATCATTCTGCACATCGACAAGGATCAGGGCATCTCTCCGCGACATCGATTCGATTATAGAACATGGTAGCTTTCTTGCAATTGCAGCTCGTTTGGGTTAGGCAAATCCTTCTCAAAGCAAAATCTTCTTAGCTCCGAGTCCATTTCCCAGCTCGGAGTCAAATCATGACGATCAAAGCCGTTTTCTTCGATGCCGCCGGAACACTGATGCGCACACGCGTCAGGGTGGGAGAAACTTACGCGCGCATCGCCGCAAACCATGGCAAGACGGTTTCACCTGCGGACCTCGCGGACCGGTTCCGACTTTGCTTCGCGGCCGCACCGAGGCTGGCTTTTCCCGGCGCGGCTGAAGAAACTGTTTGCGCGCTCGAGCGCAAATGGTGGAAAGATCTGGTGTGTGAAATTTTTCGGCCGTGGGCACCCTTTGAAGACTTCGAAGAATATTTCAACGAGCTCTTCGACTATTTCGCTTCATATGAAGCGTGGGTTCTCTATCCCGAAGCATTGGACACGTTGCATGAATTGAAACGCCGCGGTTTGATCCTCGATGTCATCTCGAATTTCGATTCACGCCTGATCGGGATTCTCGCTGGACTGGGCGTAGGTCCCTTCTTTGAGCACGTTTTTTTGTCGAGCCGCGTTGGCTATGCTAAACCAGACGCGCAAATCTTTTATACCGCGCTGCGTCAGCACAACTTGGAGCCGGCGGACGTTCTTCACGTCGGCGATAGCGACGTCTGTGATTTGCAGGGTGCGGGTCAGGCTGGGCTCCGGGCCGTCCTTATCGACCGAGACAGTCAAGTAAAAATTCTCGGTCCGGAACGAATCGACAGTTTGAGATCGATTCTCCGCCTGCTTGACGACCGATGACCGGGTCATTTGACTTGGTGGGGCACCTGCGCTAAACGCAGCGAGTCGAAGAGGTAGGAATGATATCGAACTGGCAGGAAAAAGAGTCGGACGGCAGCCCCATGCGATTGCATGTCAGCGTGCCCGATGGCGCGGGACCGTTTGCAGCGCTCATCGTGATGCAGCACCAGGGCGGCGTCGATCAATTTGTCCAGGACATGACCCGGCGGCTCGCCGGCGCAGGTTACCTGGCAGCCGCTCCGGATCTGTACCACCGCGACGGCCCGGACTGCAAAGACGATCTTGTCACTCGGCGCTCGCGCCTCAGCGACCGCCGAATCGTCAGTGATCTGAACGCGAGCGTGGGCTATTTGCAGAGTCACAGCGCCGCTGATAAGAAGCGCATCGGCATCATTGGTTTTTGCATGGGCGGCAGAATCGTTTATTTAGCGGCGGCAACCATACCGGCGTTCAAAGCCGCCGTCGCGTATTATCCGGGTAATACCTTTCGCGCTTGGGGCCGCGACCTCCCTTCACCGTTCGAACGGACCGAGGAAATTCATTGCCCATTGCAAGGTCATTTTGGCGCGGACGATGCAAACCCATCGCCGCAGGATGTCGTCAAGCTCGACGCCGAACTTGCTAAGTTCAATAAGCCCCATGAGTTTTACTCGTACCCCCATGCCGGCCACGCTTTCATGGACAGCACCAAAGAGAGTTATCGGCGCGAGGCCGACGAGGCATCCTGGCCAAGAACTCTCGACTTTTTAACTCGCCATCTTGGCGGATGATTTCTATGGCCTATCGAACTCAGCGTTTTTTGGCTCAAACGCGTGAACTTCGACGATTCCCACGGTGATGGACCAGTGCAAAAGCCCGCTGCTAAACTAGACCCCGAGATCCCTGAAGTTGTGAAACAGGAACGGCTCCGAATTTCCAGGGAGCTGCACGATCGCGTTCTGCAATCTCTCGCGACCGTGAAGATGCGCGCCGAAACCTGCCGCCAGCAGCTTCTTGGTAATCGCAAAGCTGTCGAAGTCGAGCTCCAAAATATCGAAGACAATGTCGACAAAGCCATTATCGAAATCCGCAATTTGCTAACCGAGAATCAAAGTACCGAAGATCTGCAGGCCGGTTCCCTTGAACGGCGCCTCAAACAAGAATTGGAGATTTTTTGCGCGCGCAGTGGCTTTAAGCTCGATTTTTGCTGTTCGATCGGTGCCGATAAGCTGCCTCGCGACGTCGAGAAGGAGCTCTATTTTACCTTGCGCGAAGGCATTCTCAACGCGGTGCGCCATTCACGGGCCACAGAGTTGCACCTATCCCTGAGAAGAACTTCCGAGGGCTGCGCGGCGGCCTTGCGCGACAACGGCGTAGGCTACGATCCGGCGCGGACGGAGGGAAGCAGCCACTACGGATTGAAGGGAATGCGCGAACGAGTCAGCAAGGTTGGCGGCGACATGATCGTCACCACCGCACCGAACCAGGGCACCGAAATCAATATTACGGTGCCGTTCGAAGCCGAATAGAAATCGCAAACGGCAACCCCGACCGCGGCCGAAGCTATGGGAAATCAGCGGGCCGCAAGCTCGGTCAAATTATTTCCGGTCAATCGGAAAACGGTCCATTCCCGCATGCCAACGGCGCCGAGTTTTTCATAAAACTGGATCGCCGGCTCATTCCAGTCGAGCACCGACCACTCCAGTCGGCCACAGTGCCGTTCCACCGCCAGCCGCGCTACATAGCGAAATAACGCGCTGCCGAAGCCGCGGCGACGAAATGCCTCATCGACGTAAAGATCTTCGATGTAAATCCCGGGGCGTCCGAGGAACGTCGAATAATTGTGGAAAAAAAGCGTAAAGCAAACCGGTTGTCGCTTGAAGTAGCCGATCGCGACCTCGGCAGTGCGGCGCCGCCCGAAGAGCGTTTCGCTTAAACTTTGTTCGGTCGCGTTGACTTCGTGCGACAGTCGCTCGTAGTCGGCAAGCTTCTTGACAAAGGCAAGGATGATCGGGACGTCGGTCTTGGTGGCCGGTTGAATTTGGAAGCTCTCCAGTTTCCCGGCGGATGTCATCTCTTTTTCCATGAGCCTTGAGCTTTATCGAATGAAGATGTTGCGAAATAACCTCAGCTTATTTCGCCGCCTCCTTAAGCGCGCGCCAAACCCGCTCGGGCGTCAACGGTAGGTCTGTGATGCGCACGCCGGTAGCACGATCGATCGCGTTACAGACCGAGGGAGCGACTGAGAGAATTCCGCCTTCGGCCATGCCGCGCACTCCAAACGGTCCCGGCCCATCGCCATTCTCTACGAGCACCGTATGAAACTCTTCCGGTACTTCATCGAAGGTCGGAATCCGATAATCCACCAAATTCGGATTGACGAGCTGGCCATTGTCATAAACCAACTGCTCGAAAAACGTGTGCCCGATTCCCTGCATCGCCGCGCCCTCTTCCTGCGCGACACAATGCTCGGGATGAATCGCCTTTCCGACGTCCGCCACCGAGATAAACTTCTTTAGCTTAACCGCGCCGGTTTCACGATCAATGGCAACTTCCGCCGTCCCCATACCGACTTCCCAAAAAACCGGAAGTTTATTGTCCGTGATCTCCGGTCCCGCTTCGCCGCGGCCGATCATTTCGCCCCCTGAGCCTTTGCCAAAGCGCCGCTCGAATGCTTCGCGGAAGCTCACACGCGCTTCGCCCGCGATCAACGCGCCATCCACGATCTGAATGTGACTCGGTTTTACGCCCAGCATTTGCGCACCGATTTTAATGAACTGCTGCTTCAGATCGCGCGCGGCCTTTTGCACGGCGGTGCCCATGAGAGTTGTCGAACGGCTCGATCCGGTGGAGCTATCATAGGGGGTGACCTTCGTATCAGCGCCGGCGATGCGAAACTGGTCCATGGGCAGGGTCAACTCCTCGGCGGCGATCTGGGTCAGTGTCGTGCGCACGCCCTGTCCCATTTCCGTGCTTCCCGCCGCGATGTTCAGAATCCCATCGGACTGCATGCGGATCATAGCAACGGATACCGGAGTTGCGCCGGCATTCGTGATCGCGCACGCCATTCCGACCGCGGCGTTGTTCTTACTGCGGATTTTTTTCCAGGCGCTCGCACGCACCAAGGTCTTAAGACTCGATGACAGATCAGCATCGATGCCTTTCAACCCCGGCCGTAGCTCCTGTCCCGGCTTCAGCAAGTTTTTCATCCGTAGCTCGGCGGGATCCAGGCCGAGCCTCTGCGCGAGCATTTCGATTTGCGACTCGCCTGCGTAAATCACCTGGGGCGCGCCGATGGCGCGATACGACCCTGCCGATCCGGTATTGGTATAAACTTGATAAGCGTTCGTGCGGATATGCGGGATCCAGTACGGACCGAGTACTCGCGTTGCCGAGCGTGCGGTCACCTGCGGACCGTTATCGTCGTAGCCGCCGGTGTCGAGATAAATTTCCGCTTCGCGCGCCATCAGTGTGCCATCCCGCTTCACGCCGGTTTTGATGCGCACGCGGGCGCCGTGACGGCGCACCGTCACCATCGACTCACCGACCGAATTGCAAATCCGCACAGGCTGCTTCGCCTTACGCGCCAACGCCACCACGAGCGGCTCGAATTTCGTGTATGACTTGCTGCCGTAGCCGCCGCCCAGATAGTTGATGATCATGCGCACTTTTGCCGGCGGCACTTTAAAAATTTTGGCGATGTCGCCACGGACCTGGAAAGGATGCTGCGCCGAAGACCAGACGGTAATTTCGTCGTCCATGCCGTAATGCGCGATGACCGAGTGCGGCTCCATGGCGTAGTGATAGACCATCGGAAATGTAAAAGTGTCCTCGACCACCTCGTCAGAGAGAGCGAACCCCTCTTCGACATCGCCCCGTAGCACCTTTTCGTGCGTGCCGATGTTGCTGCCCTTGTCTCGGTGAATCAGCGGCGCGTCCTTCTTCAGTGCGGCATCGATACCGACGACCGCAGGAAGCTCCTCGTATTCCACCTGAATCAGCGACAACGCTTCTTCCGCCGTTGCCAAGTCCACGGCGGCGACCGCCGCCACCGGCTCGCCAACGTAGCGCACCTTGTCGGTCGCGATGACCGGCCGCCCGCTGTAAATCAAGTTGAGATCGGCGATGTCGGAAGCGGTCAACACCGCAAGCACGCCGGGCAGGGCTTCGGCTTGGCTCGCGTCGATCGAGACCAGGCGTGCGTGCGGATAAGTGCTACGGAGAATTTTGCCCTGCAGCATTCCGGGGATGGTGAGATCGCCGACAAATTTCGCCTTGCCTGTTACTTTGTCGATGCCATCGACGCGAGGCACGCTATGGCCGACATACTTGAGTTGCCGCTTCGCCATTAAACTCCTGCGCGAAAATTTACGTCGAACCTAACAAAGCAGTTTTGGTAGTTCAAGGAACTAGCCGCCATTCAGTACGGTCCGGAATCCCGCAGGCTTCGAAAAACGACCACAGAGGCGCCGTGGACGCTGAGACAAAAAAATCTGCGAGCTTCGCTCTCTGTGGTAAATGATTGGGTTTCCGCTGCAGCACGAGTGCTGGGAATACTCGGGCGGTTTCGCTATAAACTGGATATGCATTTCAGCTCGGAGCTCATTCCCGGCATACTCGTGCAACGTTACAAACGGTTTCTCGCTGATATTCGCCTGAGCACCGGTGAGATCGTCACCGCCCATTGCACGAATACCGGCAGCATGCTGGGCTGCAACGAACCCGGCAACGCCGTTTATCTTTCGCGCAGCGAAAGCAAAGGGCGCAAGCTTGCCTATACTTGGGAGATGATTGAAATCCAGCGCAGCTGGGTCGGCATCAACACCTTTCATCCGAATCGTCTCGCCGCCGAAGCCATCGAAACCGGCGTCATCAAAGAACTTCGAGGCTATGAAACCATTCGCCGCGAAGTGAAAGTCGGGTCCCATACTCGGCTCGATCTCTGCTTGGAAGGACGCCATGGCCGCTGCTTCGTCGAGGTCAAAAATGTCACGCTTTGTCTTGGTGGCGTTGCCGCGTTCCCGGATGCGGTGAGCGAGCGCGCCACGAAACACCTGCGCGCGCTCATGCGCCTCAAGCGTTGCGGTGAGCGCGCTGCAGTGCTTTTTATCATTCAGCGCGGCGACTGCGGCTATTTTCGTCCTGCCGACGAAATCGATCCCGAATACGGCCGCTGGCTTCGCCGCGCGGTCAAAGTCGGAGTCGAACCACTGGCCTACGTCGCCCAGGTGACTCCACAGGGGATTATAGTCACCGCAAAACTCGAGACCAGGCTTTGAGCCGACCTCGCATTGCGGCGCGCCGACTCATCATGCTAGACAAACAAGATCTGTTCAGTTCACAGCCGACTGTTGTCCAAGGAGGTGCTCATGATTTCTGCCCAAGATCTGAAAGGCGCGCTGGCAATTTTGCCCACGCCGGCAAAAGAAGGCGCCGATCGTCTCGATGCGGTGAACACCGTGGATCTCGATGAGACGGCGCGCCTGACCGAGAGTCTCGTCCGCGACGGCGCCACGGGGGTCATGGCGCTCGGCACTATGGGAGAATGCGCGACCACAGCGTCAAACGATTATGAAGCCTATGTCGATTGCTTATTACAAACCGTGCGCGGGCGGATTCCGACGTTCGTCGGCGCCACCGCGTTGGGCGGCCATGAAATTGCGCGGCGCATCAAATTCATAAAAGAACGGGGCGCCACCGGCACACTATTGGGCATTCCGATGTGGCAACCAGCCACTCTCGACATGGCGGTGAAGTTTTACGCCGATGTCGCGCAAACATTTCCGGACTTTCCGATCATGGTTTATGCCAACCCACGCGCGTTTCGCTTCGCCTTTGACGCGGATTTCTGGGGACCGATCGCCGCCAAGGCCCCGACCGTCATGTCAGCCAAATTTTCCAGCAAAGCAATTCTAAAGAAAGTTGTCGAGGTCACCCGCGGTCGCGTGAACTTCGTGCCGCCCGTCGGACTCGCCTATGAATTCGCGCAGATTTCGCCGGAAACCCAGACCACCTGTTGGATTCCGTCTGTCGGACCGCAGGTCGCCATCGCTCTGATGAAGGCACTGGCGGCACGCGACGCAGCACAAGCCAAAGCCGTCGCCGATGATATTGCCTGGGCCAATGAACCGCACCACGCGATCACCGGCTCGCAGGAAATTTTCGCGTCCTACAACATTCAGCTCGAAAAAGTATTGATGGCCGCTTCCGGTTACTGCAAAACCGGTCCGATCCGGCCGCCTTACGATGTGATGCCCGATGAATTCCGCAAAGCCGCCACCGAAGGCGGCCAGCGCTACGCCCAGTTGCGCGAGAAGTATTCAAAGCTGCTGGGTTAATTGGGGTTAGAGGAACAAAATGAAATTGGACGGTCGAGTCGCGATCATCGTTGGCGGCGCACGGGGTATCGGCGAGGCGATCGCCCGGCTCTTCGCGCAGGAAGGCGCAAGCCTCGTGCTGGTGGATCTGGAAAGAATGAAGCCGCAACTCGACGCGGTCGTGCAAGCGATTCACCAACAGGGCGGCAAGGCGATCGCTGTTACCGGCGATTGCAGCGATGACCGGCAGGTCAATGCCCTCGTGGATGAAACCGTTCGCCGCTCCGGCAAAATCGATATCCTGATCAACAGCGCCGGTTTTCGTGGTCCGCTGGTGCCGGTCACCGAGATCAGCGAAAAGGTATTCGACGACGTGATTCTCTACAATCTGAAGCTCGTCTTTTTATGCTGCCGCGCGGTTTTAAAGCAGATGGTTAAACAGAAAAGCGGCAGCATCGTCAGCATCTCCGGTACCGCCGGTCGCGAAGGGATGGCCATGCGTGGCTCGCTGTGCGCCGCCAAGTGGGGCGTTACCGGACTGACGCAGACGATCGCCAAGGAATTCGGCCCCTACGGCATTCGTGCGAACTTAATCTGCCCAGGCGGCATGGACGAGCCGGACTTGCGTGAGATGTACGCACAACGGGCAAAGAATTTAGGCATGACCGTAGAAGCGCATGAAGCGCAAATCCTCGCACTCACTCCTCTGCGCAAATATGCCCAGCACGACGAAGTCGCCAAAGCCGCGCTCTTCCTCGCCTCGAGCGATTCCTCACATACGACCGGAGAATCTCTCAATGTTTCCGGCGGACGATTGATGAGCTGAGCCAGACTAACCTCGTCGTTCGTATCGCGGCGATGTCGAAGATTTTTCGCCCTTACAAAGCCGGTTTCACGCGGCACAAGAACGATCGATGCGGCAGTGAGCCGCTGATGGGGTCGGCGAGGTCGGAGCCGATCAGAAGACTGGGGTTGGCTGAAGCGGCGCTGTACGAATCATAGCCCGGCAGCTCAAGCTCTTTGCATTCCTGCCACCAGCCGTGCTGGCAGCACACGACGCCGGGTGCGATCGCATCCGTAACCCGCGCTTTGGCGCGCATCGCGCCGCGTGGACTCTCGATGATCATCCATTCTTTGTCGGCAATTGCGTAACGCGCGGCGGTGTCAGGATGTATGTCCGCGGTCGGATGAGGCGAGGCCTTCCGCAGACTCGGCAAACCGCGTAGCTGACTATGAATAAAGGTCGTGAATTTCGCGTTCGTCAACACCAGCGGATATTCGTTCGCGATTTCCGGACGGCTGATCGGACTGATCATCGGCTCGATATATTCCGGCAGCGGCGCAAATCCGTGTTTCGCGAAGACGTGTGAATAAATCGCGACTTTTTTATCAGGCGTGTTGAAACCACGCGGTTTCCCGCTGGCATCGGCTTGGGAGAATTTTTGATAGCGTGGTGAGGCCGAAACTGTGATTCCACCCGGCGACGCTTTGAGTTGTTCGAGTGAAATGCCCGTCGGCGCGAGCTCGTATTCGTATGCCGCGTCGATATCGCCGCGCCAAAATTTCTCGCCCAGTCCGAGCCGCTTCGCCAGCTCGAAAATAATCCAAGTATCGGAGCGGCGCTCCGCCAATGGCTCGACAACCGCCGGCCGATACTGCACGTGCACTCTTCCCTGCTGGCGGTGTTTGAAATCGTTGGAGACGTTCGCCATTTCCAGAAAACTTGTGGCGGGAAGCACGTAATCACATAATTCCGCAGTCGGTGTCATGAACAACTCCGCGGCGACCGCGAACTCCAAACTGCGAAAGGCCTCGCGCGCCCTTTGCGAGTCGCCGGTGTTCATCACGGTGTTCGAGCCGAAATTCAACAGCGCTTTGACCGGATAGGGACGATTTTCCAGAATCGCGGTAAATACATCGTAAGCGGCGCAGTTGCCGGGCTTGGCGGGCGGTCCGAGCGGTTTGCGGTCGCGGCCGATGCGCTCGAGCGCTGTTTCCTTCGACAAAAATTCTTTCCCCGAGACTGCGTTGAGCGGTGCCTTTGGAAAAACGACGTTCCCGCCGGCCGCATCGAAATCACCGAGTAAAGCGTACAGCGTCGCAATCGCGCGGCTCGTCTGGGTGGCATTGGTGTGCTGGCCGACGCCATTGTGCATGAACATGCTGACCGGACGATGCGCGGCGAGCAGGCGCGCGGCGTCGCGAACCTTCTCGACCGGTACCCAGGTGATCGCTGCGGATTTTTCTGGAGCAAATTGCCCCGCCAATGCCGCAAGCCGCGCGAAGGCCGGCTCGCAAATGACAGTCTTGCCATCATGAGTTGCAATGCTCCGTGCACCGGACAACGCGAGCAGCGCCGACGGTTCGTCATAGAGACCGCTTGCCGCATCATAAACCACCGGCTGGTTCGCGTTCTCGTTCCAGGCGACAAAGCGCGCAGCCGAGCCGCCCGACGCGAGATCCGCTTCGGTAAGAGGCGCGCCGTTGTCGCGCCGAATCAAAAATGTTCCGTTGGTCCAGCGGCGCACAAAGCGTTCGTCAAAGACCTTCTCTTTGATCATCACGTCGATCATCGCCAGTGCGAGCGCGCCGTCGGCGCCCGGACGGATCTGCAGCAGAACATCGGCTTGAGCGGCAATGCCGACCCGGCGCGGGTCGACGGCAATGATCTTCATGCCGCGCTTTCTGGCCGCGACGATGTCATGCGCCAGGATCAGAGATGTCGAGCTCGGGTTATGACCCCAGAGCAAAAAGGCATTGCTGTGCGCGACATCGGGCGTTGGAATTTCAACGCCGAAGGTATAAGTGAAGCCCGTATCCTTATGCCAATTGCAGACGTGAGTTGTCGAAACCCAGTTCGGGCTCCCGAAGCTGTTTAGAAAACGTCCGAGCCAGCGTTCGGCGTCAGAGACCGAAGTTCCGCCGCCGGTTCCTTTAGCTAAAGCGACAGAGCGCGGCCCAAATTGCGCGCGAATGGAAAGCAATCGATGAGCAATTTCGTCAAGCGCTTGTTCCCAACTGATCCTTTGCCAGCCCGCCTCAGGATCACTCTTCGGCCTCGTCCTTTTAAGCGGATAATTCAGCCGGTCGGGATGGTATACGAGCTCGGGCGCCGCCTTGCCTTTGAGACAAAACACTCCACCATTCGGATGGTCATGGTCAGCTTCGAGGCGAACGACGTTACCATCGACAACCGTTGCTGTCGTCGCGCAATGCGCCGTGCACAAAGCGCAAAATCCACGCACCGTTTTCGTGCTCTGAGTGGGATCCAACATCGTCTATAAAGTAACTTAAGATTGAGGTGTTTGTCGATGCTCGCGAGAGACAGAGTTTTTCATGGTCGCCGAGCCCTGTGTCGATTCGACGCGAGCCGAGAAATCCCTCCGGAAAAAATTCTCACGGAGTCTTATCCGAAGGATTCGAAATGACAAAGGACGAGTCCCTAGGTCGATCGTGCCTTAGGTCAAATATCCTCGTTCCCGCCAAAACTTCTCCGCCGCACGATGCAACGGAATGACCAACGGCCCGTCGGGCGTGTCCCGGCACATTCGGTCTAACGGCAGCGGACCGGGTTCCTGCCAACCGATTCTTTCTTTTCGCGCTTCTAGTGCGGCACAGATCAAACCGATGATTTCATCCGGCACATCCGCATGGGTATAAACTGCGAAGCCGCTGAAATCGAGGGTCGGCACATCTTGTTGTAGATTCGGATAGCGCGTCTTTGGAATGACGGCGCGACGCAACCCGAGGATTTCCAATCGCGCCAGCATCGGCTCCTCTAACGGGAGCACGCGCATACCTGCACCGGCGGCGGCATTGACCCATCCGCGCACCGCTTCATCGATCACCATATCGACTTCGCCCCGCACGACTGCACCGAGACGGTTTTCGTTTTGCGGTAAGCCGTCATCGTAGCGCACCTGCCCGCCCCATGAACGGATATCCTCGAGGGAAAGACCCGCTGCCGCAAAGACTTCCTTGACGATGGGATGAAGGGCATGATCTGTCTGACCGCGCAGGGAAATCCGCAGCGGATAGCATTGTTCGCGAATCTCGCGAAACGTGTTCAAGCCGGTGCGCCGAGTTACGGCAAACGCAATCTGATCCGCCGATGGAATCACGGTAATACCGCGCAGCGGGAGCGGCGCAGCAAACGGTCCAGTGCCGCGCGCGGCGAGAGCCAAAAACCCCGCCGGATTGATGATCGCCAACTGCACTTCACCGCGCGCAACCTGATCGATTGCCGCAGGCCCATCACTAGCGAATAGCGTGATCGGCCATTCATCGGCGCCTTGTTGCCGCAAACTGACGCGGACCTGGCGTTCTTTCCAGTCGGTTTGATCGACTAACTCCGACGCGACTTCGAGAACCAAGCGCGATCGTATAGTATCTCTGCCGAGCATGCGGTTGGGTGTTTCAATAATCGTGTCGTTAGCCGTCTTTGTCGCCATATTGCTAAGATCGCCGATCTGTCATCCTGCGCGACCGAAGGATCTTTGCTCGCAGCCCTCCACGAGTGCAAAGCCCTATGTGTACGTTAAAATTCCGCGGCCGAGAATTTGTCCGTGCTCTAAGTCAGCCACGGCTTCGTTGATCTGCTCAAGCTTGTAACGCCTTGTGACGAGTTCGTCGAGTTTCAACTTGCCCTCGCGATACCAGCGCATAAAGATCGGGAAATCGCGCTCGGGCTTGCAGTCTCCGCCGCTCGTGCGCGTAAATGACCGGCTGCCGATAAACAGACTCGTGTCCAGGATCGCTTTCGCGTTCGGCGGAGTAATGCCAATGAGCAACGCCGTGCCGCCTCTGCTCCTCCCGGAAAAACCGGGCCTGACGGCGCGGAGAATTTGCTCTTGAGTCTCCGGCAATCCGACAGCATCGATGGCGAAGTCGGCGCCTCCGCCAGTGAGATCTTTGATCCGTTGAATGGGATCGGTTTTTTTCGAATTGATGACATCGGTTGCGCCAAACCGTCGAGCAAACTCGAGCTTTTGATCGCTGACATCGACAGCGATGATCGGGTAGGCATCGACAACCGCCGCTGCCGAAATCGCGCAGAGGCCGATCCCGCCTGAGCCGATGATCACCACCGATTGCCCGCTCCGCACCTGAAGCGTGTTGATGACCGCGCCCGCCCCGGTCATTACCGCGCAACCAATGATCGAAGTCACATCGGTCGCCACACCGGCGGCCAACGGCAAAACGACGCGCTCCTGCGCCAAGGCAATTTCCGCCCATGTCGCTGCCGAATGCATGACCTCTTTTCCACGCCAGTCCGCCGCGTATTGCGTCCGATCGTTTAGCGCGTGCGCGACCAGCGGCTGATTTGTCGTGGAGTTATCGCGATCAACCCAGGTCGTGATCACGTGATCGCCTTCTTTCACATGATGGACATCCCGCCCTTTGGCGATTACGACACCGGTCGACTCGTGTCCGAGAAGCTCGGGCAGACGATGTCCCGGCCGTGGCGGGCGCTGCATCGTGTGCAGCTGCGAATGACATACGCCGCTGGCAAATAATTTCACCAGAACCTGATCCGGCCCCGGATCCGGAAACTCAACTTCGTCGATAACCAACGGTTGCTTCGGCGCAAGAAATATTGCCGCCTTGCCTTTCATGGTCATGGTTCACCGTGTTGCATGTAGTTCACCGATCGCTCGACGTGCTCCGGCTCGCCGAGAGTGATTCTAGCCAGATGCGTGATTGCCGCGCGAGCGTAATTGCCTATTTAGCCTCCACTTGCGCTGCACGTTGAGAGAATAGCCCAATCGCTAGGGGCATCGGTCTATCCAGCGACAGAGACACCCAGGAGCCACCCGACGCTATAGGTGATCGCCGAAACCAACAGCCCGATGCCGAGCATACGCGCGCCGCTCCGTAGCGGACCGCGAGACGTGAAGATCGACAGCACGGCTCCGACACTGAACAACGCACAAAAACTCAGCGATGCGCTGGCAATCAACGCTTTGGTGCCGGCCGTCAAGAGATAAGGCGCAACGGGAACGAAGGCGCCCAGCACGAAAGCAACGAACGAGCTCATCGCTGCACTCCAGGGAGAGCCGAGCCCGGCAGGGTCCAAGCCGAGTTCTTCGCGCGCCAATGTATCGATCGCGGTCTTGGGATTCTGAATGATGCGTTTTGCCAGCCGCGAGGCTTCGTGCTCGGGAATTCCTTTAGCCTGATAGATCAAGGACAGCTCTTCCTCCTCCTCTCTCGGCGACATTTCGAGCTCTTCTTTTTCTATTGCGATTTGCTGTTCGAAGACTTCGCGTTGGGCGCGCATCGAAACGTATTCTCCCGCTGCCATGGAAAAAGAACCGGCGAGCAAACCGGCGATCCCCGCAAGAATGATATATTCCGGCTTGGCCTCCGCACCGGCGAAACCCATGACGAGACTGAAGTTCGAGAGCAGACCGTCGTTGATGCCGAAGACGGCTGCGCGCAAAGCGCCGCCGGTGGCCCTTGTATGCCAGCGCTCGGCGCCCGCGATGGACTCCTGGCCCGAGCTTTTTCCTTCCATCGCAAGTAGAGTTCGGCTGTGGGCGCGTTCCTCCGCGGGCAGGCCCGCCGCTTCGGGCTGGCGCATATAGCCGGCTTCGTCACGCGCCTCCATATTGCTGATGATCGGTACCACCCTACGCGTGCCGAATTGTCGCGCTAACAAGCCGAGCAAACGCACCCGTGCTGATGGTTTATGCGCCGGTACTGAGCCGCCGCCGGATTGAATCAGCTTGGCCCAGCGCTGCGCATGTCGTTCTTCGTTTTGTGCAAGCTTCTCAAAAATCGCCGCCCGTTGAGTGTCGCGCTCAGCCGCTGCCATGGAGCGGTATAACGCTATACCGTCCATCTCGACGATGTAGTTTTGACGGTACCGCTCTACGTCCGCCGGCGTTGGACTGTTTAGTTTCGCCATTCTGAGTTATTTTGTTGTACTTGCAACGAGTCGTCTCATCCTTGCCACAGCCAAAGCAAAAGAGTCAAATTGCCGCAACCGCAACGGAGGTGGCGCACGTAGAGCTATGCAAAGGAGTCCTGGCTTATTTGCTCAGCATTCGGCTCAGGCACTGATTAAACTAGCTATTCGAGCATAATTAGGACAATATAAGACCACCCCTAATACGAAACTCGAGGCGTCGCCTCCAATCAAAAATCTTTAAAGTTTGACTGGGCAATAAATATGAAAATCGTGCAAATTCCACTACTGCGAGATAACTACGCCTATCTTCTGATCTGCGAAAAAACCAAAGAAGCGGCTATCGTGGATCCATCGGAAGCCGAACCCGTGCTGCGCCGGGTCGAGGCCGAGCAGGTCGCGTTTCGGGCGATTCTCAACACCCATCATCATCGCGATCACACCGGTGGAAACGAAGGTATTCTGGCCAAGCACAAGGTCGAGGTGTACGGCCATAAAAGCGACCAGAGCCGAATCCCGGGATTGACTCACAGTCTGGACGAAGGCGACGAAGTAAAAATCGGCGATATGAAGGGAACGATTTTTTTCATTCCGGGGCATACGACGGGTCACATCGCTTTTTTGTTCGACAATAATCTGTTTTGTGGCGATACGCTGTTCACCGCGGGCTGCGGCCGGCTCTTTGAAGGCACACCGGAACAAATGCACGCTTCGCTCAAAAAATTGATGGCGCTCCCCGATAATACGAAAGTCTATTGCGGGCACGAATACACCGAGAGCAACTTGCGATTTGCGATCTCCGTCGAGCCGAAAAATCCCAAGCTGGTTTCGCGCTTTGAGCGCGTCCAGGGATTGCGCTCCCGCGGGACGCCGACGGTGCCCTCGACGATGGAGGAAGAGAAGCAAACGAATCCTTTTCTTCGCTGGGATAGCAAGGAGCTTCAAGCGACCGTCAAATCAGTCAACCCCAACACTGGGCTTGACCCCGTTTCGGTTTTCGCCGCGGTGAGAAAGATGAAGGATTCGTTTTAACCGGCTCGACCGGACGGCAGGAGCTGTCTTCCGCATTGAATCTATTTCTTGATCGTCGCGGCCATCAGGGATAGGGTGGACTCGTTTTCACAGTCGCCATTTTTTTCAATCCGCCGCGAGCCGCGTAGACACGCCGCGCACGCTTTCCTTCACCGTGCGGAGAGCGTCATGAACCTCAAGGAACGGACTTATCTCTGGTATCTTTCCGTGCTCCGCATTTATGTCGGTTTCTACATGTTGTCGCAGGGATGGCGCAAGTTTCAGCGTGATTTCGCTAAGGGCGACTGGATCGGTCGCCAAATCGGAGATCTCGCCACGCTGAATCTTCTTCCCTGGTACAGAAAGTTTCTCGCGGGCTATGTTGTGCCGCACCACGAGTTATTCGGCTGGCTCATAGTCATAGGCGAGATCGCAGTGGGCGGCTGCCTGCTGGTCGGATTCTTAAGCCGCTGGAGCGCCTTAGTGGGGCTATTCATGCTCATCAATTACTATTTAGGGGTGGGAATGGCGCGAGGCGGCGCAACCTCGGCGCAGCAACAAACTTTTATCATCTTACTGGCGATCTTCGTGCTCGGCAGCCCTGGCCGCACCCTAGGGCTCGACGGACTGTTGTTCGGCTCAAGAAGAGGAAAAAGCGCATGACATCGCCAATCGCCGCGACACAGGAAGGAACCGACCATTATCGACAACGTTTCGCAGGGGTGATTCCGCTGGAACATTTCCGCGCCATGCACGGCATATGGGTCTCTTCCATCGGTCTCGGGACATACCTGGGCAATCACGACCAGTCCACTGACGCCCAATATCATGAAGCGGCCGTCCGCGCTGTCCAATCGGGTTGTAACGTCATTGACAGCGCGATCAATTATCGCTGTCAGAGAAGCGAGCGCTCCATTGGCACAGCGCTCAAAGAACTGGCGCGCCAAGGCTATGGCCGAGACGAGATAATTGTTGCGACCAAGGGTGGATTTCTACCCTTTGACGGTACGCCGCCGAACGATCCGAGAACTTACTTCGTAAGAAATTTTATCGAAAGCGGCATGGCAACGGCCGAGGAAATTGTCGGCGGATACCATTGCATGACGCCGAAGTACCTGCTCAGTCAACTGGACTCGAGTCTGGAGAACCTCGGTCTTCAATGCATCGATATCTACTACGTGCACAATCCCGAAAGTCAGCTGGGCAAGATTACTCGCACAGAATTCGATGAGCGCTTGGTGAAGGCGTTTGAAGCCCTGGAGCAAGCAGTGTCGACAGGCAAAGTCCGGATGTATGGCACGGCCACCTGGAACGCCTATCGCAATCCGCCCGAAGCGAAGGACTATCTCTCGTTAGCGCATGTCGTCAGCTTGGCGGAAAAGGCCGGCGGCAAAGATCACCACTTCCGCGTCGTGCAGTTGCCGCTGAACCTTGGCATGACTGAAGCTCTGTCGAATGCGAACCAACCTCAGGTGGATGGAAAATCGGTGACCCTGCTCGAAGCAGCGCAACATCTCGGCGTCACGGTCATGTGCAGCGCATCCGTACTGCAGGGCCAGCTGACGCGAAATCTCCCGGATCTAATTGGCGAGACTTTTGAAGGCCTCG
>Ga0207657_10001884_pt1 | contig 22668 bp, 17 predicted proteins | sample KBSC33metaG_FD_184316 | JGI IMG/M metagenome (GOLD analysis project Ga0207657, IMG submission 184316) | Corn rhizosphere microbial communities from Kellogg Biological Station, Michigan, USA - KBS C3-3 metaG (SPAdes) (version 2) | ecosystem: Host-associated > Plants > Roots > Rhizosphere > Soil ... | reverse complement strand
GAGCGCGCGCAGCAGCTTGGCCTGGGTCTTCAGCGACATGTCCCCCACTTCGTCGAGAAACAGCGTTCCCCCGTCGGCCTTCTGCAGTTTCCCGATCTTGTCATCCAGGGCTCCGGCTAAGCTGCCCTTGCGGTGACCGAACAACTCGCTTTCGATCAGCTCCTCGGGGATGGCGGCGCAGTTTACTTCGACAAAGGCCTCCGCGGCGCGCGGGCTGGCGGCGTGAATCGCGTGCGCAATGAGTTCCTTGCCGGTGCCGCTTTCGCCAAAAATCAGCACGCGGCCGTTAGTGGCGGCCATGAGGCTCAGTTGCTGGCGCAGAGCTTTCATGGGCACGCTGTCGCCAATGATGCGCAGCTTGGCGTCGCCCGATTCTTTCAGCCGGTTCAGTTCCAACTCCAGCCGGCGCTGCTGCACGGCGTTCTTGAGCACCAGCGTGACTTTATCGATGGTCAGCGGCTTCTCGAGAAAATCGAAGGCGCCCATTTTGGTGGCTTTCACCGCGGTTTCGATGGTGCCGTGGCCTGAAATGATGACGACTTCAGGACGATCCGCGAAGGGGATTTCCTGGATGCGGGACAGAGTTTCGAGGCCATCCATGCCATCGAGCCAGACATCCAGCAGCACCACTTCGTAGCTCGTGCTGGCCAGTTCTTGCAGGCATTTTTCGCCGCTTTCGACGGAGGCGCAGAAATAGCCCTCGTCCTCCAGCACTCCCGTCAGCGATTCACGAATGCCCGGCTCGTCGTCCACGATCAAAACCCGCGTGGTCTTCACGCGCGCGCCTCCGCCTCGGCGGCGACCGTGGCTGGAATATCCACATAGAAGCGTGCGCCGGCGGGACGGTTATCTTCGACGCGAACACGCGCGCCATGCTCCGATAGGATGTGGCTGACGATGGCCAACCCCAATCCAGTACCGCGCCCTTTGGTCGAGAAGTAAGGCAGGAACAATTTTTCTTTATCCTCGGGCGAAATGCCGCAGCCGGTGTCGGCCACCAGCAGCTCTATCGAATCGGGCGAAGAGGGGGCCGTGCGCACCAGCATGCGCTTAACAGCCACGTCGCGCATGGCCTCGGCGGCGTTATCGACCAGGTTTACGATTACCCGCTTGAACTGCTCCGGGTCGGCGTGGATAGGGGGCAGGCCGGGGGCCAATTCGACGCGCAGGTCGATTTCATCCAGACGTCCCAGGAACACCCCCAGCGCATCCTTGACGATCTGGTTGATATCGCTAGGCACCGGCTGTGCGGCCGGAAAGCGCGAGAATTGGGAGAATTCGTCGGCCAGGGTCTTCACCGATTCCACTTCCCGCGAGATGGTGCGGGCGCATTCTCTCAGGATGCGCTGCGAGTCCGGCGGCAAACCGGGCACGCGCTCGCCCATGCGATCGCCCACGCGATCGAGGATGCGCGTGATGCGCTCCGCGCTCAACGCGATGGGAGTCAGCGGGTTCTTTAATTCGTGAGCGATGCGCCGCGCCACTTCGTGCCAGGCCGCGGCCTTCTGCGCGCGCAGTAACTCGCTGGTGTCTTCGAGCACCACGACGAAACTCTGCTCGGCCGGGGGCTGCGCGGGCAGCGCGGAAACGGTAACGGCCAAGTGCAGCACCTGGGCCGGAGTATGCACCTCAATTTGGCTGGCGGCGATGCCGGTGCGGCGGGCGCGCTTCATCAGGTATTGGATTTCGGACGCATCGTCGCGCGAAAATAAATCGCTCAGGTGCGCGGCTCGCTCCACTTGCTCCTGCGGCAGCAGCCCCTGCAAGGCGCGATTCACGCGCTGGATGCGGCCTTCCGCATTCACGGAGAGCACGCCCGTGGGAATGCTTTCGAGAATGGTCTCGGTGAAGCGGCGGCGATTCTCGAGCTCGCGGCTGTTGGCCTCCAGTTCCTGCATCATTTCATTGAAGGCCCGAACCAGGGTGGCCAGTTCGTCGATGGCTTTGGCGCGGACGCGGTGGCTCAGATTGCCCTTGCGGACTTCGCCCGCCGCCACCAGCAGCGCGGAAATGGGCGAAATGATCTGCCGCGAAAGCAGCAAAGCGATCCAGGTGGCGACGAACAGAATGAAGAGTGCGATCGCCAGGATGAACAGCAAATACATCGTGCGAATATTTTTCTTCTGCGCGGCTAGTTGGCTGTATTCCGCCATGTAGCGGTCGATTTCGCTCTGCGTCTTTTGCATATCGATCGCGGAGCGGACCGCCAGAACCAGCGTTCCATCGCGCAGCGGAGCGGTGGCAACATAGACGTCAGTGGTTCCCGGTTGCAGCGGACATACGATGTTAGGAGGAGCGCCGGGCCGGCGGATTTCGAGAGAAGCGATATTGTTTTCGCGGCACAACACGGCATAGTTCACGCCATCCGCGTCCACTTCGGGCAGCGAGGCAACCCAGCGGGCCATGATATTCGCCCGGCCCTGCACCTCCGCCGACAGCGCCCGGCTGCTTTGCACCAGGTCCGTACGGATGCCTTCCGCCGGACGGCTGAACCATTTCTCGACGTTGCGGTTCAGGATCACGTAGCTGAAGAGTCCCAGGAACACCACCGGCAACAAGCTAAGCGCCAGCGCGCCCGCCAGCAATTTGGTCTTGATGCGCGAGCCTTCGCGGTTGGCCTGGCGCTCCAGGTACAGTTTGACGCCAGTGCGAAACAGCATGAAGCCGAGCGTGACGGTGAGCAGGAAAATCAGCGTCGAGACCGCCCAGAACACGAAGGTCTGGGGCGCGTCGGCCGGTCCGTATTCGCCGAAACTGAAGGAGACTTGCCAGACCACCAGCGTCAGCAAAATTGCCAGCAGCGCGAGGCCGGACCAAAAAAGATACCGCTTCCGCATCGGAGTTACTTAGATTATGGCCCAAAAGGGGGACAGACGACATTTTCATGAATTGCGGAAATGTCGTCTGTCCCCTTTTTGGCTCAGCCGCGCGCTCTGCGCTTGGCCGGTTTCGCTTCGTCGATGGATTTCACAGCCGTGGCCGATGCCGCCGGTTTCTTCGCCACAGCCAGGCTCGCCTTCAGGGCTTCGAGGATATCCACCACTTTTTCCTGCCGCGGTTCAGGCGTGGCCACCACTTCGCGGCCTTCCTTCTTGGATTCGATCATCTGTAGAAGATTTTCGCGGTAGGAATCCTTATATTTGTCCGGCTCGAACTCAGCGGCCAGCGCCTCCACCAGGCTTTGCGCCAGTGCCAATTCCTTTTCCTTCACCAGACTCAGGTCCGTGCGGAACTCGTCCACTTTCCTGATCTCATGGTTGTAGTACATAGTGTGCAGCAGCACGCCGTTAGCGCCGGGGCGCAAAATCACCACGTGCTCGCGATTGTGCATGGTCACCTTGGCGATGCCCATGTAGCCCGACTTCTTGAGGGCGTCGAACAATAGGGCGTAAGGTTTCTCGCCGGCTTCATCCGGCGCCATATAGTAGGAAGTTTCGAGGTAAATGGGATCCACCGCGTCCGCTTTCACGAACTCTTGAATCTCCATGACTTTTGCGGTTTGCGGCGCTACCTTCTTGATTTCCTCGTCCTCGATGACTATGTAGCGGTCCTTTTCGTACTCGTAGCCCTTGACGATTTCCGTGCGCGGGATGGGTTTGTCCTCGGCTGCGCAGTACAAAACTTGCCGCACCCGGGAGCCATCGGTTTTGTGAAGCTGATTGAAGCTGATGCTCTCGCTGCGCGCGGCGCTGTACAATTTAACCGGGAACGAGACCAGCCCGAATGTGAGGTGCCCTTTCCAAACTGTGGAAGCCATTGACTATACCTCGTGACCTCTAACTATACCTCAAACATTACCTTATAGTTTTGTATCGGCCGCATGAGCTTAAAAAAGTACGCCGAAAAGCGCCATTTTGACCGTACGCCGGAGCCCGCCACCGACGGGAAGCCGCACGGCCACGCCTCCCATTCACAGTTGCAATTTTGCGTCCAACGCCACCACGCTTCCCATTTGCATTACGATTTCCGGCTGGAAGTAGGCGGCGCGCTGAAGTCCTGGGCGGTTCCCAAGGGGCCCACGCTCGATCCCGACCAGAAACGCCTGGCCATGATGGTGGAAGACCATCCGCTCGAATACGGAAAGTTTGAGGGTGTGATCCCCAAGGGCAATTACGGCGGCGGCAGCGTAATGCTGTGGGATCGCGGCACCTATGAACTGTTGGGAGATGCCAGCGCGGAGGAACAACTCGCCCGCGGCGACTTCAAGTTCCGACTCGCCGGCGAGAAGTTGACTGGCGAGTTCGCCATCGTTCGCATGAAACGCGGCAAGGGCAACGAGTGGCTACTGATTAAGAAAAGGGATGCGGCGGCGCGGCCCGGATGGGACCCCGAAGATCACGCGGCTAGCGTTCTCAGCCGGCGCACACAGGAAGAAATTGCCCGTGGACTCGACGCCGATCCCGGTCCGGCCTCCGTCGGAGCATCTACGAAATCCAAACGCGCTGCGAAGGTTCCGACCAAGCCGCTGGCTGATATGCCGAAGATTATCACCCCCATGCTGGCCGAACTCGGCAAAGGCGAGCCTCCGGCAAGCGGCGACTGGGTCTACGAAATTAAATGGGATGGAGTCCGCGCGATTTGCTTTATCGAATCCGGGAAGCTGCGGATGCTTTCGCGCAACGGAAATGTGATGGACAAACAGTACCCGGAGCTTTCGATTCTGCCGCATCAGGTGCACGCACGGCAGGCCATCATCGATGGGGAGATCGCCGCGCTCGATGCCCAAGGCCGGCCGAGCTTTGAACTCTTGCAGCGGCGCATCAACGTAGCGGAGGCGAGTGCCATCGCCCGCTTGGCGCGCAGCCATCCAGTGGTCTTCTACGCCTTCGACCTGCTGTACCTGGACGGCCGGGACCTGCGCGACGTCCCACTGATCGAACGAAAAAAACTGCTGAAAGAAATCCTGAAGCCGAATGATGTCGTACGCTATTCCGAGCACTTCACTACCAACGCCAGGGAGCTATTGGCGGCAGTGAAGCAGCAGGGCCTGGAAGGAATCATCGGCAAGCGTCCCCAGAGCCGTTATGAATCGCGGCGATCGTCGGACTGGGTGAAATGGAAAGTGGTCGATTCGCAGGATTTCGCGATTTGCGGCTACACCGAAGGCGAGCGTCATGGCTTAGGAGCGCTCGTATTGGGCAAGCGAGCGCCCGGCGACAAGCTTACATGGGCGGGCAATGTGGGCACGGGATTCGACGCCAAAATGGTGAAGACTCTGTTCGCTAAACTCGCGCCGCTGGTAACGAAAGAATCGCCGCTCGAGCCGGCCCGCGGCCTGCCACGCAAGGTAATATGGACGAAACCGGAACTCATCTGCGAGGTGAGGTTCGCCAACTGGACCGAAGAAGGCCGTCTTCGTGCGCCGGTATTCCTGGGGCTACGCGAGGATCTGGACCCTCCGCCAGCACGCGAACACGCCGCGCTCCTGGCTGCCGATCTCAAAGAGGCCACGCTCACCATCGACAAGCATCGGCTGAAGTTCACCAATCTCGACAAACTGTTTTACCCGAAGGACGGGTATCGCAAGCGCGACCTGCTGAATTACTATGACGCTGTCGCGCCACTGCTACTGCCGCACCTGAAGGACCGCCCGCTCTCACTTAAGCGCTATCCCAACGGCATCGAAAAGCCATTCTTCTTTCAGAAGCAGGTGGCCGAAAGCTTTCCGGAGTGGCTGCCCACCACCGTCGCAGAGGGCATCGAATACGCTATTGGCGGCGACCGCGCCGCACTGCTGTTCCTGGTGAACCTCGGATGTATCGACCACAATCCCTGGATGAGCCGCGTGGGCTCGCTGGAACACCCCGACTACGTGCTGATCGACCTCGATCCTTACGAATGCGACTACGACAAGATCGTCGAAGCGGCATTATGGGTGCGCGGACGCCTCGATCGCATCGAACTAGTCAGCTACCCCAAGACCACCGGCGGCGACGGCATGCATATCTTTGTGCCCCTGGCCCCGCGCTACACCTATGCTCAAGTGCGCGCGTTTGCCGAGGCGTTGTCCGCGCTGGGCGCCGCCGAGCGGCCTGACCTCTTCACCACGCCGCGCGCAGTATCGCGCCGCGAAAAGGGCAAAGTCTATTTTGATTGGCAGCAGATCGCCGAGGGCAAAACGATTTCCGCGCCTTACGTGCTGCGTGCTTACCCAGGCGCCCCAGTGGCTACTCCGCTTGCCTGGGGTGAGGTGACGCCCCGTCTGCGCCCTGAGCAGTTTCACCTGGGCAACGCAGTGGCTCGTTTTGACCGGGTTGGAGATTTGTTCGAGGGTGTCCTCCAGAACCCGCAGCGGCTGGAATCGGCGATTGAGAAGATGGCCAAAGATGTCTAACGGGTGTAATCTACACTTTGACGGCGGCGTCTAAGAAATCGAGGAGTCAAGTGAAGGAAATGAAACCAAGTCTCGTTTTTATGCCCACGGCGATTGCCTTGGTGATGGGCACGGCGTTGCTGGCGCAGCCGCCAGCGGGCGCACACAACCCCGGCCAGCGTCTCGAAAATATGTTGACCAGGATCCTGAGCCTGAACGCCACCCAGCAAGGCGAGGTGCATACGATTCTGGCCGACGCCCAGGTCCAGTCACAGGGAATCCGTGACCAATTGAAGCCTTTGCGTACCAGCTTGATCGCCGCGATTAAGGCGAATGATAGCGTCCAGATCGAATCGCTAAATCAGCAGATTTCGCCGCTGCAGCAACAGTTGGACGTCATTCGCTCGAAGGCCGCCGCTCAGATTTACGCGGCTCTCAGCCCGGATCAGCAGACTAAAGTGGGCAATGCTATCGGTATGCTGATGGGCGGGGGATTCGGGCCCGGAATGCGGCACGGGGGACACCCGAAACAGTAACCACGGTGGCGCGACAGTGCATCAAACGTGCCCGCAGCGGCTACGTTATTAGCTTCCGCTAGTGGGCCGGAACTTGGTAAGCGCTTTTACTTTTTCCATCCAGTTGTAGACGATCGGGCAGTAGGTAGCGCGATCGACCAATGCCCACATTCTGCTCTCGAGCGAACCACTGCCTTTTAGCAAATGGGGAAACCGTTCGCAGTTGCCAGGGCGTGCCTCGTAAACGGTACAATCGTTCCCGTCGAGAAACTCACAACCCTGCGCGTTACGGCGGAGGATCAAGACGTTGTCTTCGTCGCGGGCCGTGTGTTTATCCAGGAAGGCCTTTTCGGAAAGGCCCAAAAAATGGGCCAGCTTCTGGATGTCGCGCTCGACGAGCTGGACTTCGGTAACCCGGCAGCATTCGGCGCACTGGCGGCAATCGATTCCCTCGGTGACCTCTTCCGCCGCCTTGCGAAACTGGCGTTCGACGAACACCCGCGACTTCATATACTTGCGGAAGCGGCCGTTTTCATCCCGCTTCTTCTCGCCGAGCCGCTTAATCTGCACCAGGTCGGTTATCACTACTTCCAGGTTACAATCACAGCGTGCCTGACCGTCTGTATTTTTCTTGCCGGCTGCGGGGAACCAGCGAAACCCAAATACTCGATCAGTTCGGAAAGCTGCTGGGGGTGTTCCCATTTTCGAAGCTCGCGAAACGCGGGCCGGCGCTACGTATCTATGCGATCCAGCAGGTAGAGCCGCCGGTATTCGAGCGTGAGTTTCCGGTGGTAACGGCGGTGGATGACATGGTCGACGCCATCCGCGACTTCCTGCACCCGGACTGCGCTTGCGAAATCGATACCTTCTGGGATCTATGGCAGTACGATGGCGATTGGAAGCTGCGGCCCGCGCCTCTGACGCTGGCCTGTTACGGCCCGGAGTTTGAGACTGAGCATGGCGATCACCTGCGCATCGAATTCGGCCTGGACGCGTTGTTTTTGCCTATCGCCGGGGTCGAAGGCAGCTTGCGCATAGGCCAGTCGAATCTCAAAAGCCTGCTGCATCTGGTAGGCGATTTGGAGGGGGTGCTGGATATGGAAAGCCGCCAAGTGTGGTCCGAAAGCGGCGCGAATTTTGCGGATGTTCTGCGGAACGCTTTGGGCTCCTATAAGGTGAACTAAACTTAACTATGTGAATTAACTTTAATGGTTTAGATACAACAATATGCGAAACAAAATCGAGCGTTTCGGGTATATTGGAGGGCAAGGAGTTTTCACACATGAAAAGATTCGGAATTATGGCTCTCGCCCTGACGTTCCTCATGGGAACCGTGGCGACTGTTAGCTTCGCTCAGGACACCACTACCACCACTAAGAAAGAAAAGAAAAAGAAGAAGAAAAAGTCCGGCGACGACACCACCAAGAAGTAGTTGGACCCATTCGGGCGGGTCTTCTTGGCCCGCCCAACCTTACCCCTTTATTTCGTATTCGATTCGCCCCAGAACCCCTTTATTTCGTATTCGATTCGCCCCAGATGTTCTGATTCCTCCCATAGCTTCTCAGCCACGGCCCGATTCTGCGCTGCTTTGGACGGCATGACGGCCCGGGATTGGTTGAAATACTGGCCGGTCGCCTTCGCCGCGTCAGCCGCCGACGCCAGGTAGACGATCGTCTGAGCGCCTTCTTCCGGGGAGATGCCCTGAGCGGAGAGAAAGCGGGCAGAGGATGGATCTCCGCTTTGGCCATCGCGCGGAAGGCCGAAACGGCTCGCGACTACACCCGGATGCAGGCTATTGGCGGTGACTCCGCTGCCGAATAGGCGCCGCGCCAATTCGCTGGTAAAGAGAACGTTTGCGAGCTTGGATTTTGCGTAGGCTCCAAAGCCGCTGTAGCCGTGCTCCGATTGCAGGTCGCCGAAATCGAGCCTCGCGCCGCCTCAATTGCGGCGATTTCACGCGCCACCCGCCGGGTCTCGGCGACTAGCGAGAGTTCCGCGAGATGCGCAGTATGCGGGGTAAGCAATCCCAGGCGACATCTTCTGGAGGCGTTTGAGGCTGTTGGCGTTTGGGGCTTGTTTCGGCCCGGCTTGCATCACGCGCGACTAACACCAGGCGAGCGCCCATCCTTGTCAGCCTGATCGCAGCGGCCTCGCCGATTCCCGAAGTTCCTCCGGTCAGAACGACAACTTTTCCTTGCATGCCGCTCATGCTCAGGATCTCGCCCGACTCCAAGTTGGGCCGGCGTCGAATGGACGCTGCTAGGCCTTATGCATGTACTTGATATTGGATTTGAACACCAGCAGATTCGGCGCGCCTTCGCGGTTCACCTTCAGGCAGTCCTTGTCGTACCACTCGATCACGCCTTTGAGAATTTCGCCATCGCGCAGAACGATCGACATTGGCGTCTTCGACTGCATTTGCTTCAAGTAATAGAAATTTTCTGCGTTGGTTTGTTCCGGCGGCGAAGTCCGTTTCGGGCCGCCTCGGGGTTGTGGCCGCTGGCTTTTCACTTCGGCTTTGGCTTCATTGAATGAAGGACGGATTAACTTGCGGTTCGCGGGCTCCATGGGAGCGCTCCTTAGCAACTGAGACGGGGATGGTTACTGCTTAGTTACCTTGATAGCACAGCACCGTCACTCAAGCCAAGGGCTCACGCCGCGACTGTATGAACCGCTGTGAACTCAGCGGAGCGACTGCCCCTTGGAAATGGAACGTTTGCCGCCGTAGATCCACCAGGCAGCGATGGTGAGCGCCAGGAACAAACCGGCCACCGCGACGTTGGGATAGAAGATGGAGCCGCCCAGATGCGGAACTCTGGCAGGATCACCGGCCCATAGCGTCGCGCTGGGCAAAAGAAACGTGATGTAGAAAAACGGCGTCCAAAACGATAAAGAGATGACTGCGGCAACCACGATCGCGATCTCCGGTTCTTTCGATCGACGCCACAGGAGCCAGATTCCCATCAGGGAGACTCCGGTGAGTAGAAACAGCAAGAGCGCGCCGTGGAAGCGCGCATGCGGATGCCATAGTGGATTCAGCAGGTGGTTCCCTCTCCAGTCCAGTGCGAAGCCCAGAACCGATTGCATGAGCAGTATCCCGGTCAGCATTAGTCGTCCAAGTACCATTCGGTTCATATGAGCCGCTCCCCTGTCGGTTTCGAATTCTCTTGCGATGATATAAGACGCGGTGCCGCTTGCTCTTCTTCGGATCAATTTGGGGTCCTGGCGGCTCATCGCCCTAGGACAGCCCCAAAGGCTGTAACCTGAGAACCCGATCGGCCACCATAACGAAGAGGATATTAGTTGTATCGTGCGCAATTTCCCGATAGCGACGATCGCGCTCGTTATCTATAGTTCCGCGTGTCTGGCCCAGACCGGCGTGGTGAAGTCCGAAGGGCAGGTGATTCAAGGCGCCACCGTCAAAGCGACGCAGGGCGACCGCATCCTGATGACCCTGACGGATGACAGTGGAACTTTTCATTTTGACCGCATGACGCCGGGGTCCTGGATCGTCGAAGTAGATATGTTCGGCTTCGAGCATGCGCGCAAAGAAGTGCAGATCGGCGTCAACGCGACGAAGGTGGATTTCACACTGCAACTGCGGGAACGTATTCGTCCCGGTGGTCGGTTTCAGCAAGAGACTACCGAGACCGAAGCAGTGACGATGCTTCCCAGCGCCGCGGCGGCTGCTCCTCCGGAAATTCCGCAATTGCCGGTGGATGGATCCAATGAATCGTTCCTCGTGAACGGCAGTCTCAGTCAGGGCCTGCAGACTCAGGCGGCCGACATCCGGCAGGAATTCGGCGGGCTGGGCGGCTTAGGCGGGCCAGGTGGACTCAATGCGACCCCAGGAGGCAATCCGCCCGCGGGACCCGGAGCGGGCGGCTTGCAGGCAGGTGTGGGTCCTCGCGGTGGTCAGGGTGGCTTTGGCGGAGGCGGTGGTTTCGGCGGCGGGGGCGGCTTTGGCGGCCGCGGCGGTGGAGGAGGCTTTGGCGGCGGGCGGGGAGGCCGCGGAGGACCTCGCGACCGTAACGGCAATCCAGCTTTCATCGGCAACCGGCGGCCGAACAACAACCGTATAACGGGATCGATGTTTTATAGATTCGGCAATTCAGCGATCGACGCGCGGCCCTTCTCGGTCAATGGGCTGGTGGAGCCCAAAGCGGCCTACGCCCAAAACTATTTCGGATTCAGCGCCGGCGGACCGCTGTTCATTCCCAAGCTGTTCAATGCTGAGAAAGTGTTCTGGTTTATCAACTACAACGGTACGCGGCTGCGCAATGGAGTCGACCAATCCTACACCGTTCCCACCGCGCAGGAACGCGCCGGTAGCTTCGCGACGATCCCCGGCGTGCAGTTGTTTACGCCCCAATCGGGCGCTTGTCCCGCTCTCTCCGGCAATACCATTCCAACCAATTGCATGAGTTCGCTGGCGCAACAGATGCTACAGTACATTCCTCTGCCCAATCAGCCCGGCCTTACACGGAACTACCGTCTGGTCGCGTCGAATCCGAGCAATACAGAGAATCTCAACGCCCGCGTGAATATCAACGTGACGCAAAAAGATACGCTCGCGGTCGCGTTTAACTTGCAGGAGCGCAAGTCAGAGGCATTCGAACCTTACGGCTGCTGCAACTCGACAGACGGCCAGGGAATCAACACTAATATCAACTGGAGACGCAGGTTCGGCAACCGCAGCTTCAATGCGCTTCGGCTTTCCTTCAATCGCAATACCTCCACCGGCGTTCCGTTTTTCACTGATAATGTTTCGTCCCAGATCGCGATTGCGGGAGCTTCGGCCGATCCGCGCGATTTCGGGCCGCCCAACTTGAGCTTCGCGAATTTCTCCGGATTGTCGGACAGCAACTGGTCGAAAACCGCTACTTGGAACTACGGCGCGAGCGATACGCTGCAACTTCACCGCGGCACGCATAACTGGAGCTTCGGCGGCGGCTACACCCACTATCTGAACAACACGATTGGGGACGCAAACGGCCGCGGCGCGTTCGGTTTCTCGGGCCTCGCCACAGCGCAGTACGTCAACGGGCTGCCGGTGGCGAATACCGGCAACGATTTCGCAGATTTCCTGCTAGGTCTGCCCGAAACGAGTTCGATCAGCCACGGCGCCGGCGGCGTGTTGAGCGACTACTTCCGCAGCAATCTCTATAATGCTTTCGTAATGGACGACTGGCGCGTGGCCAGCAACTTCACGCTGAATCTGGGAGTGCGCTATGAATACTTCACTCCCTGGCAGGAAAAGTACGGACACATTGCGAACCTTGATATGGCGCCGGGTTTTTCGGCGGTGGCTCCGGTCATTTCCGGCCAGACCGGACCCTTGAGCGGGGCGGTTTACCCAGCGGCCTTGATCCGTCCCGACCGCCACGACTTCGGGCCCCGCATCGGCATTGCGTGGAAGCCGGGCGCGCGAAGCAAGATTGTGGTTCGCGCCGGCTACGGCATCTACTATACCCCCAATCAGTACAACCAGTTCGAGTCGGGCCTCGCTGGACAAGCCCCGTTTTCGGTTACCAATTACATCACCACCAGCAGCGCGAACGTGTTGACACTCTCGAATGGGCTGCTGGCAGTGCCGGCCGGGAAAACCATCACCAACACCTTCGGCGTGGCCTTGAATTACAACGACACCTACATTCAATCCTGGAATTTTTCAGTGCAACGCGACCTGCCGGGAAGATTGGTGGGCGAAGTCCTTTACTCGGGGTCGAAGACCACCAATATGAACGTTCAGCAAGCGCCGAACCAGGCGCCGCTCGGATCCTCACTCACCGCCGAGCAGCGGCTGCCGATCGCGAACGCCGGGAATTTCATTTTCGATCAGCCGATGGGTGATGCTACCTACGAAGCTCTGCAATTGCGGCTCACGCGGCGTTTCCAGCGCGGCATTTCGGCCAATCTTCTTTACACTTATTCCAAGGCCATTGATGACGCAGTGCTGGCGCAGAATTTCTACGATCAAAGCGCCGAAAAGGCCCTGTCTTCCTTCGACCATCGCCAGGTTCTAGGGCTGAACTGGGTACTGGCTTCACCAGTGGACGCCACCAACGGACTTCTATCGCATCCGGTGTGGGCCGCGAAGGCGCTGAAGGACTGGACAATATCTGGCAGCATTACGGCGCAAACGGGAGCCCCGCTTACCGCGACGGTAACCGGCAACTTGGACGGCACTGCTTCCATTGGACCGCTGCGCGCCGATGCCACCGGCCTCCCGGTAAATTCAGGCTCAGGCTATTTCAATCCGGGGGCGTTCGCGGTCCCACTGGCCGGGCAGTTCGGGACGGCTGGCCGCGATACCATTACAGGCCCGGGAACGTTTGCGCTCAATCTGTCGCTGGCACGCAGCATCAATCTGCACTCAGAGCGGCGGCGTCTCGAATTCCGTATCGATGCGTCCAATGCGTTCAATCATGTCAATCCCACGGGTCTCATCACCGTAGTCAACTCCAACCAATTCGGCTTGATTACCAGCGCGGGGCAAATGCGCCAGGTTACGGCTACCGTGAGATTGAGGTTTTGAGATGAAACGACTCCCGCCGCTCATCGCGATCGCGATCACGCTGCTGGCTCAAACTCCGACGTTCCAGACGCAGACGAACCTGGTGATCGTTAATTTGAGCGCGAAAGACAAGGCCGGGCGGCCGATCACGAATCTCAAGAGGGAAAATGTCGAGATTCTGGAAGACGGCGTGCGACAGGAGATCAGCATTTTCGAATTTCAGAAGTTAGCGGGAGAGCCGCTCGCGCCAGTCTCGTTCGGCACCACCGCGACGCCCACGATCGAGGAGAGAAACGCGGCGGCATCGGCGGGGAAAGCGGTGGTCGCACCCACTCCCAATAGTCCGATCCGCTTTCAGGACCGCCGCCTACTGTGTTTGTTTTTCGATATGACTTCGATGGACCCTCCCGAGCAGTTGCGTGCGCAGGAGGCTGCTAGCAAGTTTCTGCAATCGCAAATGACCAGCTCGGACCTGGTCGAAATCATGACTTATTCGACCGCGATCAAGGTGGTTCAGGAGTGGACCGACAATCGCCCGCTGTTGATCGATACGTTACGCAAACTGAACTTGGGCGAAGGAAGCGACTTGGCGGATGCTGCTGACACCACGGCCGATGAGAACGATGACAGCGGCAGTTTCACCGCTGACGAGACCGAGTTCAACATCTTCAACACCGACCGCAAGCTGAGTGCGCTGGAGGATGCCGCCAGGAAGCTGAGCATTTTCCCTGAAAAGAAAGCGTTGGTTTATTTTTCCAGTGGCATCAGCAAGACTGGTGTCGAGAATCAATCCCAGATCAAGGCGACCGTGAACGCTGCCGTGCGCGCCAACGTATCGTTCTATCCAGTGGATGCGCGGGGATTGGTCGCCCTGCCGCCCGGCGGAGATGCGTCGACGGCGTCGCCACGTGGCACCGGGATGATCACCGGCACCAAGCAGGCTGGTATCCGAGCGAGTTTTCAAGATACACAGGAGACGCTGGTCACGCTGGCTTCCGACACCGGAGGAAAGGCGATGCTCGATACCAACGATCTGAGCATGGGCATCCGCCAGGCGCAGGAAGATATCGGCAGCTACTACATCATCGGCTACTACAGCAAGAATGAAGCGTCGGATGGAAAATTCCGGCGGATCAAAGTCAATATTCTCGATAAGAACATTTCCGCGAAGCTCGACTACCGCACCGGCTATTATGCCGGGAAGCAGTTCAAGAATTTCAATTCGTCGGACAAAGAGCGGCAACTGGAAGAGGCGTTGACGCTGGGCGATCCCGTTAGCGAACTTCCGCTGGCGCTGGAGGTGGACTACTTCCGGGTGGCGAAAGAGCGTTACTCAGTTCCCATCTCAGTGAAAATTCCCGGCTCGGCCGTGGGACTGACTAAGAAAGGCGCCAAGCAAACCGTCGATTTCGATTTTATCGGTCAAGTGCGCGACACCTCCGGAAAACTGGTGGGAGGAGTTCGCGACAACATCACCGTGAAATTGAACGATAGCGACGCCGAGAAGATCGGGCGCCGCTACCTGCAGTACGATTCGGTACTAACGCTCGCGCCAGGAACCTACGATCTGCGCTTCCTCGCACGCGAGAATTTAACCGGCAAAATGGGCACATTCGAGACGAAATTCACCGTCCCCGATCTGAGCGCCGCGAAATCGCTGCGCGTAAGTTCGGTGGTCCTGAGTAATCAGAAAGAACCGGTTTCATCGGCGGTGGGCAGCGCCGACAGCAACAAGAAGCTACTGGCCGCGCACCCGCTAGTCGAAAACGGGCAGAAAACGGTGCCGAGCATTACCCGCGTTTTCCGCGGGGACCAAACCCTGTACGTCTATGGCGAAGTTTACGATCCCGCGATGGACCCGGATCGGAAAGTCCCTGACCTACAGGCGAACTTCGCGTTGCTTCTGGGCGGGCAAACGGCTTATACGTCACGTCCACTGCGGCTCACGAAACTGGCGACCTCGCGGCCCGGGGTGGCACAATTCGCGTTTCAGATCCCGCTGGCGAAGTTGCCGCCGGGCCAATATATTTCGCAGGTGAACGTGATCGATGAAAACGGCAGGAAGTTCGCGTTCCTAAGAAACAAAATCGTGCTTCTCGCGGCCGGCGGAAACACCGCGCCCGGCACTTCGCCGCTCCAGGTTCGCCAATGAGACCGGATTGCGCGCCGCGAGGTCGCCCAAAAACAGCCGTATAAAGAGGAAAGACGAACGCCAAAGTCTGGAGAGCGACTCCGGCGTTCGTCGTGTCGTAACGGGGAATTAAGAAAAGTATATTGGACGGAACTTAACAAACCTATACCGTTTGGGTGGTATTTTCAAGACACCAAAGGGAATAGAGACTTCAGCGGGCCACACTGATGCGCTGCTCCAGGCTTTTAGTCAGTTCCTCAACCTGAGTCTCGCGCACACGGAGGCAGGGCCGCCCTCCGTCGCTTTGAGGGGACTCACGCCCCGATTAGACCGCGGAACGCCGGTTGACGGTATTCCGGAAATACGTCCGTAAGTTGACGGTTCCCAAGGTGTTTGGCTACCAACTCACCCAGGACATCGCGGAAATCGGTGGTTAACGCCAGATCGCGGTTCTCATAAAGCTGCTCCGGAGCCAAGCCGGGCCACTCACCGTAAACCTTACCCCCCCGAATCGCGCCGCCAAAGACGAACATTACGTTGGCATGTCCGTGGTCTGTACCGCGGTTGCCGTTCTCCTTGGCGGTACGCCCGAACTCGCTCATGGTGACCACCGCGACGTCTTCCATGCGGTCGCCCACGTCTTGGTAGAACGCCGCCAACGCCTGGCCGAAATTCCCCAGCAGGTTCGCCAGTTGACCGACCCCCGGAGTCTGGCCCACTTCATTGACGTGCGTGTCCCATCCGCCCACGTCGGTGAACGCCACTTCAAGCCCCACGTCGGCCTTGATCAGGCGCGCGATCTGCATCAGGGACTGGCCCAGACGCCCGCCGGGATATTTCGCGCCGCCGGCGGGCGTGTACGGCTGCGCCTGGATCGACTGCATCAGCTTCACGGCGTCGAAAGTCTCGCGCCCGGTGCCGCTCAGCATCTTATCGAGCGTCGACGCATACATGCTTTCGAAAGTGGCAGCACCATCCGCATCCGCCACCTTGAATTGGTTCAGATTGTTAATGGCGACGGCTTCGTTGCGCCCCCGCACTGCTCTGGACAACGACGGCCCCAAGCTCACTGCCCTCACTGGCGATTTGCGAACGTCCGCGGACGGCGGCAACGCCCGATTCAGCCAGCCATCGCTGGTGGCCTTGCGTCCTGGTGTGCCGGATTCCATATAATCTTGCGCGTCGAAGTGCGAGCGCGTCGGATCTGGGGATCCCACGGCATGCACGATCGCCAATTTGTTGGCATCGTAAATCGGCTTGAGCGGCGCGAGCGCCGGATGCAGTCCGAAGAAGCCGTCGAGGTCGATGGCTGTGTTAACGACAGCAGATTCGGTCCCGGCCTTCGGCGCAGGGATGGCGATGGTTGGGCGCAGCGCGTAATAGCTCTTTTCACCAAAGGGCACGACGACGTTCAACCCATCCACTGCGCCGCGTTGGAACACCGCTACCAGAACTTTCTTGCGCGCGCTGGGAGCATCTGCCGCGCGCGCTAGCCACATGGGAGCAGCGCCGACGCCGAACATAGCGAGTCCGGAACCTTTGAGGAATAGGCGTCGCGTGGTCATTGTCATCTCCTTTGGAAATCGGGTGAGCCGAGTAGCAATCCAACCAACGGCGCATCCCTTGAGCCGTGTGTCTGCTTGGTCTGCCTTTCAATCGCCGCCAGCGTTTCTGGTTGGGCATCAGTGAACAGCACCTGATGTGCGACCTGGGCGGGATCGCCGCTGAAATGCGAAACGTCCAGCTTTGAGCCGGGCACCTTGTTCTGCGCCAGCGACAGCGCGAAATTCATGCGCGCCAGCAAAGCTGCGGAATTCACCCATTCGCTGTTCGCATCCGAGTAGCCGGTGGGCTCCAGCTTCCGGTAAAGCGGCTCTCCCAGGTCTGCGATCTGTCGCGCCAGCGGGAACGCGAAGTCGACTTGCACTCCCGTGGCGCGCACCGCGCTGACGATCATCTCAAATGGTGTTTTGACTTTGGCCCGATACGCGGCCTGCGCGAAGAACTCATCCGACTCCAACATGGTCTTCATCACTTCCCGGATGTCGCCGTTCTTGTCGCGAAAGGTCCTGGCCATCTTGTCGATCAATTTTTGCGGCGGGTCATCCGCCACAAAGCGCTGTGCCAGCTTCTTCGAAATGAAACGCGCCGTTGAGGGATGCCGGGCCAGAATGTCCAGCACTTTCTCGGCGTCGTCCTGGCCGCCACCAGCCGGGATTTTCACGCCTAGAACCGTTTTCTCGCCTTTATCGTGCACGCGGTTGTTGTAAAAGAAATCGCCGCCTTGGCGGGGCGGGCGGATGGTCCAGCCCGTGAAGCAGCGCGCTACATCAGTGACGTCATTCTGGGTGTAGCCGCCATCGACCCCCAATGTGTGCAGTTCCATCAACTCGCGCGCGTAGTTCTCATTCAGTCCACGAACCGGACGCCTGGCGTTTCCGCGACGCTGCGCTGGAGCGGGACCAACGCTCTCCCAGTTATCCAGGAAGAACAGCATCGCGGGACTCTTAGCGGTGGCTTCCAGCAAATCACGGAACTTCCCCAGCACATGCGGCCGGATGGCCTCTCGTTCATAGGTGGGCACCAGGTAACGGTCCGCGCCTTTGTCCAGGAACACGTTGAAGTGGTTGTACCAGAAGTCCACCATCTGTTCTTCGAGCTGCCGGTTACTCAGGATGGCGCGGTAGAGTTTGCCTTCGCTCAAATCGAAAGCCACCAATTGTTGCGGCGCGGTCAGCAACATCAACTTGCGGCGCAGCGCCGGTTCCACCGCGGGCAGCAATTGCAGGCGCAAGCCTGGAGGCAAGGCAATCGCGACATCGTCCATCCGGCTTTCTGGAATCGCGGCGATCACCGCACGCTTTTGCTCTACGGTTCCGGTGCGCAGCGTGCGAATCTGCTCGCGCGTCAGCAACTGGTCCAACGTAACTGCCGGTTCTAGCGGCTGGTTGTCCGCAGTGTCTTTCTTCACTTTGAAACGCTGCAACACGCGCTCCACCGCCGCTCGTGTCACGGGATCCTCAGGCATGGTCTGCCGCCCCGCGGCGATTGCGCGGATCATCTGTGGATTAGGATAGGTGCGCTCGGTATCCGCCTGCGAAAGACGCAGCGATTCGAGCGGCGCCAGCCTTTGCGCCAGCTCCGGGTTCTCCGCGATGCGCTCGGGGTGAAGCTGCAAGTCTATCCATTTCTTCACGCCGATTTTACGGACCGCTTCGACGTCTCCAGGCCGCGGCCCGAAGGTCAGGCGGTTCAGAGCGTGCATGACCTGCTCGTCCTTCGAAAGTTTGGGGCTGCGCGCGCCCAGGAATAACAGAGGGCACAAGACCAACGCGGCGACAGACAGTACCTTCCGTCTCCCACTTATCTTCAGTCTCACACTTATCACGACGCGGGCGGGGCCGGAAAGTTGACGAGTCCTGGGTTTTGCGGGTGGGGGATTTCGGGGCTTTGCTGGGCCGGGCCCCTAGATCCCCAATTGCTCGCAGGTCCGAGCGAAAAACCCGTCGGTCATGCCGGCAATGTAATCGCACACCTGGCGATGCAGTTGCTCCCCCGCGGATTCTTCCAGATACGTTGCAGGCATCAGGTCCGGGTGTGCCAAAAGCAGTTCGAACAATTGCGCGATGCGCTCCACTGAACGCTGGCGATCCTGCACTAACTGTTCGGACTCGTACACCTGAGCCCGCAGGAAGCGCTTCAATTGCGCCGCGCCTTCGGCCGTAGCCGGAGTAAAACATACTACCCGCCCGGGGTGAGCCCGCACGGCGTCGACGTCCGCCAAGCCTTGCGCCGCGGCCACGGTGCCCTCCACCAGTCCCGAAACCAGCCAATCAATCAATCCTCGCACCACCTCGTGCATCCGCACGCGCTCGGGAGCGCCCGGGAACTGCATATTGGCAGCGTCGTCCAACTCGCGGAACATATCAGACGCGCGGCAGGCAGCTTCGATCGTCACCAAACCGGCATGGTAGCCGTCATCCAGATCGGCGGTGTCGTAGGCGATCTCATCGCATGCGTCGATTAACTGCGCCTCCAGCGGGGGACGCAGCCCTGGCAGGTATTCATCCAGTTCCGGAATCTGACCCGGCTCGAAATCGCGCGAATGCTTGGCGATGCCCTCGCGAACTTCGAATGTCAGGTTCAGCCCGGGAAAGCGCGCGTAGGGGCTCTCAAACGATTCCACGATACGGAGCGCTTGAAGATTGTGATCGAAGTGTTCGCCGAAACGGCGCATCAGGCGGTCCAATTCCTCTTCGCCGGAATGGCCGAACGGCGGATGGCCGATGTCGTGCGCCAGCGCCAGCGCTTCGGTGAGGTCCTCATCCACGCCTAGAACTCCCGCCAAGGTGCGCGCGATCTGCGAGACCTCGATGGTATGCGTCAAGCGGTTGCGGAAGTGATCCGAAATACCCGCTGTGAACACCTGGGTTTTGTTTTCGAGGCGTCGGAATGCACGGGCATGCACGACGCGATCGCGGTCGCGCTGGAAGGGATTCCGGTAGGGGTGGGCTAGCTCAGGGTAGCGGCGTCCTCGGGAACGTTCCAGCGGGAACCGCAAATGGGCGAGCGCGGGGGACAGGGTCACGCGTTGCCGGTCATGATCCACTGGGCGCGCCGGTTGTCACCTGGCCGGTGGAGGCCCCGGGGACGCCGCTTCTGCAATCTTCGAAGAATCTACAATGGCCGCGCGGCTGATGGTTCCGCGAGCGGACGTCCGCAGCGGGTCCAGCAGCTTGTGTGCTTCTGTGGGATTCGACTTGGAGAGCAACTCGCCTAATGCGAGTTCAGCTTGCTCCTTGGAAACCGTCGCCGAGGGATTGGCAATGGCATCGCGGAGCACCTTCTCGGCATCCGCCGTTTTGCCCTCGGAAATGTATATCTGGGACAGTGCGATGCGAGCCAGGCTGGCGTAGGCCTTGGGCCCGTCGTCGACAACTCGTTTATAGCGCCTCTCGGCTTCGTCCTGATTGCCCTGATCGACGGCATAGCTTGCCAGATACATGTCGGCGATCGCGCCCTCTTGGGTGCCGCTATATTTAGCGGAAAGCGCAGTGAACGCCTGCGTTTTGGCTTTGGTTTTTTCGGCTTCCGTGTCGAAGTGCAAACTGGTGGGCTCGATCGTCGAGCCGGTGGTGGCATCTTCCACGCGCAGCGCCTGGGACAGCGCTTCCTCGCGGGTGGCGGCTTGCGAGCGGTTGTAATAGATGACGCCCATCACAATCAACGCCACCGCGATAAGAGCCGCGCCGTAGCGCACCACTTCGGTTTTGTGCGCCGCCGCCCAATCGAATATGTCGAACACGTCTTCGGCAAATTTATCGGTCTTGAGATCTTTACGGGTTTGACGATCCAAGCGAAACTCCCTAGGAATAATGCGATTTTTAGTGTAACACGGCCATCCCGAATGCGCGTTTTCCGGCTATTTTTGAATGCGGAACTCGCGCCGCGCTTCGGCGGTCTGCCCGCCGACTTTATCGGCCATCGTAATCACCAGCGTGTATCTCCCCTCGGGGACATCCGGCTGCAGGTTCAAGCTGACCGCGCCGGGAACGTAGCGCTGCGGATAAAAGCCCTCATTCGCATCGGCTGCGGCGGCGGGCTGGGCGAATACCTGCTCACCGGATTCGCGCAGAATCGCGAGGCCGTATTCGACCGAATAGCGGTTCTTGTCGCCGTGCTGATAGCCGGTAATATCGAAACGCGCCCACAGCGTCTCGCCCGGATGATATACAGCGGGATTGAGCGGCGGCCCGTCGGTCTCGTCCCTGACGAACCGCAGATTGCGGGCGGTGAGGACCGGGCTGGGTTCCACCGCATGTCCGCGCACCTGGAATTCGAGTTGCGAGGTCAGGTCGGCCTTGGCGACTTCATCGCGCGCCGTGACCTTTATGTGATAGGCGCCGCCGGGAGCGAAAGGCGGGATATTGAAGTGGTGCAGGAACTTCGGATACCAGTTTTTGTCTTGCGGAAAGATGGGCTCGGCGATTTCGCCTTTGGCGCCGGGCACCAGCGGGATCCCGGAAGGATCGGTCACCTCCAGTGTCCACGACAGTTTGACGCTGCGTTGATTATCGCCTGTGACAGCGGACTGATATCCGGTCAAGCGGCAACTGAAGAACACGCTTTCTCCGGGCAGGAAGGCATGAGCCGGACCCAGTTCCGGTCCATCTTCGAACTGATGCAGCGCAATGCGGTCGACCGAAAACGCCGCGGGGGCCGGAAAGGCCGGGCACAGGAATAGAGTGCCGAGGAGCGCCGCTACCCAGCCGCGGCGAATTACTTGGGTCCAGGAAGTGGCATATCGACGGTTGAATCGGTGTCGATGCGCAATGGAATTTCGACCCATACAAATTTCTCCGTTCCCGGTTCACCGCCGTCGGTGAGGCGCAGGCGATAAGAGCCTAGCGGCACGTCAAAGGCAACGTTACCCTGCTTGGTTTCAGCCGGCGCGATCTCCCGCAGTAAGCCGAACCAGTTGTCGATGCCGTCTCCGTTTTCCAGTTCCTTGTATTCCTCCCGGTTAGGACCCTCCAGTGTAAAGAAGGGAACCGACACTGGATGGCCGCCGCCGTTAGTGGCCGAGAGCGTGATCAACAGAAAACGGTGGTCTGGAACCCGCACCTTGAAGATGTCCCCGAGTTGCGTGCGCCAGGCAGTTTGGACCACGTTATAGGTCATGGGAGTGGCGGTTACGCGTTCCCCCATCTGAAAATTGATTTGCTCCGAACCCTGCTTTTTGCATCCCGCCAGCGGAAGTCCGGCTACGAGCGCGAGCGTCAAGAGGCATAATGTAGGCAACGCCGGGCGTTTGGGCATGATCAATCCACAATCTAGCGGGAATCGCCGCGGAAGGCAAATCGGGCGGCACAGCGGCCGCAGCCTCATTGTCATGATGGCGTCGCTGCTGGCGCTACTGACCGCGTCTTCAACTCTCGCGTCCGCATTTCAGGCCCCCGCGCCAGCCTTACAGCCGGTGCATCCGCTTACCGGGCGGCGTATTGCCCACGTCATGGGCTATACCGGCGCGGACTGGCTGGAGCGTCCGGAGCGCGAATCCGAAGAAAACGTCGAGGGCGCGCTGGACGCCATTGGATTAAAATCCGGGATGACGGTTGCCGAAGTTGGCGCCGGTACCGGTTACGTGGCACTACGCATGGCCAAGCGCGTGGGTCCGAGCGGCAAAGTCTAC
>Ga0207657_10001882_pt1 | contig 22683 bp, 17 predicted proteins | sample KBSC33metaG_FD_184316 | JGI IMG/M metagenome (GOLD analysis project Ga0207657, IMG submission 184316) | Corn rhizosphere microbial communities from Kellogg Biological Station, Michigan, USA - KBS C3-3 metaG (SPAdes) (version 2) | ecosystem: Host-associated > Plants > Roots > Rhizosphere > Soil ... | reverse complement strand
GCGAGGATCTGAACCTCAACCGGAACCGCTGCTTGCCGCTGCGGAATGGTGGTGCATGCTGCGGCCAGGAACGCGGCCGACGCGGCAAACAATTTGCGCATCATCGCGTCGGGCGCTCCGCGGGCAGCGGCTGCGGATGGGCGTAGATGTCATTCAAATAGGCCGCGAGACGCACCCCCGCTTGGCTCAGCCGCCGTTCCATCAGCGGCGTGAATTTGTAGACGTAGCCGTACGACAGGTCGGGCAGCGGCTCGGCGCCCTTGGCCTTCTTGTCTGCTTTCTTCGGCGCCGGAATGTTCGCGTAGATCTGCTCGCGATATTGCGCGCTCTCGCTGATCCAGTCGCGCGGATTGATGTCCCACCAGTTTACGACGTCCGCATCGCCGATATGCCGCTCGAGCTTCGCGGTGAGCTCAGTGAATGACAATTGCTCATCATCCACTAGCTGCGAGTCCCAGACGGCATGAAGGTTGGTCGGCTTGCCAAACCAGGAGACTTTGACGTCATTGCCGCCCCTGTCGCAGCACTTGCCGACGTGCAACGGCTGGTGGAGGTCGCCCACGAGGTGGACGATGAAGCGCAGCGCCAACTGCTTGTCGGCGAGGCTCGCGCTCGGATCTTGAAGCACCGCGCGGAAATGACCGAGCGCTTCCAGCGCGTCGCCCTCCGGCGGTGCGTGGTCGTAGGTGATCCCGTTGAGCGTGACGTAATGCCAGGGGGTCGCCGTCTTCTGCCAGAAGGGTCCCGGCGCGGATCGCATGTCGTCGGGCCAGGTGGCGGCCTCGTCGAGGCTCTCGGCGCCGCCGAGAAGCTCGCGAATGTGGGCGCGCGCCAGGCCCGACAATTGTGTGTCGGCGATCGCAGCGACGACGCGATGACCCGTCTTGCCCCAGGCAAAGGCCGGCGACGGCAACAATATGGCTGCAGACGCAGCAAGGAATAACCGAGCGATCATCGATTCGGCTCTCGCAGATTCGGGCTGGACTAGCGCATGCCCCGTGCAGCGCCTTAAGGACAAGAGGATGACAGACGAACAATTAATCCAGCTGGCGCGTGAGGCGGCAAAGAAGGCCTATGCGCCTTACTCGCGATTCCAGGTCGGCTGCGCGGTGGAGTCGGTGGACGGCGAGGTCGTGACCGGCGCCAATATGGAGAATGCCTGCTATCGTCTTGGCCTCTGCGCGGAACAGAGCGCGCTCACAACGGCGCAACATTCATTCGGGCTCGACAAGGTTGCGCGGATCGCCGTGGCCGGCGGAACTGGAGCAATCGTCTGCACCCCGTGCGGCGGCTGTCGCCAGGCGATCCTCGAGGCGGCTCAGCTAAGCGGGCGCGACCTTGAGATCCTCTGCTCGAGCGGCGACGGCACAAAGGTCGAGCGCTTCACCATCGGCACGCTCATCCCGCACGGCTTCGGTCCGGCGAACCTCGGCGACTAGGGGCCCGTTTAGCGCAGTCGCGCAATCAGGGATTCGAACACGGCCTCGTGCATCGGCCGGACGAACTCGACCCCGACTACGAAACCATCGAGGCGGCAGACCAAACACTCGATCGAGTCGAGCCCTTCGAACTTTACCCACACATGCTCGTCGACCTTCGGGCGCTCGACGAACTCGAGCTTACAGCCGTGAGGCGAGACGTCGTAGACGTGGACCCGATAGGTGTTCTTGCCGGAGCGCCGAAGCGAAACATCGGCGTCGAGCGCAATCCGGTCGGACCGGCGCTCGTATAATGCTCGAAAAGGATCCGATGCGAGGTTTGCCACAGCGGCGGAATGATGAGTCTCAAACGTTAACTTTACGAGGTGGAACTGATCCGAAATGGACCAGAACCGGGATGCGGGCCGTGGGTCAGACCAGCTTGATCTCGCGCAGGCGCTCCTGGAGGTAATCATTCGCGGTGATCGGGGCCCATTTGGGCTGCTCGCCCGAGGGAACTGTGCCGGGCAGCGGCTCGATCAGGAAATCCGAACGGAAGTGCAGGAAGAAAGGCATCGAGTAGCGCGAGAAGCCGCGGCGGTCGGGTGGCGGGTTGACCACTCGGTGCGTCGTCGAACGCAGCACACCGTTGGTCAGCCGCTGCAGCATGTCGCCGATATTGACGACCAGCTCTCCGGGCTTGGGTGACACCGGGATCCAGCGGCCATCCTTCGTCAGGAGCTGAAGCCCCGCTTCCTCCGCGCCGAGCAGCAGGGTGATGGTGTTGATGTCCTCATGAGCGCCCGCACGGACGTTGCTTCCCGGCTCGCCCTGGATCGGCGGATAGTGAAGCAGCCGCATCACCGAATTTCCGTCACGGACCGTGTCGACGAAATAATCCTCGTCGATCTTCAGGAAGCGCGCGATCGCCTTGAGGATCTTGAGGCCCGCGTCTTCGAACGCCGCATAGAGTTCCTCGAACGTGTCCTTGAAGCCCGGCACTTCGGACGGCCAGACATTGTCGGGCATATGGTCGCGGAATGGATGACCCGGTGGCAGGTCGCGGCCGACGTGCCAGAATTCCTTGAGGTCGAACGCAGTGTGACCCTTAGCCGTCTCGATCCCGAAGGCCGTATAACCGCGTTGCCCGCCGCCGCCTTCGATCAGATATTCCCGCTTCGCCGCGTCGCCGAGCGCGAAGAACTCCTTCGATTTTTCTTCGGCGCGCTGGATCAGCTCGTCGGGGATGCCGTGGTCGGCGATGATCGCGAAGCCATATTCCTCGAAGCTGTGCCCGAGCTTCTCGGCGAAGGCGTCCGGGTGGCGGTCGGCGTCCTTCAGCGAAACGGACGCGATGTGGTCGTCAGCAGTGATCGTAGCCATGGCGTTGATTTAAGCTCAAATCATCAGGCCCGCCAGCGCGGCGGACATCAAATTGGCGAGTGAGCCGGCCAGCAACGCGCGCAGACCCAGCTTGGCGATCACCGGGCGCTGGTTCGGCGCTAGGCCGCCGGTCACCGCCATCTGGATCGCGATCGAGCTGAAATTGGCGAAGCCGCACAAAGCAAAGGTGACGATCGCCCGGCTGCGGTCGCTGAGAACCGCCGGGCCCATCTGGCCGAGGTCGATGAAGGCGACGAATTCGTTCAGCACCAGCTTGGTCCCGAACAGTCCGCCCGCGGTGAGGGCCTCCCGCCACGGGATTCCGATCAGGAACATGAAGGGCGCGAACACATAGCCGACGAGGCGCTGGAAGCTGAGGTCGGGGACCCCGACGAGATTGCCGAACCCGCCGAGCAGGCCGTTGGCGAGCGCGACCAATGCGACGAACGCGAGAACCATTGCTCCGACCGCGACCGCGAGCTTGACGCCGGTCTGGGCGCCTTGGGCGGCGGCCATGATGATGTTCGCGGGCTTCACGCCCTCCTCGAACGTCTCGGCGACGTCGACCTTCTGGTCCTCGACCGCGTCGGTGTCGCGCGGGTCGTCCGGCATGATCATCTTGGCCATGAGGATGCCGCCGGGGGCGGACATGAAGGATGCAGCCAGCAGATACGGCAGATACTGCGCGCCGAGCAGGCTGGCATAGGCCGCGAGGATGGTCCCGGCGACTCCGGCCATACCGACACACATCACGGTGAACAGCCGCGAAGGCGGAAGCGCGGCGAGATAGGGCCTGACGACCAACGGCGATTCCGACTGGCCGACAAAGATGTTCGCGGCCGCGGACAGGGATTCGACCCGGCTGATCCCGGTTACCCAGCCGATCGCTCCGCCGACCCAGCGGACGATCCGCTGCATGACGCCGAGATAATAAAGAATCGCGACCAGGCTCGCGAAGAAGATGATCACCGGCAGCGCGGCAATGGCGAAAGTGTGGGCGAGGGGGTTCTTATCCGACGGGCCGAAGAGGAATTCCGTGCCCTTGCCCGCGTAATTGAGCAAATTGGCTACGCCGTAAGAGAGACCCTGGATCACGCTGCGGCCCCAGCTCGTCCACAGCACCAGGAATGCGATCGTTGCCTGAAGCGCGAATGCGGCTCCGACCACGCGCAACCGGATCGCTTTACGGTTCGTAGAAACCAGCCAGGCGAGCGCAAGAATGGCGATGATCCCGGCGATGCCGAGCAACTTTTGATTCAGCACTAGGAGGCTCTCCCCGCCTTACCAGACCATGCCCTGCGTAGCGGCTGCCGCGGCATCGTCCAACAATTTCAATGCTTCGTCCGGGCTCGCGGCGACGAGCAGCTGCGCCCGCCGCTGTTGCGACAGGAAGCCGGATCGGGTGGCGTGATCCATGAACTCGATCAGCCCGTCCCAGAAGCCGTCGACGTTGAGCAGGCAGAAGGGTTTCTTGTGGAAGCCGAGCGCATTCTCGCTCCACGCTTCGAACATCTCGTCCAGTGTGCCGATGCCGCCCGGCAGGCAGAGGAAAGCGTCGGACATCTCGCTCATGACCGCCTTACGCTCGCCCATCGTATCGACGTGGTAGATTTGCGTGAGACCCGTATGTTCGACCTCGAGCTTGACCAGCAGGTGCGGGATCACTCCGTAGACCTTCCCGCCGAGCTCGAGGACGCTGTCGGCGATCAGGCCCATGAGGCCGAGGCGCCCGCCGCCGTAGACCAGCTCGACCCCGTTCTCGACCATCGCCCTCGCCGTAGCTCGCGCGCAGTCGGGAAAGGCCGGGTGCGCTCCGGGCGCCGACCCGCAATAAACGGCGAGACGGTGGATGTTCTTCACAGTCTCACCAGCTCCCTGAGGTCCGCTTCCGGACGAGCGCCGAAATGCGAAATGACTTCGGCGGCGCACAAGGCACCGACTTCAAGGCAGCCGGCAAGTTCGCGCCCGCGGCATCGAGCCGACAGGAAGCCCGCGGCGAACAGGTCGCCGGCACCTGTCGTGTCGACGATCCTGTCGACCGGAGCGGCGGGGACCTCGACCATCGAGCCGTCTTCGACCGCAAGCGCGCCCGCGGAGCCTCGAGTGATCACGAGGGTGCCGACCTTCGGGGCGAGATCCGCGATGCAGTCCTCAAGTTTGCCGCAACCGGTCAGGTGACGAATCTCGTCCTCGTTTCCGAACAGGATGTCAGCCGTGCCCGCATCGATCATTCGGCGAACGCCCTCGCGCCGGTCGCCGATGCACAGGCTCTCGGACAAAGTGAATGCCACGGTTCGATCGGCCGAATGCGCAATCTCGGCGGCCTTCAGCATCGCGGTCCGAGGCCGCTCGGGACCCCACAAATAGCCTTCGAGGAAGGTTACGGCGGCCGATCGGATCAGCCCGTGATCGAGCGCCTCGGCGGTCAGTTCGTGGCTCGCCCCGGGGCAGGTGTTCATCGTCCGCTGGGCGTCTGGGGTGACGAGGATCAGGCAACGGCCGGTCGGTGGCCCGCCATCGAGCGGCGGGGTCTCAAACCGTACGCCGAGCGAAATCATGTCATGCTCGAAAATCGTTCCGAGTTGGTCGTCGGCGACCTGGCCGATGAACGCTGCATTCAATCCGAGGGCCGCGACCCCCGCCATGCTATTGGCAGCTGATCCGCCGCTGATCTCCCGCGCGGGGCCCATCGCCGCATACAGTTCGTCGGCTTGGCTGGCGGTCAGCAGCTGCATCGATCCTTTGGTGAGGCCGCGTTCGGCAATGAAGGAATCGTCGCAGGTGGCGATCACGTCGACGATCGCATCGCCGATCGCGACGACATCAAGAGCGGGAGAAGTCACGGGTCGCGTGGCTAGCCGCCGCCGCGGCGAACGGTCAACGGCGGTGCTTGCGCGCGCGAACAAAGGCGCTACCCCTCGGCCCATGACCTCCGAAGTCAAAGCCGCCGCGAAAGCGCCGCACTCCGCCAGCTACCCGCTCTCGCTTTTCGCCTTGGGCATTTTTTACGGCGGGATGGTCTGCATCGCCGGGGTTCTCGGCAACAAGCAGGTCGCGCCCTGGCCGCTGGACCTGCTCGGCTATCCGATTTTCGGCCGCCCGCTTGCAGTCGAGGCCGGAATCTTCGCTTTCCTCCTGCTGGTCGTCACGTCGAGCTCGGTCGCCGAGCTTCATGGGCGCTCGACAGCGAACCGCCTGGTGCTGATCGGCTTCGTCCCGCTGATCGTATCGCTCCTGCTAAGCCTGTTCGTCCTCGCCATACCGGCTTCTCCGGACATGCAGCCGGAACGGCTCTCGGCATTTGAAACGATCATGGGTGGAACGCCGCGCATCTGGATCGGCGGAATCATGGCCTATGGTGTCTCGACCTTCCTCAATGTCACCATTTTCAGCCGACTGAAGACGAGCGAGGGCGCCGGGCTTTTGTGGCTGCGATCGGCCGTTGCGAGCGCGCTCAGCCAGATCGTCGATACCCTGATCTTCATCACCGTAGCTTTCTACGGCGTATTCCCGATCCAGGAGCTGATTGTCGGGCAGATGATCGCGAAGGTCGTCCTGTCGGCCGTGCTCGTCCCGCCCTTCGTTTACGGCTTCGTGGCGCTCGGCCGGTCGCTCGACGCGCGCTGAGAAAGAATCTTCGCGCCCTCTTGATTGACTCGCGCAGTAGTGCTGCTTTCACGTCGAGTCGCGGGGGCGCCTTAACGGGGAAGCGTGTTCTAATAGCAACGGTTTAACGGATTCGCCGGAATCCGATTAACGGCTGTCACAGAACTGTCTTTTGACGGCTATAGCCGCCCCAGCAGTCTAGGTTTGTCCTGCTCAGCCGGGGGGTTGTTTCCGTGAAAAAAACTACGCTTTTCTTATGCTCGACCGCCGTCCTCATGCCGACGGCCGCCTACGCCCAATCGACCGGTACGGTCGAAGCCGAAAAACAGGCGATCGTTATTACCGGGAGCCGCGCCCAGAATGTCGGCGGCGTTCAAACGCCCGACACTCCCAAGGCCAAGATCGTCCTCAACCAGGAGCTCATCTCCCGATCCAATCCGGGCCAGACCATTCTCGACACGATCAACCTCGTCCCGGGCGTCAGTTTCCAGAACAACGACCCGTACGGATCGTCGGGCGGCACGCTCACCATCCGCGGTTTCGATTCGACCCGGATCAGCCTGACCTTCGACGGCATCCAGCTGAACGACAGCGGCAACTATGCGATCTTCTCGAACCAGCAGCTCGATCCGGAGCTGATCGAGCAGGTCAACGTCAACCTGGGTTCGACCGACGTCGACTCCCCGACCGCCTCGGCCGTTGGCGGCACCGTCAACTACCGCACGATGACTCCCACCAAAGACATGGGTTTCCGCGGCGTCGCCTCGATCGGCGATTGGGACTATTGGCGGCTGTTCGGCGTCGTGAACACGGGCGAATTCGGCCCGTTCCACACCCGCATGTTCCTCGCCGCCTCACGCACCAAGAACTTCGTGCCGTTCAACAATTACGGCCGGATCAGCAAGCAGCAGTATAACGGCAAGATCTGGCAACCGATCGGCTCGAACGGCGACTTCATCTCCATCTCCGGTCACTACAACCAGAACCGCAATAATTTCTTCGGCTCGCTGCCGCTTCGCACGGACCTCACGCAAAGCGCCACCAACAGCGCTCCGAGGAACGTGGGGCCGCTTTCAACGCAGCGCTACCCGCGCAACGCCGACGAGCGTTTCTACGGGATCAACTTTCCGTGCCAGGTCGACACGCCGCAGGCCGGTGTCGCCGACGCTCCGACGCCGTCGACAAATGATGTGGGCAGCTGCGGAACCGAGTTCGACCGCCGCTACAATCCGTCGAACACCGGCAACGTCCGAGTTGCGTCCAAATTCACGCTGACCGACGGGCTCGTCCTGACGGTCGATCCGAGCTACCAGTACGTAAAGGCGAATGGCGGCGGCACGGTCACCGCACAGGAAGGCCTGCGCGATATCAACCCCGGCGATCCGCCTGGCGCTGAGGGCGCGATCGCGACGCCAGCGCAATGCGCGTTGGGCAACAACGCAACGAGGACCTGCATTCCTGGCTTCTTTGGCGGCTCGCCCTTCTTCGGCCGCGACGTCAATGGAGACGGCGATACGCTTGACTCGGTTACGGTGCTCTCGCCCAGCCAGACGCACACGGATCGCTTCGGAGTGATCGCCGGTCTGCGATGGGATTTCGCACGTGGCCAGATGGTTCGCGTCAGCTATACGAACGACTCTGCGCGTCACCGCCAGACCGGCGAGGTCGGACTGCTCCATGTGAACGGCGAGCCGTTCGACGTCTTCCCGCGCAACGATCCCGAAGCGGACGTAACGGGCGTGACGCTGGAGAAGCGCGACCGCGTCTCGCACGCAATTCTAAATCAATTTTCGGGTGAATATCGGGGCGATTTCTTCGACAACAGATTGACCGTGAACGTCGGCGTGCGCGCACCCTTCTTCATTCGCAGGCTCCACAATTATTGCTTCACCTCGAGCGCGTCGGGCTTTGTGGAATGCTTTGGGCAGGATCCGGTGCGCGAGGCCCAAATCCTTACGAATCAACCCTATACTTTCGATCCCGTAACCGGTCGCGTGCTCACCGGCTGGTCGCCGCCGCAGAAGCGCAAGTTCAAATATGACAAGCTTCTTCCAAACGTCGGCTTGATTTTCGACATCATTCCTCGGCTGAGTGTGTTCGCGAACTATGCCAAGGGTCTGTCGGTGCCGAGCACGGACAACCTCTACAACAGTTTCTTCTTTGCTCCTGATACGGAGCAGGCGAAACCGAAGCCGGAGTTGACCGACAGCGTCGACGGCGGCCTGCGCTATCGCACCGGTAAGATCCAGGCGCAGATTTCAGGCTGGTACACGCACTTCACCAATCGCCAAGCTTCCGCCTTCGATCCGGAGCTCAACGTCTCTGTGTTCCGCAACCTCGGCACGGTGAACAAATGGGGCATTGACGGATCGGTGGCCTATGAGCCGATCCGCAACATCACGCTCTACGCCTTCGGATCGTGGAACAAGAGCAAGATCCAGGACAACATCCAGGTCGCCTCTCTTCCAGTCGGCGTCACGTGCGACACGATCGACCCGACCACGCCTCAAGCCTTCCGCAGCTGCGCTTTCACCAAGGGCAACCGCGAATCCGGCGCTCCCAAGTACACCTATGGCCTGTCGGCGACCGGTGAATATGGTCCTGTCCATCTCGGGATCGAAGCGAAGCGCACCGGCCCGCGGTTCATCTTCGACAACAACGCCGCAATGTTCCGCGGTGACGTCGATATTGCCGGAGTGGGCGGATCCGAGCAGATTTTCGGTCGGACGGCCCCGGCGTACTGGCTGATCAACCTCGATGCACGGGTGGATCTCGAGCCGCTCTCGCCGACGTTGAAGAAGACCTACCTGCAGCTCAACGTCTACAACCTGTTCGACAAATTCTACGTCGGCGGGTTTGGCGGCGGCCTCAGCCAATCGATCAGCGCCAGCACGGGCGTCTGGGGCGCTCCGCCGTTCGTTCAGATCGGCGCTCCGAGGACTGTGTCCGCGTCGATCAACCTGCAGTTCTAAGAACCAATTCAAAGAAAAATGGGCGGCGCCTCCTTCGTGGGAGGCGCCGCCCTTGCTTTGCGCGAGCACTTTGGCAAAGGCGCGCGCATGACCGAGAACTCCCAGCCTCCGCGCCGCAATCTCAAGCAAGTCAGAATCTTGTTGTGGGTGCTGGTCGCGCTGGCGGTGGCGGGCGCAGCGGCTATCTTGCTCTACCCGAGGGGCCAGGCGAACCCGCTGACCGAAACCGAGGTCGTATCGGCGAAGGCGGGTTTCGGCGGCCCGTTCAGCCTGGTGGGAGCGGACGGCAAGCCCTTCTCCAGCGCAAGCCTCGAGGGCAAACCTTACGCCATCTACTTCGGCTACACGCGCTGCGGCGACGTTTGCCCGATTACGCTCGGCCGGCTCGTCAAGCTGCGCAAGCAGGCGGGCGACGAGGGTAAGCTGAACATTGTTTTCGTGACGATCGATCCGGCCAACGACGGTCCGAAGGAAGTCGGCCAATATGCCGACCTGTTCGGCTCTCCGATCATCGGCCTGACCGGCAGCAAAATGCAGATCGACCAGATCAAGAAGCAGTATGGAATCTATGCGGAGCCCGAACCGATGACCGGCGGCGGAATGAAGATGAATCATACCGCAACCGTCCTTCTGTTCGACCGCGACGAGAAGCTGGCCGGCACAATCACGACCGACGAGCCCGACAGCGCGGCACTTGCAAAGGTCAAACGCCTGGCTACCTGACGGCCTCGTGGCCGATTATCGACCCGACCCCACGATCCTAAAGCTCGGTCCCGACTTCTACGATGCGGTCGAGCCCGCGGTATTTCCAAAGCGCATCCCGCGCTTTCTCAACCGCCGTCACGCTGAGCGGGTCGGGCTTGATCTCGATGACGAAAGTTGGGCGCGCCATTTCTGCCGGTTCGAGCCGCTCCCCGAAAACCTGACCGAGCCGTTGGCCCTGCGTTATCACGGGCACCAGTTCCGCGTTTACAATCCGGACATCGGCGATGGCCGCGGCTTTACCTTCGCTCAGCTACGTGACGAGGGCGGCCGCCTGCTGGACCTCGGTACGAAGGGATCGGGCCAGACCCCGTACAGCCGCCATGCCGACGGCCGGCTGACCCTGAAAGGCGGCGTCCGCGAGGTCCTCGCCACCGAGATGCTCGAGGCATTGGGGGTCAACACCTCGAAGAGCTTCGCCTTGTTCGAGACAGGCGAGGAGCTCGAGCGAGGCGACGAGCCGTCGCCGACCCGGTCGTCGGTGCTGACGCGGCTCGGCCACGGCCACATCCGGATCGGCACCTTCCAGCGCCTTGCCTTCTTCGGGCAGGACGAGAACATCAAAAAGCTGGTCCGATATTGCCTTCAGAATCTTTATTCGGAGGACTCCGCCAAGGACGACCGAGAGAACGCCCTTCGCCTTTTCGACCTGGTGAGTGATGCGACCGCCACCCTCGCCGCGTCCTACCTAGCGGCGGGGTTCGTCCACGGCGTCCTCAACAGCGACAATATCAATATCACCGGCGAGAGCTTCGATTACGGCCCCTGGCGATTCACTCCGGATTGGGAGCCCGACTTCACCGCGGCTTATTTTGACCATTACGGGCTCTACTCCTTCGGCCGCCAGCCCGAGGCGATCCACTGGGACCTCGCGCAATTCGCCGGCTGCCTCTCGCGGGTCACCGATGCCCCGCCGTTGTCCGAAACGTTCGGGGGCTGGGGCAGCCGGTTCGAGGACGCGCTGACCGCGCAGTTGCTGCGGCGGCTCGGCGCTGACAGCGGCAAGGACGATCGCGAGGTCGCGGCGGCGCTGATTTCGGCGCTTGCGACGCGCGAAGCGCCAATCGACCTTGTCTTCTTCGACTGGCGCGGCGGGCGCGATCCAGGCGCCGACAAATATCCGTCGGAACAGTTTCGAAACCTCTCGAAGGCATTGGAAGGCCGCGAACGGCCTGAGGCGCATCCTTATTGGTCCGATCCGGGACCCTGCTCGATGCCCATCGACGAGGTCGAAGCGATTTGGTCGGCAATATCGGAACGTGACGACTGGCGGCCCTTCGAGGACAAGGTTAGAGCCATCCGGCGGATGGGCGAGGCAATGAGGGGTGATGCACCGCAAGGTTGACGAGAAGAGCGTGAGCGTAAAGGCCGCGCCGATGGCGACGACACTCGTCTCGACAGATCCGGCGACCGGCGAAGACGTCTGGTCGGGACCGATCGGCGACGCGTCGGCCGAGGTTGCCGCGGCGCGCGCTGCATGGCGAGGCTGGGCTGCGCATTCGACCGCCTTCCGGATCGAAGCGCTGCGCCGTTTCGCCAATGTCGTGCGCAAGCGGGAGCAGGAATTCGCCGAGCTGATCTCGAAGGAGACCGGGAAGCCCTTCTGGGAAGCCCGGACCGAGGTCGCTTCGGTCGTCAACAAGGTCGAGATTTCAATCGACGCTTATGCCGAGCGTACTCCGCAGCGGAAACTCGAAGCGGCGCTCGGCAACCGCATCGCTGTGCGCCACAAGCCGCACGGAGTGCTCGCCGTGCTCGGGCCGTACAATTTCCCGGCACATCTTCCCAACGGCCACATCGTCCCGGCGCTGATTGCCGGCAATGCGGTGGTGTTCAAGCCGTCCGAAAAGACCCCGGCCGTCGGCGAAATGCTGGTCGACTGCTACCACAAGGCGGGAATTCCCGAAGGCGTGGTTCGGCTGCTCGTCGGCGGGCCGGAACAGGGCAGGGCACTCGCCTCCGAGCCGGGGATCGACGGTCTCTTGTTCACCGGATCGGCGCGCGCCGGAATGTCGCTTCACCGCCAATTTGCCGAAACCCCGCACAAGATCCTCGCGCTCGAGCTGGGCGGCAACAATCCGATCGTCGTTTGGCATGCCAAAGATATCGAGGTTGCGGCGACGATCGTCGTCCAGTCGGCCTATCTTTCGGCGGGCCAGCGCTGCACGGCCGCCCGGCGGCTGATCGTGGAGGAGGGTGCGGAAGAGGAGCTGCTTGCTGCCATCCAGGCCCTCATCGACCGGATCATCGTCGACCATCCCTTTGCCGACCCGCAGCCCTTCATGGGCCCGGTGATCGACCTCGCGTCGGCCGATCATGTGCAGGAACAATGGCTCGGGCTGATGATGAAAGGCGGCAAGCCTTTGCGGCGGCTCGACCGTCCCTTCGGGGAACTGCCCTACCTGACCCCGGCGCTGATCGACGTTACCCAAATCAGGGACCGCCCGGACGAAGAGATTTTCGGGCCCGTGCTTCAGCTGATCCGGGTCAAGGATTTTGACGCCGCGATCGACGAAGCCAACGCCACGCGCTTCGGTCTCGCCGCAAGCCTGATCGGGGGTAATCCCGAGCTCTACGACCGGTTCTGGGCCAACGTCCGCGCCGGGGTGATCAACTGGAACAAGCCGACCAACGGCGCTCCGTCCAGCGCTCCATTCGGAGGCATTGGATTATCGGGCAATCACCGGCCGAGCGCATTCTATGCCGCCGATTATTGCGCCTATCCGGTGACGAGCAGCGAGGCCGACAGGGCCCGCGCAGCGATCGGCGAGGGACTCCGCGACCCGAATGCCCAGGCGGAGGGTGAGGAATAGCCGTCGATGGATCGCTTTGCGCGATCCTCGCGTTCATGCACCCGTGACCCAGCGTAATTGGATCGGCGCGGCCGTCGGCCTCGCCCTGTGCAGCACCGCCCTCGGCTCCTGCTCGTCAGGAAACAAGTCGGATCAATCGAAATCACAGGAAGCGGCTTCGGCGCTCCAGTGGACCCATGCGGCCGAAAAGCAGATGCTCGACGCGATCGCCAACGCGCCGGCGAACGGGTTGAAGCCGGAACTGTTTCTGAAGGGTAACCTGCCCAAAGACGATGCGGAGCGGGCTAGCGCGCTCACCGGCGCGGCGCTGCGTTACGCCGAGGCGCTCGCCCATGGCTATGCCGACCCGACGAAGCTGACCAAGGATTATACGATCCCGCGGCCCAATATCGATGTTCGCCAAGGGCTCGCCCAGGCGATCCGGAACGGCAATGTCGGCGAGTGGCTCGCATCGCTGCCGCCCCAGACGGACGAGTATCGCGCTCTCTCCCAGGCGCAGATGAAATATCTCGCCCTGGCGGCCGCCGCGAAAGGCGCGCAGGTCCCGGGTGGCAAGTCGATCAGGCCGGGACAGCGTGACCCGCGAGTCCCTCAGCTCTCGGCTGCGCTCATCGCCAACGGCTATCTTCCTGCTTCCGGTGCGCCGAACGCACAGCAAAGCTACTCCGGCGCCATGGTCGGCGCTGTGCGCCGCATGCAGGGCGACTATGGCTTGAAGCCCGACGGCGTCATCAGCGCCGACACTCTGATGATTCTCAACGCGGGCGCGGGCTATCGTGCGCGCCAGATCGCGGTCGCGCTCGAACGGCTGCGCTGGCTCGAGCGAACGCCGCCGGCGACCCGAATCGACGTCAACACCGCAGCCAGTTTCCTCGACTATTGGCGCGGCGGAGCGCACGTGATTCAGTTGCGGGTGATCAACGGCCAACCCGATGAGTCGGCCACCCCGCAGATTCAGTCGCCGTTGTTCCAGCTGGTTGCCAATCCCAACTGGCGAGTCCCCGACCGAATCCTCGAGGACGAGCTCTCCAAAAAGAGCGCCGCTTATCTCGCCGCGAACGACTTTACCTGGCGTGACGGCCGGCTGGTCCAGCTGCCGGGAGACAAGAATTCGCTTGGCCAGGTCAAGTTCGACATGCGCGACCCGCAGCAAATCTATCTCCACGACACCCCGTTCAAATCCTGGTTCGCGACGGACAATCGCCATCGCAGCCATGGCTGCGTGCGGGTGCAGGACGCGGTCAATTTCGCGTTCCAGCTCGCTTCGGAGGACGGCGTGCAGGACAAGTTCCAGGAAGCGCTGGCGAGTGGCGAGGAGACTTACGTGAAGCTCAGGCGTGAGATCCCGGTGCGATTGTTCTACCACACGGCCTATTGGGACGGGACCAGGCTGGTGTTCGTGTCCGACATCTACGGATGGGACGACAATGTCGCGCGCGCGCTGGGCCTCGAGCCCGGGCCGCCGCGTGCCGCCTTCCACCGTCAGGAGGACGTGGGACCGTAGCGGTTGATGCTGCAGCGCGGCATCGCTAACCGCGCCTTGGCATGACCGAACTTTCCAAGACCTTCGACCCCAAGAGCATCGAGGAGCGCTGGTACGCGCATTGGGAGGACCGCGGCCTGTTCCGGCCCGACCGGCCTGACGAGCAACCGTGGACGATCGTCATGCCGCCGCCCAACGTCACCGGGTCGCTGCACATCGGCCACGCGCTCGACATCACGCTGCAGGACGTGCTCACACGGCGCGAGCGGATGCTCGGCAAGGACGCTTTGTGGGTCGTCGGCACCGACCACGCCGGAATCGCGACCCAGATGGTGGTCGAGCGCAACCTCGAGAGCCAGGGCCTGCACCGTGCCGAGATCGGCCGCGAGGCTTTCCTCGAGCATGTCTGGGAGTGGAAGGCGCAGTCGGGCGGCGCGATCACCCGGCAGCTCCGCCGCCTCGGGGCGTCGTGCGACTGGGCGCGCGAGCGTTTCACGATGGACGAGCGCTACCAGCGCGCCGTGACCCACGTCTTCGTCGAGCTACACAAGCGCGGCCTGATCTACCGCGATAAACGGCTCGTGAACTGGGACCCGAAGTTCCAGACCGCGATCTCCGACCTCGAAGTCGATAATCGCGAGGTCAATGGCCACATGTGGCACTTCAAATATCCCCTCGAGGGCGGGCGCACCTATACCTACGTCGAGCGCGACGAAGACGGGAAGGTCCTGTTCGAGGAAGAGCGGGACTATATCTCGATCGCCACGACCCGGCCCGAAACCATGCTCGGCGACGGCGCGGTCGCGGTCCACCCGGACGACGAGCGCTACCGGCCGATCGTCGGCAGCTTTTGCGAAATCCCGGTCGGGCCGAAGGCGCATCGGCGCTTGATCCCGATCATCACCGACACCTATCCCGACCCTCATTTCGGGTCGGGCGCGGTGAAGATCACGGGCGCACACGACCTCAACGACTATGGCGTTGCCCAGCGCAACAACATCCCGATGTACCGGTTGATGGACGAACAAGCGCACATGCGGGACGACGGCCCCTCCTATGCGGAGTCTTCGGAGCGGGCGAAGGCCATTGCGCATGGCGAGCCGGCGAACGCTGCCGAGGTCGATGCGCTCAATTTGGTCCCGGAGGCCTATCGCGGCCTCGACCGATACGAAGCGCGGACCCGCGTGGTCGCCGACATCGACGCCGAAGGGCTGATGATCACGGTCGAAGACAAAAAGATCATGCAGCCGTTCGGCGACCGGTCGGGCGTCGTGATCGAACCGATGTTGACCGATCAATGGTATGTCGACGCAGCGACCCTGGCCAAGCCGGCGATCGCAGCGACGCGCAACGGCGACATCCGCGTCGTCCCTGAGACGTGGAAGAAGACCTGGTACAACTGGCTCGAGAATATCCAGCCCTGGTGCGTGTCGCGCCAGCTATGGTGGGGCCACCGCATCCCCGCCTGGTACGCGGAGGATGGAACGATCTTCGTGGCTGAAAGCGAGGACGAAGCGCGCAAGCAGGCGGGCGAACAGGCGCTTAGCCAGGACGAGGACGTTCTGGACACCTGGTTCAGCTCAGCCCTTTGGCCTTTCGCCACGCTCGGCTGGCCTGAGGAAACCGAGGACCTCAAGCGCCATTACCCCAACGACGTCCTCATCTCCGGCTTCGACATATTGTTCTTCTGGGATGCGCGAATGGCGATGCAGGGCATCGAGCTCACGGGGGAGGCGCCATGGAAGACGCTCTACCTCCACGGCCTGGTTCGCGACGCGCATGGCCAGAAGATGTCCAAGTCCAAGGGCAATACCGTCGACCCGCTCGGGCTGATCGACAAATATGGCGCGGACGCCTTGCGCTTCACCCTGGCCGCCATGGAAAGCCAGGGGCGCGACATCAAGCTCGATGAGAAGCGGGTCGAGGGCTACCGCAACTTCGCGACCAAGCTGTGGAACGCCGCGCGATTCCTGCAGATGAACGGGGTGGGCGCGAGCGCCAGCATCGCCGCGCCCGAGGCAGAGTTGCCGGTCAACCGCTGGATCATCGGCGAAGTCGTCGAAACTCTCGCCAAGCTCGACCGGGCGTTCGACGAACTGCGCTACGACGACATGGCCGACGCCATCTATCACTTCGTCTGGGGGACCTTCTGCGACTGGTATGTCGAGCTGATCAAGCCGACCCTCGGCGAAGATGCCGTCACTCAGGTGGAGCACGCCGACGAAACGCGCCGCACGGCGGGCTGGGCATTCGACCAAATTCTCGTGATGCTCCACCCGTTGATGCCGTTCATCACCGAGGAGTTGTGGGCCGCAATGGGCGAACGGCCATACGAACTGATCCTTGCCAAATGGCCGGAGCCTCAGGCGCAGGTCGATCCTCATGCAAAGGCCGAGATGGAATGGCGCGTTTCGCTTGTGAGCCAGGTTCGTTCGGCAAAGAACGAACTCGGAATTGCACCGGGACAGCGTATGGGCGCCTTCGTCCGGGGCGCAAATGCCCACACAATCGAATGGATGAATCGTTTTTGGAGCGGCGCGCAGCGACTGGCTCGGATCGATTTCGTCGCAGACTCCAGTCCTCCGCAGGGTGCGTCACTGCAGCTGGTGGTCAATGAGGCCACCTTCGTCCTGCCGCTGGAAGGCGTAATTGATGTGGGTGCGGAGAAAGCTCGTCTCTCGAAAGGCGCCGAAGCGGCGGAAAAGGAACGCGACAGCCTCGCGCAGCGCCTCGCCAACCCTAACTTCACCGAGCGCGCCAAGCCCGAGGCGGTCGAGAAGGCCCGCTCCGACCACGAAGCCAAGTCTGCCGAGGCCGAGCGGTTGCGGGCAGCGTTGGAGCGGCTGGGGTCGTAGTTCCCCGGCGAAGGCCGGGGTCCAGGGCAGCGGGAACCGCTGCTTTGCAGCGGCCTGGACTCCGGCCTTCGCCGGAGCACGATAAGGAGAGAGCATGGCGGGCGCAGCAAAACCCATGCACGGCCGCGACCTCACGCAAGGCCCGATCGCCCGAACCCTGCTCGTCTTCGCCCTCCCGACGCTCGTCAGCTCGATCCTCCAGTCGCTGAACGGTTCGATCAACTCGATCTGGATCGGCCGCTTCCTCGGCGAGAAGGCGCTGGCCTCCACCTTCAACGCCAACTTCATCATGTTCCTGCTGATGTCCTTCGTGTTCGGCTTCGGAATGGCGTCCACGGTGCTGATCGGCCAGGCGTTCGGAGCGAAGAACATCGACCAGGCGCGGCGTGTCGTCGGGACCGCGATCGGCAGCTTCCTGCCCGTCGCGGTGCTGATCGGGATCATCGGCTGGCTCGCCTCGCCCGCGCTCCTCCGGCTGCTTGCAATGCCGCCCGATGCGATGCCGTTCGCGCTTGCCTATCTGCGGGTGATCTTCACCGCCATGCCCGCGATCCTGATCCTCGTCATGCTGATGATGGCTTTGCGCGGTGCTGGCGACGCGCTGACCCCTCTGTGGTTCATGATCCTCGCCGTCGTGCTCGATGCGGGCTTGAATCCGGTGTTCATCCTCGGGCTCGGGCCGGCGCCGAGGCTCGGCATTTCCGGCAGCGCGCTCGCCACGGTGATCGCCAATTATGTCGCGGTCATCGCGCTGGTCGTGACCATCTATTGGCGCGACCTGCCGCTGAGGCTTCGCGGCGCGGAGCTGCGCTACCTGAAGCCCGACCGGACCCTGCTGAGGGTGATCGTCCGCAAGGGCTTCCCGATGGGCCTGCAGATGATCGTCATTTCATCCTCGGCGCTGGCGACGATCGGCCTCGTCAACCGCGAGGGGGTCAACACCACCGCGGCGTTCGGCGTGGCGATGCAGCTGTGGACCTATCTGCAGATGCCCGCGATGGCGCTCGCCGCCGCGGCCAGTGCAATGGCGGCGCAAAATATCGGCGCAAACCGGTGGGACCGGGTCAGCCGCATCAGCCGTGTCGGCATCATCCAGAACCTCATCATTACCGGCGTGCTCGTGGTTCTTCTCGCGGTCGCGGATCGGCCGGCCCTCGCCTTGTTCCTGGGCGGCCGCAGCCCGGCGCTGCCGATCGCCGAGCACATCCAGATCCTCGCGACGTGGAGCTTCCTGCTGTTTGGCGTGACGATGATCCTGTTCGGCGTCGTTCGCGCCAACGGCGCCGTCATCGGGCCGCTGATCATTCTTGCCATCGGCCTCTATCCGGTTCGCCTCGGCTTCGCGCTTGGTGCATACCCCTGGCTAAAGGCCGACGCTTTGTGGCTGAGCTTCCCCGTCAGCAGCCTCGCCAACATGACGATGGCGATCGGCTTCTACCTGCACGGCGGATGGAGAAAGCAGCGGATGATGCCGCCGATCAGCACCGATGAGGCGATCGAGGAAGCCGAAGGCGCGATGGAGCAGACGGCCCGGCTGAATCCGTCAGGATAGTTTCACGCTAAGGCGCAAAGGCGCGAAGGCCCGCGCTGCGCCTCTTTGTGCCTTCGTGCCTTTGCGTGAAACAAACAAAGCAGCTTCGCTGTGCAGCCGCTGACGCTATAGGCGCGAACATGTCTTTCTTTCCTTCTCTCCGAATGCGCCGTGGCCGCGTGAGCCCATGGATGCGCGACATGCTGGCCGAGCACCGGCTTCACCCGAGCGATTTCATCTGGCCCCTGTTCGTCTGCGAGGGTTCCGACTGCGAGGAACCGATCGGTTCGCTTCCCGGAGTTTCGCGCTGGAGCATCGACAAGCTGCCGGGCCGGGTCCGGCTCGCCGCCGAGCTCGGAATCCCGTGCGTCGCTTTGTTCCCGAACACGCCGAACGATCTCAGGACCGACGATGCCAAAGAGGCGCTCAACAAGGACAATCTCATCTGCTGCGCGATCAAGGCGATCAAGGATGCGGTTCCCGGCGTCGGCGTGCTCACCGACGTCGCGCTCGATCCGTATACGAGCCATGGCCACGACGGGCTGGTCGACATCGCCGGAAACGTCATCAACGACGACACGGTGAATGTTCTCGCCGATCAGGCCCTGGTCCAGGCCGAGGCGGGCGCCGACATCGTCGCTCCATCGGACATGATGGACGGCCGCGTCGCAGCGATCCGCGCCGCACTCGAAAGCGCAGGGCACCAGAATGTCGCGATCATGGCCTATGCCGCCAAATATGCGTCGGCCTTCTACGGCCCGTTCCGCGAGGCGGTCGGCAGCCAGGGCCGCCTGAAGGGCGACAAGCGCGGCTACCAGATGAATCCGGCCAACATCGACGAGGCGCTGAGGGAGGTCGAGCTCGACCTCGCCGAGGGCGCCGACTTCGTCATGGTGAAGCCCGGGCTCCCTTATCTCGACGTCGTCGCCCGGGTGAAGGACGCATTCGGGGTCCCGACCTTCGTTTATCAGGTGAGCGGTGAGTATGCGATGATCGAGGCGGCCGCGGCGGCCGGCGCGGGCGACCGCGATGCGCTGATCCTCGAGACTTTGCTTGCGTTCAAGCGCGCCGGGGCGACCGGAGTCCTGACCTATCACGCGCTCGATGCCGCGCGGCTGATCGCGGGCTGATGATCGAAGAATTGAAGGCCGAAATCGATCGGCTGCGCGAAGCCGCCGCTCCGCTCGAGCCTGATAGCGCGAGCCGGCGCGAGCTCGGATCGCAGGCTCTCGACCACGCACTCGCATTTCTCGACCAGGTGGAAGCTGCGTCGAGCTTGCGCCCCGCGACCGAGGTCTTCAGCGAGCGGCTCGATCCCGAGTTCACCGAGGAGGGGAGGGACCCGGCCTCCGTGCTCGACTACATCGGCGCCTGCATCGAGCGGCCGGGGATCGCGACCACGTCGCCGCGGTTCATGGGCTATATTCCGGGCGGCGGCCTGTTTCATTCGGCCCTTGGCGACATGCTCGCCGCGGCGTCGAACAAATATTCGGGCTTCGCGCCGGCCGCGCCGGGCGCCGTGCGGATCGAAAATGCCTGCGCGGCCTGGCTCGCAAGCGTGATCGGCTATCCAGCCGAATCCGCCGGGACCCTGACCTCGGGCGGGAGCATGGCGAACCTTACCGCGATCGTGACGGCGCGCGATGCCCGCGATGCCGACGGCGGAGGCGCGGTTTACGTCACCCGCTTCGCCCACCATTGCATCGACAAGGCGCTTCACATCGCGGGCCGCGGGCGCGCGCCGAAGCGGATGATCGCGACCGACGAGTCCTACCGGATGTCCGTCGAGGCGCTCGAGCAGGCGCTCGACGAGGACCGGCGCAACGGGGTCCGGCCTTGGCTGGTCGTTGCTTCGGCTGGCACGATCGATACGGGCGCGATCGATCCCTTGCCGGAAATCGCCGAACTGTGCCGCCGGTTCGGCGCCTGGTTCCACGTCGATGGTGCCTATGGCGGGCTTTTCGCGCTCAGCAATCGGGACTTGGTCAAGGGCATCGAACAGGCGGACAGCGTCGCGCTCGACCCGCACAAGACCCTGTTTCTGCCTTACGGGACCGGCGCTGCGCTGGTCCGCAACGGCCAGCATCTTCTCGATGCCTTCAGCGCCAGCGCCGACTACATTCGCCCGTTCGCCGAAACCGACGTAGGCCCGTCGCCGGCGGACCTCTCGCCCGAGCTGACGCGGCACTTTCGCGCGCTGAGGCTCTGGCTGCCGCTGCAAATCGCCGGGGTCGCGGCCTTCCGCGCCGCGCAGGCGGAGAAGCTCGCGCTTGCTCGCTACTTCCACGCCCGCCTGTCCGGGATCGGCGGTTGGGATGCGGGTCCCCCGCCGGACCTGTCGGTGGTCGCCTTCCGCTACCTCCCGAAGGGCGAAGACGCCGACGACTTCAACGAGCGCCTCATAAAGCATGTGCAGCAGGAGGGCCGGGTGATGCTGAGCGGCACGTGCATCGACGGCACCTTCTACCTGCGTTGCGCGATCCTCTGTTTCCGGACGCATTTGGAGCATGTCGATGAGGCGATCGATGTGCTCGTTCGGGGGGCACAAGCGCTCGGCGGCTGAGTTCGAGCGACCCACCGGGCGTTAACCCAAGGGGCATCGTCTCACGCTAATGTCCCGCGCCAAGGGGGAGTGCGTGGCGACCATGACGGAAGAATCTGGGCGTAGCGGATCGGTTCGGGCGCGCTTCGTCGCGACCATCTTCACGGGCTCATTCCTGCTGTTCCTCGTTCAGCCGATGATTGCGCGGATGGCGCTTCCGCGGCTCGGCGGGGCGCCGAGCGTCTGGAACTCGGCAATGCTCGTCTACCAGGCCTTGCTTCTAGCGGGCTATGGCTATGCGCATTGGCTCGGCCGGGTTCGGCCGCAGCGGCAGGCGGCCATCCATTTCGGATTGCTCGTCCTTGCCGGCCTGACCCTCCCGATCGGATTGATGTCGGCGGCTCCGCCTCCGGACGCTAACCCTTTCCTGTGGGTGCCCTGGCTGCTCCTGCTGTCGGTCGGACCTTTGTTCTTCGTCGTCTCCGCGCAAGCGCCACTTCTCCAACGCTGGTTCGCGCTGGAGGGCGGTGGGGATCCTTATCCGCTCTACGCCGCATCGAACCTCGGGAGCTTCGTCGGCCTCATCGCTTATCCTCTGCTCGCGGAGCCCTTGCTCGGAGTCAGCCAGCAGCGCTGGTTGTGGACCATCGGATACGTCTTTCTACTCCTGCTCGTCGGATGGTGCGCTCTTCGCCTTCCGCGCTCGCAATCCGCGCCGGCGACGAAGCATCGGGCGGCGCCGGCGCCGGATTGGCGGCTTATCGCCAAATGGATCGTGCTCGCCGCCGTGCCGTCGGGGCTTATCCTGTCGACGACGCTGCACATCACGACCGACCTTGTCGCGATGCCCCTTCTTTGGGTGCTTCCGCTCGGCGCCTATCTCTTGAGTTTCACCGTCGCCTTCGCCGAGAGGCGCGGCGCGGCGAATTCGGTCATTCGGCTGGCTCCGCTTCTGCTTCTGCTCGCCTGCTTCGGGGTATTCATCGACTTCAGCTGGCTGGTGCTGGCGTTCGGCGCGGTGTCGATCATCAACCTGTTCACCGTGTCGGTTGCGCTGCACAGCCGTTTGTTCGAATCCCGCCCGCCCGCCGAGCATCTGACCCTCTTCTATTTCGCAATGTCGATCGGCGGCGCACTCGGCGGCGCCTTCTGCGCGCTCATCGCACCGCTCATTTTCGACTGGACCTACGAGCATCTGTTGCTGCTCGTCGCGGCGGCCTGGCTGATGCGCGCCCAAAGCCCGTTCGAACGGTTCGCCAAGCTATGGGATGGCAGCGCGAACGCTCGCCGAATCACGATCGCCGGGATCTTCGCCGTC
>Ga0207657_10001881_pt1 | contig 22687 bp, 14 predicted proteins | sample KBSC33metaG_FD_184316 | JGI IMG/M metagenome (GOLD analysis project Ga0207657, IMG submission 184316) | Corn rhizosphere microbial communities from Kellogg Biological Station, Michigan, USA - KBS C3-3 metaG (SPAdes) (version 2) | ecosystem: Host-associated > Plants > Roots > Rhizosphere > Soil ... | reverse complement strand
GCTAATTATACCCTCGCATCCCAGCGCAAAGATACCCGCGACGTAATAGGCATGCCGAAACCCCGGCGTATCTTTGACACTAAGCAGATCCGAGGATTTGCGCCACACGGCCGATGCACGTGCACGGAAGCTACGCACATGAGTGAGAGTCTGCGGGCGCGGTTGCTTAAACCCCTTGCAACACTGTGACCCTTACGACTGGTTTCGAACTTTCCTATAGAATAGGGCTTCCTTTTTGCCTATATGATTGCACTGACGGCGGCCGCCCTATTCACTCCCACGGAGCGCATCGCGGATGCGATGCTGCTGATCGAGGACGGCACAATTGCTGAAGTAACTTCTCGCGGCAGTCGTTCACTTCCAAACCATGTGCGCGTCGTCGATCTAGGCGACGACATCCTCGCTCCTGGCCTGATCGACATCCACATCCATGGCGGGGGTGGGCGAGACGTAATGGAAGCAACTCCGGAGGCCCTCCCTACCGTTGAAAAATTGTTGGCCGCGCACGGCGTGACCAGCTACTATCCCACTACCGTTTCAGCACCGCTCGACGACATACTCAGTTCACTGGACCGCCTCGCAAACGCCATTGAGTCCTGCACGGGGACGAATGGCAGTGGGTTGCGAGCTCGCCCTCTCGGCATTCATTTGGAGGGCCCGTTCCTGAGCCATGCGCGTCGAGGCGTGCATCCGCCAGAAAGTCTTCTCAAGCCAAATGCTGCGCTGTTCGATCGTCTGTGGCAGGCGTCCCGCGGACACATTAAGGTTTTGACTATCGCTCCTGAACTCGACCGGGCACAGGAGACGATTGCGGAAGCAGTGAAAAAGGGAGTGTGCGTGAGTCTCGGACATTCCGACGCTCCGCTAGGCGCAGCACGTGCTGCCATGGCCGTCGGCGCTCGCCATGCGACTCACACTTTCAATGCTATGCGCCCCCTCGATCATCGTGATCCGGGAATTCTTGGCTTGGTTCTCACGAATTCAGATCTCAGCGCCGATATTATCGTCGACGGCATCCATGTGGATCCCTCGGTTGTGGAGCTGTTCATGAAGCTCAAGGGACCTGATAAGGCGGTGCTGATCACGGACGCTACTTCCGCGACCGGCATGCCCGACGGGCACTATCGCCTGGGATCGTTCGAGCTGGAAGTGAAGGAGGGACGCTGCCTCACCGGGGGGAAGCTCGCAGGCAGTGTTCTGACCATGGATCAAGCGGTTCGGAATGTGATGAAATTCGCCGGCCTCGAACTGGGCGATGCTTTGCGCACAGCCACTCTGAATCCAGCCAAAGTTGTGGGAATCGCCTCGCAACGAGGCAAGCTCGCCCCGGGAGCCCGTGCCGACATCGTGGTTCTTGATTCGAGTTATCACGTTATCCGAACGGTAATCGGCGGGGCTGGCATTTAGAATCATCCACCCAAGGGAGAGACCGGACATGACGTCTGAGCCAGAGTTTCGCCACCACATGATCAAGGAAATTTTCGAGCAGCCACGCGGCTTGTACGACACGATTGCGCCACGAGTGTCGCTCGAAGAAGGCGTTGTGCGCCTTGAAGAGAGCCACTTGAGTGAGGAAAAGATCCGAGGGCTGCAGCGCATCAACATTGTCGCTTCCGGTACGAGCCGTCACGCCGGCATGGCGGGGCAATACATGATTCAGGAGCTGAGCGGCGTACCAGTTGACGTCGATTACGCGAGCGAATTTGAGTATCGGAACCCTATTACCGGTCCCAGCGAGCTGGCGATTCTAATCACGCAGTCTGGGGAAACGGCCGATACGACTGGTGCTCTGCGGGAGGCGAAATCAAAGGGAGCATGTACGATCGCGATATCCAACGTGGTCGGCTCGACCATTGCGCGCGAAGCCGATGGTGTCCTTTACACCCACGCGGGTAAGGAGACCAGCATCGCGTCTACGAAGGCATTCACCGCGCAAATGGCCGTGCTCTACCTGATTGCTCTATATATTGCGCAGTCGAAACAAAAGCTCAGTCGTGAAGAAATCCGCAGACAGATTCGCGAGCTGCTGAACCTGCCGGGGCAAACCGAGCGAACGTTGAAGTGCCGCACGCAATGCGAAGAACTTGCGCAGATGTATCACGAGGTCGACGACTTTCTTTTTCTAGGCCGTGCAGTGCACTACCCCATTGCCATGGACGGTGCCTTGAAGCTGAAAGAAGTTTCTTACGTGCATGCGGAGGGGTATCCCACCGGGGAAACCAAGCACGGTCCTAACGCTCTGATTGACGAGACCTTGCCCGTCGTGATTCTTGCGACCTGTGATCGCAGCGATGCTGGATCCGTGGTGCGTTATGAGAAGACCGTATCCAACATCGAGGGGTTCAAGAAGCAAGGGAGTCCTATCATTGCGGTAGCCACCGAGGGCGACGAGCGAATTCCGCAACTGGCGGCGCACACCATCTTCGTACCAGAAGCCCCCGAATTGCTCTCGCCCATTCTGGAGATTGTGCCCCTCCAGATATTTGCGTACTACATGGCGGTGTATCGCGGGCTAGATGTGGACCGCCCGCGCAATTTGACGAAGTCCGTAACTGTTGAGTAGGAGAGAGCTCTATCAGCTCTGGACAGGCGCTTAGTTAGGCTTGCGAGCCTTGCCTTCGGTTAAATAACGCACCATGGCGGCATCAGCGGCATACCTGATTTTTTCGAATACGCTTATTTCATGAGCGTTAGTGCCGTCGTCACTGGGTTTCTGGCGCAGAGTCTGCCGCAGCTTTTCTCCCATTTCCGATTCGGTTCCGATGATCTGCAGATAAAACCAGAGAAAATGGCGCATCTGGTCGAGTGCCGACTTGAGCACCTGGATAGATTCGATTTCGTCCAATGAGTTGAGTGATTCCATCAACTCCGGATCCGCCGCAGCCTGCATTGCGTAGCAATTCAGTTCCCGCTGGATGGCGCGCAGGTCTTCCGTCACTCGCATGATTCGAATATCGATTTCGTCCATGTAGTCTTTTGCGCTCATCATTCGGTCCGGAACTTCTTAAAGACAAGTAGAAGTTCTCACCGGGCAGAACAAACAAGAAGATGTCTGCTGTGCATGAGCTTTGGTAATTGAGCATTACCACGGTGTGGAATACGCGTCTGTTGCGGGATTTGAGCGACTAGAGACGGTGCGGCGGGTTGACTTTGAGTCGATGCGACCGCGGTTGGTTACGAGAGTTTCACTGCAGCACGGATTTCCGGCACGCCCCTTATACTTACGCCTTGCACTGGTGACTCGATGGCCTCGACTAACGCCGCTACCATCTCGTCCAGTGTCACCAGCCCCAATCGCTGTGCGCCATCTCTCGTCGCCGGCAGCTTGCTCATGAGCCTGTAAAAAGGAATCAGGGCGTAGGGCCAGCGGTGGCCTGGACCCAGCACGTACCAGGGGCGAAGGATCGTGGCGTTCAACCCACGCTGCTGGATCAGGGCCTCGCATTCCATGCGCACATCGATGTAAGCCTTCATCATGGGTGCAGGGTGTGCCACGCTGAGATAAACGAAATGTTTCACGCCCGCATCTACTGCGGCCTCAATTGCGGTTCTTCCTGCGACCAGGTCGATACTGCGGAACTGTGCCGCCTTAGCGGGGCTGGGATGCGCCACGCCGACGAGGTGTACGAACGTGTCTGCAGGGGCGATTTTTTCGACATAGGAGCGCTTATCGAGGGCGTCTCCCGCTACCAGCGTGCAGCCAGCCGCTATCTTGGATTCAGATCCACGGCGCACCAAAGCTTTCACTCGATGTCCGCGCGCCAGTAACTCTGGTATCAAGTGGCGGCCCATATAGCCGCTGCCACCCGCAATGAAAATCTCTTTGGTGCTGTTATTCACATCCCGAATGCGCGAACCCTGAGCATCTGGATTACTGCGCAGGATAGCTAATCCCAATCTCAGTACCGGTGGTAGGATTCGCAATCGTTGCTGCCACCGAATGAGTTGCTGTATCGAACTTCCAATTGGTGACTGGATTCCCTCCCACGATCACCTGCGTCGGCTTTTCGTTGATCCCATAGACCGTTACTTCCACCTGATTCCACCAAGGCGAGAACCGGCCTTCGGGCGGAGCAATCTTCACCTTCACTGCGCCAACCGACTGTTCACAGCTGAAGTTGACGCGCAGGTAATCTCCCTTCTGATAGGTAAAGCTGATGCCGTCATCTAAGTACAGCGAACCCTCGCACTCTTCGCCGGGATAAACGCGCAATTGGAGTGGTCCTTCCGGCTTCTGTGCCGTGTACTGTACGAGAGGTTGTTGCGGGATAATTGCCCCACCGCGTACGAAGACCGGTAGTGAGTCCAACGCCGGAGTGAGCTTGACCGAACCTCCCTGCACTTTCTCACCTGTCCAGTAGTCGTACCAGGAACCTGGAGGAATATTGATCTGCAGGGGATCAAGCATTTCAGTCACCCTCGGGGCAATCAGCAGATCGCGTCCAAAGAGATATTCATCCAAGAAAGCTGTATCTTGCTCAGTGTAGAAGCGCTCGTCCTGCGGGTACTCAAGGAATACCGGCCGCATAAGCGGGATTCCCGTTCGCGTGGTCTGCTCCACCCCGGTGTAGATATAGGGAAGAAGACGATAACGCAGTTCAATGTACCGGCGGCGAATTGCTTCGTGCTCCGGCCCATGCACCCAGGGCTCCTGATCGGCTGTGCCCTTGGTGGTGTGATCGCGATAGATAGGAGTGAAAACACCCAATTCAATCCAGCGCGTGAGCAAGTCAGGCGGCGGGCTTCCCGCAAATCCGCCAATATCAGCCCCGACCAGCGGATAGCCTGACAGTCCGAGGTTGAGCAGGTTAGGTGTCATCATCCGAAGATGATTCCAACTACTCGTATTGTCGCCCGTCCACGAAGCTGCATAGCGCTGGGCTCCCGCATAGGCCGCACGGGTCAAGACAAAGGGCCGTTCATTCGGATGCAAACGTAGCAGGCCTTCGTAGGTCGCTCGGGCATTCTCCATGCCGAAAACATTGTGCACAGCCGTGTGCGGCAGGGTGACGCCCCAATCCGTGCGATGTCGATTGTCGAGCGGCATGGTCTTGTCCGCGCGCTCGAAAACCGCAGGTTCGTTCATGTCATTCCAGAATCCCCCCACGCCCATATCGAGGAAGTCCCTGTACAGAGTTCCCCACCAGCGACGCACGCGCTCCAGCGTGAAATCCGGAAAGACGCTATCACCCGGCCAAACCTTTCCCACGAAAACGGAACCGTCGGCCGCTTTGACGAAATTGTCTTGCGCCAGCCCTTCGTCGTAAGGCTTGTACCCGGTCTGTTTCTTGATATGGAGATCCGTAATCAGAATGACTTTAAATCCCTGCTGGCCAAGATCGCGAATCATGCCCTGAAAATTTGGGAATTTTCCCGTGTCGATGGTGAAGGGCGCATAGTCCTTCTGATAGTCGATGTCGAGGTAAATCACGTCTGCTGGAATGTTGCGCTCACGAAACGTGTTGGCGATTTCGCGCACACGCGATTCTGGAAAATAGGAATAGCGCGACTGCTGAAAGCCAAGCGTCCACAGCGGCGGGAGAGGAACATGGCCCACCAGGGCGGCATAGGACTGCAAAACCTTCTTCGGTTCGGGACCAAAGAAAAAGTAGTAATTTAGCTCGCCGCCCTCGGCGCCAAATGAATAGATATCACGCTCGCCGCGGCCGAAGTCAAAACTGCTGCGATAAGCGTTATCGAGAAACACGCCGTAGGAAATTCCTTTCCTCATAGTTAAGAAGAACGGAATGTCCTTATATAAGGGATCGGTCGACTCCTGCCAGCCGTACATATCGGTATTCCACATCGTGAACGTTTCATTGCGGCGATCGATGGGACCCGCTTTATCGCCCAAGCCGTAGAAGTGCTCGTCGGTGGGCAACTGCTTCCATATACGAAACGCGGCGCCACTAAAGGCGATTGGGCGGGCATCCGATTCGAGCAACTTACCCGCGACATCCAGGAACTGTACGTGGAGCGGCGATTTTTGCACTCTCACAGCGCCGCTCGCGATCGAGAACTCCACTGCCCGGGGCGAGTCCACGACGTTCACACGTGGGGCTTCCGGCAAAGCTTCGGGCAGGATCGCCCAAGAACGATCCGCTGGGAAAACTCCGCCCGGGGCCACGCGAACACGAATTATGGAGTCGCTGGTGGCGGTTACTCGAATGGCAGCCTTTCCAGCCTGCAGTTCCACGCCGTTTGATAGCTTCTTAACCTGTGTGACTGGTCCGACGGATTGCCATGGCCGATCGGAGCCGAACACAGTACAGAATGAGAAGAGGAGAAAAAGTAACGGGGAGAATCGCTGGTTTGAAATCATCATGGCTGGCCGCGAACACGAAAACGCTAGGGCACCGACTAACAAATGTCAACTGAGTGCCGCCCAACGCCGACGATTGTGATACAAACTCGCCAGTGACCTCCAGCAACGGCAAAGGCCTGGTGCGGGTAATTGGACGTTGGAGTCTTACCGCCCTGGTCATCAATTCAATCATTGGCAGCGGCATCTTCGGTCTACCCGCTCCCGCCGCCCGCCTCTTAGGCATTCGCAGCCCATTAGCGGTCTTGCTGGCCGGTCTCGCAGTAGCTCCAATTATCGCCTGTTATGCTGAGGTTTCTTCCTACTTCACTCAGGCTGGCGGACCTTATCTGTGGACGCGAACCGCCTTCGGTCCTCTCATCGGACTCGAAACAGGCTGGCTGCTCTGGCTGGTCAGACTCACGGCTCCTGCCGCAAATGCAAATCTCTTTGTAAGCTATTTGGCCGAGTTCTGGCCGTCTGCTAAAGACCCTTTGCCCCGGGCGGCCGTCCTGACTCTGCTCCTTGGGGTACTGGCTGTAATCAACTACCGTGGCGTGAAAGCTGGCACCCAGGTTAGCAACGCGTTCACAGTTGCCAAGTTGCTCCCGCTGCTGATTGTCATTGCGGCGGGACTGCTATACGCTCTCGCCGGCCATCACCCAACCTTCACCTCCAAAGCACCCTCTGAAACCAAGGCTTGGCTGCAAGCTATTCTGCTATTTGTCTTCGCTTATGGTGGATTCGAGGGCGCATTGATCGTGATGGCTGAAGCTAGAAATCCGCGGCGAGATGCGCCCAGCGCCCTGTTCACAGCACTCATAACCTGCATCGTTGTTTACACGCTCACTCAGTGGGTTGTAGTGCGCGTGCTGGCCGATCCCTCACATAGCGACCGGCCCCTAGCCGACGTGGCGCAACTGATCATGGGTAGAGGTGGTGCAGCTCTCGTTGCTGTCGGAGCACTGGTTTCAATGTACGGATATCTAAGCGCCAACATGCTCTCTGTCCCTCGCATCACATTTGCACTTGCCGAAGAAGGAGATTTCCCTGGCATCTTCGGCGCGGTCCATCCGCGTTTTCACACGCCTTATTTTTCTATTATTGTTTTTGCGGTTCTGACGTGGGTGTTCGCCCTGGTCGGCAGCTTTTCATGGAATGTCACTCTCTCGGCCGTCGCGCGCCTTTTCTTATACGCGTTCGGTTGTGCCGCTCTGCCCGTCTTGCGCAGGAAAAGGCCCGATGGCGCATGGTTTCGAGTTCCAGGCGCCATGGCATTGGTTGCGATAGCGATTTTCATTTGCGTAATCCTGGCCACGCGTATCGACCTAAGCGGCGTGCTTATCGTGGCCGCAACCATGCTGGTGGCCATGCTCAATTGGCTGGTCGTGCGAAAGAGGCAAAAGACTGCTGCTGTAGCCTCGTGATTTTCGTGGCGGCCAACACCTGCCGGATGCTAGCCTCGCGCACATGGGTCCACTCAGATGTTTGACACTGCTGGCTATCCTCAATGCTTCGATCTTTTCTGTCGCGCAGAAAGCCCCTGGCTCAACAGCTGACTTTCTCGCCGAGAAGAATGTGCCCGTTGCCATGAGAGACGGCGTTATCTTGCGAGCCGACGTGATGCGTCCCAAGAGCGCAGGACCATTCCCGGTTCTTGTCTATCGCACGCCTTACGGCAAAGAAAATGCCCTGAAGGATTACACAACGTTCACTCACGCAGTGGAACGTGGGTACGCCGTGGTAATCCAGGATGTTCGTGGCCGTTATGATTCGGCTGGTGAATTCATTCCTTATCAGCAGGAGGGGAAGGACGGTTACGACACCATCGAGTGGGCCGCTAAGCAGCCGTGGTCCAATGGTTCAATTGGTACCTTCGGGCTGTCTTATCCGGGGGCGGTCCAGTGGCTGGCCGCAGTGGAGAATCCACCCCACCTAAAGGCCATGGTTCCTGCAATGACCTTTTCCAGCGCGCAAAACTTCTTTTACGCCGGAGGCACCTGGGACATGTCGTGGATCGAGTGGATCTGGGACAACATCGCTCCTGACGCACGGGTAAAACGGAATGTGCCGGGGCCAAAAACGGAAAAAGAGGCCGAGGCAGCATGGAGGCAAGATGGTCCCAAGATGCTGCGCGAGCTGCCACTCTCAGCCTTGGCCGAACTCAAGGGGCTTGCCCCTTACTACTACGAGTGGCTGAAACATCCTTATGATGATGCCTGGTGGGACTGGTGTGATCTACGCAACAAGTACGATCGGGTTCACGCGGCGGTCCTGAATTTTTCCGGCTGGTATGACGACAATTACGGGCCCGAAGGGGCGACTACCAATTTTACGGGCTTGCTTAAGAGCCGTACGGCGCAACCCGATCCACAAACGCACCTCCTTGTAGGCCCATGGGTGCATGGGGTCGATTCGACCGCGAAGACCAAGTCTGGGGAGCGCATGTTCGCACCGTCCGCGGCAATCAATTACGACGAGGTTGTATTGCACTGGCTCGACCACTACGTTCGAGGCGTGAGTAACGGCGTAGAGAAAGAAAAGCCGGTACGCTACTACGTCATGGGTGCTAATCAGTGGCGCGCAGCCTCATCCTGGCCACCTCCAGCCAAGGCGACTTCCTACTACCTAGATGTGCCTGCGTCGCCGGCACGTAGAAGCACCGGCCTTAACGAGTTAACGACACAAGCGCCTAAGAGTGGGCGCGCATTCGGCGTCTTCATTTCTAAAACTGAAGATCCGGTGCTAAACCGTTACAACTCCTCGGGCGCACACGATTACCGCGATCTATCCAAACGCCAAGATGTTATGACCTTTGATTCGGCGCCCCTCGCACGGGACTTAGAAGTCACGGGACCGATCGAAGCCGACATGTTCATCGCGTGTGATTGCCGTGATATGGATTTATGGGTGCGCCTGTTGGACGTTGCTCCCGATGGCACATCGTTCAACCTCATGAATCCCGGCCTGGACGTGCTCCGTGCCAGTTATCGAGACGTCAAGAAGGGTCGTCAACTGCTGAACCCTGGACAGATTTATGAACTGAATCTCACCAACCTGATCACCAGCAACGTGTTTCGGAAGGGTCACCGGTTGCGGGTGCAGGTGTCGGCGAGTTTCTTCCCGAATTTCTCCCGGAACTTGCAAACCGGGGAGCTAGAACAAGTCTCTGCAAAAACGCGGAAAGCGAATATCCGGATTTATCACGACAAGGCCCACCCCTCGCGTTTGATTCTGCCCGTTGTGCAAGAACAAGCCAGTACGGGAACGAAGGGCCACTGAGGAAACTTCGTAGATCCGAATCTCCTTTGCTCATTCGAGTTTCGCCTGAGTTTGAAGTTTCCCAGGGACTGAAGGTGGGTCCCGTATAATTCCCCGCGCCCCTATGGAGGTGGATTTGCAAGCTAGAACGTTGACGTGCCTGCTCGTCATAGTTGGTTTTATCGCAGCAGCGACCGCGCAGCGCCAACCAGTTTTGAAGCAAATCAACGAGCCCCATCCGTATTACTTCCGGGAGATGTACCTGCCTCAACTAACCACAGGTCCGAGTGCAGTCACGTGGGCAGGGGATTCGCAGGCACTGATTTACTCCATGGCAGGCTCGCTCTGGCTGCAAAAGCTGGGATCAACTGCTGCTGAACAGTTAACCTCGACTGCCGGCTATGACTATCAACCTGACTGTTCATCCGACGGGCGATGGGTGGTGTATTCCTCTTATCAGAAAGATGCGGTAGAGCTCTGGGCCCTCGATCTTCGCAGCAAAAAAGCGACGCAGCTAACAAACAATCGCGCGGTCAACGTGGAACCGCGATTCTCTCCCGACGGCAAACGCGTCGCATTCGTCTCCACATTGTTTAACGGCCGCTTCCATATCTTTGTCGCTCAATTTGCAGACGGAGCGCTCACCAATATTCAGCAGCTTACGGCTGACAACAAGAGCACTCTTCGCCGCTACTACTACAGCGCATACGATCACGAGATCAGTCCTGCGTGGTCGCCCGACGGATCAGAGATTGTATTCGTCTCTAATCGCGGACATATCTATGGCAGCGGTGGCTTTTGGCGGATGAAGCCAGAACCGGGAGCAGAAGCGCATGAGATTCATTATGAGGAGACGACGTGGAAAGCTCGTCCCGACTTCTCGCCCGACGGCACGCGTCTGGTTTACAGCTCTTACATGGGACAGGCCTGGAACCAGCTATGGCTTATGCCTTCGCAAGGTGGAGATCCTTTTCCGATCTCCTACGGAGACTTCGACAACATCAATCCGCGTTGGTCACCTGATGGCAAAAATATTGCATTTATCTCAAATCGGAATGGAAATACTTCGTTGTGGGTGGAGCGAATACCAGGTGGCGCGCAGACGGCGGTCGTCTCAAAGCAGAAGACATACCTGAAACCCATGGGTCGCATCGCTATCAACGTCATCGATCCCGCGGGCCATCCAACTCCCGCGCGAGTTTTTGTTACTGCTGACGACGGCCGTGCCTATGCCCCGGACGATGCCTGGATGAGAGCGGACGATAATTTTGATCGCAAGGAACGCCCGTTTGAAGCGCATTACTTCCATACCTCCGGCCACTCAGAAATAAGTGCTCCGGCTGGCCGTGTGAGCATCGAAGTGATGAAAGGATTTGAATACCGCTTCGAAAAACGTACGGTTCTTTTGGGCGCTGATAAAGAAGTGCGCGTCACTATACCGCTACAGAAGCTCAAACGTCCGTCGGACTCTGGAACTTGGATCAGCAGCGATGTTCACGTGCATATGAACTATGGCGGTCAATATCGCGACACGCCCAAACGTCTGGTTGCGCAAGCTGCTGGGGAAAATCTGGCGATCGTACAAGATCTCGTCGTTAACAAAGAGCAGCGCATCCCGGATATCGCTTACTTCCGCACCACTCCCGATCCTGCGTCAACCGCAAACAACCTACTGATGCATGCCCAGGAATTTCACACGAGCTATTGGGGACATCTCGGGTTGCTTAACCTGCAAAACAACTTCATCCTTCCGGACTATGCAGGCTACCCCAGCACTGCGGCAGGAAGTCTGGTGCCGACCAATGCAGACGTCGCCGACATTGCACATGAACAGAAAGGTCTGGTCGGATATGTTCACCCTTTCGACGCGGTTCCGGATCCGGCCAAAGACGAATCGTTGACCGACGAGTTGCCCGTTGACGTAGCCCTGCATAAAGTGGACTACATCGAGGTAGTTGGCTTCAGCGACCACAAATCGACTGCCGACGTCTGGTATCGCCTGTTGAACCTGGGCTTTCGACTACCTACAGCAGCCGGTACGGACGCTATGGCGAACTTCTCTTCCTTGCGAGGCCCAGTAGGAATGAATCGCGTGTATGCACGGGTGTCCGCCGGCCCCATTGCCATTCAACCCTGGCTTTCGGCGCTCAAGGCCGGAAAAACCTTCGCCACCAATGGCCCTTTGCTGGGCTTCACTCTCGATGGGCAAACACTGGGCGATCACATCAAACTGCGAGCGGGAGGGGGAACGGTGAAATTCAGTGCATGGCTTCGGTCAATCGTGCCCGTCGACCACTTTGAAATGGTGTGCAATGGCAAGCTCGCGAGAGACATCAAGTTGAACGATAGCCGCGATTCAGCGGAGTTCGCTGGGACGTTACCAGTTACGCAGACCGGGTGGTGCTTAGTTCGCGCCTATGCCGAGCGGGACGAATACCCGGTTCTCGATGCATACCCATACGCGACGACCAGTCCGATCTACATCACCGTGGAAGGTTCCACACCGGACGCAAAAGCCGATGCGCAATACTTCATCGCCTGGATCGATCGCCTGGTGAAGGCGGCCGAAGAGAACCAGGACTGGAACAACGCTAAGGAAAAGGAGCACGTCTTGAAAATGTTGGCAGAAGCTCGGAGTGTCTACAATTCAAGGAGGCGATAGCGTCAGATTGCCATTCCGAGAAGCGCAGCGACGAGGAATCTGCTCTCCTGCGGGCCAGAGCACTCCGGTGTTGTGGAAGACGGTCCTGTAAGGCCGCGATTCACGCCTGACGCACACGGGGTTTTGCACGACCGGTCAATCTCCTACTGACTCGACCGCGGGCAGCTCTGGTAAGGATTCTTTCTTCTTAACCTCAGCGCTAGTCACCAGCACCACCGAGGTCACAATCACCGCTGTCCCGGCAAGAATGAAGTGGTCCACACGCTCATGCTCGATAAGCCACCCCAGGAACACAGCAACCACGGGATTCACGTAGGCATACGTCGATACCTTTGACGTGGGAACGTGGCCAAGTAAATAGATGTAGGCCGTGTAACCAATCCAGGAGCCGCAAACCACCAGATAGGCCATCGCGCCCACGCTACGTGGGCTCCACAGCACACGGCTGAAATCATGCCTGATTGCGGCAAAGGCGAGGTTTGCGGTTCCAGCAAAAGTCATCTGCCAGGCTGTGGCGCTTAGCCGGTCTTCGCCAGCGTCCCACTTCTTCGAGAGCACGGAACCTAGCGCCCAACTGAACGATGCGGGTGGCAGCAGCAAAGCCGCAAGCAGTTCTCCGCGTCCCAACGCTCCGGTGGCGCGCAGGTCCGGCCATAGAAGCACAACCATTCCGAAGATTCCCAGGCCCAATCCCGCTAGTGCTCGCGTCGTGATCTTGTGATGCCCGAGTAGCAGGTGATCCAGCACCAGGAACCACAGCGGTACCACTGCAATCAGCAGTGCCGCCAACCCAGACGGCACGACGCGCTCCGAATACGCTAAGGTCAGATTGCCACCCATAAGGAGTAGCAGTCCGACCACTGCCATATGCGACAGTCCTCGGCCGCCGTATACGACGCGCCGTCCGGTTAGAGCGCACCACGCCAACATCAGTACGCCCGCGATCAAAAATCGGATCCCGCACATGACCGGTGGGGGAATTGTCTCGACCGCAATCCTGATGCCCAGGTAGGTCGATCCCCAAAAAAAGTACACGAGCCCAAAGGCGAGAATGATCCGGAAGCGGTGCTGGCGTTCGGCTTCTGTCATGAATTGAGCTGGAAACTACACCATATCAGACGAGCAGCAAGCGACAATGGATTCGCAGTGTTGTGTGGGCATGGTGTAAGCCGCACAAACCCGGGCTACACGTCTATAATTCCAGCGTCGGTTTAGGCATCGGAGGAACGTGAAAATGCCTGAAGTAATTCCCGAGCAGTTCCGCGATCTGTTCAACAAGAAAGCGTTTGCCAGCCTCACCACTCTCATGCCCGATGGAAGTCCACAAACTACGCCCGTCTGGTGCGACACCGATGGTGAAAACGTCATCTTCAACTCCGCCAAAGGGCGACAAAAGGATCGCAACGTTCGCCGCGATCCTCGCGTAGCTATGGCCATCATCGATCCAGACAATCCGTACCGCTACCTTGAAATTCGAGGCAAGGTGGTTGAAATCACAGAACAGGGCGCCGATGCCCACATCGACAAGATGGCGAAGAAGTACCTGGACAAAGATAAATATCCTTTTCGCCAGCCCGCGGAGGTGCGTGTGCTCTACAAGATCAGGCCAGAGCACACGACCACGATGGGCTAGTATGGCGCGGGCGCGCAGTCGCCCGCCATTTTTCTTAACAAATAGCATGAGTGCTCTCGCTCGAGATCAAATTGCCACGCAAGTAATTCCGGGCGCACTCACAATTCAGGAGAGAAATCGATCGCAAGCTATAATCTGTGCCTGCTTGGATTCGGCAACGTCAATCGCGCGTTGGTGCGACTGCTTCAACAACGACAGCGCGAACTTCGAGAAAAATATGACATTCAATGGCGCATCACCGGAGTGGCGACTCGGCGCCTGGGCTGGCTCGCATCGTCCGCAGGCTTTGACCCCCACGTGTTAAGTGAGCCAGGAGCGCCTCGCTGGAACGTGTTGCCTCATGTGACTCCGCCTCCGGGAGACGTCCGCCAATGGCTGCAAGCAGCCGAAGCCGACGTGCTCTTTGAGGCAACTTCTCTGAATGCGCAAACCGGCCAGCCCGCAATTGACCACGTGCGGGCGGCAATGGAATCGGGAGCACACGCAGTCACAGCAAACAAGGGCACCGTCGTGCACGGATATGAGGAACTAAGGGATCTAGCCGCAAAAAGCGGAAAGAGATTTCTGTTCGAATCCACCGTGATGGATGGTGCGCCCATTTTTTCTCTTTTCCGTGAAAGTTTACCCGCAATTCACGTGCGTTCTTTTCATGGCATTTTGAATTCCACTACGAATTTCATATTGAGCTTGATGGAAGAGGGTTTGAGTTTCGAAGAGTCGGTGAAGAGGGCACAAGATACCGGGGCGGCCGAAACCGACCCCAGCGACGATATTGATGGATGGGACGCATCCGTGAAGGTGGCCGCTCTGGTGCGCGTGCTCATGGAACTGCCTCTCGCGGTCGAAGCCATCGAGCGCCAAGGCATTCGAGCCCTGACCGGCGAGATGGTTCGTAACGCACGGAAGGCGGGAACTCCTTACAAGCTGGTTTGCCGAGCGTGGCGAAGCGGCGGCGGAGTAAAGGCGACCGTGCGTCCAGAACAAGTGCCTTCGACTGATGCGATGGCGCATGTTTCAGGCACCTCGTCGATCGTACACTTCGAAACGGATGTCCTTCCGGGATTATCCATCGTGGAAAACGATCCCGGTGTCGAGACCACTGCCTACGGAATGCTGGCAGATTTCATACGCGCGGTTTCCACACGTGGCCATTAGCACAATAGAAGTTCAAAGTTAGGCCGGAGAGATTTTGCCTATGCTGAGTACAGAAACCGAGATTGCTGCGCCATTCGATGTCGCCTGGGTTCGTTTACAATTTCCCGCCCTGTCGGAAAGCGTTAACGGACAGCCAGCGGCATTTTTGGACGGTCCTGGGGGAACGCAAGTCCCTCATAAAGTGATCCTTGCGATACGCGATTACCTGCAGCACTCGAATGCGAACACTTGCGGAGCCTATGCGACCAGCCGGCGGACAGACGCCGTAATTGCCGGAGCCCGAGCTGCGATGGCCGACTTTCTCGGCTGCGATGCGGACGAGATCGTCTTCGGTCCCAATATGACCACGCTCACCTTTGCGCTGAGCCGCTCGATCGGCCGTGAGTTAGGACCGGGGGATGAGATCGTTGTGACTCATCTCGATCATGATGCCAACGTTTCCACGTGGCGATCACTCGAAGAGCGCGGAGTAACGGTTCGCTTTGCCGACATTCAGGAAAACGACTGCACACTGGACATGCAGCATTTGGCCCGCCAGATTACAGCTAAAACCAAGCTGGTCGCCGTCGGCTATGCGTCCAATGCAGTCGGCACAATCAATGATGTCAAGGAGGTAGTTCGTCTCGCGCACCAGGTTGGAGCTCTGGCATTCGTCGACGCTGTCCACTACGGCCCGCACGGGCTGATTGATGTGCGAGCTATCGACTGCGACTTCCTGGCCTGCTCCACCTACAAGTTCTTTGGCCCACACATGGGCGTGCTGTACGGAAAACGCGAGCACCTGAAGCGGCTTCAACCTTATAAAGTTCGGGCGCTGGTGAACGAGGTCCCGAATCGCTGGGAGATGGGGACGCTCAATCATGAGTGCATCGCAGGAATCACTGCTTGCGTGGAGTACCTCGCGGACCTCGGGCGCCATGTAAATTCAAAATCGACGAACCGCCGCTCGGCCCTGCTATCGGCATTCCAAACGATTCAGGCCTATGAAAGAACGCTTGCAGAACGCATGCTGCGCGGACTGCTCGACATTCCAGGACTGAAGGTTTACGGCATCACCGATCTGCAAAAGCTCGCAAACCGAACACCCACATTTGCCGTTCGGGTGGACGGACACACTCCGCTTGAGCTCGCAACCAAGCTTGGTGATCGGGGTTTTTTTACCTGGGACGGAAATTACTATGCGCTAAATCTGACGGAGCGACTCGACGTGGAAAAGAGTGGTGGTTTCTTACGGATTGGGTTAGTTCACTACAATACAGCTGAAGAAGTGGACGGCGTCGTTGCCGCTTTGCAGGCCATAACACAGCGATGAGCGAAGTTCATTCCCGTCTAGCCACTAAAAACGCAGTTCCGTGACTCCCAGGTGAATCGCAGGCATAAGACCCAGAATCCCGGCCAGAACACCTGTCAGGCTGGTCACGGTTGAGCAAGCTCTCGGGCCATGAGCACCATCCCATTTAGCGCCATATCGAGGCGAGCTTCGAGCTCGGCGCTAAGGCCCTCTGAATCCACGACAGACTCCGTCTCATCCTTTATTCTAGTGACAGAAATCATGGCTACCCGAACCAGCAAGCCCGGGCCAACAGGTACAGGCCTTCTCGAAGTCCCGGTTGAAGAGCGTGAGCGCATTTTTGACCTTTTCCGCCGATGGGGATACCTCGAGGCGGATCTTGATCCGCTCGGCTTTCTCAGACGCTGGAACCATCCCGATCTGCGGATTGACGGTGACATCGGCCGCCAGGCACGCCATTACTATTGCGGCAGCATCGGTGCTGATTTCATGCACATTGCCGATCCCGAGCGCCGCCGTTGGATCCAAGAGCGGATGGAAAGCGATCCTGAACCGGTTGAGCAGCGGCATGTTCTGGATCTACTGATCCGGGCCGATTTGTTCGAGCAAGTGCTGCAGCAGCGGTATCTGGGCACGAAGCGTTTTTCCCTGGAAGGTGTGACTGCTCTCATTCCCCTGGTTGACGAGATTCTTGAAGAAGCAGGCGAGCGTGGAGCAGTCGAACTGGTGTTGGGGATGAGCCATCGTGGCCGTTTGAACGTGCTGGTTCACGTTGCCCAGCGTGCTCCCGAGGAGGTTTTCGCCGGGTTCGAAGATGTTGACCCGCGGAGCGTTCTCGGAAGCGGAGACGTAAAGTACCACATGGGCGCGACTGGCGAATACGTCACCCGAAGCGGAGCGAGGGTTCACATTCACCTGGTATCGAATCCGAGTCATCTGGAAGCGGTTGACCCGGTAACGGTGGGGCGCACGCGTGCTAAGCAGGACCGCTCCGGCGAGGGTGGCCGCGCGAAGTTTCTCCCATTGTTGGTTCACGGTGATGCAGCGTTCGCCGGCCAGGGCGTATGGGCCGAGACGCTGAACTATTCCGGTGTGGACGGCTACAACGTTGGCGGCACGATTCACATCATCGTCAACAATCTCATTGGCTTCACAACCGTGCCTGGCGAACTCCACTCGTCTCGTTTCGCGGCTGATCTGGCCAAACGTCAGCCCATCCCCATCTTCCACGTCAATGGCGAGGATGTGGATGCAGTCGTGCGTGTGGGGCGCATGGCACTGGATTACCGCTACACATTCGGCAGCGACGTGGTAATCGATCTGATCGGCTATCGCCGTCATGGTCATAGCGAAGTCGATGATCCAACCATCACTCAACCCTTGCTCTACAAAGCAATCAAAGAGCATCCGCCGTTATGGCAGATCTATGCCGGCGATCTTGAAGATGCTGATACCGATTCGATGGTCGGGCAGGCTCGTTCTGAATTCGAAGCAGCCCAGAAAAAGGCTGGCACTTTAACCAAGAAGCCGAGTCTTCGGGAACTTCCAGGTTATTGGAGCGCATTCAAGGGCGGACGATATAAGCCCGAATATGCAGTAAACACCGGGCTTTCAGCAGATGAACTTGTCGATATTACACGCGCTCTCACCAGCTACCCCGAAGAGTTTCATATTCATCCCAAGGTAAAGAAGTTACTCGAGCAGCGTTCGGAGATGGGGTCAGGTAAACGGGCGGTCGATTTCGGCATGGCGGAAGCACTCGCCTTCGGCTCGCTCGTGAAGCACGGGGTTCCAGTTCGGCTTAGTGGGCAGGACAGCCGTCGTGGCACCTTCAACCAGCGCCATTCCGTCTTGCTCGATATCGAAAACGAAAATGAATACGTTCCCCTGGAGCACGTCGCCTCCGACCAGGCCCGCTGCGATATTTACAATTCCACTCTGTCGGAAGCAGGTGTGCTCGGCTTCGAATACGGTTACAGCCGCGACTATCCCGAAGCCCTGGTTCTCTGGGAGGCACAGTTCGGCGACTTCGCCAACGTGGCACAAGCCATCATCGACCAGTTTGTGAGTTCCGGCGAGGACAAGTGGAATCTGCTCTCCGGGGTAGTGTTGCTTCTGCCCCATGGCTACGAGGGGCAAGGGCCAGAACACTCCAGCGCTCGGATCGAACGCTTTCTCCAACTCGCAGCCCGCGACAACTTCCAGATTTGCCAGCCATCCAACGCCGCCCAGTACTTTCATCTTTTACGGCGCCAGGCTCTCCGCAAATGGCGCAAGCCGCTGGTTGTTTTTACGCCCAAGAGCATGCTGCGCCATCCTGAAGCGTCTTCCCCTATTAACGACTTCACGCGCGACAGCTTTTTGAACGTGCTGCCCGATAGCGAAGTGTCCAACGCCGAACGTATTCTGCTTTGCACAGGCAAGATTGGTCATGAACTCAAGGTCGAGCGCAAAAAACGAAAGGATCGTTCCACGGCAATCGTTTTCGTTGACCAGATGTATCCGTTTCCGGAGGCCGAGCTATCGGTCGAGTTCGAACGGAACCCGGCCGCTGAGATCGTATGGGTTCAGGAAGAACCCGCCAACATGGGAGCGCTTTCCTACATGCTGCCTCGCCTGCGCCGCATCGCGGGTCAACGGCATGTTCTCTCGGTAAAGCGATCTGCGAGTGCGAGTCCAGCAACCGGTTCGGCCAAGGCTCATGAGATGGAGCAGAAGACGCTCCTGGAACTCGCGTTCAGCACGGGTGCGTCCGCAGAGTAACGCATCCATTGTGAATGCAGCTTGTATATTCGGTTTGGGAAGGGTTGCGGTACATCGGACCGCCGATGCGTAATGCGTTGATCCGTTCAACTTGGATCGCAACCGCAATGCCGCGGTCGTCCCGTTCTCTGAAAAAGACAATTAGGAGTTGGCCAGGAGCGGGTTAGATCTTTGAGATCTATTGACGAGGAATGAAGTCGATCTTTACTTCCAGAGTCTGAGTAGAGTCTGCCGGAGCATACTTCCACTGTTTCACTGCGGTCATAGCTGATTCCACGAGGATCGGATTTCCACCAATGGGGGAAATCTTGTGAACTGCCCCTTGTGGCGAAATTTCTATCGAGAGCCGCACAACCCCGCCAATATCGTGTCTTTTCAAATCGTCCGGATATCTTGGCTCGACCCTCCGGAGAAGCTTTCGGCTCGCTTCACCTTGTTGCGCCTGTAGAGGCACCGCAAGCAAGACAAGTCCGCTCAAGATAACGGCGCAAAGCAGCCCTCTGAGGACCCGTTTGCCTCTCAGTAGACGTAGTGTCGGCCTATTCACTTATCACCCTGATATCCCACAACGGGAGTGAACGTAACAATAACAAAGTAGCGATGCGGCCGAACAGGTAACTAAAGTAAGGGCCTCCGAGACGTGAACGCACTACAAGTGATAGCCCCGTTATCGCAGATTCAGAGCCCTTCCGCTGTAAGGTCGTGAATCAATGCGCCGGCATTTCGCGTGTGCTTAGAATGTGCTTGCGCTGCCCCTTTCGCCGTGTTTTTCTTTCTAGCTTGCACGCATGTCCAGCTCTTCGACTCAGCCAATCCGCATAGCCGTCGATACGGGGGGCACGTTCACCGATTGCGTCTGGAACTATCGTGGCGCCATTCGCACCCTGAAGGTATTTTCCACTCCCGCTGATCCATCGCAGGCCATCATGCAGGCTCTCGAAAGGATCAGTCCCAGCGGATCTTTCATCCTACTGCACGGAACCACGGTGGGAACGAACACGCTGCTGCAACGCACTGGTGCCCGCGTCGCCTTGGTGACCACCGCCGGTTTCGAAGATGCCATCGAGATCGGACGTCAGGCTCGGCCCAAACTGTACGACTTTTTCTTCGATAAGGTAGAACCTCTCGTGCCTCGCGAACTTCGTTTCGGAGTCAAGGAACGCGTCGACAGTGAAGGAAATATTCTCGAACGGCCGGCGCAGGAAGAATTGCTAGCTGTTTCGGAGACAGTCGCTGCTGCCAATCCGCAGGCAATTGCTGTGTCATTCCTGTTCTCGTTTGCCAATCCCGAGAACGAGACCCTGGTCGCTCAGTTGCTACAAAAACTGCGCGTCCCGCTCTCCATATCACACCGAATTCTTCCGGAGTTTCGCGAATACGAGCGCACGAGCACCGTGGTGGTAAACGCCTATCTGCAACCAATCATGCAGAAGTATCTGAGCAGGCTGGCGAATTGCGCAAAAAGGTGGAGCAAGTCGCGCCCGGGCAGTCCGACTTCCACCAACAACACCCCGGTGTTCGTCATGCAATCGAGCGGCGGAATCACGGCACTCGAGGCCGCGGCTCGCGAACCCGTCAGAACAGTTTTGTCCGGACCGGCCGGCGGCTTGATAGGCGCCCTTGCCAGCGCCCGCCGGAGTGGCTTCGACCGGATCATCTCCTTTGACATGGGCGGAACCTCTACCGACGTCTCACTGATTGAGCGTGAACCGCAGCCGGGCACCCAGCGAGAGATTGCCGGTTTCCCGGTCGGTGTCCCCATGCTCGACATCCACACTGTGGGCGCAGGCGGAGGGTCGATCGCGCGCTTCGACTCGGCTGGCGCTTTACGCGTCGGTCCGGCATCGGCCGGCGCCGATCCTGGGCCAATCTGCTACGGGCGCGGCCTTCAACCCACAGTGACGGATGCCAATCTGATTCTCGGCCGCTTGCAGCCCGATCGTTTTCTTGGTGGTGAATTCAATCTTGATCTCGAGCGCACTCGGAAAGTTGTAACGCAATGGCTCAAAGGCAATCGCTCTCCCCTAAGCCTTGAGCAGTTCGCATCGGGTGTCATCCGCGTCGTCAATTCCGCCATGGAGAAAACTGTTCGCGTCGTTTCCGTCGAACGCGGCTACGACCCACGTGAATTTGCCTTGGTAGCGTTTGGTGGCGCGGGCGGACTGCACGCCTGTGAACTGGCCGAAGCGATTGGCATTCCACGAGTCATAGTACCCGCTCTACCTGGGGCGCTCTCCGCCTTGGGCATCCTCGTGAGTAATGTCGTAAAGGATTACTCGCGAACTGTCGTGTGGAAAGTAAGCGATCAGTTGCCGACAAAACCGCTCGAAACAGAATTCAACAAGCTCCGTCGACTAGCCGAAAGGAACTTCGCCTCTGAGCACTGGACGCGGCCTATTCGGTATTCTGCCACGGTGGACATGCGTTACCGCGGCCAGGGTTACGAACTCAATTTGCCTTATCATGCGAAGCTACTGGGCGCCTTCCATCGAGAACACCAGCGGCGATATGGATACAGCCATCCAGGGCGCGAGGTCGAACTCGTTACATTGCGCCTGCGGGCAAGCATGAAGGTCCCACAAACTGAATTCACGATCACGCGGGAGTCTTCCCCCAAAAACAATTCATCTCGAAAAGGCCGGACCATTTTCGGGGAAAAGAGCGTAGTCAGTACGATTTACGATCGGGAACAATTGCAGCCTTTGAAGAGATACAAGGGCCCTGCTATTGTTACCGAATACAGCGCGACGACCGTGATTCCTCCCGCCAAACGTTTTTGGCTGGATCCAGCCCTCAATCTCATCGTTGACCTGAAGCCACGTCGTTAGCGCCGCACACGAAATAGCCATCCCTTGCTCTTACTTTCATCTTTCGGTCCTGATAATGGACTTGTAGGCGATGAAAGCCACATTCCTCGGGTGCAGGAGGCCGAAACGTCATCGAGTATTGCGTGCGTAACTCGGTTTCAATCTCCGCGAAGACTTTTTCGACGTGATCGAAACTACTTAGTATGAACGCCCGCCCACCCGTCGCTTCGGCAATTTGGCGCAATATCGCATCGCCCTGGTACTCATACCGGCGACTGTGGGCAGTAATTGCATAGATCACGACGTCCGCGCGCTGTGCCATCTCGAGAGCTTCGGCGCGTCCATGCCGGCTGTCATTGTCCTCACCATCGCTGAGGAGAATCATTACTCGTCGCATCGGCTGCTGCCCAGCTTTGTTCATCTGCAATCTTATCGAAGCTTCATAGATTGCATCGTAGAGCGCCGTGTGGCCCGCAGGTTCCAACGAACTAATCCTCGCATTAATCAGGTTGGCGGAAGCGTTTGGCATGTCCGAGATCGTAGACTGCCCCGCAAAATCTATCAGCGTAAGGGAATCAATATCCGGCCGCAGCATCCGTTCCACAAAGGCCTGCGCTGCCGCTCGTTCCTTTAAAAAGCCTTTGCGCATGGAATCGCTAGTGTCTATGAGAAGCGCAAGCCGCAGCGGCAGATCCGAATTCTCTCCAAAGCTGGTGAGAGTGGTTATCGAGCGACCACCATCCAATGCCGTGATTCTGTCGCGAGTCACATCATGCAGCAGCCGCTCGTGGCCGTCCTCCACGATGAACGAGAC
>Ga0207657_10001880_pt1 | contig 22690 bp, 19 predicted proteins | sample KBSC33metaG_FD_184316 | JGI IMG/M metagenome (GOLD analysis project Ga0207657, IMG submission 184316) | Corn rhizosphere microbial communities from Kellogg Biological Station, Michigan, USA - KBS C3-3 metaG (SPAdes) (version 2) | ecosystem: Host-associated > Plants > Roots > Rhizosphere > Soil ... | reverse complement strand
GGCGTAGATGCAGCCATAAACGCGATAGAAATAGCCGTTCCAGATCCTGCCCCAAAGGCCGCGACTGTAAATCCGGTGATAGATCTGGAAGCATACTTCCCGATGTTCGAACTCTTCGGCCATATGCCATTTCCAGAGCGCCACGGCATTGGCATCGGCGCCCTCCGTCAGCGCATCCATCCGTTCGAACCATATGCTGCCTTGCCCCGCGCCCAGCGATTCGAAACCGTCGGCATAGGCCAGCATGAATTTGAGCGAGCGGTTTTTGATAAAGCCGTCCAAGTCGTCGGCGAGCTTCTTCTCGAATTCGGCGAGTTGAGGATAGCCTTGCGCCGCAATAACCTTGTTGAACTTCTGATGCTGGCGATAATGCTGCGATTCCTGAGCGATAAAGGCGGCCATGTCTTCTCGCAGCCGGTCCGAATCGGCGGGCAGGAATTCCATCGCCATGTTCAGCACCTTGATCAGCCAAGGCTCCACAGGTGCGGGGATAATGGAGGTCGCATTCTGGAATTGGGCGAAGGCGATATTGGGCGCCCAATGGGCCCGGACCTTCGAAAAATCGATACGGGGATAGCGTATGACGATGCCCATGGGCGCCCCTCCATTGGTGGTTTTCTACTGTTCTTTTTCGTTCAGGATACGCCATCGTACCATCGGTTTTCAAACCTGTCATGATTCCGAAGACCCGATCACGACTGTGATGCATCCGCCCGTGCATATCCGGTGAAGGAAGGGAGGGATTATGAAATGGCGATCATCAGGAGAGGCGCCTTGACCCCTACCCCCTTTCGCATCGATGTGCCGCAGGCTGTGCTCGATCATATCGGACACCGGCTGGCATGTAGCCGGATCGGCTATATGCCGGACGATCCCGACCAGTGGAAATATGGCATGGATGCGCGATATCTGGCCGAACTGGTCGATTATTGGCGCTCGACATATGACTGGCGCGCGGAGGAGCAGAAACTCAATCGCTGGCCGCAGTTCATGGCGGAGATGGAGGGTATTCCCATCCACTTCTACCATGTGCAGGGCAGCGACGCCCGAAAGCCGCCGATCCTGTTAACGCACGGATGGCCGGGGTCGGTAGTGGAGTTTCAGGACGCGATGCCGCTGCTGGTCGAGGCGGGATTTTCCGTCGTCATTCCCTCCCTGCCCGGATATGGCTGGTCGGGCCGCCCGCCTCGTCCCATCGGGCCGGCGCGCGTTGCAGCCATGTGGCGGACATTGATGGTCGACATACTCGGTTATGAGCGCTTTTTCGCGCAGGGGGGCGACTGGGGATCCGCTGTGACAACGCAATTGGGCACCAGCCACACCGATGTGGTGGCGGCTATCCATCTCAATTTCTTCATGGCGCCGTCACCGGATGCCGATGCCGACGCAGAATTGCTCGACTATTGGACGCAGGTGCGCGCAGTGACCGAGGCGGAAAGCGGTTATCATCACGAACATGCCACCAAGCCGCAGACGATCGGCCTTGCCCTGCATGACAATCCGGTCGGCTGGGCGGCGTGGGTGGTCGAGAAATTCTGGCGCTGGGGCGATACCAAGGGCCACATAGAAAGCCGTTTCAGCAAGGATCACCTGATCACCAACCTCATGAGCTATCTTGTCACCGACAATGTGATGTCCTCGATCTGGATGTATTATGGGCTGCATGGCGACGCACTGGCGCCCGGCCCGGTGCCGGTTCCCACGGCGCTCGCTCATTTCCCCGGCGAATTCTATCCGATGCCCAGCCGGGCGCTGGCTGAACGGCAGTATAATGTGGCGCGCATGACGAAGATGGAGGCGGGCGGCCATTTCGCCGCAATGGAAGAACCCCGGGCGTTCGCGCAGGATGTCATCGAATTTTTCGAGAGCCGGATATGAACGCCAAGCTGAATGATGTGCTTTGGAGGGAAGAAGTCGGCGAAGGCATATTGCTGCTGACGATGAACCGGCCGGCGCAGCGCAATGCGATCGATCTCGTGCTGCTCGACGCCATGAATGCGGCGTTCGACGCTTTCGTGCAGGAAGACCGCTGGCGGGTCGCCGTGCTGACCGGGACGCCGCCCGCCTTTTGCGCTGGATTGGACCTCAAGACCTTCTCCGCCCCCGATGCGCCGCGCCAGTCCGTGACAGCCCTGATCCAGCGCGTGCCGCATCTGGGCAAGCCGATCATCGCCGCGGTTGGCGGTGCGGCCTATACTGGCGGGCTGGAGCTGGCGCTGGGCTGCGACTTCATATTGGCCAGCGATGATGCCCGCTTTGCCGATACCCATGCGAAGATCGGCGCATTGTCGGGCAGTGGCATGGGGTCGCGCCTTCCCCGCGCGGTGGGCGCACGCTTTGCTCGCCAGATGATGCTGAGCTGCCAGCCCATCGACGCCGCCACGGCGTTGCGCGTGGGCCTGGTGAATGAGCTTTTGCCGGCGGAACAACTGCTGCCCAGGGCGGTGCAGATCGCAGAGGCGATCGCGGCGCATGATCCCGCGCTGATCCGCATGTCCAAGAGCGTCATCGATAAAGGAACGGAGACGACGCTGGCCGGCGCGCTGGAGATCGAGGCGGAGACTTTGCGAAGGCGCAAGGCCGAAGGAGCGATGAGTTGGAGTTCCGGCAAGCCGTCATGACGCCCGCGGTTGGCGCGGGTCCTATTCTTCCTTCAATCGCACGGCCAGGGGCGCTCGCTGTTCGTCCAGTTGGATCAGCAGATCGGCGCGGCCGGGCATTTCATCGAGAATGTGGCGTGTCAGGCGTTCATAGTGGCTGATGAACCGGATGAGCTGCGCATCGTCCATGACGCCCGGACCGGCAGCGCCGGATAGCCTGAGCGCCTGTTCCTGCTGCATTCGCCAGGTGGCGACCACATCCCAGCCCGGCGCAGCGAGCAGCACCAGAAAATCGATATGGTCGAACAATGGCTGATAGGGACCGGCCAGCGCCCTGTTCACGAACGATCGCCAGGTTCCTGACGGGTCTTCCGCCGATTCCAGGGCGTTGACGGGATGCTGGAGCGCGGCTTCGTCTTCGGGCATCGCGCCGACGCACCATCCTTCAAGGAGCACCACCTGCGTATCGGCCGGGGCGACTGGCCACTCCGACGGAGGCGATCGGTCGTCCCGCGCCTTGTCGAAGCGCGGGAGAGCCACGTCCTTCCCCGATCCGATGGAGTCGAGCAGGCGGATCCCCAGCGGGATATCATGCGTGCCCGGCACGCCGCGCGTCCGAAGCAGGGGGTGGACGTCGCGCGCCAGCCTTTCCCGGTCCTGGTGCGTCAGATAGAGATCGTCGAGCGACAGCGTCACCGCACGGTCCAGGCGGCGGCACAGCGCAGCCGCCAGCGTGGACTTGCCGCTGCCCTGCGCACCGCAGATGCCGACAATGATCGGTCGTCGCCTGGTCATCGCCGCCCGCTGCGCGATGGCCCCTGCGACGATCTCCTCAAGCGACATGATGGGGCAAGTCCGTTTCCCGGCCCGGTCGCCGTCGCCACCGGGCCCCTGTTTCTGTCAGATGCCCCAGAGCTGGGCTGCTGTGTCACCCAGTACCTTGCGCGCGGCGGGTTCGCCAACCGTATCGAAAATGCGCTTCATGATCACGTCGCTGCTGCCCATCACGCCTTCCGGGTGCGGATAGTCGGTCGACCACATCACCCGGCCGTCGCCGATGCGCGCGATATTCTCCATCGCGACATCGTCTTCCATGAAGGTGGTGTAACAGTGATTATGCCAGTACCAGCTCGGCTTCTGCGCCAGCTTGGGCCGCAATTCGGTCGCATAATCGCGCGCGACCTTGTCGGCATTTTCCAGAGTGCCGGGCACCCAGCTCGCGCCGCCTTCGGTGAAGACCACGCGCAGGCCGGGGAAACGGTCGAACACGCCGGAGAAGACCAACTGCCCGAACAGCCCGGTGAAGGGCATCAGATTGGCGTTCAGGTTCGCGCCCAGCGATCCCCGGCCGCTATATTGCAGATAGGCGCCGATGTGGAAGGACACGGGGAAGCCGCTGTCCTGGATCGCTTCCCAGAACGGGTCCATGTCCTTGCTGTTGTAGCGCACGCCCTTGGGACTGACCGGAATGTCGATCGCCTTGTAGCCGAGCTGCTTCAGTTTCTGGAGATAGTCCTTCGTCCGTTCCGGCCACAGGAAGGTCGGCAGCAGCGCGACCGGGTACAGCCGGTCCGGCGCGGCTTCCTTCCATTCCGCCGCCCATTCGTTGCAGACATCGACGCAGCGGAACCAGAATTCCTTGTCCGGCATGCGGATCAGGCTGTTGAGACGGCCATGATAGATGATGGCGGCGTCAATGCCCTCCGCATCCATGTCGGCCAGGCGCTGCTGCACGTCCCAGAAACCCTCGCGTCCTTCGGGGAAGGTCGGCGGCAGGCCGGGCACGTCGTAATTCTGCCCGTCGACTTCCAGATGGAATCCTGTCTCGTCCTTCCAATATCTGGGCGCGCGATCCTTGTCCGCGCCCTTCAGCCGGTTTTCCCACAGCCCCGGCTCCTCGATCAGATGATCGTCGCTGGAAATGACGCGCATGCCGGCGGGCCTTTCCCAGCTTCTGGCCGGCATCACACGGTCCTTGGGCCATGGGGTCGCGGTAAAACTGTTCATCCTTTTCCATTCCTTCCTGGGGACATCGTCCGACACAGGGCTGCCGTCCGCTACCCCGCCTTGGCAGCCCTTATAGCATGGAGGTAGCAATAGGCGCCGGTGCTGGAGGACCCGGAACGATGTCATCAGATTTCTGATGAGTTGCCCCAAGTCCCCCCAAGATCATTGTTCAATGATCCTGAATGGTTTTTTCGTAAATTGCCCGATTATACAGGCGACCGATAAGGTTTAGCATGATCGCACTGGTCCGCCATCACGGCCCGGCGGCATATGCGAGGAGAGGATAATGCTGAAGGAAAACGAGGTTCGGGAAAAGGCCGGGATCAAGGTCCGCGCGCTCAGCCCCGGTTTCGGTGCGGAGATCATCGGCGTCGATCTTTCGCGTCCGCTGGACGATGCCACGGCCGAGGCCATTCGCGACATATGGATCGAGGCGGGACTGCTGCTGGTCCGCGATCCGAAGGCCGACGATGAAGCGCAGATGCGCCTGAGCCGTCTGTTCGGCGATATGGAACCGGCCGCCACGGCGGACATGAACGATCCCAACAACCAGTTCATGATGACGCTGAAACATGATCCCGCGGACGACAAGCCCCGGTTCCAGACCGATTATAATTTCGGCGGCCATGACCGGGCGGGCTATATTCCCTGGCACTGGGACCAGAGCTTCATGCCGACCATCGTGCGCGGCGCCGTGCTGCGCATGGAACAGCCGGCCACGCAGCTTGGCCGGACCGGGTTCATCGATGCGATCGAGGCCTATGAACGGCTGTCGCCGGAGATGAAGGAGAAGATCGATGGCATGGAGGTCGTCTATCATTTCGTGACCGACTTCCTGGAGTGCAAATATGGCGTGCCCGCGGACCTGCGCGCCCTGCCGCGCGCCAAGCCATCGAGCGGGGCGAAATATGATTTCCCGCCCGTGGTCCATCCGATGGTCATCACGCAAAGGGAAACGGGCCGCAAGGCGCTCAAGATCTCGCCATTGCAGGCGCAGTATATTCTGGGCATGGATCGGGCCGAAAGCGATGCACTGCTGGCCGAACTGGCGGCTCATCTGACCGACGAGCGATATGCCTATTTCCACGACTGGCAGCGGAACGACATGCTGGTGTGGGACAATTGGCGGATGATCCACCATGCCGAGGGCGTGCCGCTGAACGTGCCGCGCAGCGCCCGCCGCACCACGATCATGGGCGACTATGCGGTGGGCCGCTATCTCGACCCCACGCTGGACCGCAACCGGGCGGTGAAGCGGATCGTCGACTGACGGCGCGTGGCGCCCGGCCGCCTGCATCAGGCGGCGGCCGGGACCCCCGGCCCTATCGTCCCGAGAAGCGGGGCGGCCGCTTTTCCATGAAGGCGGCGGTCGCCTCCCTGTAATCCTCTGTCATCGTGCCCAATATCTGGGTGCGGTTTTCCGCCTGTATCGCGGCGTCATAGCTGCCGGCGTCCAGATTGGCCCACATCAACGCCTTGGTATGGGCGACGGAATAGGGGCTGTTGGCAAGGACGGAGCGCGCATAGGCGATGCTGTCGTCGATCAGCGACTGCGGCTCCGAAAGCGAACGGACCAGGCCGATGCGTTCGGCCTCCCCAGCCTCGATCGCGCGGCCGGTCAGCAGGATGTCGAAGGCGCGGGCGGCGCCGATCATGCGGGGCAGCAGATAGGAAATGCCGCTTTCGCCGCCGGTCAGGCCGATCCGCACCGCCGCCACCAGAAATTTCGCGGCCGGGGTCGCGATCCGCACGTCGGCGCTGAGCGCGATCGCCATGCCCGCGCCCACGGCCGGGCCGTTGACGGCCGCGATCACCAGCTTCGGCATGGCCCGGATGCGTCCGCCCATGCCGGCGAACTGCTGCTGCCAGTGCAGTTTCTCGATCACGCCGCTGGCGCCCGTCTGGTTGCGCTGATTGGATGCGGCGAGATCCTGGCCAGAACAGAAGCCGCGCCCGGCGCCGGTGATGATCACCGCCCGGCACGTGGGATCGGCCGCCAGTTCGTCCAGCAATCCGTTGAAATGCGCGACAGTCTCGCGAAGCAGGGCGTTCATCCGCGCGGGCCGGTTGAGCGTCAGCAGCACGATGCCGTCATCCTGTCCCGGCCGCTCAACGACAATATCTTCCTCGACCATCACCCTCTCCTGACCGACCTCTTCGCGAAGGTGCGACCGCCGCCGCCACATTGGCAAGCGGAAGATGCGTTCCCTACACATATGCGTAGAAAAGAGGGGCGGCTGTTCCCATCACGCGCTTTCGCGCAGAAACAGGGGCATGAGCCAGCACCAGCCCCCCGCCGCCGGAGCATCCCAGTTGCGCCTTGTCGCGCAGGAATGGCGGCGCGCCTGGCGTCCGGGCGTTGCGGCATTGTTCGCAGGATCGCTGGGCTATTCCCTGTACCCGGCGGTATCCAGCCTGTTCGTGGAGCCCCTGCAACAGCAATTCGGCTGGTCCCGCGGCGACATAGCCTTCGTTCACAGCTTCGGCCTGATCATCGCCTTCATCGCGCCGGTCATCGGCCGGATGACCGATCGTTACGGGGTCAGGCCGATATTGTCGGCGGGCCTGCTGATGACCGCCATCGGCTATGGCCTGCTCGCTTCGATGAGGGGGTCGCTCGGCTATTTCTATGTGGTGCATTTCGGCTTTGCGCTGGTCGGCATGGCAACGACCGGCATCACCGTCACCCGCATCCTGAGCGGCGCGTTCGAGCGGACGCGGGGAACGGCGCTGGCCATTGGCCGGTCCGGTCTGGCGGTCGCGGGGGGATTGATGCCGATGGCGCTCTATCCCGTGGTGCTGCGCTTCGGTACGGCAGGCGGCTATCTGCTGCTTGCCGCCTTCATCCTTCTGGTCGCCCTGCCTCTCATCTGGTTCTGGGTGCCCTCCCGCGCCATGGAGTTGCGGTCCGGTCGCGGATCGCTTCCGCCCGCGGACAGCGCCCTGTCCCTGTTGGCCAATGGGAAGGTCCGCATCCTGATCGCGGCCTCCGTCCTGAACTATGTGCCGGTGGTGGCGCTGCTTTCCCAGATGAAGCCTCTGGCGGTGGAGAAGGGTCTTGATGCCCTGGCCGCGGTCGGTGCCGTGTCGGTCATGGGGGCAGCGGCAGCCATGGGGGCCTTGCTCAGTGGCGTTCTGGTCGATCGTTTCTGGGCTCCGGCAGTCGCGTTCGTCCTCAACTTCGCGCCTGCCATCGGCTGCCTGCTGCTGCTCCAGCACGACGTGCCGCCCGCGCTTTTCTATGGCGCGGTATTGATGATCGGGCTTGGCCAGGGCGCGGAGATCGATATCGTGGCCTTCATGATCGCGCGCTATTTCGGGCTGCGCAGCTATGCAACCATCTACAGCCTGTCGACCTTGGGCATTGCGCTGGGCGTTGCGATGGGCGCCAGCCTGATCGGCATGGCCTATGATCATTTCGGCGGCTACGACATTGCGTTGATGGCCTGTTCAGGCAGTTTCTTCCTGGCGGCCCTGTTCTACCTGATGATGGGCCGCTACCCGGAGGGCGACCAGCCGGAGTGAGCCGCCCGCCTCAACCACGCAATCGGCGCAACAGGCATTCCTGCGCCGTCGAGGCGACGAGACGGCCGTCGCGGTCGAAAATCTGACCCCTGGAAAGGCCGAGCCCGTCGCTGGCCGAGGGGCTGGACGTCTGATGCAACATCCACTCCTCGCAACGGGCGGGGCGGTGGAACCACATCGAATGATCCATGCTGGTGATCAGGAATTCGCCGCTGTTGGTGGGCAGGAAATGCGGAATGGCCGATGCACCGCCCAGCCAGTAATCGCTGGCGAAGGCGAGCAGGCATTGCTGCAGCCGGGCATCGTCGACGGCGGCGGCCCCCGACTGCCGGAACCAGAAGGATCGCGCCGCCTCGGCAGGGCGTGCCAGCAAGTAGCTTTCCGGTGCGATCGGGCGCATCTCTATGACCAGCGCCGCCGCGAAATTATGGGTGACCGCCCGCGCCAGTTCCCCCGCCCGTTCGCGGACGAAATGCTGGATCGAGGCCACTTCTTCGGGCGGCGGCACGAGGGGCATCGATGCGTCCTGATGGACGAAGCCATCCTCCGCCGCGTGGAATTCGGCCATCATCGTGAAAATCGTCTGCCCATCCTGACGGGCGGTGATCAGGCGGTTGGCGAAACGACGGCTGTCGCGCAGGCGCGTCACCTGATAGTCGATCGGCATGTCGGTGCGGCCGGCGGCCAGGAAATAGGCGTGGAACGAACTGGCCGGCAGCGCCTCCACCGTCTTCATCGCCGAAAGCAGGGACTGGGCGAGCAAGCGACCGCCAAATACCGATCCGATATGATTCCTCGCCCCGGCCGATCCGATGAAACGGTCGGGACCGGACTGCGTCACGTCGAGGACGTTGGAAATCGGTTCGCGCGTCGGCGCATGGTCATCCCTCTCGACGGGGGCGTCCACCGCGATCACCCATCCAGCCCCAGGGCGCGCCGCGCCGCCAGCACCGTGTCCATCTCGTCCAGGCCGCTCAACGGCACGTCATAGTCGGCGCGATCGTCAATCTGGCCAATATGGGCAGCGATGTCGTCACAGTCGGGCGCATCCGGGCCGGGGCTGTACCATCCGCGGGTCAGGCCGACGAACAGTCGCGAATATTTGCCGCCCAGCACCGAATACATGTGCTGGGAGGAGGCGCAGTCCCGGCTGGCCATGTAACAGGCCAGGGCGGCGACGAATTCCGGCTTCATGCCTTCGATGAAATGGCGGGTGCGTGCGCCGGCGGCCTTGAGGAAATCGACGTCCGGGCGCTGATCGATCGGCGTGCCGCCCAGCCGGCCGCCCTGCGCGTTGGGGAACAGGGTATTGACGGCGATCCCGGCCGGCGCCTCCTGCGCGATGACGTTCATCAGGCCGATCAACGCGGTCTTGGCGGCGCCGTAATTGGCGCGATAGGGATTGCCGAACACGCCCGATTGCGAACTCACCAGAACGATCCGGCCATAGCCCTGGCGGGTCATGGCGCGATAGGCGGGCTGGCATATGTTGAAGGCGCCCTTCAGATGGACCGCCAATACGGATTCGACATCCTCCTCGCTCAATGCGCCGAAGGCGCCGTTGCGCTGGTTCCCGGCGTTGGAGATGACGATGTCCACCCGTCCGAAGGCGTCCAGCGCCGCATCGATGATGGCCCGGCCCCCGGCCTCCGTCGCGACGGTGTCGTAGTTCGCGATCGCGCGGGCGCCCATCCCGGCAAGTTCGTCGACGACCGCGTCCGCATAGCCGGTGGAACCGCCCTGTCCCGTCGGATCGCCGCCCAGATCATTGGCGACCACCGCCGCGCCCCGGCGCGCCAGTTCCCGGCAGAAGGCCGAACCGAGTGCGCCGCCAGCACCCGTGACCACGGCCACCTGCCCACTGAAATCAATCGCCATCCGCGCCTCCTTTTGGGCGCGACCATGGCGACCGCCCGGCATTCCGCCAAGCCGGACGATGGAATTTCGGCCATGTGATGGATCGATGGACGGAAAGCTAATCCTTCCTGGGTTCGCTGGCCTTGAAAAGCATTCGTGCCAGCACGCCTTCCTCCACGTCCGTATCCGGCCCGCCCTCGGGGAAGAACCAGTCGCCGAGCAGCACCGAACCTGCCAGCATGCCGAAGCCATAGCGAACCATCAGTTCCGGCGGCACGTCGAATTCCAGCCCGGCCTGCTGATATTGCGACCGGATCCGGGCCACGGCCCGGGCGAAATAGTCGTCCATTCCATGAATGGCCGCCAGATCCACGTCACCCCTGGACTTGACCATTGCCAGGAGCAGGTCGGCATGGTCGCGCAGAAAGGGATAGAGCGCCTGGACATAGCGCATGCTGCGTTCTTCCCGGTCAGGCGGCAGGGTATCGCTGAAGGCCAGGAATTCCCGGAAACGGGCATTGAAAGGCTCTATCACCGCTTCGGTGAACAGCGCCTCCTTGCTGCCGAAATTGTTGAAGATCAGCGGTTCCGACACTTCCGCGCGCGCAGCGATATGGCGCGTGGTCGCACCGGAAAAACCCCGCTCCGCAAAAACGGCACGGGCGGCATCGAGGATGAGCGCGCGGATTTCCGCCGTGGAGCGCCGCGCGCGGCGGCGGCGCGCAATGACCTCAGTCGACCGATCGGAAATGTCATGCATGCGTCATTAAGCCATTGTCCTGTCTTCGCGGATGCTATAAATAGCACATACTATTTATCTCCGCGACTCCGTTGCGGCGATTCTGAAAGGAGAGGCATGAGCAGTCAATTCGATGTGGTGATCCGCGGCGGCACAATCGTGGACGGCACCGGAGCCCAGCCTTATGTCGCCGATATCGGCGTGAAGGACGGCATCATCACGCAGATCGGCGCGATCGATGCGTCGGCGCGCGAGGAAATCGATGCGCGCGGCCTGACCGTTACGCCGGGCTTCGTCGATGTTCACACCCATTATGACGGCCAGATCACCTGGGAAAACCGCATGGCCCCTTCATCCAATCACGGCGTCACGACCGTGGTGATGGGCAATTGCGGCGTGGGATTCGCGCCGGTGCGCGATGGCGACCATCAATTGATGATCAAGCTGATGGAGGGCGTCGAGGACATCCCCGAAGTCGTCATGGCCGCAGGCGTGCCGTTCAACTGGAACAGCTTCCCCGAATATCTGGATGCGCTGGAACAGCGCGTGTCCGACGTCGATTTCGCGACGCAGATCCCGCACAGCCCGCTGCGCGTGTTCGTCATGGGCGAGCGGGGCGCCAATCTGGAACCGCCGACGCTGGAGGATCTGGTCGAGATGCGCCGCTGCGTCAGCGAGGCGGTAAAGGCCGGCGCGCTGGGCGTCGCCAGTTCGCGCAACCTTTTCCACCGCTTCCGTTCCGGCGAGCTCGCGCCCTCCGTCACGACCGAACTGGACGAGGTGCTGGCCCTGGCAGAGGGTCTGAAGGATGCGGGCGCGGGCACCTTCCAGTGCAATCCCAATCTGGACAATGATGCCGAGGTAGAGCTGAAGATCTTCCGCACCATCGCGCGGGAGGCGGGCGTCCCCGTGACGTTCAGCCTGATCGCCATGCCGACCCGGCCGGAAAATTGGGACGGCTATGTCGCGGGCGTGCGCCAGGCGGCGGAGGACGGTCTTGCCATACGCTGCCAGTTCATGCCGCGCCCGATGGGGGTGATGTATGGGCTGGACCTCAGCTATCATCCCTTCTCGCTCAATCCCAGCTACCGTCCGCTGGCGAAGCTGCCCCTGGAGGAAAAGGTGGCGCGCATGCGCGATCCCGAACTTCGCGCGCGCCTGATCGCGGAGGAACCGGACGATCCCAACCCCGCTTTCGTCGGGCTGATCAAGTCGATCAGCGCCCTGTTCCGCATCGGCGATCCGGCCGATTATAATTTCGCGGCGGAAGACAGCATCCAGGCGGAGGCGGCGCGGCGCGGCGTCAACCCGCGCGAGATGATCTACGATGCGCTGCTGGAGGATGAAGGACGCGCGATCCTGTGTTCCTATTCGTCGGACGTGCCGGAATATCTGGCCAAGAGTCGCGACCTGATCGGGCAGGACAATATGATCGTCGCCCTGGGCGATGGCGGCGCGCATTACGGCATGATCTGCGACGCGGCCTATACCACCTACCTGCTGACTGGGCGGCTGGGCCGGGATGGGCTGGACCTGCCCACCGCGGTCAAGGCGCTGACTAGCCAGCCGGCAAACTCCGTGGGCCTGCGCGATCGCGGCGTCCTCAGCGTTGGGTACAAGGCGGACATCAATGTCCTGGACCTGCCCAACATGATCCTGCACCGGCCGCAGGTGATCGCGGACCTTCCGGCAGGCGGCAAGCGGCTGTCGCAAAAGTCCAAGGGTTATGTCGCGACCCTCGTCAGCGGAGCCGTGACCTATCGCAACGGCGAGGCGACCGACGCGCTTCCGGGCCGCCTGGTGCGTGGTGTACGCGGCGCTCCGGCGACCGCGCAGGCCAGGCAGCATGAAATCGCCTGAGATGGAGTGTCGGCGCGGATAAGGGGCGCGCAGACATGCCAGAAGACCGGCACGGTTATCCGTGCCGGTCTTTTTCATTGTCGGTCTTTTTCATTGCGGAACAGCGGCGTCAGCAACGCCATCGCCGATGCGATCCGTTCCCCCGACTCCCGTTCGGAACATTGCAGCAGGCCATCATGGCCGCCGGTGACAAGCGCGCCGAATTGCCGCGCGAGCAGGGCCGGGTCGTGACTGGCAAGCCGCCCCTCCCGCGCCAGCTCCTCCAGCCAGAGGACCAGCGGCGCGGCCACGTCGCGGCTTTCCAGCAGGATCTGCCGCGCCAGTTCAGGGAAGCGGCCGGCCTCGAAAATCACGAGGCGGAGGAATCGATCGGCGGCGGGATCGGCAGTCGCTTCGGCAATCGCGACGGCAAAGTCGGCGAGCACGTCGATCGGATCGCGCCCCTCTGTCGCGACCGCAGCGAAGCGGTGCGCCGGGACGCGGCAGGCATAGCTGCAGATCGCGCGAAACAGGGCAGGCTTGTCAGCATAACGGGCATAGAGCGTCGTCTTGCTGATGCGGGCGCGGCGCGCCACTTCCGCCATGGTCACGCCGGCAAAACCACGCTGCTCGAACAGCGCCCCGGCAGCCTCCATGATGGCCTGCTCCCGCGCTTGCGCCTCGTCGGCCGTGGGTCGACCGCGTCGACGGGAGGCGTGCCGCGCAATCATCATATTCCTGATCCCCTTCCTGCTTGCGCAGGCCCCATTTTAATTGGACAGATTGGTTCAATTAGAACGGAATGAAGGTGCAGGGCAATGGCGGATACACTCAAGGTCGGGATCATCAGCGCCAACTGGAGCCTCAAGGTGCATGGCGCGGCCTGGCGCCGGATCGAGGGCGTGGAAGTCGCCGCCATCTGCACATCCAGGCAGGAAACGGCCGAGCGAGCCGCACGCGAATATGACATCCCCAAGGCCTATTGGAACCATGAGGAAATGTCGGCCGATCCGGACCTGCACATCATCGATGTCGGCACGCGGCCGTCCTTCCGCTTTCCCATGGTCATGGCCGCGCTGAAGAACGGCAAGCATGTCTATGACGCCCTGCCCTTCGCGGTCAGCCTGTCCGACGCCGAAGCGATGCGCGACGCGCAAAAGGCGGCCGGGGTCGTCGGCGTCGTCGACGCGCAGTTCCGATGGTCCCCGCATGCGCAGAAGATGAAGCGCATGATTGATGAAGGTTTCATTGGCCGCCCGCTTGGCTTCAACGTGCAGCTCATGTTGCCGCTGATCGTCGCCAACGACAAACCCTATGCCTATTGCGCCTATTCGGAGCATACCGACCCATATTACTGGCTGGCGGAAAAGAGCAGCGGCGGCAGCGCCTGGCGCAATTTCGCGACTCATTCGCTGCTGTTCCTGACGCATCTGATCGGCCCAGTGGCGGAGGCGACCGGCATGTTGACGACCGGCGTGCCCGAATGGTTCCTGCCCAATGGCGAAGTGTTGCGCCCGGAAACGCACGACCTGGGCAGCGCGGTGCTGCGCATGGAAAATGGCGCGATCGGCAGCCTGCAGGCCGGATGGTGCGTGCCCGACACCGAAGGATGGCGCGTGGAAGTGTGGGGCGACAGGGGCCGGCTGCTGCTGGTCGACGACAGTTTCGGCAATTTCCCGTCGGCCAAGCTCTATGCCGGCGACGCGCGGTTGCTGACCTATGGCCAGCGGACCTGCGAGGAGGTGACGGTGGACGATGCAGTCTACGCCATTCCCGGCGTCGAAGGGGCGACGGCGGAACCGCGCGCCTTCGCTGCCATGGACTGGATGTTCCGGAATATGGTCGATGCCATTCACGACGGAATGGAAGGATCGCCCAGCTTTACCGAGGCCGCAGCCGTGCACCGCGTGGTCGAGGCAGTCGAGCGGGCCAATGTCGAAAGGCGTTGGGTCACGATGCAGGAAATGGGGTGAGCCGCACCGGCGCCAGACCATCACGACCATATGAACAACCGATCCTGTGCCGCGGGATAATATCGGGAGAGAATCCATGCTGAGAATAGACAAGCGTATCGATGTCACGGCGGCCGCACCGCATTTGGGGGACAAGGTCGAAATGGCCGTGACGCTGACCCTGCCCGATCCGTCGGCCATGCCGGACCGGCCGGTCGCGATCTTCGCCTGTCCGGGTGGCGGATATTCGCGCCACTATTTCATGATGAATTTCGATCGTCATGAAGGCTATGACGAGGCGGAATGGCAGGCCCGCCACGGCATGATCCACGTCGCGATCGATCATGTGGGCGTTGGCGAAAGCAGCATGCCCGATCTGTCGAAGATCGATTTCCAGACGATGGCCGCGACGCATGATTCCTGCGTGAAGCAGATTGCGGCTTCCCTGATCGAGGGTACGGCGGCGCAGGGCTTTCCCCGCCTGTCGTCGCTTTTCCTGGTGGGGATGGGGCAGTCCATGGGCGGTGGCGTCAGCATATTGACGCAGGGCCGTTTCGCAACGTTCGACGCGATCGCGCCCTTTGGCGTCAGCGCCATTCACACCGTCCTGCCGCAGCGCGACAAGGCCGCTTTCGAACATGGCATACGCCGTTTCGACAAGGTGGCGAGCGGTGAGGTCAAAAGCCATATCGAGCACGACCATGAGGGCGTCGATTATGTCTATCCATTCCACTGGGAAGACGTGCCCGCCGACATCCTGGACGACGACATGAAGGGCGGATATCCGATCCGGCAGACCACGCCGATCTATGGCAGCCTCACCATCCCGCATTGCGCGGTGCAGATGATGCTGCCCGGCGCCTTCGCGGAAGATGCCGCCCGCATCACGGTGCCGGTGCTTGTGGGCGATGGCGAGCGGGATACGTGCCCGGAGCCCTATCGGGAGCCGGCGGCCTATTCCGCTTCCCGCGACGTCTCGCTCTACATCGTGCCGCGCATGGCGCACATGCACAATTTCGCTTCGACGCGCGAGATATTGTGGCGGCGCCTGAACGACTGGTCGCGCATGGTTGCCGCCGCGCAAGACGAACCGCGCTGAACGGTCGCTGCCGACAGCGGAAATATCCGGCATCCCCTGCGGTGGGGATGCCGGAAATATCCTACCAGCGTCTGCGCATCTGCAGGCCCAGATTGCGCTTGCGCAGCGTGGCTTCCCGTTCGGCGGGCGTCACGCGGGGGGTGTCGCCGGGCAGGTGACTGGCGAGTTCGGACAGCGGCACCTTCCTGATCGTCGGCATCGGATAGCTGTCCGCCCCGTGCCAGCGGCCCACCAGCATGCCGCGGCCATGGCCACCGCTGTCCAGCCAGTTGGCGACCCCCGGATCCTCCAGTGCGATCACGGCGCGGAACTTGCCGTCGCTGTCGAGCCTGGCCTGCATCGCGTTCAGGCTGCTCTGGCGATAGCCGAATTCTATCTGGTTCCAGAGTTCATCGTTCAACTGCACGTTCCAATATTTGCAGGTCTCAGGCAGTTCGGTTTCGAGGACAAGCGCTTCGCCCGGCTGATAGTCGTATATGCACCGGAAATATTTTTGCGGCCATTCGCCGCTATTGCCCAGATCTTCGAAGCCCGAAAGTTCCATGACGTTCAGACCCAGGTCCTGGATGACCTTGTTCTGATAACCGATGCAGATGCGGGAGAAGCGTTCCACGAATCCGCCCAGGATCGCATCGAGCCGTGCGGCAATTTCCTCCTGCGTCAGCCGGGGTTTGAGCGGCGGCTTGTCCAGTCGTTCTATGGCGAAGCGCGCGTCCACGTCGACGCCCCAGTCATAGGCGAACTGGCGGATCATGATGTCGCCGGCCTGGGGATCGAGATAACGCCAGTCGCCGGTCCAGTCCTTTGGCCTTTCCGTGCTGAATATCACCTCGAAATAGCCGTCCTTGCCCAGGGTCAGGCCGTCGGCATCATAATTGTTGAAGCCCGGACGGGGATCCTGCGTTCCGAACATGCCCCGCCCGACGGCGAAGCCCATGACCTTGTTGGTTCCGCGATAGCCGCTGATCCTGTAGACGCCGTCGCCGCTGACCGGAGCGATATGGTAAATGGCGTCAGGATTGGGCTGGAGCAGGAAAATACTGTTTTCGAACGGCATCCAGTCGGGATGTTCGGGCGTGGACTGGAAATACCAGATATAGGATTGCGCGATATTCATCACCAACTGGCGATAGAGTTCGGCGCGGATCTGGTCATCCTGCGGAAAACCCGTGAGATCGTTGAGCCTGCCGGCCGGTTTCAGAAGGTCGACATAGGCGCTCCAGTTCCTGAGCGCGGCTGCGGTCGCGGCGCCGCCGTTCATGGTCGCGCCCCATGCACGGGCCGGCCGGCCGGCGACGGATATGCAGAGCGCGCTGCCCAGCAGGCCCCGTCGCGACAGGTCATGATCGTTGGCTTCGTCATCGGGCACTCTCCTTCTCCATATCGTCGCTTCATGCGGCCCGCACGCGACCGCGTACCGGCCGCCTACCGGCCGTTGGGCGAGCCGCAGGGCGCAGGCGGGCCCGGCTCAGCTTCCGTGCCTGCGGCCGCCCGACACCTCTATCCCGCGGCCGGTGATCATGCTGGCCTCGTCGCTGGACAGGAACAGCACCGCGTTGGCGATCTCGCGCGGCGCAACGGCGCGGCGGATCACCTGGTTTTCACCGGCGATCTCGGCCTGCTCCTCCGCCGTGAACATGGATGCGATCTGCGGCGTGGCGGTCAATCCCGGCAATACGCTGTTCACCCGGATATTGTCGTCCGCATAGGCGCAGCTCGCATGATGGCTGAGATGGATGACGCCCGCCTTCGCCGCGGCATAGGAACAGGGCGCGGACGGCGTGTAGAGACGCGCGGCCATGGAGGCGGTGTTGACGATCGTGCCCCCGCCATTGGCCCTCATTACCGGGATCTCATATTTCATCGCCAGGAAGGTGCTGGTCAGGGAAATGCTGATCGTCCAGTTCCAGTCCTCCAGGCTCATATCCTCGATGCTGCCGGGACGCGACATGCCGATATTGTTGAAGGCGTGGACAATAGGACCATGCGCCTCGTTCGCCGCCGCGATCGCTGCCTTGACCGAGGCTTCGTCCGTGGCATCGGTGGCGACGAAAAGCGCCGTGCCGCCCTGGGCCCGAATGGCATCGCGCACCGCCTCACCCTTGGCCGGGTCAAGCTCCGCGATCGTGATCTTCGCGCCTTCCTCTGCAAAGGCATGGGCCGTCGCCTCGCCAATGCCCGATCCGGCGCCGGTGATGAAAACCGATCGCCCCTCGAAACGCCGCCTGTCGCCCATCCTCGCTCTCCTGTTTCTCTTGGCCTGTTTCTCTTGGCCTGTTTCTCTTGGCCCATCTATCCTGGCCCATCTATCCTGGTCGGCCTTCTTGACCGTCCGTCAATGCGCCGGCTGGTCGGTCAGGCGGCTGATCTCCTGCCCGTCCATATCCGCCCAGAAGGACGCCCAACTGTCGAAATCCTGCGGAAGATCGGGTGGATTGTCATGGCCGGCCCAACCCGTGAAGGGCGCCGCCGGCCGCTCCTGCCAGTCCGCAGAATACCAGTGCTTTTCCCGGCGGCGGACGAAAAGCCATTCGCCGTCGCGCCGTTCATAGCTGTCGAAATAGGCGATCGCCATGACCACCCATTTGCCCTCATCCTCATGCTCGGCCCGGCAATAGACCACGCCATGCGCATGATCGGCATCGTCGAACTCTATCCGGTGCCCGCAAATCTGGTGAACCGAGCGATAGAATGTCCTGACCGCCGGCGTGATGATCGACTTCAGGACATCGCGTCCATTGCCGCGCCGTCCGCAATGGACGTCGGGAATGAACAGATTGACCCAGCCATCCATGTCGCGGCTGTCCACCGCGATCGCATAGCGTATCGGAAGCTGCTGGATCGCCGCCAGCGATTCCAGCCGGTCGATCCGCGCTTCCAGGTCATTCATGCCAATCGCTCCAGATTGGCGGGGTCGAACGGCAGGAAGGGTTCGTCCCGCTTCGCCTTGCCGAACCAGTCGGGATCGTTGAGGAGCGCACGGCCGACGCCGACCAGGTCGAACTCGCCCTTTTCGAACCGTTCGATCAGCAGCGGCAGGTTGTTCACCGACTGCTGGCTGGCATCGATATGCTGCGCCTTGCCCCGCGCCTTGTCCAGCGCCACGCCGCCGACGGTCATCGATGCCTTGCCGGTCAGCTTCCTGGCCCAGCCCGCGAGGTTGAGCGGCGATCCTTCGAACGTCGGCGTGTCGAAATAACGCTGGCTGGCATCGAACAGATCGACGCCCGCGTCCGCCAGCGGCCCAAGCAACGCACCAAGGCCGTCAGGCGTGTCCGCAAGCACGGCGCGATAATCCTGCATCTTGAACTGGGAGAAGCGCAGGACGATCGGCATGTCCTCTCCGATCTCCGCGCGGATCGCCTTCACCACCGCCACGCCGAAGGCCGCCCGCTCGCCCCACTGGTCGTCGCGCCGGTTGGTGTAGTCCCACAGGAAACTGTCGATCAGATAGCCGTGCGCGCCATGGATCGCGATGCCGTCGACGCCCAGCGCCACCGCATTGCGCGCGGCCTGGCGGTATGCGGCGATGACGTCGGCAATATCGCTTTCGCTCATCGGCGGGACAGGGGACAGGCTCTCCACCCGTCCTTCCTCGCGGAAGGAGATCACGCCGTCCGGCGGCCCCCACAGTCCCGACGGCCGCATCGGATTGCCGGTTCCGGTGCCGGCATATTCGACATTCCACATCGGCCCCTGATGCCAGAGCTGGGGGATGATGCGCCCGCCCCCATCATGCACGGCCTCCACCACCCTGCGCCAGCCGGCCAGAACCTCGACACCGTCGATGCGCGGTATGTCGGGATGATCGACCGCGGCATAATGGGGCAGCGCCACGCCTTCGGTCAGGATCGCACCCAGTCCCGTCGCGGCGCGGCGGCCATAATAGCTCGCCACCTCCTCCGTCGGCACGCCGAACGGGGAGCGATAACGGGTCATCGGCGCCATCACCACGCGGTTGGGCAGCGTCAGGCCGCGCAGCGTGAGGGGGCGGAGCAGGGGATCGATGAGGCTCATCTCACTGTCCCTTGAACAAGGGCCTGCGCTTTTCGATGAAGGCGGTCCGCTTTTCCGCGGAGTCGGCCGTCGACTGGCTCATGAAGATGGCGCGGTTCTCCATCTCGATGGCGGCTTCCAGCCCAGGCGCATCGACATTGAACTGGAGCGAGCTCTTGGTAAGGGCAATGCCGATCGGGCTGTTGACCATCACCGCCTCGGCCAGCTTGAGCGCCTCCTCCATCAGGGCATCATCGTCGACGCAGCGCAGGATGAGGCCGATGCGCTCGGCTTCCTCCGCCATGACGGGACGGCCGGTCAGCATCAGCTCTGCGGCGCGTTGAAGGCCGACGAGGCGCGGAAGCAGGTAGGAAAAGCCCATTTCATGCCCGGTTCCCGCATTGTGGAAGGCATTGACGAACTTGGCGGAGCGCGCCGCGATGGTCATGTCGGCGGCGATCGCGATCGGATAGCCGGCACCGGCCGTGACCCCGTTCACCGCGCAGATCACAGGTTGCGGCAGGGCGCGCATCAGGACCGGGATCTGCCCCAGCTTCGCCATGACGCGTTGCTGGAACTGCGCCTTGCCCAGCCCTTCGGCGACCCATTCGGGCTTGCCCGCCCCCCTGATGTCGTGGCCCGCGCAGAAACCCCGCCCCGCGCCGGTCAGAATGACCACCCGCACATCATGGTCGTAGCGCACGCCCTCCAGATGGTCGATCAGCTCCGCATACATGGTGTAGGTCAGCGAATTGAGGGCATCGGGCCGGTTCAGCGTCAGTCTGCAGACGCCCTCGACCGGCATGTCGCGCAAGATGTCGCCCATCTGACTCCCGTCCTTTTCTTTCATTCCGCCCGGCTGTGGACCATAGTCGACCAAAACACGAGGGCTGCGGAACCCCCGACGGCCTTCTTTGGAAAGCATATCATGGTTGTGAACAGGCATGGTCCGATCTTGTCATCATACCCTCAGGTGGCATGGGAAAATGCTATTTTCAGCAAGGTGATCCATGGCCAGACTGCCCCTTGAAAAGATCCGCGTGCTTGACCTGACCCGCGTTCTGGCGGGGCCGTTCGGGTCGCAGGTCCTGGCCGACATGGGCGCGGACGTGATCAAGATCGAACGCCCCGTCGTGGGCGACGATGCCCGCATTTTCGGCGAACCCTATCTGCGCGATGCGCAGGGGAAGCCGACGCGGGAAAATGCCTTCTACATGTCCGTCAACCGCAACAAGCGATCGGTCGCCCTCAACATCGCCAGCGCGAAGGGGCAGGAACTGATCCGCGAACTCGTCAAGTCCTGCGACGTGGTGATGGAGAATTACAAGGTCGGCGATCTCAAGCGCTATGGTCTCGACTATGAAAGTCTGAAGGCCGTCAATCCCCGCATCATCTACTGCTCCGTCACCGGATATGGCCAGGACGGGCCGCTGGCGGGAAAGCCCGGCTATGACGCGGTGTTCCAGGGCGAGTGCGGCCTCATGAGCGTCACCGGCGTGCCGGAGGGCAAGCCGGGCGCCGGACCGATGAAGGTCGGCCCCAGCATCATCGACCTGTTCACCGGGCTGAACGTCGCCAATGCCATATTGGCGGCCCTGTATCATCGCGACGCCGCCGGCGGCGAGGGCCAGTATATCGACATCGCCCTGCTGGATTGCGGCGTGTCGGCGCTGTCGCATTACGCGCAGATCTACCTGACTTCGGGCGAGGTGCCGGTGCGCCGGGGCACCCAGGGCAATGGCGGCATGCCGACCAGCATGTTCCCGTGCAGCGACGGCGCCATCATGATCACGTCGGGCAACGACAAGCAGTATCTCGCGCTGTGCGACGCGGTCGGTCATCCCGAACTGAAGGACGATCCCCGTTTCTACACCAATGTCGAACGGGTGAAGAACCGGGACGAAATCACCGAGGTGTTCAACGCGATCTTCCAGACGAACAGCGTCGATTACTGGCTGGAGAAGCTGGGCGCGGCCGGCATTCCCAGCGGGCCGATCAATGATCTGGAGCAGGTGTTCGATTATCCGCAGGCCGTGCATCGGGGATTGCGCGTGCGCGCGCCGCATCCGCTGAAGTCCGATCTCGACGTGATCCGCAGTCCGCTCAATTTTTCCGAAACGCCGATCACCGACTATCGCGCCCCGCCGATGCTGGGGGAACATACGCGGGAGGTGCTGGCACAGGAACTGGGGCTGGACGCGGCCGCGATCGACGGGCTGGCCGACGAAGGGATCATCTGAAAACCTGCCGGAACGACGGCGCAGCGACCGGCCCATCAAGCGGTCGCTGCGCGCGCCCTTCAGATATAGCCGCGCCGCGATCGATAGGCGGCGAACCGTTCCTCCAGCCCCGCGCGGGTCAGGCCGAAATCCTCCGGGCTGTGCTTGGGCCCGGTGCCGGGCCTGTGGGGATGCGCATCGAGCCAGGCCTGCATCGCGCCTTCGGTTTCGGCCGTCAGCGTCAGGCCGAGGCGATCATAGATGGAGCGGATCGTGCTCATCTGGTCACGCGTGAAGTCGCGAAACTCGACATCGATGAAAGTGGCGTCGCTTTTCGCCCGCACCGCTTCGGCACGTTCCAGCGCCTGCGCCCACATCTCCGCTTCCCGCCGTCCGACATCGGCGCGGTTCGCCTTGTCGCCGCAAAAGGCCCTGCGCGCCGAGAAGATGAGGTTGCTGACGGAGGGCGTCGAATCCACCGGGTCACGGTGGGTCTGGATGATCTTCGCGTCCGGAAAGACGTTCAGCACCTCCTGCAGGGAAAAGAGATCCGTGGGATTCTTGAGCAGCCACCGGCGATCGTCCCCTGCGCCGATCAGGCGCAGCACGTCGGCAAGCCAGCGATAGCTGTCGGTGTCGTCCCGGCCCCGGTACCAGCGGTCGTAATTCGGCACGTCCCACATGGACGGCCACATGTTGCTGGCGAAGCTGGAGCCCAGGATGAACAGGGATTCCTCGATCCCTTCCGCCGTCATCATATGGTCGTCGGCCGATTCCGGCGACGCCTCCAGATAGGCGTCGAGCGACGCCTTTTCGGTCCGGTATTCAGTGATCGCATCCCAGCTGTCCCGCGGCGG